>JAEEGL013563068.1_pt1 | contig 84524 bp, 96 predicted proteins | sample 9134231 | NCBI WGS metagenome assembly JAEEGL01 (sample SAMN16246548, study PRJNA631951) | gut metagenome | biome: gut microbiome; feature: rumen; material: fiber-attached | host: Bos | place: Iran: Karaj | collected 2018-10
CACGTAAAAGGCTTAATCAAAACATACTTTTCGTTCATAATCTTACTTTGTTTAATGTGGCACTTATATATTCCAATATAGGTGTCATTATTTTATCAACCCCTTCCCAGTCAACATACGGTCTGTTACATCCGTCAAACCACTTAACTGGTATACCACAGTTTCTATCATCGACAGAAAAGACAGCAAAACATTTATTAACCTCATTGCCATCCTTGTCTTGACGTGGGTTCTTTCTTAAACTATAAAGTTTTACACCCTCTTTTTCAAGTATTTCTAAAGGTTCTTTTAAAATTTCATCATGTCTCATTGAATTAAGTATCCAACCAACGTTATAATCCTTAGTCCAACGCTTCATAATCTCAAAAGCCTCATAGTTAATCTCCATCGTACCGTCTTCCCAAGAAGAACACTTGGTAAGGGTGTAATCCCAGTCAACTTCAATCGGAATTACCCATCTTCCATCATCTGTCCTCTCGCTGTAGTACAATATCTCGTCTACTACTCCGTTGTATCTTTCGTCTTCCATTTCTTATACATTTCTTCCCAATTTATTCTCTCTGTATAGTGTTCGCACAAATCAGCGAATCCTTCTTCTATAATCTTTGGCACATGTCCCTCCATTCTTATTGTGGTATAATGAAGCGGACATATCCCATATCCTATACAATCTTTACAATGTCTCATATCAGTCTGTATTTATAACCCTAACTGGAGGTACTTTTAGATATAGTGGATAATCTTGAAATTCATCCTCGTATTGCTCAAACCTATGTTTCTTCCAATATGCATGGTTTAGCCTTATAAGGACTCCATTACTAAGGTGTGTCATATATTCTAACCTATCAGTATATTCCACATCAATATCCTTTTCCTTACAATACCTATATATAAACTCACCCACAGCACGGCTACGAGAATATCCAACTTTACAATGGATATAGAATGTCTCTACACCCTTGCTGACCATATCCTCTATGAAATCAACTGTTCTTTCAGCTTGAGCCATACTCATGGTCTTGAAGTGATAACCATTATACAGAATATCATACTCACCGCAGTCATCAAACTCAAGATTCAAAACATTAGCATGGTCTTTAAAATAATGCTTGTCATCCTCCTTTATGTAATGCTTAATACATTCATCAGTGCCTATGATAGATATGAATGCAAAATTGGTCTCCTCGACATTGGTATCATTCAATTCCAACTCTTCCATTAAACCATCAAAAAGACAATGTGATAAAACTATAACTCTCATAACTTAATATTTGTAATTATATGTAAAAGAATAAGCTGGAGTTATTGTCCAATAATCCAAATCATCCAACTCCCAATTAAAAGGTCTTCTTTTCTTAATCTCATAATTAACGTTTCGTATAAGACCATATTTCCACCTGTGGATTTTGGAAAATTTGTTTTTCAGAGAATAGTATGCCAAATTGAGTTTATCACATTCGTTATCTGTATATTGCCCTTGGAGCATTATTTCCCTATTAACTAGATAATCACCCAATATTTTCTTCAAGTTCTCCAACTTAATCCTAATGTCCTTTTCACACCATTTCCTTACTTCTGGTCTCTTTTCGTTTTCCTTAAAAAGTGCCTCCCACTCAGCAAAACTAGAAATCACATCCATAATGTTAGAATTTTTCCAAATCGTCCCACTTCTCAAAATTGTTCCTCAAGTTAGTTCCTACTTTTCTGTAGAACCTGTAAAAATAGGTAGATGTGGCAAACATTGCCAATAATGTACCTATGAAACTGCCAACGATAATCTTCTTAATACTCATTTTAAATTTGCAATTATATAGTCCTTTGTATTGTATCTTTCCTTTACTATCTCTTTCCTAGTTTTCTTATCGTGTTTGTCAAACAAATCGAATACTTCCTTTGAGTTGAATAGGAATCGTCCATCTTTTCTCTTCTGTAGCCAACCACCATCATTGTCATAGAATGCAAAATAGTAGTCAGTATTGAAATCCTCCTTAAGGGTCTTGCTAGCCTCTTTCAGCGACTTGTAATCCTTCTCAAATGATTCATAACCGCCACCAAGAAGGAAACTCTTGTTCTTAATCTGTATGACATCACCACCTTCTATCTCGTCATTCTCAACCTCATAGTTTGACAATACCAATAGGTCAACCATGTATTTCCTATCAAGTTCATCATGGTCACTGCATCCGAAATATGAACATATCTCTTCCGTTATATTATCATCGGAGAAACATGTGCTGCTTTTCAGTTTGGTATTAAGCCAGTCTGAAAACTCATATTCTGCTGAGAATCCCCTGAAAGCAGCTACAACATAATATCCCAATATGAACTCAAAATAGGTTTGTATCGGATATTTGACTGTGGCATATTGTTCAAATTCATTCTTGAGCCATTCAGCCCACTTCATTATTTCATCCTCAGTCATAAACCTGTTCCTAACTTCTAGGTTCTTGTTGTCCTCAGCATACTTCATCAACGAGTAATATGCTTCCTCAACCGTTCCACGAAGATTAACAACGCCAAGTCCCCTACTGAATATCTTGTTTCTATACCCACTGTTGGGAACTAGAGATATTGTGTCCTTCCACAAATCCCTAGGTTGCTTACCATCTGGGACACCCCTAAAATACTGTTCAAGTTCTCGTTTGTTCCTTTTGATACTTTCTAAATCAAATACATAACTCATAGTACTTCTCTTAATCTGTTCGTAACATCTTGCAATGGCAGCAATTCATAACTACCATCATCTTTCAACCATACAATTCTCCTAGCGATAACTTTCAATCCAATGTCCTCCAAAGGTATCTGGTAACAACTCAACTGAAGCGTGTAGAATGATAGACTTTCCTCGTATAAATCTCCAAATGGAGGTAATAGGAATCTACCATTTTCCCTACTGAAATCCTTCCTTAAATCCTTATTGGTCTTAAAGTCGAATATACACAACCCACTGTTATCATCGTTGTTTGGGTCTTTGTAGTAGAACAAAATATCAAACGTTCCGCAATAGTTCTGTTGAAGGTTTGTAAGTTTAAGGTTCTTTCCAGTATATACCTTTGTCTCAGCCAATACAAAATGAAGGTTTGGGTGTAACTCATCATAGAATTTCAATACAGCCTCTTCCTTTGGTCTTGTTGGAATAAGCCAACCCTTATCCTTTATATACTTAGGTTTACAAGAGTCTGGTAAGAACTCTGGATGTCCATTTCTAAGCCATCCTAACCCTTCTCCGTACTCATGGGTAAGTGTACCACTAGTTGTTGCCTTAAGGGTCGTAAAACGCCATTTATCGAGCCAATATTGTGGTGTCTCACCATTCTTCTCAGCATACGCAGCAGCCCTTTCCTCAGAATCAAATGGATATTGAGAGAACCTATGTGTTACCTCTGATACTGACGGTAACTGTTCCCCATTTAGGAAATACTTATGTCCTTCTTCAACGAATACAAGGTCATTGAATTCCTTTAATATCTTGTTTCTAATCTTTGTTACTTCCTTTGGTTCTCCTTCTACTTTTATGGTATTTGAAGCCATTGTTTGAATTGTTTTTCTCTATTATTTAATAAGGTGTAAAACTACACTTTGCTGCAAAGATATAGAAAAAATGTTAAAAAAGCAAATTTTTAATAAAAAAAAAAGAGTAACCATTTCTGATTACTCCTTTTGTTATAGTTTAATTATTCCCATTCCATACCATCTTCACATTGTGGGCACACGTTATCTGGTCCAGTGAGAGAACAACCCTTTATACTACTATCCCAATTAACTTCCTCGTATCCGCTGTCCATAGTGTAGTAGTTAACACACGTTCTCACGAAACGCTTGCCTGTTGATGACTGCCTTACTGAAACTAAGAAATCATCGCAAGAAGGCTTGCCTTGTCTAAAGTCACCAGATGTGTCTCCTTCATCAACACATGTACAGTCAAGGTAGACCGTCTTTGTTGTGTCAGTAGAGTCCACAGTCTTGAGAGGGAATATTATCTCTCTCCACTTACTAGCACTGTTTTTGCTAGCATAATAGTCCAAACGCTTACATGTAGTGCCATATCCCTCGAACTCAGTGTATGTGACAAGAACCTCGAAATCAGCAGCACTAGTGCCGTCACTGTATTTTCCACCAGTAATGATGAACGTGTCTCCATTCTGCAATGTTACTCCGCTAGAAGGGGCTGTAACCTTATGGTCATCGCCAACTGTTATCACATATTTCTCATAGGCAGTGACTTGTGAAGTGCCTCCTGGAACACAACCGTCAGTAGGATAACAAGCATATATTCTATCCTCAGTTGCCGTTTTCCTATATACATCACCTCTTCCATTTGCAAGGTCTGGCTTATAGACTATCTTTCCAGTCGTTCCCAATAGCAGCGTGTCACCTTCGTGAGGGCTTGCATAACGAGCACCAGAAGGGCCTACATACGTGTAGTCAACATGCATTGGATGGTAATAAACTGGGTCATTGTTTAAGCCATACACAACGCAGTTGTCAGTAGGACAGTAACATACACGTTTTATCTCATATCTACCGCATTGTAGATAACTTCCGTCTATCTTCTTCACCTTACAGTCAACATAACACTTGCAAGGCTTGTCAACTTTCTTCATAGTTGCGTGAACTGGTCCAACTGGCCACGATTCATTGTCAATCCATACTTTAGGAACTATCTCAGTATCAGACGAGAAGAATTCCACTATTCCACTATCGATACAATCTGGGTCTCCACTAGGAAGCGGTGATATTGTACCAATATCCAAATCCCATTCTTCTTCGTCATCTTCGTTTGACAATGGGAATCTGTTATTATTATTATAGAACCAGAATTGTATATCATCACAATTGCAATTCAATCCTCTTGTTATGGTATATTCTCCACAAGGAATACCGTCATACGTTACATTATACTTGATTTCACATGTTGGAGGGCCTTGTGGTACATTTGTCCGTGCCGTAAGTGCATATCCACCACTCACTGTTGTTACACCAACACTACTCCAATCGATTCCGTCACTAGAAGGTGTATCGTATGGATTACAGTCATCCTTTACCTTTATTGCGCTTACCTTATTCCAGTCACAGTTATTATTCATTGTGTACGTACCCAATGTAACAGTGGTTGCTGTAGATACAAAATAGTTAGTCTTAGTAAAGACAACCGAATTACAATCGCAAGCATTAAATCCTTGTGTAAATGGAATTGTCTTATACTCAGCCGTACAATCGTTTCCACAAGCCTTAAATTTAATCTTTATATTTCCAGATTTAGGTTCTTCTCCTTGATTCTCTCCACTAGGTGTTACCGTTATAACATTATTAACAATATCAGATACAGTAAACCAACTTGTACTACTTGTTTTATCAACAGTAATACTCTTGGTACAACCTGGAGTTATAGTAATCTTCTTAAGAGTTCTATCGTTATATGCCCAAGACAATGATGTAGGACTTACACTCAATTCTGTACATTCGCATGTACAAACTTTACCATCTTGTGTATTTTTATAACCTTCACCACATTGTACATCGCCAACATAAAGGCTGTATTTTATATCTCTTGATGGTATGGTTTCAGCACCGCTATCATTTGATTTAACATTACCGACAACTTTACCATTACTCACAGTAAGATTTCCATTAACATATTGGCTAGTACCATCAGTAAGTTTAACTGTTATAGTCTGGCTGCCTAAATTACTTAATGTACCAAATTCATAGTCACCGCCTTCTAATGGTATTTTAGCTGTATTTACTGTATATGTAAATGAACACGGATTACCCTTTTGTTTGACAATTCTTTCACAAGATTTAGAACCACCTTGTTCTGGGGTATACGTAATAGTATACGTAATCACATTTGGAGTGGTATTCTCTGGGAAATGTGCCTCGCCAGTAACACGGTTTATCCAATAATCTTGTATTTCAGGATTTGCTGTTATTGTCCATCCAGTATTTGCCATATATTATTATTATATTATAACTATATTATTTTAATTTAATAATAAATATCAATATATTATTTTTATAATATTAAATATATTAATATAAAGAAAAAACCTCGTAGGTATCTCTCCTACAAGGTTTTTTTATATATTATTTAGGGTCTTGATACAACTCTACGGTATGTCCGCAATCTTCCCACTGTCCAGTATTAGGGTTGTAGATAAATATCTCAAATCTAGCATATGCTACACGAACAGCACCAGTGTTATTTTCTTCGCGTGCTATATACTTTACCCAACCCTGGTCTGTATACCAGTCATAACTATCCTCATCTATCCAGCTTGGTGGATTTGTAATACGATTACCAGATGAGTCGCACCAGTACCAGTCAGATTCATCACTTGAGTTACAACCTCCAGCATTCCATGTTACTGTAGCAGTACTTCCGATAGCTCCTCCAAGATGTCCAGAAATTCCCATATTTACTCTATGACATCCACAAATATCAGCAGCTTGCCTAATTTCTACAAACCACTCGCTACAGATTGGAAGTCCGCAATCTCCTACTGATGTTGCTGTTGTTGTAATCTTCAACATTTCAATTCTAGAGGTTAGATATGGATTCGCTGAAGTTGTAACATAGTCAATTTGAGTAGATGATACGATAGTCCAGCTTACGAATCTGTCACCAGAATAATGCGAAATATTACACTTATTCAAGTCAAAGCCACATCTATTTGTATCACTAACTGTTCTACCGCTTTCTTGTGAGACATCCAATATGTGGTGTTCACTTCCCATTGTGTAGTCATCAGTACCTGGTGAACAGCAAGGACCAGCTGCTTGTGTTACGCTAAAGCCGCCACCATTAACTTGGACACTAACATTGTTGTGGTTGAAGCTAAAGAACTGGTTAGTATTTGGATTATACCACAAAGTGATTGGTGTAGTTACTGTGCTAGTACTGTCGTTTCTTGGAATAACAGCTCCTTGTCCATCAGCTACAAAGTACACCTTCTTATCGCTGTAAGGTGTAGTATTTGTAGTACATACGCCATTTACCAATGTAGTTGTTGTCAGAGTGAAATTCTGTCTTACACCATCAACCTCAAGACATGACACGTTCATGTTGCTAAGGCTTGCAGAGTAACCAGTTACACACTCGCCTGGGTCTTGGCATATATACAAATCTCTTGTACACGTATCTCCTGCTGCTGAACCACTAACTGATATTGTAGCTTCTCTTTTCACCGTACCCTCATTCTTGGTCACAGTACCACTGATAGTACCATTTGAGAAATTGACACTAGAAAGCCAATCTGGAAGATTATATGCCGCAATGTCTGTGACACAGCCTCCGTCTGTGTATGTTCCTATATTGTTAGTTCCTGCTGATACTGGTACACAGCCTTCTCTTGGAGATACTGTGAATTCGTTACACGTACAAGTAACGGCACTCTTTTCTTGTGTTATTGGGAAATCATCTGTACATGTTACGTCATAAGCATCCTTACCAGAAACGGTAATTATAGCATCTCTACTGAGTTCCAAACTAATGTTTGGGTCAATTTTTGCATATACATTTCCGTTACTTACGCTAAGACTTGTAATCCAAGTTTTACTTGGGTCTTTTCCTACTCCTATTGAAGTAAGACAAGTTCCATTGTCATATGTACCAACTAAAGTATCAGTATTATAGCCTTCTGCTGGTATTGAATTACCTCCTGCAGTTGCTTCTGCACGTAAATCCACATTTTCACAAGTGCAAGTGCTTGCACTCATTTGTTGTGTTATTATAAAATCATCTGGACAATCTACATTTTCTCCATCTTTACCAGTGATGGTAATTGTTGCCGTTCTTGCACTTACAATGCTTTCATTTGAGTCTACTTTAGCATACACATTATGTCCTCTTAAGTCAACGTCTTTAACCCAAGTATGGTTACTTGATACTGTTAAAGAACTAAGACATGTAGTGTCATCAAATGTGCCAATTACAGTGTCAGTATCATAACCTACTGCTGGTATTGAATTACCTCCTGCAGTTGCTTCTGCACGTAAATCTACATTTTCACACAGACAATCTGGTCTACAAGCGTATACTGTTATATTATTAGAACAAGTATAATTACCATCGCTATAAGTGACTGTATATACAATATCTTCAGTATGTTCTGAAAAAGTAGCTAGTCCATTATCATCGATAGTTCCCAAACTATATGATTTATTTGAAGTTATTGACCATCCCATAAATTATATTATTTATCATTTTATTTTATTTTTATAAACTTATGTGCCTTCATTACTTTCTTTGCACTTATCTAAATCTGGACATTCAGTACAAGATTTTTCGTCTGGACAGTCAGTACAACTTAAATAATCTAAGCATTTATCACAACCCAACTGCTTAGCACAATTTGAACAGCCCCAGCGTGATGAATTTTCATCTGCGCAATCGGCACAACTGTGGTTTTGAGGGCAAGGGCCATTACAACCGCTATCACAGTTACTACATATCCAAGTCCAAGTTACCTCACCAGTCTGACCGCCAAATGTCTTACTTAACTTTAAGTAATCATAATGCGGTCCTGAGCAACAATCAGCACCATCCCATCCAATATAACCCTCAGCGCATATAGAAGAACTAGAGCCAGATGTGTATGAGAACTGAGCAGTTCCACTACAATTTAGTGAGCTAGGGCCATTGACATTACAATATTTTGACTCGCAACCTTCTATTGTTGTTACTGCACTAGTAATATCTGTATAATGCGTTCCGCACCTATCAATCCAATGATACCAGTCTGTATATTTGGCTTTACCTGTTAACCAAACACGTTCTTGGCTACAACTGTATATATATCCTCCATTTTGAGGATGGCCTTCAACAGTAAATTCATCCATAACTCTTCTATCTCTATCACTCCAATAACCTTCTAATGCTGCTTGGCAAATAGTAAGTACGTTACTTTTTTTATATTCACCCCTAAATGTAATGTCAGCATACACAGTGTCGCACCTACTAGGTATTGCTGCTGGAGTTACATTCTTAGATGGCCCAGAAAATGCGCCATTCTTATTAACATAATAATATGTGCAATTAGTTACACTACTGCCACTATTAGTTAACCCACTAAAATCTGTATGATATTCAAGTTCACTGCATAGACCATTTACAGTAGTTGCAGTATCATCTACATTACATGATGAGTCCATTGACTTTGTGTGTCTTTCATAATTATATGTATATCCTAATGTAGCACCAGTTCCACAAGCACTCAAATCTCCACTACCACTTCTAGAAATAGTTAAGGTTTTGAATTTAGTGTATTTTACTTGAAGGTCTTGCTGTCTTACAAGTTGGTCTGCTCTGTATGTACCTGTAACTTTTATTCCGTCAATATCATCAAAAGGACTAGTACCTTCTTCCCAATTTGGTATAAGAGTACCTCCAGTCAACTCACGATACGTAGGACAATATGTTTCTTCTCCAGCCGCAGTCTTTACATTACCGTCAGTATCTTTTATTTTATCTCCGATAAAATCATTAAGATACTTAATTGTAACGACTTGCAGACATTCGTTTTGTAATTCTGAACAACATGCCATTTTTATCTTATTTTTTTAGTTTATGGTAGGGTAGACAAAATCTACCCCACCAATTATTTTAGTTGACTGAATTAGTCTTTCTTTTGCATTTCATCAATTTTATTCTCAAGTTCTGCAATCTTACCGTTTAAATACTTACAATAGTCTTCAAGATATGCAGCTCTCAATATTAACATTGATGTATAGTCAACAGCAAGAGTTCCATCTTCCTTAACATATACAAGCTCATTTAATCCAGCTTCTTGAACCTCTTGGGCAATTATACCATAAGTCTTTCTCTTGGTATCATCATCTTTGAAGTTAAATGAATGTAGTGGAACTTTCTTAATTCTCTTGAATACTGCACGTTCAATATCATTGATATTTTCCTTCAAGTTACGGTCTGAACTATAGATTGCGCCATTTGCTGCAATGGTTTCTGATACACAAAGGCTAGTACCGACATTAAGACAACCATTCTCAAGAGTTACAACACCATCTGTTATGTCAGATATGGTCTTAGGTATAATGAACTTACTGTCATCACTGTTCTGCGTGCAATTATTGGACTCATTTCTACCTGGGTCATAATCTCCATTTTGTGCATTTGTCACACTACCGTATGTCCAAGAAAGCGTCTCACGCTTAATATGCGCTGCTGAACTTGGGATGGTGATTGTTCTGCTTTCATCACTACTGCTTTCAGCAAACTTAGTTGTTCCACTTGCATGGTTACATACATCATCATATACCCAATTAAGAGGCTTTTTAAGACCAGTTATAAGAGTAAGCTCTTTATTAATAGTTGTTTCACCACTAATGTAAGTGTCGCCCTCAACTGTTAAATCCTTTTTAATTGTTAGGTTTTTATTAATTGTTGTATCACCACTAATATTTGTATCACCAGTTATATTTGTGGTTGGTGCATTAATTGTAACAGCAGTACTTGCATATATATTAGTATTGTTTGCGATGCCACTTCCTCCGCAATCGTAGCCAATATTTGTATTTGCGTTACCACCAAGGTTCAAATCATTGTTAGCAACAACACAAGTATTACCAGTTGTATATGCTGAAATTGTACCGCCAGTGATATTAATAGTATCACCATTAATATTCAACACATCAGTCTGGCCACCATCTGAGCAGTTCTTACCAATATTAGTTTTATTTGTACCAACAAACGCTGCTGTAGTGTCAGCTACAATACATGTTTCACCAGTTGATGTAGAATGTATAGTACCACCACTAATGTCAATACTTGTTGCACCGCTGATGTCAACATTATTTCCACTTATGCCAAGTTCTCCACCCTTGATGGTAGTAGTTGTTGCAATAGAATCACCACAAGAAATACCAATCTTAGTTGTTGGGCCATAGAAATCAGCCTCTGTTGCAGCACTCTCGCATATCTTTTGTCCTGCGCTAATATTCACATCTGTTGAAGCACTAATGTCAATAGAGCCACCACTGATATTAACCTCTGAAGAACCACTGATATTAACAGTAGAACCAGTTTCATTAATGGTGTCACCGTTAAGATTTAACTCATCGGTCTGGCCACCATCTGAACAGTTCTTACCAATATTGGTCTTTACAGTACCAACAAATGCAGCGGTCTTGTCTGCTACGACACAAACTCCGCTTGTTGACGTAATATTGGTATTACCAGTTGTATTGATATTGGTATCACCCTTAGTGGTCTTGATTGTAGTACTATCTTCAGTTATAATACTTGTAGAACCACTAGTAATGACACTAGTATTACCAGTTGTAAATGCTGACAAGTTTCCACCTACCTTAACTATTGTATCAGCAGTTGTGGTTGATGACAATGTGCCACCACTCAAGTTAATACCCTTCTCCTTGATTAAGATAGTACCGTTTCCGTTACATTCCTCGATAGTAACCTTGTCACTGTTAAGTGTATATCCATTACAGAAGTTGAATGTAGAAGTACCACTATTGCTACAAGAATTAACTGTGAAGTTATCGGTAGTAAACTCTATTTTACCACAAGAGTTTATAGTTGTATTTGTCTCTTTGATGTCGAGATTAGTACCACTAATTACAACATTTGGTGCATATGTATTAGCACTTGCACTTGCACTAATCAATACATTGTTTGAATACCCACTATCACTAGCACAGTTGTAGCCAATCTTAGTGTTACTATTACCACCCATATTCAAGTCAGTGTTGGCTTGGATACAAGTTTTATTTACTGTATATGATGTAAGTGTGTTACCGCTGTAATCGATATATCCACTCTCACGAATCTGGAGAGTATTACCACTGAGTGTAGCTGTTGTGGCACTTGTATTAGCAGTATTGATAACTGTAGTAGCTGTGTTTGCGCTTGTATACGCACTGCTAGTTTTTGTATTTGATGTTAATGAGTTCTTATTGATTGTGTTTCCACTCAAGTTGATAGTAGTCAAACCACTTATACTTGTAGTTGTACCACTAAGCTCAATTGTGGTTTCTTGTATATTTGCCACACCGCTTCCGTTAGCACACTCTACAATGGTAAATGCGTTGGTCTTTCCACTGATTCTTCCACACTCATTGATGTCAAGGTTTGTTCCGTTGACAGTAGTAGAAGGTGTTACAGCAGAAATCCTCGTAGCCTCCTTAATGTCAAGTGTGTTACCGCTCAAGGTTGCTGTAGTAGCACTTGTATTGGCTGTGTTGATAACAGTCTTTGCACTGGTAATCTTTGTGTCAGCAGTACCTACCACAGTCGTTGCAGTACCAATGTTGGTGTTTGCACTGTTAATCTGTGTAATTGCAGTACCGATTGTTGTGTTGGCTGTATCAGCGTCTGTGTTTATTGTGTCACCATAGAGGTTTGTCACAACAGATGGTGTTGAGTCAGCACAGTCAAGACCAAGGTTAGTCTGTGCAACACCATAGAACGATGCTCTATTACCAGCTGTTTCACAAATATCGTTATTTGCGGTAATATCAATGCTTGATTCAGAAGACTCAAGGATAAGCCCTCTTGCAGTCAAACCAAGTCTATTTTCAGTATGTATTGCAGTATTACCAGTTGTTGTGATATGTGTTTCACCACTTACGTTAACAATGTTATCAACAACGATGTTTGAGGTAGATGTACCACTTGTATTCTCAACCTTGTTAGCGAGATTTGTCTCTGTTACATCACCCTTCTTCGTTTCTTGGGTCGTACCACTGACAAACAGTGATGTGTCACCATTCACGATGGTTGTAGCTGTACCAACTGTTGTGTGAGCACTTGTCACCTTGGTTGTGGCAGTCTTTACTTCTGTTGTTGCACTGTTAACCTTGATGTCAAGAAGACTTCCACAATCGCCATCAAGACCCCTAATGATTGTTGTACCACTCAAGGTAGTACGACATGTATTGGTCGTTGAACTGAACTGAGGGTTAGCATCCTGCATAGCATAACGAGACATGTCAATGAAGAAACCAGCACCGTCGTTAATTCCACCGTCTGTGGTTGGGTTAACGTCCTTGTTGTACATATCCTTCTTACCATTGACCTTATCGTGCTTCGTAGTCAAATCAGCAGCAACCTGGTTGAGTTTGAACACAAGTTCTGACTTGTTGTTGAGAAGGTCGGTGTTCTCGATTCCATAAGAACCGTATCCATCAGCAGTTGGAGTGTCGCCACTCGTAGCAGATGGACCAGCAGCACCCCTCACGTAACCTACGTAAGGCATGACCTCTTTTCTCTCAATCCACTCGATAATCTGACCGTCGGATGAGAATCTAACAACCTTGTCATTGGTGTTTTTAATAGAAAGGAATTCCTTGTCAGCGGCACTGTTAACCGCAATCTCAGCAACCTCAAGTGACGCTGCTGTTGGCTGCTTGTCTGGTATACTACTATGTATATGTTGCAGCTTTTTTCTGTCTTTTGCCATAATATAAATTTAACTAAATAGTTTATTAAAAAAGCAAGTAAAGACTTGCTTAAATCATTATTTTATAATAAATATTAACCCAATAAAAAAAAGAGTACCCAAAATGAGTGTCCTTTTGTAAGGTTTATAGTAATTTATTGTGTTACTAGGTGTATAGGTGTGATTCTACCGCCATAACCACTGTTACATCCGTTGTTCCACTAAATATCTTGCCTAAAATTTTGAATATTGATAAAAAAACTATATCTTTGCAAAAATTTGTTAAAATGATAAAATGTATAATACACTTGGCAGACATCCACATCAGGAACTTCGTAAGATTGGAGGAATATTCTGAACAATTGGCAAAGGTGGTTGACAAATGCAAGGAAATCGCCTCAAAGTATAAGAAAGATGAAGTACGAATTGTAATCAGTGGTGACTTGGTACACTCCAAGAACACAATATCAAACGAGCTTATGGTATTCGCTAGCTATTTCTTGAGAGAACTTGAGGAAATTGCCACAGTTATCGTTATAGCTGGCAACCATGACCTCATAGTCGAGAATCAAACACGTACAGATACCATGACAGCATTATTTGACACAGCAGACTTTAAAAACTGCAAGTTCCTTGATGCAATGTTGGACTATAAAAGCGGTTGTGCAATAGATAATAATGTTGTATGGTGCTTATATTCCATATATGAGGACTTTTTAAGGCCAACTACAATTGAGGAAACTAGAGAGGCGCATCCAAACTCAAAATTCATAGGTCTATTTCACGGACAGATTGTTGGTTCAACACTTAATAACGGTTATGTGTCGGACAGTGGACTAGATACTGACGCATTTGAAGGATGTGACTGCATTATGGCTGGTCACTTGCATAAACGACAAGTATTGAAAAGAGGAGATACTGAGATTGTATATCCAGGTTCCCTTATACAACAAAACTATGGTGAGACAATATCACAACACGGTTTTGCCGTATGGAATGTAGAAGACATGACATATGAGTTTGTTGACATAGACAGTGATTATGGACTATATGATATTGAGATAAATGCAATTGATGATGTGGATGAAGATAAAGAAAGGCTGATTAATTTCTAATCAGCCTTTTCTCTTTTTAATTAACATCTGGAAGATTATTAAAGATACTCTTAATTACTTCAAAATTTCTAAAATCAAAATTATAATCTCCACTACATTCCATCCTTATAACTGCGTGTAATATTGGAATATGCATTGATGCATTCAATCTTCCCATCAACGTATCGCTATACCAGTGTGCTCTTACAATAGCTCGGCTTACACAAGAATTATTACCTGCGTTATATATTTGCTTAATCCTATCTGGGAATATTTCCATAAGTATCATTGCTATTGCCCATAATTCAGAAGCATGACCACTTGGATATGTGTTGGAAACAACACCCTCAGTATTTAATTCACAAGTTCCATTAGCCAATACTCTAGCTTCGCCTTCCTCATAGGTATTGTTATTATTTGCATCAACGAAGTATGCATTGTTATTGGCATCATATTTTGTTGTACCTCCAACTAACCCTTCTATACTACTGTCTTGCAAATGATTCCATTTTGTACAAGCTGTGGTTGTATCTGTTGTACACCTAGATTGAGAATCAATACCTCCATCATTTGCTGAACCAGCTCTCATTCTACCATATTGGTCATTCAATAATGTTTTTCTAAGTACGCTAGCACAGAACCCTACGTTATCAAAGAAATCACGTATATCTCGACTAGTAGTGATAGTGCTTAACAAGTCTTTATTGGTTACATCCTTGCCATATACACCCTTTATGACACCGTTATGTGATGCGCTAGTAGCTGGTGTAAAACTTCTATTATAGCATTCGCTTGCAGTGGCATAATTATAGAATATATCGTTAGAGAACAAATATTTTATACTTTCATTTGAATCTGCGACTGCTTGTACCGTTCTTTCCAAGATACCGTCATGTTGTGCGGTGTTATTTAGGTTGTAGTTGTTTGCAATATAATTACCAAAAACATCATCAAACTTATAGTTTTTCTTTTCATTAAGTACCACACTTGCTGAAGAAATATAGTTATCAATACTACCTCTAGGGTCTATCAGTTTTTCACCATTTACCGTAATACCTTGTCTATTAGCTAATGTATCTTTAGCAGTAGTACTTAGGCAACTCTGAAGTGTATCATATATTGCATCAGTCCATACTCTTGCATATGGTCCTGGTGCTGGTGGAAGTATGCCATTTTCCCTAATAGCATATCCAATCTTAGTTACATAGTTTAAACATTTATCGCATAAATTTCCAGTTTCACAAGTTTTACTGTTGCTTTCTTCAAATCCTAAATACCTTGCTGAAATATTGATTGCTGAACCACCCATTTTAGTTCTATATGATGGTATAGTATCAATGGAACTATATTCACTTCTTATCTTTGAATATAATGCACTAGCAACAATTCTAGATACAGTAACATCGCCCTTTATGGTGTAATTATTAAACAATGGTATTGTATTACCACCACCTATTTCCATTGCTTCCTCAAACAACAAAGTCTGTGTATTCTTTTCTACTGTACCATTTGTAACGATTTCTTCGTCTGCAACAAGTTCTGTCAATTGCATTGCCATGAGCCAAGATGTTAATGCACTTAATGCCTCCTTACCTTCATATGTACTCTTACTACCCCAAAGTTGAGATTGGAAAAATTGGTTAACATTCCCATTTCCATATAAACTAGCATCATATAAACCTATAGCATCGTTATTATATTCAGTGACTGCTAAATCATAGCCTTCTTTAAGATAGTCGTATACAGCAGATGTATTTCCATTTTTGGTTACTTCATTATATCCTTGCATATCAAGTACCGCATTGAATCTAGTCAAAAGATTTTGGAAATCAGAGTTTTCACAGCCTCCTAACTGAGTGACATACCATTCACCTCCTTGTTCAACGTCAACATCATCATATTCAATGGTATAATGTACTCTTCTTTCATCAGTGTCAGAATTTACATCAAATACACCATATATCGTACCTTGTTTAAGACCAGAATAATTCTGAACTATTATTTCAGTCATACCTTCATTCTTAGGATAAAAACCTAAGTTAGATATGTTAAAGTCAGCACAAGTATAGGTATAAGTTCCTAATTCTACTTTTCCTCCACACTCATTTATCTTACCAAGATTAGTGTTACGAGTATACGTAACTCTTGAAGCACTACACTCTTGTGGCAATGGAGGTGTGTACGTTACAGATATAGTAACGGCTGTACTAGCAGTGTTTTGAACAACTTTAGCTTCACCAAACTGAGCACAATCACTCTCTGGCACTGGTGGTGTATATACTGCTGTTATTGTCACTTGTCCTCTAGTCTTATTATCTATAATTTCACCTCTGCTAAGGTCAACACAGTCACTTGGCTCAAATGGTCTAACTTTGATTGCATCACCAAGCTGTGTTATGATTACCTCTTCCTTACATTTTCTCTCATCATGCCAAAACTTAACCTTACCACGTCTGTAAGGGCCAGTATTCTCAGACACATTGAATTTAAATGCTGGACTACCTTCATATGTTATTTGTTCAACAGTAACCCAATCGCCCAAACATTTTTCTCCTGTATCATAATCATCATTGGTATCCACTTCTATATCGCAGTCTTCCCTATAAGTGATGATTAACTTACTGATTGGATGGTCATCATCAACGTATGCAGCCGTACCACCGCTTACCACATCCTCAATCATATATCTTGTTAGACAAGGTGGACAATATGGGTCACAAGGCTTTTTCTCTTGCACATAGGTAAGAAGGAACTCGTTACATCCCATTCCTTCTTCCACACCTACACAATTATCTACAAGATACTGGAAGTTATTAGGTATATTGGCAGCTATGAATTGCCATTGTCTCTCATCTTTTTGCAATTCGCAGAATCCCTTCTTAAACTTATAGACAATCTCATTCTCAACAGTATCCTCATCGTTTGGATTAATGGCTGTAATGGTTACTGTGTCACTATTTTTATTGTTTACTCTCTTCTTGTCACATTTAAGCTTCACACAAGTATCACAGTCATCATACTCATATACTGTTATAACGTCAGTAAAAGGAGTGGCAGAAGCAATACCAACGGTACAATCCTCATATATTGTTATTGTTTGATAGTTCCACTTAACTCTCATCCTACCACCACCATACTCCCATATGTAGCCACTAGTAGTCACTACATTTTCTTCAGGGTCATAACTAGTATCAGCAGCAATCCACTGACCAGTGCTATAGTCATAGTGTTCGACTGTCACAGAATCCTTATCCAAACAATATACAGTTTGGAACTCACAATGCGCATCGCAATCGGCACTGAATGACTTTTCTCTTAATATTGAGAGATATATAGTGTTTTTATCGTTGTGTTGTTCGAATGTCAATTCTCCACCCTCAGATGAAATCTCAATATCTTCACCATTGTCATTTTCACCAGTTGTTATTACACATAAATCGCCTCTACCGCAAATATCATTCCAAGTGAATGAAGATGTTATAGCCCTATTGAAGCAGCAATCAACTGTGTCTTCATCACATCCAGGTACATTCCACTTTCCGAAATACGTACCATAAGTTTCCTTTGGTTCACAATTCTCATCAATTTCTATCTTCTTGTAATCGAATGAGAATTCAACTTCGCCACCGCTAGAAGGAACTGTTGTTGGGTTATAGACAATCTCGTTAATCTCATAGCAATCACCACTTAAGTCACAGCATACATCTAGTTTCTGTATATAATATTCATACGGAATCTTTGTCTCTAAATGACAACTCTCAGTGTCAAGTTCAAAATTGAAATTACCAGTTTGAGTTCTATTCTCTTCATGGCAATCAATACAAGCTGAATTACCCAATTCGAGCGTTGTTGATGATAACACCTTTTCTCTGAATATGTCACACTCATCTTCCTTAGTAATCCAATACTCCCAATATAATGTTGTGGAAGAAGCACAAGGCTCTACGATATATGGTGACACCCAGTGGTTCAATACGTCAACGGTACATTCAACCTCACCACAACTACTACAAGTTGCTGCACTTTGGATAATCTCATAAGGAATTGGAATATCATGCCAGAAAATAGTGGTTGTGGCTGAATCAGCAGAGATTGTCCTAGCACTTGACTCGCCATTAGTACAGTCATTAGCACCGATATATACGTTTTCACAATATATTTTCTCTTCTTCACAATTAAGACAGTTAGTATTATCTTTCACTGCACCAAGCCAACATATAGTGGCACTAGCCTCACTAGCACCAACTGTAACTTTAATTGGTAAAGTTGATTTAATACTATATTCAATATCAGCCATTTATGCTTACTTTTTTTTCGTATCTTATTTGTAGTATTGTTGTTGATGGTATCATCTGTGTAAGATAATTCATAACAATATCGTCAAGGTATTTCATTTCGCATTGCCCTTGTTGTGAGAATGCTTCATTATGGAGATAGAACGTAATCTTCATGAACTTTGTATTAAGAATTTCATTTGTTGTTGTTCCGCTATCTTTAATGTAATAGAAATCAAGTTTTTCATACATATCATCTATACAATCATAGAATCCATCCACTGGATTACAACAAAATTCTCTCAAAGATGTTTCAAGTCCCTCAAGTTCTTCTTTAGTAAGGTCTTTTATATCTTTTCCACTATATTTCGTATTAAGGATGGTTTGGATTCTATTTTTCCAAGTAGAGTCATCAGTGTATATAATCTTCTTTAGACCATCGTGATTTGTTTTGTAGTTAAGCGCAATAACTTTGGTTGTAATTTGGTTGTTACATTCTTTAATTTCATAATTTTTCCCTTTGATATAATAACTACAAGCAGCATCCCTTTCTTCTTTTATTATGTCTATTGCATTATCGAATTTGAATCCATAACCACCTATTTCCTCCACTTCTCCAAAATAATCATCATAGCATCTTTCATCGAACAAGTCCTCTTCCAACGCATGTTTGAACAACTGCTCATAATACTTGAAATATTCTGTACCATTGTCATACACCATGTTTCCGTTATGAGGGTTATTTCCCTTGTTATCGTTGACTATGGTGTTGATTATCTTGTATCTATTGTCATTTACAGAAAGTCTTCTCCAGCCTCCATTACTTCCATTGTCTATTCTGTTACTGCTATAAAAATCAGTAAGCTCAAAATAATTAGTCATTAGAACGGAGTCGTTTGACAAAATCTGTATAGTTGTTATGTTTGTATAGTCATCAGAACAAGAGAACTGGTCAGTACCAACAATATATGCCTTGATTATGTATCCGTTTGGTAAATCATTCAAGAAGTATGACTTCTGGGTAGTGCTACTACTGTTTCCATACACTCTAACATATTCGTTAAAGTATATATCCTCACCAACCCTTACAGTACCATTTATTTTAACAAGTTCAATATATCTTCCACGTACATCAGTCTTAATGTCATATACATATCCCTCTACAACTGCTGTATTTGGCTTTATGTTTGACACATATACAATCTGGCCATTATGTACCTCGTTTGATGGAACTGAAAGCATTTCTTGTAATGTGTCAAACCTTCTGATGTTTCTTACAGTCTCCTTATATAGCATATCAGCACAAGTATTACCAGTATTGAATACAACTTTGTCTTCGGCATCGAATTGGAAGTTATATGTGTGAGTACGGTTAATACCGACCACTTGTTTTGCTTGCCATCCACCTTTCATTTGGAAATATGGGTTTCCGTCATACTGCTCGTATTTCTCAAAGTTTGGATATAGGTAACGCTTACCGTCCCTATCTTCATATCTAACTGGCAATCCTTGATATGGTAGGTAATCAACCATTGAAGCACCATTGGTATAATTTGAAACGCTTCTGTAATCGTATTGTATCGTCTTGGTTGAGTTAATCCAATCAATACGGTACATATTATGCACGCAGTCCCATTTGTCCTCTATACGGCTTGTTTTTGCCCAATATTCGTCTATTTCATAGTCATAGTCCTTAGTGCCATATCTGATTCCATTCCTACAAGGATTGAAAGTTATATCACGCTCATAAAACTCCTTGCTTCTCAAACCGAACATGCCAAGAATCATTTCCATTCCCTCTCTTGTGTCCTTATGACGTAATATGTATCTTGAGTTAAGCTTAAGTCTCTTCAAGAATTCATTATTAACATCATAATAGGTATAAAGCTCATCACTAGAATATGATTTGATTCTGTATTTTAATAAACCATTTCCAGCAAGGTCTTTCTCATCATACCAAGTATCCCCTTGTACTGATTTAATCAATTTATATGGAGTGGTAGACTTGTAGTAACAGTTATTTTCTCCAGTTTCAGTAGCTGTCTTACATCCTATGAAGTAACCATTGTCTTTTCTAGAATATGGACGTATCTCAGTTGTTGAACTCTGTGTGAATTCCCTTATAAAAGGTTTCTTTCCATTTCTTTGATTCCATATCTGGCCATTACAATCGCCTTCATCTTCTATATAAACGTCATTTTTACCTGTTTTTTTACCATTCTCATCCACATAATATTCTGTAAGGTCGAATGGTATCACAAGCTGCACGTTCCAACCATCATTCTCAACAGTGTCTGTCAAGAAATAATCAGGCAAGTTATCTCTCTCATCATATGTAACCCTATTTAGAGTCCTTATATTGTTTATATAACTGATGGTTTCATCGAATTCTCTAGCAAACACTCTAATTGCCTTTTGCATCTTCTGACCACCAATTACATACTCTTCCTCATCACCTTGTTCGAACTCACGTGTATAAGTCCAGTCAAAGTTCTTGATTGCCTCGTGTGTTAATGACCTATATAGGTTATCTGTGAAGAATTCATCATAGAACTCACCAATATCAGCCAATCTTGAGGTATATGCGTTGAATCCAAATGCAGTTGGGTCTATGTTATACCCACCATCAGAACTTGGGAACACAAAGTCCTCAAACTGTCTGTGATAACCATAATCATCACCATATATGACTGAGAATGTAGCCTTATACTTAGGAGTGGTATTATCGTTAAGAATTAGTCTTTGGAAGTTATCTAACTCATTCCTAAACTTATCTATGAAGGTATTCTTTGGCCTAATATGAAAATCATCACAAGCCAAGCCTTTGCAGTCTCCTCCAGTACTGTATTTCTTAGACAAATAATGTATTTGCTTATTATCGCCCATCCAAGCACTTAGACAATAACAAGTTCCACCTTCTACGCATATCTTTATATCAGCAATCTTATCACCAACATCATAACAGCAAGAAGATGTCTGCGGTTGTTTACAAGTTGTCTTCTGTGTAAATGTAAACACCAAACCAGTATCTGGAATATCACCCTCAATATCGTTTGTGATTTGGCATTCACACTCTTCTGGAATTTCTTCTCCATTACAAACATATGTCACAGTCCAACTAGTGATAGCTGTACTACTATTACCTTTATATAATAGGTAGTTTTTGAAACCATCGTTTGCGAAGAACTTAAGTGGGTCAGCATCCCTTGGTGCTATAAGTGTGTGTAGGTCTATTCCGAATGGGTTTGTCACTTCATATAAGTCCTCATCACCGCCTAAACGTTCACGTTTCTCAAGTCTATCATTTGTATCTTCATCCCTTACGTAGGTGGTGTAATATATTTTCTCACAAGTACCGAATAGTTCTCCTGGAAATCTAGCTATGATGTCATTGATTGAGGCTCTGAACATTTCAGTGAGTGAGCCATAATACACGAAATCACGGAAATCATAGTAGTCTTTCTTTAGGACAATCTTGACATCGTTTTGCTCATCAAAGTCAGATACCATGCCACTAAGTGCTGATAGTGTCCATGTTTCTCCGCTACTGTCGTTTTCCTTCCATTTCTTCGTTGTATATTGGTTTGATATGCCACCATCGTTTCTTACCGTAATAATAAAGTTATTACTACGATAAATTGGGGTTTGACCAGGTGCGAACTGGTTCAAACCTCCAATAGTTGTTATATCACGCTCCCAAACGGTGCTGCCATCACCCAATGTCTGATGTTTTGACTTCAAGACATAATTGCTATGTGTCTTAATATATTGTGGCATATATCATCAATATTATTTATCGTCAATTATTTGTGAAAAATCAATACTGTTCTTTCTATTCTTCTTAACCTCGTATACTGGATTACCAGTGCTACCATCCTTAAGAGTGTAATGCTCGACTTGATGATAGATTTCATCCTTGTCATTGTATGTTGTAACAAGTCCGTTATCAAGGTCTCTCAACTGGCTATTCTCAAGCATGTAGCTGATTGTATCTGCATCGTGAGTTGTCATTTCAATGTCAATCTGAATTGGCTCGAAAAGTGTGTTAACCAATAATATAGACTGACCTACCTTACCCAAATAAGGAGATTGGTTATCCTTAAACATTGCTGAAGAAGATGGGGTAACTGTAACGAATGTAAGCGATGAGCTATCCTCATAACGGTATGTATATGACTTATCGCTAGAAGATGCTGGCATACTTACCACTGGTTCACACTTGTTGTTTGAAGTGATAATCCTATAGTAGTCTTGTCTTCCACCATTGTCATCAAGGTATATGATTCTATAACCAATCAACTCATTATTTTTCCTTGCCTTTTCCCTTACCAAGCTGTTGTTCTCAATTTTGGTTGTATCCAATACCAATCCCCTAACTTCTGGAAATGCTGTCAATGTTCCTACGTCAATTATCTTAGTCTCAATCTCCTTTGGCTTTATATACACCGTATAGAAGCCCTTTCTATTGAACTCACTAAGAGGCAATTGAAGGTTATACATACCCTCAATTACAGTATCGACATCGTTGTTTCCCATTTCCCTTCTAGCTTGAGTTAAGACTGTTGAATCCAACTTCTTGAACTCTGCATCACTCAATGAATCGAAACTCCTAGTTTCGTGGTAGCAGAAAGAAATGTCAACAAGGTTTGGTATCTCATTGTTTTTAATTAGTATTGGAATTGTCGTTCCGTATGCACCAAGACTGCCCATATTATTGTTTATTTATCAGTTATTTTAAAGTATCCGTTTCCGTATTGCATCAAAGCCTCAAGAGTAGTCACTTCTCCTAGTTTCAAATGCTTCTCGAAAGCTGCGTTTATTCCTCTGTCTATATAAATATCACCTTTCACACTTTGCTGTGCTGCCGTACCCAATTTATATTCTTCCAAGAATATAGGTAGGTAAGTATCACCGCTTAATGTCGTTCCATCGTCCTCGCCACATGATGCTGTGTTAGCTGAGTAATTGTCTATGATAGGTCTTTCTATCGTGGCATTGAATGTTGCCAAACTGTCATTGTAAGGCTCTCCGTATGTGTTATCGTCAATCCTCTCGGTCTTTTGTTTCAATGTATAGACATAGATAGGATAGCTGATTGAGTGAGAGTCTATTTCCTTCTTTCTAAAAGGTAAGATTATTTTCTTCTTTTTCTTTAGATAATACTCAACTCTTTCTTTTACAAAGTTGACTCTTTCTGTATATTCCACACCTTCACCGATTTGTTCACCAGTGCCACTGTATATGTTTCCAACGTAGTATGTTATATCACAGAAAACATCCTTATAATAGGTTTCACCGCTATCTTCTACGCCCCTTTCCATTTCTGTCGTAGCACTTTCTATGGCTGATACCACGCTTCCACTGTCAATAGAAACAATCGTGTTCTCATCAATCCTATCGTCCAATGTCATGTAAAAGAATGTCATAGAGCTTATCACATCACCTAAGAACTTGTCCTCATTTCCAATTCTAGTTAGGTTAACAATCCTACCTATCTGGTAAATTGGTTCTAGTGTTGTGTATATTGGAGGTTGGAAATTGGTGTGTCCACTAGTACTGTCTGGTTCATATATGCCATATATTGTATTTCCAACGTCATCAACCAAGTAGTTGGTTACATGTATTGACTTCAGTTTGGATGATGTCAATCCGCTTACCGTAGCAGCAGATGTAATCATTTCATACGCATTTTCCCATCCACCTTCGTCAAATATGGTTTCCATATATTTTTCATCGTATGTATAGCCACCTCCACTGACAAGTCTAAGCAATGTATCACCCTTCCTAATGATAGTGCCCACTGAATCGTTCTCAGTTGCCCCAAATCCACTTGCTGTCCTATAATCTACGTCAAGCTCGTATTCTTCGCAAAGCACCGTCATTTCACCGTTTGTATGGAGATTTCCTTGCAAACTTATAGGATTTATGATTGTTGGGATAAAACAATACAAGTTATCAGATACGATACTGTTGATATTTTCTATCGCTGACTGGATGCCTTTGTACCATTCCTTTAGGCTGTTATACATACTAGTACCGCCACGATTGACATATTCCTTACATTCGCAGCAATCACCCTCTTCATAGTGGCAAGGGTCATCTTTCTTTACTGTGACCTCTGCTAGTTTCTTACAATCTTCAACTGTAGTATATGAGGAATATACTTCATTCCTATCTTCGAACCATCCAATCCAACTTATTACATCTGGGTAATATAACGTTGTCTTATTCCAATACCATTGATATGGTTTTGGAATTGTGAATGTTGGTATGATATTGTCATTAATCCACTTATAAAATCCATTGTCAACTGCTTGTATTGCACAATCTTCGGTAAATGATGAAAGAATGACACAAGCACCCATTCCAGATAACTCCCTATCCAATGCAATATATGTATCTTCATCCGTACCATATACCATATCTTGAGCATACTTCTGGCTTTCATTCTCGTAATATTCGTGTGCTGAAGTATATACAACACCACAATGTCCGTAATCATTCAATAGGTGGTAATACTCCTTGAACTTGTAGTACCACTTGCTAAGACGTTCAAATGACAATGTAAATGTACTTGAACTACAACTATAGGATGCTTCCTCAACGGCTTCACTACTTTTTATAGCCTCGCCATCTTCTATTTCAAGGTCTAATATTGTAATTCTTTCGGTTTCTTCAGCGACACTAGTTGAAGCGGTTGTATAGGCACTAACACAATCTGTGAAAGAATACGTTTCACAAGATAATGGATGCTTGTCAACAACCAAGTTGACTGGTATCATCCCATAATTACTAGGATATACATAATCCCTTGCTTTCAATGACTCATCATCGAAATAGTACAGTTGATTATCCTTGTATGCTGGAAGTATACTAGGTAATCTGCTAGTCATTGGTTCAAGGGATATTTTTTTCTGTATCTTTCTCATCGTTAAAGTCCAAAGTAATTATTTATGTCAATATTAGTACCGTCATCATAGTTTGTTCTTGACATGCTTCTTAATGTTCTTGTTGGTGCTGTCCTAGCATATGACCTAGTTGCTGTACCACCAGTTACAGAACTTTCTTCATTTGAAATCTTCATTTCAAATAGATTAAGATTCAACACGCCATCCTCAATTGGCTCTATATACCTTTCATCGAACATATACGCATATTCCTTGTTTTTGAAGTCATACACAGCAATCAAAGGTATATATGACTGGGCATACACTTGATTTAAAGGAATACCGCTTTTAAGCAGCTCAAGGTCTTTAAACGTTAATCTATCTATAGCTGTGTTGCCACTAAATTCCATTGGAACAAAGAATGGTATTGTCTTTCCTATTCCTGCATGATTATACTCAATTTTCATATAAATAGGTTTTGGATGAAGTTTTTGAGAGTATTCTCTAAACATATAGATATAAAAACCTTCAGATGACGTGTCGGTGTCATATTTATTATCCACCACTAGTCTAGAACTTAATCTTGTAGCCTCATCAAAACTTATACATAAACCATCATCATAGCCTCTTTTACCCTCACCTTTTTTGTATATAAAGTTATAGTATATTAAGTTGCCATATTCATCCCTTTTGCCTACGTACCAAGAACTATCAAATTCAACACAATTCTCTCCTTGGCAGTTATCATATTTCAACAATGTAAACAATTCCGTGCTAGTCTTAATCTTGTTTGTCTCAGTGAACCTATCTCCCTCAAGTAGCAAGTATTTGTCTATACCTCTTCTTGAATGGTCAATATATTTCTTATATAGGTCATGCTCATTCACAAATATTGTGGAAGTGGCAAGCAATGACTGCGTTTGTGGGTCTATTGAATCATAAATGCTTATTCTCAAGAATGACTTTGCCAATTTTGATTTCTGATAATAAACATCATCATCGTTAAAATTCAAGAAATAAAGCAAGTCAGATGTTTCCATCATCAACTTGTCAGTCTCCTCAGTCAAACCGCTTTCAATAATCGTCTTATACGGCTCATAGTCAGTAGTAAACCAATTGTCCATTGTACCAGATACTGATACGTTGGCATTTCCGTCATTTACCTTCCAGTTATCCATATTCCTTGTTCTGAAATGAAGGTTGACATTAATTCTATAGATTGGCATGAAATCTGTTGATGAACCGCTGTATCCTGAAGTACCACCACTTAGATATTTTGGTACATATACATCCTTCTCCATATCAACTATTTTATTGATATGGCTCTTTCTTTCCTTTTCAGCAAAATCCTTTTCTATCAAATCACTTTGCGCTAGGTTATTGGATGTAGTTGTTCCGAATGTAAGTGGAAGGTTGATATAACCAGTTTTTGTGTCTATTACAAGGTCATCGAACAAATTGTAGTAGTCATCACTAGAGTTAGGTGTGTCTGTATATAAGAACGCTAAGTCTTCAGTAACTGGTATTTCACCAAATATGTTATTCTTGTATAATACCCCATAGTCATTCTGACTCTCGACAAGTTCACTAGCCAATGCATACTGCTTTTCGTAGATATACTCAGATGTAAACTCATTATTATCAATATATGGTTCACATATCAAAAGAGAACTACCCTTTATGTCAATAATCCTCAATTTAATTCTATTGCCTCCTTCAACAATACATTTTGATACTGCTGACAATTCAGTATTATCTTCCACCTCATAATCAACCTCATCGATTGTAACACCACTATAGTACTCTACGTCTGCTGTACCTGAAGTTGGTTTTCCATCATATCCAATAACCTTACCGTATCTAACAAGGGTCTCACCGCTTTCTCCATCGTTCTTAACCCTTTTCATAGGCACTCTTTCACCATCTATGATAACATAGGCGTTAACGTTGTCAAAGTCATCATATTCAATATCGTATGTTTCCCCACTGATTGATGCCTTGTCAAAAAGGTTTGGTTTCACGTTATAACGCTTGCCATCATATAATATGCAAAGTCCATTGTCATCCTCAACATCAATATAGGTCTCTTCCTCAGATACGTTTTCCAATGTCAGTGTGTCACCTATCACAAACTGCTCAACGTCCCTTGTAAGGTCAATCATCAAGTCCTTAGATGAATTGCTTTGTCTGTAGTCATTCTGTACATAGAACCTACCGTCTTCAATGTATACGAATGCTTCGATTCCATATAGGTCAGAAATGTCGTATATGCCATCACCGACTGTCAAAACATCACCACTTGGTTTGTCTTCTGTCTGGTTATAATAGACATCGAACAATGTAGTGGCACTGTACCCACTAGTTGATGGGTCTATCACATAGTTTGGAATCTCGCACATGAAAGTACCGCCACTTATTATAATAGGGCAATAGTTGTTCTTATATTTGATATAGAAGAAATACTCTGAATAGTCAATGCCATTTGTCAATATAGTCCTATATGACTCACAAGTTGCAGTGAACTTGCATACATCATGTATCTGGGTAATTGAAGTATATGGCATGTAGTACATAGAACTACAGTTTGTGACATTTTCAATGCTACCGCCTTTATCAGTGAACTTGATACAACCTTGTGTTCCACCACTCTGAACCTCGTTTCTATCAAAAATGTATTGTACCCCATCTATGTTGACAAAACCGTCCTCAATCCAATACACAGTGTCTAGTTTAACAACATTGATGCCATCAGCATTTTCTTCTGAAGTGGCTTTTACAGTTCTCTCTTCTATGACTGGATAATACTCCTTACTACCATCATCTTTTATACGTTTCTTATAACGTTCCACTTGCCAATTGGTAATGGTATATCCGCTATTGTCATAGTAATACTTTCCATTGACAAAAATATAATCATATGTCTGGCCACTGACTGTTACGGTTTTAACTGGATATTCCTTACCCTTTGCAATTACATATCCAAGTCTTGTGACAACCTCGCTATTGATATTTAATATTGCAGATTGGTTCGTATATGAATTATATGCTGGCAACTGACTAAACTGTTCAAGATGATAAGAAGCATCAGTTACACCAGAAATGAATGATAAATCTGGTGCAACGTACTTCTCTCTCCATACAAGATGGACATCTTTAAAGTCATTTTCAGTTAGTTTAACAGAGTATTTTAACATGTTATCTCGTCATCTTTAACATAATTATCTTCCTTTTCAATTTCAAGTTCCTTTCCTTCAAGGTCATCGTCAGAATATAGCTGATACCTAGCCAATGGGTCTTGTCTTCTCAAATATAGGTCAACCCTCTTGTTAACGTAGAAAGCTCCATTGGTGAATGGATACTCCTCAATAGTCTTGTCATTAGGATTCATACCGTTATTAACGATATTACGCCAGATGAATCGACAACTTCCATCCTTGATTAGGTTTGCATATGAAGGTATATCCAAATTGTCAGTTTTAAACAACTTATAATCATCTATAATATCAGAAGATGAGAATAAATCTGGTATGTTGTCACTCTTGTTTCCATCCTCATCATAGATGTCACAAATGAAGACCTTATCATTTATGCTGCTAGTTATAAGACAATAATAATACTTGTTATTCACCTCATCACAAATCATAGCCTTGTCACCAACGCCAAGATAATGGTTTTCCAACACGGTTATCTTACAACCATCTGGCATGTTGACCAATGACCTAATCGTTAAGAAATCTGGGAATACAGTATTCGCCATATCAAATGTCTTTATAGGTATCTCATAATGAGGTATATAGTAATATCCTTCTTTCTTGTCATTACATCCCTCAATTATCTTAGTAGCAATTCTGTATTTTGAACCTGAATCATAATCATCAAACTTTATATCATCATATAGGAATGAATCAAAATACTTTGTAGACTTAGATTTTATTGCTTCCCTTTGGGCTGTGTTGAATCTGTGCATTATAGGTTGTACGACCCTCTCAACTGCATTAAACGCATCATAATAACACAAATCGCCATAGAAATTGGAATCGCTCTCATACCAAACCTCACAGTCATCGAATGATTCTCTCATTCCACTATCTTCAGAATATAACTCAAAAAGTTCACTATCTCTGTCTTGATTTATTCTAATGCAGTTATATCCACGTCCTAGGTCATTAGAATGGCTCATTTTCTTAATTGAGTTTGCGTGCGCATACATTGACTCATCTGATAGGTAGAAACCGCAAGTTATCTTACCAAAACAGTGTGAGAACTCTATATCGTCAGAATGCTCCCTAACCCAATTAGGAGTCCAGTCAACATCATTCTTGACAAAACCATACCATTCCTTGTATCCCTTGTTATTCTTAATAATTGTTAGGTATATTGATGACAAAGGTCTTCCAAGGTTATCCTTCAAGTTTGAAATGTCAATGTCATCAGTGAATACAACCTCACCAACATCATCGGAATATATGTTCTTCGCAAATGCAAGTCTGCTTACATGGTTCTCAAATTCATATTTCTTCTTGTTATAGGTTTGAATCATGGTGCTACCTGGACGATACAAGTCATACTCCGTTGTAGTACCACTAGCAAACTTGAAATTAGGAAGCTTTGAGAATATCCTTACATAATACTCACATTCCACATCACCCACTACCTTTTTATACGATATGTTAAGGGCTGTGTCATCAAGCGATACATAACCGTTGTATCCTTCCCTTGCATTTACTATGTAATATCTTTTCGTGGTATCATCTGTATTGATGAAGTATTTCTTACTGTCTAAGTCTAAGTTATAGGTTACACCAGAATATGTTAAATATCCATCAGCCATATCCCTTTCATTTAGCTCAACCCATGAGTCACTGATTTTAGTACCACCGCCAAACACAGTGAAAATGTAATCATCTGCTATACTAGCAACTTCAGCATTATCTATTATCTTTTCAGTGACGGTATCTATTCTAGTATCTCCGCTTACTTCATATGTCTTGTAAATGTTTACGAAATCACCAACAGCAAGCCCATGCTTTGCTATACTGTATATTACAATCTGACTTGTTCCATTATCAGCCCTAGTATTCTCATCGAAATATATTGCCTTTAATGAATTGACCCTATCATTTCTTTCAATAATATCATCAAAGCCACTAGTGGTAGATGAACTAGGATAAGTTATACAATAATTCCAGTTTTTCTCAACCCTTTTCTTGAACTTATTCCATTTTGGTACAAATGTATACAAGTCCCTTGATGGATACATATCAACAAAGTCACCACCATTCATATACATGATAGGTCTCTCAATGTTCATGCTCTTGCTAGTGGCGAAATTCTTATATGATTTGATTTTACCTTTGTTAATGAATCCAAGCCAACCATTGTACTTATCAACTAACCTAGTCTCAACTGCTTCCTCAAAGGTACAAATATCATCGTACTCATATACGTGTCTTGTCAAAATCTTTGTATTACCATCGACATTAGCTGCAACTGGGAAGTATATCTTCTCAATGACCTTCTTACCATCTACGTTACGCATCACGTCAGCAATGGTATTGAATCCTCCGTAGTTGTCTTGAACTCCGACCTCAGTTTCACAAAGTGAGTTATATTCTTTGGTCTTATCACCACTTTCACTACTTTCTTCATTTGCTTCAAAGATAGGACAAATAGGCCTGAATGTCTTGCTCCTAATCAAATGGTTGTTCAAAATGTCAAGCCCACAATGATACACAAAGTGATTTCCATCGTCATCCACCCTAGACAACTGCATGTCTCTTATACTATTGGTTAAGTGTAAAGATGTTCTGTAATCTGATGTTGACGGTGTGGCGAAGCACACACTTGAATATCTGTTACTAGTCTCTTCAGAAGCAACTTTAATTGGTGTTTCATATGATAGCATCGTAACGTACTCATCGTTTCCTTGATAAGTTGCACTATTCCCAGACCAAAAATTCATTGTTTTAGACTTGTATATAACATTCTCAAACACAGAATCCTCTCCGATGCCATAATTGACAAATGTAACCTCATCACTACCTTCGTCCTTTACAACCTCAGTAACCCTATTGAATAAGACATTACTACAAATTGGGTTTACTTGGCAAGTAAGTCTGATTTTATTACAATTGTTCCTTTCCTCGGTATATTGGTCGTAGGAACTAATGATATATGACGTATCATTGGATGGCAAAAGCTTCCTCTTACCATCCAACTTTACGTTCAATCCACTATTAGTACTTATTGACTTCTTACTGTCAAATTCACCTAAAAAGATATTATTACTCATTTCGTTTAATTACTAGTTGGATATGGGTCTATTATTGTTACATTTGAATCAACTTCTACCGTACTTTCATCTGGCATTGGTGATGGTGCATCACCCTTAAGTCCAAATCTACCAACCATATACTTCAATGTACCAGTTGAGATAAGCGCATAACAATTCCATTTATTCTCATATATCAAGCCCATTTCTTGTGTGAGGCTTATTGGTACACTTATTCTAGCACCCTTTACAGTAGCCGAATCCTCAAATGGTATCGCATCTATAGTAGAACTATCAATTGCATACGTCATTGATGTATCAGTAGATTTTTCAAATATAAATGTATAACCAATGTTCTTGCTATTAAATATCTGACAAGATGACTTAACTGGGTCATCATCCGATGTAATACAGAACTCAAAGCCTATTGTCTGAGAGTAAAGACTAGATTCTGTTTCACCAGTTCCATCAGCAGAAACGTGTTGAGGGTCTTGTTCATTGTCAGCACGTGTTCCAGCATTCTGTGATGACTGTGTTTGTGGTTCCGTATCCCCTTCAACATGAACATTTGCTGTACCGACAGCCTTCCTATAACGAATCTTAGTCTTATCTCTATCAATTCTCAAGTATATGTCTCTACAATCAATCATTTCACTGAATTCAATTGTAGATATTCTCTTGAGTCTTCCGTCTTTGGTGTTGCTTACATATTCTCTTGTAACTTCAATTGCAGCAGCTTTAACATCACCATTGTGACCATCATGTAAGTCAAGTTCCTTAATGAATATAACGCTTGCAAATTCTGGAGCATCAGATGATAAGTATTTGCTATCACTTTCGTTGTATAACAACTTAGTTAATATTGGAGTATCATGTGTATGCTTTATAACTGCATTAGACTCATGATTATGGTCATAATCGTCAAAGTTGTTTCTATATACACAGTTATCTGGTAATAAAGCGTCATAACCTATATGACCAGGCCAACCACTATCCCATATCCACCAGCCACCTCCATTGAAGAAGTACAAAAGCACTGGCTTTACTTCATCTGTCCAAGGATATTGAACATTATATACATTACCTATGCCAAATAACTCTGGAGTATACCTTCTACGTGCTCTTCCAGCTTCTGGGGCAATTGTCTTCAAATATGTTATACCATCGACTGCTTCACCAGTTGTTTCAGATACTATCATAGGTAAAACTTGAATAATAGCAGGAAGATAAGTATAAACCTTAAATCCACTAACTGTCTTTGGCGTAAGTGAGAAAACAAGAGACAATCTTTGAGCTTCAAAATTATGATAGGTAAGGCCATTTATATCTTTAGTGTCTTTTTTCTTATAAACCACATTACCCTCATTATTGTTATTTGCTTCTGATTGTAAGAAAATAACAGGTGATTCATCCATACTACAAGTAACGTCAATTGCACCAGCTACTCTTTCCTTTGTCTTGCCAATAATCTCACCATTCTTTATATTAATTGTATTACTGTATGCGCAAGATGATAGGTAGAAGTCATACAATGATGATTGTTCAATGTTACCAACATCGATAAATCTTCTAGTTGGGTAGTTACCACCTTCCTTTACGCTCTCCCTATCAAAGTTACCATTGAAGTCAGTTCTGTTAAATGATGGGTATGAGAAGACATATGGATTATTCTTACAATTGTAGAAAGCATTCAAGCCTATTATGTTATTATTTTGCTCATTGGTAATATAGCTCTTCAGTCTTTCCTCATTATTGTATGACCATACATAGTCTCTAAGGTCAACACCAGCATAATCGAATTCATAGAACTTCCTATTGATTGATGGTGTTGGATTTGACACTGTTACAGCCGTTGATGGAACAAGACCATCGTCTCTTACAGCACTAGTGTCAGTAATTTCAACACCATATTGTCTAGTCACTGCGCTAGTATCCACATCGATTACATTAACACCGTCACGTTCCCAAACAACGTTATTTGGGTCTGGCATATTATATGTTGTCTTTGCATCAGTATCATTAGACGTAAACTCATATGTGTACTCCAACAATGTATTTGGCGTAGCCTCTATCGGTGGTAGACTATAGTCATCAATTTCAGTGACTACACCTTCTGCATTCTTGGTTGTTGTCTTGTTATATGTTGTGTCTGCTGTGATAATGTTATAGTCATCATCATAAGACATTTCTATACCACCGTATATTCTACCAACAATACGTCCGTTTCTCCAACCTCTGTTTCTATCAACATATGGTTTTGGTCTATCCTTATCTTGTGGAACAAATTCACCAACATTTTGTTCTTCCTCGTTAACAGCATACAAGTTAAAATCTGCATGAACTGGGCCAAACATAATCAAGTCATAATCGAATCTTCTATCAACAGTCAAGGCTCTCAGATATGGTCTAACGTCCCTCGATTTGTCGTTATCTAACTGCTGTTTACCACTTTGATAAACATAAGGGAATGCTTCGATTGTTCCTTTTGCCTTTTTACCGATTGGTTTAGGCTGTGATATTCCCATTGGGCTGACTGATGAGAAGTTAGGTATTCTTGCACTTGCCATTCCAGTGTCAAGAGTTGTTCTGTTCCTATATCCACCATTATTTGAGAATGCTGAGAAATAGTTACCCAACTTAGATCTGTAACGGTCATGGAATTCTCTACTGAATACTGGTACACCATCAACCACATTATCATATGTAATGTTAGGTTTGTCTTTAGGTACATCAACATAGTTAATATCGTTAAAGTAGTATTGTGTACCACCACCCTCATCGTAATCAGGTGAAACATTCCTAATCAATATTGGTTGAACACCACCAGTTGTCATATATGTCAATCTACTACTGTTTTCGATGTCATATATGTTAGCTGACAATGTAAACATCCTAGAGAACTTATATTGAAGAATCTTAAGCTTAGACAATGGTGACAAGAATGAATCATTAAATTTCAAGAAGTCCTCCCATATTGGCTGATTCTCTTCCAATGTCATCAAACTTGCCCTACTAAACTGATATGAATCTTCTTGGTGAACACCATACCAACCTATTATGCTCTTGTCTCTTGCATCAGTTGCGACATACTTTGATGTATAGAAATAGCTTTGGTTTGCCACATCCATATTAACATTGTCAGTATTTGTACCAAGCATAAACAGAACTGGCATTGAATTCAAGTAAGCGTTGAAGTTCTCACCATTATTAACTGTAACGATTTCATTCGCAGTGTTGCCTGTAATAATTACGTCTTCACCATCTATGTTACATATCTGTGACAAAGATACTGAGAATGAGTTTGGTTGGAATACATCAAATTCTAATGCCCAAATTGGTTTATCTTCGCTTGAAGTAGACTCACTTATATTTTTAAGTGTCAATACATTTGGTAAATAATCAACATAACCATCAGCTGGTCCTAGCTCACCCTTTGTGTCCATGTTATTACCCAAATCACACATACAGTCCCTTAGTTTTCCCTTATACTCAGATTTAAGGATACTGATGGTCATTATCATATCAGACTCAAAGATTGGCTTATTTGCATATTCCTCTTTCTTACATACGTCTACTGTTTCTACTGAGAATCTTACCTTGTATTGGTCACTTTCCTCATCGTATTCAATAATGATGTCATCAATACTTCCATTGGAGTGTTTGATAACTGTGTCATAACCATCAATTGTGATATTTGAAATCACAAATCTGCCGAAATAGTCATTCTCTTGGTTACATATGTTATCCATTCTAGTGGTTCTAGTGGTATAGAACTTCGTACCAAGCCTATATGAATCATAGGTGAATGATATTTTAGGCATTTCCATTTCAATGCTTCTCTTCAAGGTTTTTCCGTTATCATCAGTTACTACCAACTTATACTTTTGGTTAGTAAGTTCAAACTCATCCATACCAATAGTAAATTCTGGTTCACTAACCTTATTGTTTGAAGCTGTTGTCAAACCATCAACAGATTTTACTATTTGACCATATGAATCATACAATGCGTATGCGTATGGAACTTGTATGTCCTCAGATTCAACCGTTATTTGTCCATATCCTTGCTTTTTATCGCATTTATACATACTTGGACAGTATGATTTAGGGCGTACTGCGATATTCAGTGAGAATGGGTCTTTGACATTTTGGAAGCAGTCTGCCATGTATAGGTTATTGAACTTGTCAATAGCCGTGCTACCCTTATTTATTCCAAAATAGAAATAGAATGAGTTATTATATACTGGCATGTGCCAATTTCCATCCTCATGTTTATAGAAATGTCTCTTTCTACCGTATTTACCATTTTCATCAGCACCCATCCTAAATGTGATATACGCCTCATCTGGGTCATCATATAACGCTTGGGCAAATCCCTTGCCATAGCTATCCATTATAGGTTGCATTCTACCGTCAAAGTCAACTGGGAATATATATCTGAACTTAGGGACATAATAGTTCGTGTTCTCATCCTCAACTTGAGTTGTGAGATTATTGCCATCTATAGTATCAAGATATTGTTGTGGCACAAATCCAATATGGTTAAGGGTTGCGAACATTGAACGGTTATTCATATCATCAAGCTCATATTTCGTTATGAAACCATCAGAGTCTATCTTATCCATCTTAATGTCGCCACCTCTTGTATATGTGTAGTCATACTGCATGTCAAGGTTTACACCAAGTTCACTCAATCTTTCAACGTTAATACAAGACTTAGCCTTTGTCAATACTGTTGTACAACCAAGGTCAAAGAACAAACCGTTCTTATAAGCTGGAGTTGCATCACCACCCTTATCACCCCAGTCCATACCAGTAGTGATAGATGTACCACTATCCTCACCTCCTAAAGCATCAAATTGAGTTGCCGTGTCGTTCTTAACGTCAGTTGGATTTTCCTCAATTGTCGCAATTGGAGGGATATTTGCTGTTGTAGATGGTAATACCTTGAAGAATTGTGGTAAACCGTAGATATTATCTTCATTGATGTTACCAAGAAGAATGATGTCGGTAGCATACAATCTTATAACGTTAAATTCATTCTCTTGATAATCAGTTATCTTCTTCTGTACGTTGTCTGTTGTTGGCTGCATTGCAGCGTAGTAGTAGGCTGTAAGACCATCCTTGTTATTAACAGGTTTTATCAAACCGTTCAAGTATCTCACAGATGCAGACCTAGCCTTATGCCATCTATCCTCATCACCAAGAACCGTGTCTTGGCTTGTCTTGAAGCTAATGTCTTCAGCAGCAATATCGCAAGTTACAGATGTTTTAAGTCTAGAATATGAGTTATTACAGCTACAGAATGTATTGACAGCACTACGGCTGAACAAACCGAACAAGAATGTCTTCTTCTTTCTCTTTCTCCAATACCACAATGGCATGTAAAGACAACCATTAATCCAATCTTGGTAAAGGTCTAGTTTTATAATCTTAAAGTCAAGAGCAAGCTTTCTCTGAATGTTATCCATCAAGTCTGTCTGACTAGTACTCTTTTCACAGTTATCCATTTCATCAGGACAAGATGATTCATCCAATGCGCCATCAAAACAACCTGGATAATATGCTGTATTGTCTTCACTCACACCTGCTCCCAAGCCAATACATGTAAAATCAAGACCAAATATATCCAACAACGTTTCCAAAGGGCACCAGCTCAAGTCAAGCCAGAACACATATATATAAAGACATATATGTGAAATCATCCAATGGATAATTGAGATAACAACATTGATAACAGTTACCACCCACATAACGATTGTAAAGATAATACATACAATCATATACATGAAAGGTAAATCCACACGAAGTTTATTGAAAGGTATTGGATTCTGGTCATCAACCAAATTTGAACCCTTCAATGCACTATAGTTAGTAGAATAAGGTCTGTGAGCTACTTGAGTCTTTGGAATGTAGTTCTTAACGCTGTATACATTATTCCAATATAAGTCACGGAAACAGCTTATTGGCGTATTAGAACCAAAGGTATACATGTTCTCGTAATCTTGTCCACTAGCAGCAGACTTAGGAATAACAACCTCTTCCTTCTCCTTGTCATCACCAGTCTTATCACCTTCGTAGAATAGAGGATTCATTGGAACAAGATACTTTGCCGTATGACGAGAATGTCCTTCCTCACCAGTATCTGTCTTACTGAACCTGAATCTTACTTGTGTTCTTGTAGGAATACCCCTATTAGGGTTATCTGTTGGTACGATATTACCATATTCGTCAGTTCCGATATAATCAAGGTTCATAGGAATCTGGTAACACCATACACCGTCACTGTCAATAAGCCTATTACCTTGTATTGGGTATTCCTCTACCAAACCGTCAGTGGTCTTACGTATCATTTCGATAGTACCTTCACCAGCGATTAATTGATTATTCATACCATTATCAACCTCTGGCGCACACTTATGACCAATGGCATTAGCCTCGTTGTCTGATACGATTGCACCCATGAAGATACAAGTTGGCTCGAACTTGTAATCAACGTCAATATCGCATCTTGTAATGGCAGCTATACCGTTGTCAGCATCACCCCAGAATGGATATACGTAAGTGCTCTTGTTTTGAGATACAATCTGTTTAAGTGAATCTAGGTTTGTACTAGCCTTAAACTGATTTGCATTGTCAAATTCGTTTATATTATATCCCTTGTATAAAAAATCCCTAGGTTTCTGTGACAATATACCAATATCTGACAAGTCAATATCAGTGTGTATTGTTTGGCTACCAACTGGTACACCAAAAATCATATAGTCACCTGCATTATTGGTTACAGTTGAAAACTTCCAATACTTGTCGTATATTTCTAGATAATTGTCCTCATCCAATAAGAGTCTTTTGTTTGGGAATGTACCAACTATCCTATAGCACTCATCATCACTATAATCTGGCAATAAGTTATACCTTCTACTGTTCTTGTCCTTTGTTGTGACCTCGCTATAGGGGTAAAGATTCTCTATCTCCGTAGTATCAGTTCCATCCTTTTCAATGAATACAGACACCTTTGCATTTGGTATACCAAACGCATCATTAGCAAGAACCCTTCCGACTATGACACCATAGTTGGAAGAGTGAATTTTGTAAGCATCTTTCTGAGCAAGTTTCATTGTCAATACCTCAAGAAAATCGAAGTCTTGTTTCATATTGACATTTAATATCTTGTCATTTAATATGTCTGTATGTATTCTATATGACTTGTCCATTAATTAAGCTAAATATTTTGATAAGAAATTTGGCATAACAATACCAGCATTATGTCTAAAAAATATATTAAATAAAACGACCATTAATACAATTGGTATCGTAACAATGGCTAACAGAACGGTAATAACATACAAAGACACCTTAAACCCAATACGAGTAACCTTCTTAACGAACGTCTCTTTTATCTTCTGACCGTATTTCTTTTCGATAGCCAACTTTCTTTTACATGCACATCCCATAACATTAAATTGTTTTTACCCTAACTCGTATATCACTTTCAGGGAATTTTATTTCATACATTGAATTGTAATCGCTATATAATACTCTATCAATTTCATTTAAGTTAATTTGCTTTGCTTCTGCATTCTTATCGTTAGGAACAAACGTAGAATCTGTTGAAACATCGCAAACTTCTCCTTCAACAACAGTAGGCAGTGGATTTATATCAGTGCTGTATGTACCACCAGTTATTGAATAGGTCTTAAAGCCTATTAAACTGATAACTCCGTCAAGCAACGTGATTTCCTTCTCCAAGTCACCTACGAAGATGTCCTCTCCCATGTCATGTGTTGAAACATCGAAATAACTTGTAATAGTGTCAATTATATTTGTAATGACATTAGGAACGTTATAGTTTTTGTCTACGAAGACATCTACTGCCACCCCAAGATTGTAGATTCTACCACTCTTAATTTCGATGTAGTCGTTTACATTCTTATAGTGTTTCATATACTCCTCCACATTGTCTACAAGCGTCTGTGGAAGCTCTGAGGTGAGTTTTCCGTCACCGTCAAGACCAAGCATACTCATTTCAATCTTATTGTTGGTCTCGATAACGCTAGAACGAAATGGAGCACCGTATACTGGAGGCATCTGCATCAACTTAACCTTATAGTCATTCACTGTGACAGCACGATTCTGTGATGCTGTGTTGTATTTCATAAGGTACTTAATTTCTTCAGTTGAAGGTTCATCCTTACCAGCCAATGCTGTAGATATGTTTGTCACCTTCATAGAATTGATGATACTACCCTTTTTAGTTCCATCAGTTCCACTAACATTATTCCAATCTACATTGGCAACTGTTAGCTTGTTAATAGAACCTGGGCCTAGGTTAGTTGATATACCGCCACCAACTCTGTACAATATAAACATCGTCCAACCTTCCTTTGGTAGCACACCAAGCATGTCGTTATTTATAATCTTAGAAGCTTGATACTCTCCAAATGTTGATAAATTAGTAGGCAATGTAAGGTATGTGTTTCCTGCACCAAATATAACCTTCATATAGCCATTATCTGTATATTCTGTAATGAATTTTTGCGTAATCGGCTTCCAAGCACCTTGATAATATCTTGTTGACCTAGTGCTACCACTTAAATTAGTCTCAGTATAATCAACATATTTGTGAGGATTATACTTATCCTTTATCACCAAATCATCTTTCTTTGAAGCAAGAAATCCGAATCTATACTGGTCAGCAAGTGAATCACACTCGAAGAATCTATATGTCATTACTGCCTCATTGGAAATCTTATACTCTTCCTCATCAATATAGTATTCATATATTGAAGGGTTATTATTAAAGTCACTAGTTTCCTTGAATATGATAGACTCGATGTTCATTACATTCTCCTCTGGCAATACAAATTCCATAAATGGTTTTAAATCAGACGCATAGATAACTTTCTTATACACCTTTGTATTACCGTTAATGGCAATAGTAGACTTAGAGACAGTATAACCAGTTATATTACCATTACTGTCTCTTGAAGGTACTATCTTTCTATTTGAGTATCCACTTTCATTGAATTGTGTTGCGAAATTAACGTTTTCAGTAAGTTCAAAATTATAGTTTCCAGCAGATACTATACTAGTTCTCTGTAATATAGGAGCATAAGCATAATCTGGCCTTGCTATATTAGTTGAATCAATTGGTAATTCACAACTAATCTCAACCTCACATGTTGATGCCTTACGTCCAGGTATCTTCAAACCATTGGTTCTAGCCATATTAAGAACCGTGCTTCTAAGATTGGCACTGTCTAGGTTAGTTTCTTGATACATTCTGTCTATGTGGTAATTAAGGTTATCGCCCACATCTGATACCAAGTCAATAAACCATGAACCAATGCTAGAATCATTGAAATCATCGAATATCTCTGGATAATACTTGTTACTGAATTTAAGTAATTCTTCCCTTATCCCCTCAAAATCTCTTTGTGCGTAGGAAATCTTTTTAGATGCCATTTTATCGAAAGTTATTATTATCTTATTATACTTGTACTACTATGCTGTCACTAGTCACTTTATTGCCCTCTGAGACATTGTAATCCAATCTTACGAATATCTCAGCCTCGTCTTCCTCGTTCTTAACCACTTGTATGTCAGTAAGACTAATGTTCTTAGCCCATCTGCTTACTGATTCTCTAATCTCATTCTTAACAGCCTCCCATGTAAGTCCGTCAGATGGGTCGAAGATAAACTTGATTAAATCCGTTCCAAACTCTGGCATTCTTACCCTCTGACCTTTAGGGGTAAAGACAATGTGCATTATCTCACTCCTAGCCTTGTCCTTGGTATTGCTGTTCGCATCAATGAAAAACTTCTGAAAATCGTCAGCACGAAAAGGGTACTTAATGCCCATGTATTGTCGTTTCATTTTGTATAGTTTTTATCAAATTATTAACATCATTTGCTTTATAATCCAAATAAATCAAATTTAGATTATTTTCTTTACAAAGTTCCCTTTTCTTTTCATCTAGACATTTTATATATTCAAATTTATCTTTACCACCAAAATATTCAATAGGTTTATAATGTTGTACACCTTGACATTCTATCGCTATGTTATATTTAGGAAGATAAAAATCCAAAGATTGACCACCAAGCCATTTAAATACTTTTTTATTACATTGATAAATGTATTCAATATGGTTTTTCTCTAAAATATTTTTAGTACTATTTTCTAGATGACTTTCATTACAGTATGGGCATCCATGACCTTGTAAATGTTTATATGGCGTTTGTTCGAATATACCATGTTTATTACATTTTATTTTTATAATTTTTCTACAACCATTGTATTCTGCTTCAGAATAATCATATTTATCACCATGAATTTTTTTGGCTTTTTCAATAAATTTTTCTGTATTCATTCTCAAACTTCTACAACGTGGACAACCATATCCGCTTAAATGGTCACTTGGCTTTTGCCAGAACTCGCCGTGTTTAGGACATATTATACAAACTTTTACTGTAGAACCTTTATACTCAACTTTAGAATAATCATATTTATTACCATGAACTTCAAAAAACTGAGATATAATTTCTTCATTAGTTTTTAGTCTTCCAGCACACTTTGGACACCCAACTCCCCTCAAATGATGATTTGGCGTAACATAGAATTCTCCATGAATGGGACAAATAATGCAAACTTTTGTTTGGTTATTTATATATTCTACTTTAGAATAATCGTATTTATTACTATGAATTTTATTTGCTCGTTCCACAAATTCTTCTAACGTAAGTTTTTTCCTCATTATTGCCTCTTTGCCATTTTGAAAAATTATTTGATAATAAGTATATAAAAAATAACTTTTTTATCGAATATATAAACAAAAAAAAGCGAGAGTATTAACTACCCTCGCTTAATTCATGATTACGTTATACACGCCCATTAGAACTCCCCATGCCAAACATATCAGCAGCACCACTAATACAAGTTTGGCTAACCCTTCAAGAAAAATCGCAAAATAATCCCTACGCATATTCATCCATTATATTATGTAAAGTCTGCTCCAAGGAATCGACATATTTGTCATACTGCTCAAAAAGAGACTTAGATACCTCGCTAGCAATCGAATTCATCCTATCGACATACCACTTATACTTTGGGTCTACATACCGATTATATGCGTATTCTGCCTCGTACCTAACATACTGGCCAGTTGCCAATTCATTATTGACAAGATGGGCAAAATGAAGGAAATGGGTATCTTCAAAGTCAATCCATCCAGTGAACTCTGCCATCAAAGGTTGGTCATCGACACCCTTGGTAATATCCAAGTTCTTCTTGACAAAGAAGGTCTTAAGTCTGCCATCTTGATACAACTTCTCATACCAATACACATACGCACCAAGAGAATTGCATACACAATGGCTCATCTTATAACCATCACCACTCATTAGCTCAGGATAATTATCTTCAATAGTTTCCCCCAAAAGTTCTTGGAACAAATTGAGCATTGAATAGTTAAATGGGCAAAATACAATATAGTCCTTTGTCTCAGTTTCAATGTAATCCTTACCCAATACAAAATTACTCTTGGTTGTCAGCCATATCTTCTCTAGGCAGACACCTCTCTTAAAAAATTTTTTCATTTTCTATCTTTTGTTATCTTCTCGTGCAAAGGTACGAAAAAATAACAAACCTACCAAAAATAATCTGTTAAAAAATGAAAAAAGGTAAGAATCACTCCTTACCTTTCTTCCAAAACATATGAGTTATGTCTTCAACCCATTGTTTATCACCTTCTCTGCACACCTTATATAATATTTGATTGGTTGTTTCCTTGTCCAAGCTGCCACGTTCTTCATCATAATGTCCTATCTTAACATAGTCAAAATGCGCTAGGTCAACGAATTGGCTTATATTGTCTCTTCCGCTATACCACCCTACTTTGAGTTTCAGCCCATATTTGACATAAGCTGCCATCTTGTCAATATACATTGGGTCGTTATCGCCTCCCATGAAGCACACGCAAGTTACCCCATCGTTCTTCTTCACCAACTCATCGATAGCCCAACCATCCAATTCCGTACCGACATCTTCCCAAAGGAACTTTGAATGACATCCCTTGCAGTGACAAGGACAATTAGTTATATTGATTGCCAAAGTTATCTCATTAGGTATTTCCTCAAATACCACCATTGCATTATAATACTTCATCCTTAAAAACTATATCAAATTCCTTTTCAATAAACTTATAATGTTCCTTTAAATACTGATTCCAAATTTTCCTACTCCACACCTCCCTTTGAAAAAGCCAAAGATTATCAGTAAAAGTAGCTTTCTTCCATATTCCAAATGTTTTTTCTTCCTCAGTAAGTTCTTCTTCCTTTCTATTGCTTTGGTAATCCTTAAGCTGCTCATGCCAATCGTCTGAACCAACTAATGACTTTTGAGCACCTTTAATAGTTGTATAACCTATCGGACTGCCTATTAATTCACCATCTTTAAATATAAAAATTGCTTTCATAACTATTCGTCTTTAATATAAAGCCCACATTCGCATTTATTTTTCATTGTGTAGTCAGTGCAAGGGCAGCGCAAATCTTTACCCTCATAGTCCTCAGAATTGTGTACACAAGGGCATAACCCCTCGTTCTTACTACACCTCTTTAATATGGCATTAACAATCTTGTCATTTGGATTTAGAATCCAGCCTTCTTTCCTATGTATTTCTATCATATCAATTGTATTAGATTAAAATTGGGTACTACGAGAGTACCCAATCTTTGTTATTCGTTATAATGTCTCATATGTTCTTCTACTTGTCTTGCTTCGTTGAAAGAGCTAACACGCTTCAAGTATCCGATAATTCTAGTGAGATAGTCTACGTTATGACTTCCGCACTTAGGGCATACATCCAATGTGTCCTTGCTTATGAATCCACAGTCGTTACATACCGTATTCTTACAGTTGAACGTGAAATAGCTACAGCCATATTCTGATGCTACCCTTAGTAATTGCCTATATTGGTCAAATGAAAGATGTTCGTTGATGTTTAGGTGTGCTGCTTGTCCTCCATCAAGATACTTTACATAGTTGTTGCCATGAAGCTTCATCTTATCAAGTATTGAAAGCTCTGTATCCTCTGGATTAAAGAAGTAGCTACTGTACATGACGTGCTTTGGAGACACATAATATCCGTCCTTCTTATCCCAATTATAGTTCTTGTTTGAAAGATTCTCACCTGGAACAAACTCTGTATTGTACATACAGTCTCTAGTCTTGTCCTTCTTATTGGAAATGTTGATGGTCTCAAGAATCATATTTACAAATTCCTCATATTGTTCATTTAGGTTTGTATCAATTGAAAGGAATTCTGCTGCATCCGTAAGTCCATTAACTCCAATGGTGAGATACTGTTTACGCATGTTAATGAAACCAGCTCTATATATGTCAAGCATATTTGCGTTAAGGAAGTCCTTAATAATCTCATTAAATGCTCTTTGGTACTTGTGTACCCTCTCTGTCATTTCAGTGATACCGTTTGAGATATATTCGTAAAGAAGCTTCTTATCCTTTACCTTCTTAATATCTACTTGAGTACCCTCTTCAAGTTTAACACCCTCATATTCCTCGAAATATTGTCTTGTTGCGTTCTGTATAACCCTGTTAAGGTTAATTGTCATAACTGACTTTGAACCAGTTGCAACAGATGCAGTACCCATTGAGAATTGGTGTGTTGTATGGTTGTGTTCCTCATCCTCTCCGTCCTTGAGTGAGTTTCTTAGTCTACAGCAAGAACTCAAACTGTCTGGTGAGTCACTCAAATAGCAGAAGAATGAGTGTCCTTCAGCCCACATTTCTGCGGTGAAATCTGCATATTCTTTGTCCACAATGTCATGTCCATCGGTAAGCATTGCCATCGTCTCTACTGGGAATGTCAATACGTATTTGGTTCTTTCCTCATTGAACCACTTCATAAACTTCTTCTGAAGCCAAGATAACGTTTCCCATTTTGGTGTTGTTCCGTCTGGGAACTTAAAATCCCCAAACACACCGTCAAAATAATTCTTGTCAAAGTAGCCTACATTCCAAAATACTGTTTGATAACCTCTATTACCAGCTGGCATATTCATAGAGTGTACTACTTGTTGGAATGCATTTTCTATTACCTCTTCAAGTGTTCTACTCTTTCTGTTTATTTCAACTACTTTGTCGAGTATATCAAGATAGTTATCACCATAGTCTTTTCTGATGAAATAGTCCATGTACATTAAGAATTCTGGTGTAGCCACTGCTCCCATAAACTGTGATGATACAGAGTAAACCAAGTTAATGAACTCTCCGCAATATGATTTGAGGTCTGTTGGTGCTTTAGACTGGCCTCCAATCTTAGTCAAACCATCTATAAGGAATGGATACATTGTGATTGCAACACAGTATGGGTATCCAGGTGTACCGCTTTCATCATGTTTGTATAGTACGTGAGTTTCTAGGTCTTTAATGTATTGGTCAGCAAGTTTCTTAGTGTAGAGTACCTTTATTTTATTCTGCATAATGTACCTATTCTGCTGAATGTTCTTTCCTTTGTGTAGCTCTTGTCCTAGAGTTACAACGTTCTTATTCTCCACGTTGGCGTTGGAGTCATACTTAGAACCTGTTGAAGCATTAGACGCATTGATGTAGTCTCTAATAAAGTCACTGTCCTTCTTTAGTGTCTTGTCCTTGTCTTGTTTCTCCTCATATTTTTTAATATATTCCCTTGCAACCTTTTTATTAACGGACATAAGAGCCTCCTCCACTTGTCTTCGGATTTCGTTAGAGGAAATTTTGTCGTAGATAAATAAGTTTTTAATTAAGGATTCAATCAAACCATCAGGACATATTTCATTCATAGAATTATACGCTTCACAAATTCCATGTTTTACCTTCTCAGGATTATATTCCTCAAAGGTGCTATCGCTCTTTCTTACTTCCATTAAAGCAAAACTTTATTAATCATTATTCAATTATTTTTTTTTTAATTTCGGTTAACCTTTAATTTTTTTACATCTGATGTTAAAATAAATATGCCCAAAAATATAAAAGTTACTTCTAAAAAATCAAAAATTGGCTACCAAAATTGTAAGTTTCTGATAGCCAATTAGAAAAAATTTTTTTTTATTTTTTCTCGTTTTTAGACGCTAAAAAAACTTCTTTTTGGATATTTAGTTTGGTTTCATCTTGCTTCTTTTTGAGTTCAAACAAACTGTCGTAATCTTGTGCGTTCTCAGTGCTTATCCTACAAGTACCATTGTTGAATTCTACGTTGTTAAAGACCTTTCCACTCTTGCCTGCACGGTTCTTGAGGATTGCTATTGTTGCTTTATTGTTGGCAATATCATCCACTGTTCGAGCGATAGACATAATCACATGGGCAATCTGCGCTTTCTTGACTGAGCCACCGATTTTATCCATTGTTACAAGCTCAAGGTTGATTGAGTCCTTTGTACCTTGAGACGGAATCCAAAGAGCCATGTCAAGTTCACCAGCCATAGCCTCAAACTTACGCATGGTCTTACCCTCTTTTTCAAACTCATTTGTCGTAGACCTATCTGATTCATGCTCAAGACACTCAAAGTAGTCAATGATTGTCAAATCTGGCTTAAAACCATTATTAATGAGTTTCTTTATGAACCTTTCAATCTGTCTTGCTGTCTTCTCTCCGCTTGGGAACTTGACTATTCTAAGATTCTCTTGTAGTTTCTCCTTATCTGGGAATCTGTCAATCGTTTCCTTTACTAGTTCTATGTTCTCAGGTTTTGACAAGTCTTTTGCCTCAATGCCAGTTATACGGCCAAGGTGCTTTCTCTGAATCTGCTTGATTCTGTCCTCAAAGACAATCTGTAATACCTTATATCCACAACAAGCAGCGTGTGAAGCCATCGCTGTTGTTAAAGAAGTCTTGCCAAAAGAAGTAGGGCCGATGATAACACCTAACTCACCCTTACCAAGGCCACCCTCAAGAGCCTCGTCAATTTTTCCAATACCTGTTGGAATTGGTATTCTATAGTCATCTGAAAGTGTCTCGTTTATGTGGTCAAACAACTTTTCGCCAAAGTCATTATGAACACCTTGTGCCATTGCATCGTTAAGAAGTCCTACACATGTGTCATATTTATCGGTATCGCCATTGCCAGCTATCTTTAGGATTTCATGGGCTGTCTTGATGATATTCTGCTGTCTAAAGAACTTTTCAGCCAATTCCCTGATTCTTTCCACACCGTCACTTGGGGTTTTCTTAATCTTTTCAATAATTGCGAGATATGTTTCAACCTCTTTGTCTGAGTGTGAAATATCTCGCAATTCAATTTCCATCATTTCGTAAGAAGGTGTATTACCCTTTCTCTCGAAATAATTTTTCATAACACCAACAAATGTCTTGAGGTTTGGGTCAGTAAACATATTCTGGTCCAATATGCCACTCAAATCCTCAAAGAAGGTGTGGTTTTCCATAAACTCATGAGTAAGCTTATATTGAAAGTTCTCTCCTAGATAGCCTAAATTTTCTCTATTTTTCTGAGCCATTAAAAAACCACTCTTTGTTCAATTATTTTCTTAGTATAGATTTCTGAAGTATTTCCTCGTCTTGTCCATGACATAACGCTCCCAGTCCTTCTCAATCTTCTTGTTTGCTAGGTACAAACTGTAAGAGTATTTCTTACTCTTTCCATCTGCTCCCTTTCCATACTCGTCAATGACGGTATACTTACTGAGGTACTTGCTGTTCTCCCTTGGGTCAAAGTAACCCTTTTCCTTAATCTCCTCCTTTGAAGGGGAACATGCCTCGCAAATCTTCTTGGTAATCTGAAGCAATACATCTGGCTTATCAATAATCATGCTTCTCAATACCTCTTGCTCGAATGAAAGTCTTCCCTCATTTGCCTTGAAGAATGCCTCCTTTTCATATGTGAATGTCTGGCCATCCTTGTTGGTTATCTTCACATTCTTGTTACTGAGGTCAACCTTGTCCCTAATGTACTTAGGATAGGCATATCCATCCCAAATCTTCGTAATCACATCCCTCTTGTTGTCAGAGATTACAATCTTGAACGTGCAAAGCCAAGGGTCTATTGGTTTGCCGACAAAATCTTCAAATGCATCTGGTTCACTTGGATTAAAGTAATACCAAGTATAAACACGGCTCTTAGCCTTCAAGTCATCATCGATGATTTTAACGATTTCATCGAGTCTTTCCTTGAACTCCAAGGTGTTCATACTGTTTTCAATAAAGTTGTAGATTCTGAAATTTCGCTTACAAATGATGTTATCGTTTACATAAACAGTAAACTCAAATCTCTCCTCTTTGTAATCCTTTTCTTTGTTTTCCATAAAAAAATTGTTTAAAGTTAAACATATATTTAAATAACTCTCAAATTTCGTAATGCAAAGATATGTTAAAAATTTTAAAATTCCAAATTTTCCTTTAACTTTTTTTTAAATTTTGAAATGCTCACACAAGTCCCCAATGGTTAGGTATCTAGCCTCACCATATTGAGTAGGCTCAAATTCACGCCCATGTTTCTGCTTGTACATGTCATCGAATACCTTATATCTATATTGTGAATCCTCTTCCCCAAGACAGATATACGTGTCCTTGTAGTGTTTCATAGCCAACTCAAAGTTTTCCTTAGAAACACCATCCAATATCTGGGGGAAATAATATATGACCATTTTCGCCATATTATAAGTCCTCAAGTCACCCTTAGATAACTTTTCCTTAAGAAACAAAGGTAGCCAGTTACACCTTTTACTTTTCATTTCTAAACTCGTCATATCTCTTCCTTTCCATTTGTTGTATCCTTCCGAAAGGCTCTAGTATGTTGCCAAACTTGCTTTCGTCAAGAATGTCGTTAATCTTATTCTCAGTAACTATATTGTATATGTTCTTAAAATTCCTATCTGTTACATCAATTGGGGCATAAAATTCATCATCCATTGTCTCCTTTGCCTCATCAGTCAATAGAGGATTGGATAAATCTATAATTTTCTGATTGATTTCATAAAGATTATCCCCTTGGCATCCGTCTGTAACGCCATTGACGATGTTTTCAAGCGATTTAAGCGGTTTTTTCTTCGCTGCCTTCCTCTCTTCCAACAACATCTTAGAATGGGCTATGATGAACTCCAAATCGATTTTCTCAGTCTTAATCTGAGGGAACAACTTAATCAATGTGTCATTGCCGACACCCTTTACACCTTTTATATTATCTGATACGTCACCGCATATCACTTTCTCTAATACAATGTTCTCTGGCAGTATATCTAGTTTCTCAACTGCATTGTCCTTTGTTATGAAATCCTTCAACCTAGGGTTATACACTATAACAGTGTCTGTTATCAACTGAGTTAGGTCTTTATCAGATGAGACAATCACTATCTTTTCAGTGTCTTTCTTATTCTTTACGTAATAACTTATAATGTCATCACCCTCAACATTCTCAAACTCATACTGTCTTATACAAAGTTCATCAAGAATCCTCTGAATGATTTCTTTCTGCCTTGCAAAGCTCTCATCCTCTTTTTCCTTTGCTTCACTTTTCTCCCTAGAGTATCTTAGGACATTCTTCGCATAGTTCTCTATGTATTTGTCGTACTCACTCTTATTGGGGTTATGTGCCTCATAATTCTTGTCTCTGTTTGCCTTGTAGTCCTTGTAATATTGCCATCTAAGGACTCCACTGCCCTCACCGTCATAGGCTGCGAGGCAATAGTCAAAATCCTTCTTTCTGAGTACGTCACCTATCAGTTTCAAGGATGTCAGTACTATGCCATACTCTTTCCCATCACTATTCATCTTATGGTCTACAGATGCAATCTTCATTATGTTGTTCATATCGAAGATACAAGAGTAGGTGTATTTCTTGGTATCTATCCCATTCGCTTGCGCTACCCTTTTCCTAATTGGCTGTATCATAATTAACTACTTTTGTTGGTAAACCCTTATTGTTCATAATGTCAATCATGTGCTTAGTACCCTTAGATTCCCCATCCCAAAAGGCAATGAGGGCATCAGCCACTTCTGCCATTTGTTCATTACGCCTATATCCAGCTTGTTTTCCTAACTTCTTCCATTGTGCTGGATACACCTCCAATGCGAATCCCTCGTCTTGAGCATACATTTCTCCTAGCGTGTCTGCCCCACGTGCATGACCGCTTACAATGATAATGTTACAAGTTCTTCTCTTCTCACGAAGGTACTTGTTACACTGTTCTTTTAAGAGCTTATAATTGCTGAAACCACGTGAACCAGCGATAATTACCTTAAAATTATCCATTCCTATTAGCTTTTATTGCAAAGATATATAAAAAAAGTTAAATTTCAAAATAAAAAGGTATTTATTGTTAAATTGAATATAAATTATTTCTTGATATGAATGTAAAAATTACTGAAAAACAATACGATAAACTTGTAATAAATGAAGCCGAAAATTTGGCATATAACAGAAACAACGCAAATGAGCCAAATCTGAAAGCAATCTGGGCTGTAATCGACAGAAAACAAGAAATGTTACAAAATGAAGTCTTTGGGGAACTTAGTGAAAAGCTATATGACATTACTGTAGAAAAGGCAAATTCTATGGGAGAAGAGTTTTTGAATATACCTAGAAATATCTGTAACGCTGGTAATGATAAATTACCTTCTAGCGTTTTAATCATCAATATGTCATCTTCATTAATGTGCCCTTCATATTACCTAGGATTATGTACAATTACAAATGGTGCTTGCTATGCTCAGAGAGCAGAAAACCAGTATTCATCTAGAAAACAATCAAGTGTATTGTCTACTAGATGGAAAACTGACTTAATGCACACTCAAATGCTACAGCAATATCAAAACGGTAATAAAAAGCCAATGAAGGACTATTTTAGACTAATTGAAACATATATACAATTAGGTAACGCATATTCCGAAAACCTATATAAAAAGGAATATGAAAATATGAAGAGGAGATTAGGCAGAGACTTGACCGATGAAGAGAAAAACTTCTTAAGAATACAGCAATCAGAAAACAAAATCACTGATGTGCGTATCAATGAAACTGGAGACTTCCAATGCCAACTCGCAGTTGACTTATGGACAAAATTCGCAGACAAGATAAAAAGGAAATACGGAATAAACACACATGCGTACACAGCTAGGAATCTAGATTTTTCACAAGCATCAAAAAGTATGGCGATAAACCCATCGCATGAGGGAATCAATCTTGGAAATGCGCAACCTAGAATGTTCAAAGCCGTTGGTGATAAATTCTACAATAGTTTACAAGGTGGAGACCAAGTTGAAAACAAGCAGCCAATACTAGGAGAAATTAATGGAAAATACTTCTATAAATGTCCTTGCAGCAGAGGGGAAACACATTGTGACTTATGTGGAGTATGCTTCAGTAAAAATGAAACTGGTAAGCCATATACCATATATGTCAAATATCACGGTCTTGTAGCCGCAAATGGCTTCAAACACCTATTTAAAAAGGATGAAGTAGAGGGAGTTATCGAAAAGTTATATAAGAATGGATGGATAACTGAGGAAGAATACCAATCTTATATATCTCCAGAGAACCAAAATAAATTAGGCAAATTATCAACCAAAATTGAAAAACAAAGAAAGGCTAAGAAATAAATCTTAGCCTTTTCTATTTTAGAATTCCCAACCTAGCCATTGTTTCTTACCATGACCTCCGACTTCATCACCATCGATTTTCTTGTTCTTGATGCGAAGCCACTTGTTCATTTGCTTCTTAGCCCACTTGTAGGACTTGCGCTTACGCCTCTTCTCAGAATACATATGAGGCTCTAATTGTTCTCTGTAAAGTGCCATATTATTACCTTTTTGCAAATATACAAAAAAAAGTTGGATTAACAAAATTCTAATCCAACTTTTAACATTTTTTATCTTACGTACAAACCCAATGGCTTGTTCTTCAATACATTCATCAATTGTTCGTTCATTTCAGCTTGATTCTTCATCAAGTTCCAAGGTAACATTCTTTCAAGTCTCTCCTTCAACTCATTCAAGACTGTTTCCTTTTCCTTCTCTCCTTGCTGTAGAAGCATGTTGTAGTCCATCTGCATTTCTGCCTCTGGAATCTTAACCGTACCACTGTACGTACCTCTTATGATACCAAGCAATATCTTAGCCTCTGCCACAAGCAAACGTCTTATAATCTGTTGTGTTGGATTATTCATAAGCTCGTACTTCATCTTATCCAATGGCACTTGGTCTGGAGTGATGACCACATCATCCTTGTTCTCCAACATACACAAGTCAGCATCTTCCGCACCGCTAACGTCATAATAGGTGTACCATACATAACAGTTTGCATATCTATTCCAACCCCAAGTATCATCAGCAGCAATACCACCGACCATATTTGGAGAACCTGGAACTGACATCAAGTGAACCAAGTGTGTACCCTCTGGGCCAGCTGTAACTTGATAAGCCAAGTCACCCCTCAATAGGGAGTTCTTGAACTTCAAGTCAACTGACATAAGTGCTGTATCGTATGCTGAACCAACATAGAAGCCAGTGATACCCATACCATTACCCATGTTACCATACTGACCGAATCCACCACCAATACCTGTATCAAGTGTACCTAAGTTACCATATAATGCAGCCTTGGTTGTTGATGGGGTAACATACATAACACGATTGATTTCACGTCCTGCTGGAATTACATACACTTGCTTTCCTCTCTCAACTTGGAAGAAATCTTTCTTCAATTCATAGTTACCTCTCTGCTGCAAACCTACCTCACGAGAGAACCAATATGAATAGTCTCTAGACCAGTCCATTGTACGGACGGTCATAGCATATGCCAATTCATTTGGATTCTGAAATTGTATCTGATTCTTGGTTTGTACATTAAGCCATTGTGTCTCAAGAACCCAGTTCTGAACCTTCTCAGCATAATCACCAATGGCAACATCGAGCAAGTCGCATAACTGCTCATCCTCAAGCTGCACCTTTCTTATTGGTGCTCCAAGCATAGTTCTAACTGTTCTGAATAAAGACCTTATATCCTCTGTTAATACCATAGTAATTCTAATATTTACTATAAATATTAAGGATACAAAAAAAGCAGCAATATTTCTATTACTACTTTTTACTTCTTCTTTCCTCCATCTTTTCCTTAATCAACCTTCTCTGTAGTTTATCCGCAATTACATCACCATGACAAGGTAACGGTTTACAGAAACACTGGAGATATATCTCCTCTCCGTTCTTATAATGTTCGTATATTTCATCAACTGTCTTAGCAAAAGTAGGGTCTTTTTCATACATTTCATCGAAATACTTGCTATAAGCCTCAATAGCCTCTTCCCTAGTCTTGAATGAGAGTGTCTTGAAAATACTTCTTACACCATTATGAGTAAACGGATTGCCTAGTATACTTGGTCTTCCGATGTAGTAATTGTTTTCCTTATTTGTAAAGTCTTCTGTATGACTGTTATATACATGTATCATCTTTCTTTAGTCTATAAAGGGTATAATGGTGGACATCACATGAGGTATACTTATAATTATCAATATATTCTTCCAAGAATTTATGCCATTTGTTTATCAGTCTTGATTCCCAAAATCGCTTATATCCAATTTTTTCTGGAATTTCTACTGTTTCTCTATCAAGAAACCTGTTTTTTTTCTTTGAACATCCTATGATTGATGGCATATAAAACAAAAGATACCTCATAAATGATGACAAGCAGCAACAAGCAGATGAATCGCCATATCTTCCAAGGTTATTGGTAATGTAATAGCTATTTTTCATAATTCTTTCTGCAAAAATATTCTCCATTCTTTGTACTGTTAGTGGTTCTTTTTCCCACCAATATTTTCTCCATAAGTATAAGTCATTACAACGTATCCTGACACGTATTTCAGTCACAAATGCCAATCTCTCGTTTGGAGTAAGCCCATGTTTCAAAAACAATTTAAATACTTCAGTTGGTGTCATTGGTTTTCAGTCTAAAATCATAACTCTCTCCCTTTTTGAAAGGGCTGTTAAACTTTTTATCACTCTCTATTCTTGTGTTCAAGAATTCATTCCATTTCCTTCGATAGTAGTTGACATACATACCAGATTGGTATTCATGAAAGTAGCAAGGACGTAAAAACTTCTCTCCAGTATAGTTTCCAAACCAATCACGTTCTTTCTTTATTATGAACTTCCCACTATTCCTTTTGTCATAAGACTGCTTAATAGCAAACCATCTAGGATTTTTATATCTATTATTCTTAATACTTGGTGCAAGGATAAACAGTCTTGTCATAAAGTTATTAAGGCATCTGCTATTCCTTGAAAGATAGTCCTCGACAAATGTAGGTTTAAATAATGGACGTTTACGAAAATACTTATTGTCTGGGTTTTTCATTATGCAGTCCTTAAAAAACCTCATTTCATCAATGGTACATTCTTCCTTTAGAAACAAAAACAATACTTGTGTAGCTGTCATTAGTCAATGTACTTATAATCGTAAGTTTCAGAATCCTTGTAGACACTATTGAATTTCTTTTCACCCTCTATGTGTTTATACAAGAAATTACGCCATCTGTCACGATAAATAGACACATATTTTGAATTTACATGCGTCTTGAAAAGATAATCATCATCGTCTCTCGGAACACCCCATCTACTAAAATAACGAGGTCTTATGTCATCATAAATTCTCTTGTATGTAGGATTATCTTGTCCATACCTTATCAAGCTAGGGCAAAGAACAAATACCCTTGTCATAAAACCGCCAAGAGTTCTTCTTGTCCTACACAAGTATTCCTCGACAAATCCTTTGCACAAGACTGGTTTAACCTTTCCTCCCCTTCTCCTCCTTGATAGATGGTGCATGAAGAAGAGATATTCGTTTGCAGAAAGCTCTTTCTTGAGAAACAATAGAAATATTTCTGTGGATGTCATTAGAAATTCTTATCTACATACTTCAATATCTCATTGATTTCCTTTGGAGATTTCTTTGAGAATTTGTCGAATAACTTGATAGCTAGTCCCCTATCTATCTCATTGCTTTTGAACGCTTCAGCAGCGTTTAAAATAGCCTCTACTTGGTCATTTGGCATGTTAAGCATAGATGCCATTGTCTTCTTTAAAAAAATATTTGCCATACTATTAAATGTTTATTTTTGCAAATATATGGAAAAAAATTGGAATTAACAAATTTTATAAGTCATTTTTAACCAATTCTAACGCATCACACAAATCTTTCATTTCCTCTCTCGTGAGGTTTACATCATCTATATAATGACCATACTTATCGTAAACAGTTAGAATATAGACTCTTTCGTATTTGTCGTAGCGAAGCTCAAGTTTATCATTACTAATTATGTTCATATTGCTTTAATTTTAGAATAAATATAATGGTAATTTCAAAAATAAAAAATGCTAGCTGTCTTCACAGACAACTAGCACCTTTGTAGCCAAAAACTACGAAAATAATACTTCTAAATCATTTTTAATCCCAACCCCAAATTTCATGTGACATTGGCATTCTCATTGACATCTTCTGCAAAGAACTGTCAGTGAACCAAGACTTCTTGCGAAAGAACCACTTGAATTTCTTGTGCTTCTTTCCCATCACATGAACATTGCTTATCCTCCATGTCTGCCTAGCATAAGGTGGGCGTTTTGTCTTCTTGCGCATCTTGTGCCAAAACCTTTTTGGAGTGTTAAATTTCTTACCTTTCGACATAATGTTTTAAGATAAATAGTTACCAGTGCAAGATTCGAACTTGCGATGGGCTTTTTACACCCATAGAAGAGTCAAAGTCTTCCGTCTTAAACCTCTCGACCAACTGGCAATATATAGTCTTTAATACCTTGTTTAGTGGTTGGCAATAAATATGATTCACACCATTTTACTACTGCTTTATCACTAACACCATATTTTCTTCCTACTCCACTAAAAGAATGTAATTTACGAAAATCATCAATTAATTCATCTTTTGATGGATGAGTTAATCCATTTTTATAATTATGATATTTTTTCTTCATTATTTTGTGGTAACACTCAACACAATAAGATGAATTCCTACTAATTTCTTTGCCACATAGCCTACACTTATTAGGCTCTTTTTTTAATTTTTTTCCACAATAATTATCTGTTAATGTATGACAATTAGGACATAATAATTGTAAATTTTCAATTCTATTATCTAATCTATCACCATTAATATGATGGAGTTCTAATGGTATTTGTTCACCTTCCCATTCGGTTCTGCCACATTTTTCGCATTTACGTTCCTTTATACCATTTTTTATTATTCTTTCTCTTAATTTTGAAATTGCTATGGTAGAACCACTAACTAGATAACATTCTATATCTTTTTTTTGAGAACTGTTATTACCGCAAATTTTTTGATTAAAATGAGAAATATCAACATTATTAATTTGTAATATATTTCTAATTTTTTTATAATTTTCATTGGTAGGCTTTTTACCAATAATTTTACAAATCTGATTAATATTTTCACATTTTTTTGCTAATTCACAAATTTTTTCTTCAAATGAAAGTTTAACATTTAATTTTTCTTTCCTTTCATTAAAGTCAATTTTTGAAAAATAACAAGCTTGAGATTTTGTAATTAGTAATTCTCTTGCTATATCCCCATAGCTTTTACCTTTACTTCTTAGTTCTTGTATTTTTATAATAATTTCATTTTTCATCGTATAATTCGTATTTAATAATAAATAGTATTATATATCAAAAAGTACGAATTATACGCTATTTATTTTTGTTGGCGAGAAGGGATTCGAACCCTTAACCCTCAGACCCAAATTCTGATGCTCTAGCCAGTTGCGCTACTCACCAATGTTGTGCTACCATTACACCATACCCCAATTTGACAAGTTAGACTTGTCCAGTCACCTTTTTAATTTTCTCGATAGAGTTATTATACTTGGTGGTCACAATCCTTGTTGCGAGTTCTGCTGCATCATCTGCGTTTGCAAATACAGCATATCCCCAGCCAATATCAATAGTACCTCTGTCAGTAAGATGCCAAGCCGTAGCATCTAACGGCTTACCCCAAAAGCCTCTATGAATTGTATTAGCCTCTCTAGAACTTATTGAGCCACCTCGTGACACCTCATATATTGGAAGCTCCTTTTCAATTGCTTCCCTAAACGTTATCTTACCCATAACTTATTTACCAATATTTAGTTTTGACGAATTGGCATACCTATCAGTGACTTCCACTGCATCAATATCACTTCTATCAAAAATGCTCATAGCATATTTGACAGCTTCCTTAACATCAGTGTAATACTGGGTTAGAGATTCAACACAAATACGTGTATATCTGTCGCCTTTGTTGTATTTATACCCTTTGGCTTCAAATCTACTTGCTGATGCAGCACAATCCTTTACAGCATTTGCTATATCATAGATTATTCTTTCACCCCTCTCCTTCTCGATGATTTCGGCTACACGCCCTGAAAGGGAACCTGGAAAACACTGATGAATCTGTGTATTTTCCTTGATAATCTCAGAGAGCAATATTCTAAAAGCCCTCTTTCCCTCGTCACTCAAAACAATATCTTTCATAAATTCTATTTTATGGTTTGTGCCCCCAGAGGCTCTCGAAACCTCACTCCTACCGTTTCTCACTTCGGAACACAGATTCTCAACCGTGTGCGTCTGCCAATTCCACCATAGGGGCGTATGTTGGTATCCGAATCTCCATAATGGCACGTGATACCAAGCGTTAGCCAACATGCATTACGTACTACACATTGTTTTTTAATGGATGTGTTTGCCACAAACACCTGACACCAGTATGTGCTAGAGGAATCGAACCTCCATTCTTCCATCAATCTAACCGTACCCTCGGTGGGACTCGAACCCACACGCTACTGTTACTTCACACTTGATTCTTAGTCAAGCTTGTCTACCAATTCCAACACAAGGGCATATTTATTCTCTATTGTTGAATACCTCCACAAATTTCTTACCAAGTTTAGTCAATTCAAATTCTTCATCAACTAACTTAATTACACCAAGTTCCCTAAGTCTGTCTGCATTATCTTCACCAAGTATCTCAGATAGCTTGCTGTATTTACCGCCACCTTCAATCAGCATTGGCTCATGCATCATTTCCTTAAAACTCATAACTTTCTCGTCCATAGGCACTCATAGATTATATTGTAGCTCTAGAGGGACTCGAACCCTCACGCCATCGCTGGCACTTGATTTTGAGTCAAGCCTGTCTACCAATTCCAGCATAGAGCCATAGACGAAAAATTGCATTGCAAACTGAGTCCCACTCAATTCACAATGCAAAGATATGAAATTTTTTTGAAATAACCAAATAAATTATGAAAAATTAACGAATAATTCTCTTCTCAATTCTTCCACCACTTACTCTGTTGCCATTTGTCTGTGGCTTACTTGGTCTTGTTGCTACCTTGTTTGCTGCAACACTATTTCCCTTGTTTTTTTGACAACCGCATGCCATAATTCAAATATATTTTTAATAACGTTATTTAATTCTAGACATATGGAAGCATACCTCAACATTGTGTACAAATACCTAGATATAAAACTTTCGTTCTATATCAAACTAGGCGAGTCGTTGCTGTTGTTGCAATGACTCCCACAACTGTTGCAATATGTCCCAATTGTATTTCATATATTATAAATATAACGTTTTTTCAAAAATATCAAATATTATCTGAATTTATTTCTTTCAATGCTTCTTCTACCAATTCTTCCTCATAACACCAACGTAAATAGTTAGAAATTGGATGTACCAAACCAAGTCTTTCCCAGAATTTTTTGTCCTCTGGATTGTAAAACGCTTGTAATATTCTTTTACTCCTTGTCAGCACTAGCACTGTTGCAAATCTTCTAGGCTTCTCTTGCCTCAACGTCTTCCAAACACTCATAACCTTGTAAATGTTACTCTTCCTTCACACATTGCCCTTCTGAGTTCATCACTATCGGCTATAGTGACACCTTCTGTCGGTCTGCTGCTCATCCTCTCAGACAGTCCGAACGTGAGAATTGCAGCTATAATCCTTTTAATACTCATAATCCCAAGTAATCCAATATCGGATAGCAATTCTTCCTTATTTCTTCCTTTTCATCCTTAGTGTATTTGGATTTATCACTGACTAGATAATCAACTTCTTCCCTACCATTTCTTTCAGCTACGCATTTGGTAAGATGACTGCATTCCCAATCAATTACTGCTCCAAGCCAGTCAATCTTGTTCATTCCATGACTCCTACCATAGAATACATGATGGCTGTTATGGTGCTTATGCCATTTTCTGACACGGAGATAATCACCCCATATAAGCTTTAACCAAGGCTTTTCAATGTCATGTAAAAGCCATTTAGGTTTCCATACTCCTAACTTCCAAGCTGTGTAGTTGAAAGCAAAATAGTGCCAAGCCCAATATTTAAAAGTAGATTTCTGAGAGACATCAAATTTTTTCCATTTAATTTTTAATTTCATATAACATTTTTTTTAATGATGATAACGTATTATAATCTTTAAATTGATAAGTTGAATAATATATTATCTTTATTCCATTTTTTTCACAAAGTTCTTTTTTGTTTCTGTCAAGTTCTATTTGTTTTTTAAATTGTTCTTCACCTCCAAATAATTCAACTGGTTTATAATGTTGTAAACCTTGACATTCAATTGCCACATTATATTCTGGTATGTAAAAATCCAAACTTTGATGCCCAACACCGTCATTAAGAAACTTTGGAAAATATTGATAAATATAATCGATGTTATGCCTATCTAAAAACAATCTAACCGTATTTTCTAATACAGAATTTTTACATTTTGGACATCCACTTCCCTTTAGATGGGAATGTGGCGTTTGCCAGAATTCTCCATGTTTGGGACAAATTATACAAGATTTTTCCATTATACCATTATATTGGAATTTGGAATAATCATATTTGTCACCATGAACTTCTCTAATTCTTTTGAGTACATCTTCTTCCTTAATATACTGATTAAAGGCTCTATATTCTTTAGCGCATTTTTGACACCCATGTCCTTTTAGATGGGAATGTGGCGTTTGCCAGAATTCTCCATGTTTGGGACAAATTATACAAACATCAGTTAAAATGTTCTTATATTTAACTTTTGAATAATCATACCTATCTTCATGTATATGTTTAAATCTACTAATGATTTCTTCTTGTGTTTGTTTTTTCTTAGAATTACATATTGGGCAATTAGCCCCATTTAAATGCCCAAATGGTATTTGCCAAAATTCCCCATGAATAGGGCATATAATACACACCTTTGTTTTGCTATCTATGTATTCTGTTTTAGAATAATCATATTTTTCCCCATGAACACTTTTTGCTCGTTCAATAAATTCTTCTGTTGTTATTTTTTTTGACATACTTACTTTTTTAAATAAATATATCATTCATTGAAAAAGTAAATGATAGAACCAATAGCTAAATGTACTCTTTTGTTCTACTGTAAACTTTTTAAATTTTATCCCCATAACTTATATAAAAGTAATCTTAATTTACTTGGTTTCCTAAAAAACATATCAAAGTGAGTTTTAGTAATTAAAGTACCTCTTGGTGTATCATACACTATCATGTACCCATCACCAATTTCCTCACACCTGTAGAATCCTTTATCAAAGAAACCGATAAGTGGAAATGCTACAACCCTATAGCATTGGTAAAGCGGTAAACTTAAACGCTTCTCACAATATATTTTGTAATATGCATCTTCACCAAATTGAAATGTCATAATCCTATTCTAGTGCCTCTCTTATTGCCTTATTGTAGATATGTTCTGCCTCCTTATTGGCATATTCCAAGACTTTGTTCTTTATGACAAGAATATCATTTGTGGTATAAAGTGGAACATTATACCTTTCACACACAACCCTCACATTATCAAAGCGATAGAAATTCTCATTGCAGAATACCATCAACTTGTGTTCCTTCGCAAAGAGTCCGATTTCCATCAATGAGATTGGTGACTTTGACTTTGGAAGGATATTCATGACAATAAGGTCTGCTCTCTCAAGATGATACAACTCCCAGTTAATCTGTTTGTCAATCTCATCATGTGCTTCTGCTGCTGGCCACTCCTTTCTCCTAGGATTGTAAATCATTATTGGATGAACTGTATCACACGAATTCAATTCATCCGTTAATGCTTTCTGCCAATCCAAGCTATTACCGTTGTCAATAGTTCCACCAAGGAACAAATTCAATGGGAACACACCACATATTGTATATGAACTATTGTCATAGTCATAAGGTGGCATAAAAACTCTATTCTTTTTCATAACATTGCAAATGTATAGAAAAATTTCGAGATAAACAAATTATTTATTCTTTTTTAGCAGTTGTTAACACTCTATCAACAATACCAAGGTCAACAGCCTCTTGGCCAATGAACCAATTATTGCGGTCACAAAGTCTCTCCATTTCCTCAAAGGTACGTCCAGTGTTGTCGGCAAGAATCTTATAAACATCGTTCTTGCATCTTCTAGTCTGCTCTATCTCAATCTCAAGGTCTGCAAGTGTACCACTCTGGGAACTGCTCACTTGGTGAATCATAACCCTACTGTGAGGCAATACGAATCTCTTACCCTTTGTACCATTGCTCAACAGTACAGAACCCATTGATGCTGCCATACCGATACAAGTGGTTGATATATCACAGTTGATATAGTTCATTGTATCCACGAGTCCAAGACCATCGACAACAGAACCACCAGGTGAATTGATATACATGTTGATGTCTCTTTCATCCACTGATGACAAGTAAAGCAACTGTGCGATTGCAGTATCACATGTATCATCATTAACAACACCAGTGAAGTATATGATTCTATCATACATCAACCTTGAGAATACGTCAAATGTGGCAACATTCAACTGTCTTTCCTCAAGAATATAAGGTGTTAAATGATTGTTTACCTTGCCAATCTTATCATCAATCACTGAGGGCGACATTCCAACTTTATCAATTGCGAAATGTCTGAAATCTTTTGTTAACTTATCCATTATTTTAGTCGTTTATAATTGTTAAATTTTGTTTTGTATAATATTTAAGTTCATTCATTACGAAATCAGTTATCACATTGTACGCTCCATCAATAGGTAACACCGAATATTTGATATTTTGTTCATCCAATACTCTCTTTACAGTCTTATCTACCTCCTTTGCCTCCTCTTCAGTTTGAACCCTACCTTCAGTCTGGTATTCACCACCTCTTTCCAAAAGGAAATTGAAATTGGTGAATTTGTTAAACTGCTCCATTATCAATGTATGGAAAGCTTGTGAATTCTCCTTATCATACACAATGGAAATTGGAAGTGGTGAATCAGTGATTATTACATCAACCTTATCCTTTAATCTCCATATCTTATGGAACTGCTTACCGAAGATATAAATCTGGTCATCCATCGTCTTGAATGACTCCTCCCAAACCTTATCCTTGGCAAACTCAAGTGCCATTTCACAATTCACACCTCTTAGTTTAAGTTCAGCAAATATACGTGCTGCTGTTGTTGATTTACCAACTCCTGGTCCTGCGAATAAATTAATTACTATTGCCATAATATCTTACTTTATTTCGACATTATAAATTCTAAATTCCATGTCATATGGATGTTCTCTTTTAAGTTTATTCATTTCCTTTTCACATTCAGCATAGTCTGTGTAAACTGTATTATCATAATCTCCATCCCACGAGAAATCACGAGCACCCCAGCAATCGTGGCCAACTGTACCATATTCTATTTTATATCCTATCATATTTTAATTTAATCTTAAATCGTCAATTGTTATGTTATTCCCAGTTAACATATTCCAACGTTCTAATGCTATTCTTATTCTTTCCCTAGTTATCTCGTTATTAACCTCGCCAACAAACTCACTTAAAACTTCCTCTAATGCCTGAGGTTCACCATTTGGCATATAAGTCCCTAATACAATACAACGTGTTTTGGGTATATCAAGAGTTACCATAACTTGAAAATATTAAAGGGGACTAAAACTAATCCCCTTGTTATTTTAATCTGTTGAAATCTTCTTGCCCAATTCTGCCTCGTAGTCAAGGGTATTCTTTGTTGCCTCTTCACTAAGTGTTGAACAGAATGCAAGAGTGGTATCTGCAAGTGATGCTCCAGTAGATGCCATGCTTCTATAGCACTTAACTGCACTATCAACGATGTTGTAGTTATTAGCGAACTTGCTTCTAGAGCCATAGGTCTTGAACTTGAATCCAAGTGTATCTGCTGCCTTAGATGTAGTAATGTCAGTACCCATGTAAATGAACTCCCAACTATACTTCTCAGTCTGCTCCTTAATCTTGTCTTGAACTTGCTTTAGAGTATACTCCTTTGAAGCATTCTCCAAACCATCAGTCATAACGACAACAAGTGTCTTACCTGGCATTTCTGCTCCTCTCTTATCCTTCTCATAAAGCCATTCACCTACCTTGTCAATAGCTGTACCGATACCGTCATTCATTGCGGTCATACCATCTGGAGAATAATGGAACTGCTCAATGTCGTTAATATCAACTCCAAGATATTTCTGTTCTACCTTCTCATTGAATGTAAACAAAGATACAGTTACCTTACCTTCCTTGATTGCCTTTTGTTCATCAATTGTCTTCTTGAAGCCACCTGTAACATCATCCCTTGATGAATACATACTTCCACTCTTATCAATGACAAATACTAGATTAATCCAATTTGTATTAACGTTACTCATTCTACTTTAAATTATTTAATTCATTATTAGGTTCATATATAATTTGCATTTCTCCGTTACTGTCAACAGCAACATTTGCATTATCAATTGCTGCGAAAGTCTTCTTCCTCATTTCTTCGTCTTCCATTAGTTTTGGGTAATCCTTAAGCATCATTCTCTTAGCCTTTTCCCTAAGTTTTTCGCTCTTCTTTTTCATTACCCTTGCATAAGAACTCTTTGTCATATTAACCCTCTTTCTTGTTCTTGGCTGCTGCCTTTCTCATTTTCTCATCTTCCTTACGCTGCTTTTCCTCGTCCTCAATCTCTTGGACTATGATATATGATGCCTCCATCATATCAACGTAATTCTGATACTTTCTACGCATCCTGAAGATTTCCTTTGCGATGTCACTCTCCACATTGAGCTTATCCTTGTCTGCATCGTAACTGACATTGCTGAATACACCTTCCATAAGCACCTCCTTGTACTCGTCTGGAAGTCTGTCAAATGCCTCCTCATAGATGATTAGCACAACATCATCCTTTGTAACACCATGCAAGATTGCATTGGCTTTTGATAGTTTCAAAACATTCTTTGCTTTCTTTGTTGAAAGGACTCTCAAACCTACGGTGTGTACTAGTCCTGCATCCTCAAACTTAGCTTGTGCCAATTCCAAAATGTCTTGGCTCGTTTCAAAAATTTTATCCATAATTTATTTGTTTTTTTCTTCAATCATTTTATGTATTTTTCCTCCTAGCCACTTTATAAGGTCAATGAGTGGTTCTATACCATCCTCTTCATTGAAAGGCGTGTAATCCTCTCTCTGAAGCTCACATGGGCTGTCACAATACTTACCAAGACAATGGATTATTTGTTTTCTCCCAAGTAAGTCCTTATTTTCCTCATAGTGTGTTAAATCACCATTCTTTAAAGCCATAAGTTTATCATGGCATCCACCCTTGCATTTCGTTCTACACTTATCGCAAATAAAAGAACCGTTTATCTCATATTTATCCATGATTGCATTCAATAAGATTCATTTCGTAAATTGCATAGCCCTCCATAAATACACCTGGGCTATTCTCAACTGTTTTCCTCATTCCTTCGTAAGAATTTCCGTAGCAAACAATCACTTCACTTCCATTCTCGAAACGTGTTAACATGTATTTCATAAAAACTAATTGTATAGGTTTTCTTTCTCTTCGATTATCTCACTTATCGTATATGAATCTAAGAAATACTTGATAATTTTGGTCTTGCTACCACCACCACCTTTTTTAAACTCTGTCTCATATCTTTCATAGACCTTGTTCTCATTAACAAACTTCTTAGCTTCCTCCAATGTATCAAACTCACCACGTTTAGAACCACGTCCTGGTTCATATGGGTCGTATATATACGTCATTTCAACTTTGTATCTCTTGCTCATACCAATAATGTCATTTCTGTTGCAAAGATATAAAAAAAAAGTTAAAAAAGCAAATTTTCCTTTAATAAAATAGAAAAAATGTTATTTTTTAAAGAAAAAGTTATGAAAATAGAAGAGGTAATGAGTGTTTTAAATGGTCTGAGTATCGATGAAGAGCTAACCATTCGTGAAAGGGCTGCTGTCAATGAGGCATTGATGGCAATGAGCAATATTATATATAAGAAGGAAGACCAAACTGATTTCCAAGGATGGCCAGTTAAGAAACTAACCATGAAAGACCTTAGAAAGTTCGTAAGGGATAACGGCCCACTTGATGATACTGTCAAAATATTGGTACTAGAAGATGATGGCATGGGTTATGGTGCTAGAAACGGTTATTGCTCAGATATTTACGTAGGAGAAAATGAGATTAAGGAAAAGGAAGTTCAAATTTGGTTCTAAATGGCATGTAGAAACAAGAAAAAGATATACAGTATCATATTGGTCAATCATGGGAAACAACTACACACAATATGCTCAGAGACAACAGAGGTCAAGATATACAATAGGTTTAAGAAGCTGCTTGACGAAAACAAGAAAGTTACATTTCCTATGAGGTATAATAATCATAAGCACATAATGATTGAATCCGAATATGAATTGGTAATCATTAAGGTTAGGGATGAACTTGAGAACAAAACAAACAAGGTTAGGGATGCTAAAGGTGAATTCACTGACTATGAAACAAGTGATGAAGACTGGATTGTAATTGACCGTGCCCCATACAATATCGAGGAAACATTCTGGGTATATGGCTATCATCCAAGAATACAGAGAAAGGATTTCAATTGGATATTCGACAATTTCATTGACAAGGATTCAAAGAACAAGTATATGTTTAAGAGTGTCCAAGTCTACTTGAATAAGGTGCTTATCGACTGTAATGGAAAACTTGAGATTGTGATATGCAAAAACAAGCAAGATGCAATAAGAATGTATAACTTGTTGGAATCAACCTCAAGGGAGAAAAAACATAAGTACGTAATGTATATGGGTGACTTAGCCAACAGTAAGTATAAGGGTGATTGGATTAAGAGAATACAACAACTTACTAACTGGCCACTCACAAAAATAACTAGACCTAGTACAAGACCATAAATATGGAGAGATACACACAAGAAGGTATCATAAAGGGAACTGAGGACGAACTAATCATATTCGATGATGGTAGTGTACAATACATCACCCAGAATGTAGATGGAGAATACATAGTGCATGATAACTGTAAAATGTATAGCGTTGGAAACAAAGGAGGAATGAGGATAAAATATGGTCATGGGTCTTCTTTCTCCTTCAAAAGGTATGATAACGGAGAAATAGATGAAAGATGGATAAAAAAAGAGTGAGGATTGTTCCCCACTCTTTTTATTTGCGACTTACGAATCTAAACTCACTGTCAAGTTTATCGCCATTTCTCAGTTTCCTCCAAGTATACTTTCCAATTCTAGCATGGTCTAGCTTACTTGGTTTACCTATCGTTGAAACGGTAATTGAATAGGTTTTGCACCCCTCTAACGAAGAATAAGCCTTTCCCTTATCCTCCAAGACATAAACTGGAGTGTCATTACTTTTCTCTAACGTCTGCGCACTTCTGCAAGATACCATGCAAGCAACAAGTGCAAATAAAAACAGAATCTTCTTCATAACTTATCGAATTTTTTGCAAAGATACGAAAAAAAGCTGAATTGACAAAGAATCAACTCAACTTTTAACTTTTATTATGATTTTAACTCCTTCAAAGTTAATGTCAATCTCACCTTCTGAGGGTACGAAATCCTCTCTATCTCCTCGTCTATTCCTGTAGAATAAATCCTCATCAACCCTTCTAAACTCCTCTTCATTGAGGTAGACACATAGTTCGGACTTCTGAGTAATTCCATCCTCTTTAAGCTTTGAAGAAATCATCTGTCCAAGTTCGAATATACTCATAGTTCCAAACTTAAAATCCATTAGTTAAAAAACTTTAGAAAATTATTAATACTATATTTAACCTTAGTCCAGAATGTAAGTTCAACCTTCTTCTTTCCACTCAAGACTTCATTCATATCCTTACCCATAGAGCCTTTCAATTGCTCTGCAATATTCCACTGGTGTCCTTTTAACGCCAATGTATCCATCCTTTTCTCACTCCTTAGAGTAGTTAACTCCCTATCTATCTCATTCATTGATTTGATTGCTTCTTTCAAGTGCCTCTTGAACGGTGTTTATAAGCCATACAATACCACTAGCAAAGAAACCGTCAAGAATCATTATTACCCACCAAGGGGCATAAGAACCAAGTTCCAACATCATAGGTGTCAATTCCATTTCTGGCAATAGCCATGAATTAGCTGCACTTAGGATGAATCCAACCCAAGTTGGAAAACAAATCATGCATCCGAATAACTCACCTAGGTTCGGATGAATCTTTTCAGCTAGTTCACGTATCTTGTCATAAAGATGCATAGGGCCGTGTGCATACACAAAATGGTTAGATATTGCATATGCCACTACCGAAAATACGAAAATAATTACCCAATCATTCACCATCTTTCAACAACTCTTCCATATCCTCATTAGTTTCAGTCTGAGGCACTTCTTCTTCCTTCTCAGCCTCTTTCTTCTTCTTGGTGTACTTCCTCTTAGCCTTATCCTTTTTAGGCTTCTCAGTGACAAATTTAAGAGTCATAAGTTCCTCGTAAGATAGTCTTGAGAATAGTTCCTTCAACTCTTCTCCCTTATCCCTAAGAAGCTTCATTTTAAGGACAATATCGTTATTGGCCTTAATCGTTTCCTCGATAAGGTCAAATATGTCTTCATATGACGTGTCCTCAGAATTTGCGTAATAGAAATACTCATTCGCAACAGTCTCAGATGGAGTTGCCTTGATTCTTCCATCGTTGCTGTTATAAGCTTTCCAGCGTGGTGGAAGCATAACCCTAACGATTAAAGCCTCATTGTACATTTCGATTCCACGAAAGTAAGGCTTCATATCGTTCATTCTCTCTTGTAACGTCTTCATTTAGAAACCGCAGATTAACATTGTTAGTATATATGATAATGCAACACCGAAAACTATAAGTTCATTCTGTGTGGCAAGCTTTCCGTTCTTGAGACGGAACACGCTAAAAACGTGAAACAAATCTACCAAGATGGTCAAAATAGCCATTATGAACAAAAACACCTTGGTTTGTAACAATAAAGTAGCTATCATGGTTCTTCAACATTTTCTATTTGATTATTTTTAACACTGATGACATCTTTCTCAGTCACCCTCTTCTCTTCTCCATTATCATCAAGAATGAAACTTGTAACTGGTCTCAAATCAAAAGGGTTATACAAAGTCATCATACCCTTCAATTTATATTCACCATCCTTGGTTACTACTATACTACCTTCTTTAAATTCCATAATAAACAATATTATTTAATTAAATATATTATCCTTTATAAAATATAAAAAAAATGCTTAGAAATTAAAGTATTTCCAAGCATTTTATATTATTAATATCCGCTATCAGCATCATTAGCAAAATCTCCCAATTCAATTTTCTTATACAGTGCCTTTGCAAGATGTTCTCCAAGTGTTGAATTAAACCACTCTTCAAATTCTGATGATTGAACGTCTCGTGGATTCATCTGGCGTCCAAATCCTCCTCCACCTAGAACAACATCCTCTACATTCAAATCACCGTTAAAATAACCTCTGATTGATACCATAGTGTACACACTATCTCCATATGTTGCCTCAAATTCATAGTATGAATCCCCAGTTTCCCAAACATATAGTCTCCTTAAATCTTTAGGGGTTAAATGAGATATTTCAGAAATCGGACTTGGGTCAGCATCTAAATCATATGGATTTCCAGTACTTGCAAAATCTCCATCTGAGAATTGATTGAAATCTTCTTTCAAAATCCTAACTACCGATTCCTTGACAATTCTATGAAGGTCACTCTCTGTTAATCTTATAATCTGTTTCATATTACTTTAAATCGTATGTTATTGAGGCTCCTGCCATTACACCCCACTGTTTATTAACTACGTCATAACCAGCTGTAACTGCTGGTCCAACTGAGAATCTATCCCAAAATCCCTTCTTATTCTTTTTCTTGAATATCGTTGGTTCTGATATAGTCCCCCCATTCTGAGGGTCAATTGTTATGTGGTTCATTCCACCCTCTTCCTTATTAACAATCGTAAACTTGTTCTTTACCTTTGCATTGAGTGTGTACCAAATTGGTTCTGTCAATGAATTCACATTCAATTTATACTGGAACGTATCATTTGGTTCACTTGTATATTCATACGTCTTTGCAACTTGTGGAACTGTAATCGGAACTGTATCATATACAATGCTGTCCTTAATTTTAGGCTTTGTATTGTTTTCCTTTCCGATATTGTATTCCTTTTCATGGTAGAACTGTACAATATAGTCAATCTTATCTTTGTATTTCTTCAAGGAATCGTATAAGTCCTTATTCTCATATTTTAGTTCCTTGAATTTCTTCTCATAGTAGTATTTGTGATAAGTGCCAGCTGTATCAATATACTCAATCTGGTCAATTATTGTCTTTTGTTTCTTATTGAGCTGATAATTAAAATAAGCTGTCAAACCAACTATAAGTGCAATAAGTATCGCTATAAACCATGTGGAATGTTTCTTGTAGAATCTTTTTAGTAATTCTTTCATGAACATTATTTAATTTTTCTTATTTAATTGTGTTTCCAAATCCAATAGTGGTTTTAATATCCTTGCACTATTTTCCATTTTTTCTTTAATAACATCCTCTGATAACACAGGGTCATTATGGAATGACGCACAAAGGAAGCCAAGTGGCTTGCTGTATATCGTTATATAAGCTGTTGCAAGATATTTTCCACCAATTCCCTCTATATGTTTTGCAAAGGCATTATCAACTGTTGCAATTTCTTCTAATGTAGCATATTCATATCTTTTGTGAAACATATAGTGAGGATACTTATATAAAGTCAATGGAATATTCTGAAATTCAGTCCCAACATATTCTAGACATTTCTCTATATTAACCTCCTCATATGACATATCGGCATATACAAATGGTAGACCTCCAGCACTTTTTTTACCATTATGTAATTCAAACAAGAATACTCTATCAGCATTTAATGTATAACACAGCAGTCTTAATTCTTTTTGTATAGCAGGAGTGGTTATATCTTGTCTTATTTCCATTCCCTTTTCTTCAGTATTTGCATTTTGCCCCTCTATCCAGTTTGAAATGGCTTCCATTACTCTTTCATTGCCTGCAGCATTATATAAAACTCTACCACCGACAATAAGTATGATTACTAATATTAGTGTAGTAAAAAACTTAATAAGTGACTTATTTGAAACATTTGCTATAAATGAAAATGCATCTTTAAATATAGATAGATATTTTGGTAGTCCTTTATTATTATTTTTATTTGGGTCAGAAACATTAACATTGATAATGTTCTGACCCCTTACTTCCCTACTGTTTTTCATTTGAGTTTTCTAATATTATTATGAGTTCATTTTATTTCATTAACTCTCTTGCTTTATTAATCATATCCGAAAACTCTTTATTCTCTTGTATTCTGAAATTAGAAGTTGATGTATTAGCTTCTGCACTCTTATAACCCCAAAGCTGCTTCATTCTCTCCTTCTGCTCATTTACTAGCTTCATGTTTGGCTTCTTAGTTACCATTGGCTCGTTTGAGTGCCATTCTACTAGATACTGGTTATCAGCACTGTCTTTCATCACAAATCTGTTACCTTCAGTCTTATACTCATCTGGAATTCTTGACATCATATGTCCTTCAGAAATAAACTGAGTGTTTTTAAAGGTAAGCATCTTGATTTTCTTAGATTCTCCCATTGTCTCTCTTTGTTTTTCTACTTCATTTTTATTAAGTTCACGGCCAGTTAGACCAATTTCTACAGCAGCATCCTTGCCCTTCTTGACAAGATTTGCATGCTCTGTTGCTGCCTTGTAAAGATTACCATTGTCATCAAAATCAGCGTTTCCAAATGGTTCACCCTTATGTTTGGTCTCTGCATCCTTTGATACATAACCCTTCATCTGGGACTTAACCTTGTCTTGGAATGGCTTATTGATACTATCATAAGTTAAATCATGCATACCCCTATTGTCAGTAGCAGAAATACCACCGCCAATGTTCTTCTTACTAGTAAGTCCACCGTCATACTTTTCGGTTTCCTTCTTGGTATCACTGTAAGCCTTGTCGTTGATTTCCTTAGATTTATCCATTCCAAAAACCACTGGTTTAAACTCGTTTTGACTTTCCTTGATAACTCTTCTCAATTCGCCTACGTTAATCCTTGTTATACCCATTTTGTTTTTTATTTAAATTGATTTATATATAATCCCCTTAACATCTGCTCGAACATGAGCTTCGTTCTCATTTTACCATCATTCTCCTCATGAAGTTTCTCGTCAATCTCTTGAATCTTCTTGATGGTTTCCGCATTTGCCTCGTAATCTATCATAATATTACTTTTTACGGTTCATAGATATTGAACCACCTCTTTCTAGAGCTGGTCTCATATCAACTTGATTTGCTGGAGCACTTGTTACATCACCAAGATTATGTGCTTGCCTCATAATAGGCTCACTGAATGCGTTTCCTCCTACTTTTTTTTTGTTCTTTCCTGCGAAAGCTGGAGCATCAATATGGTTCTTAGCTTGTCCAGCAGCACCACCTACATTGATACCAACACAGTTTGTAGCACCACCACCGCCAATCTCACCATCTTCAGCAAGTATTCTATTTACGGCTTCTCTTACAATATTATGTAACTCACTCTCTGTAAGTCTTATAATTTTCTTCATATATGTAGACATTTATTTATAAATAAATATCATAATCATACCAAAATTATTCGTTAAACATTTTTAACATAGAAATTTTGGCTATTTGTAAGAAATTTCGTACCTTTGCACCATAACTTAAATGTATAAAACATGGCAAAAATTGACAAAATGATTGAAGCCTACAATAAGAAGGCTAAGAAGTGGGGATTCGATGAACTTGAGGTAAACAACGGTTCACTCAATGTCGAGTTCAAAGAAAAGACAACAGTTGGGTATTCGTGCTTTGAGAGAATCAAGGTTCTCTATCAGAACGGATACATGAAAGAGGATTATGAGAAAATAAAAAAAGCACTGAGTTGATTCAGTGCTTTTATTGTTTTATGCTTGCTCTTGATTAGGGTCACTATACATTGTATTCTGGTTCAACTGCATACCTTGCTTGTATCTGTCTGTCATGTCGTTGTTGGTAAGATTACCAAGGTTCTGCTGCAAGTTCTTACCACTATTTACTATTGCGTCACCCCAAGATTTAAGATTAGCTGCCAAATTTTGGTTATTTAATTGCTCTGCAATACCATACATCTTAGTCAAAGTAGCATATACATTTTGAGCATACTTGTTATAAGATGACACTAATTTACCGTATTTGTAGTTCTGACCGATGAAAAAGTTACCTTGTCTCATACCACTAGCAACATTTTTCAAACCACCCCAGATACCTTCTTCCATACCATTTTCCTTAAGGTATGTTCTTACTGAGTCCTCCACAAGCATGTGAAGGTCTTGCTCTGTTAATTGAATAGGCTTATTCTTTTCCATAATTTGTCCTCACTTCTGTTAACCGTTAGTTTCAGTATCGCCAGTAGTTGGTTCTTCCTCGTCTGGTCTGATGTATTTCTTATTTTTAATTTCCTTTGACTTTGAAATTTGGAAACATTCGTCCTTGCAATTTTCATCCTTCTTTACCATTGTGCTATCATAGTCATAGCCATAGTAACCAAGTGTTCTTACTATATCCTTCATATTTTATGTTTGTTTTTTAGTTTATTATTATAAATATCAGTTGCTTGCTTTACGTAAGTAGGTGCAGATTCATCACTTATCACCCCCATTGTCAATGGTGAATTAAGCATGGTGTCAATCTCTCCCCTCATATTCAAATCATTCCCAAGTTCGTTATCATGCAGCATAACGCCTTTTGAAGTATGATATGCCTCAGAAACATCAAAGAACTTATTGTATAACTTTCTTATCTTCTCCTTGAGAGGATTATTCATTCTCTGGCTGTCCTTCAATGAAGACTTTACATCATCAGTCAAGTCATACTTAACGTAATAACGAGACTGTTTGTTACCAGTTGTCTCATCATATGGCTCGTCAATCCTCTCATCCTTGGTGATTATACCATAGTCATATAGCATCTTTCTGAGAATACCGTTATGAAGACCGTTTGCCTTTAGTCTCTCATTAGGAACTGCCCCTATAGGGTCTTTAAATATCCCTCCTATGAATGATACCACATCTTCATAAAAATCTTGGAATGGTGGTCTTCTATTGTCCTCTAGAAGCCTATTGAATACTGATTCATTAATGTGTATTAGCTTCATCTAGTGATTCCTCCCTTCCATGCGCTGCTACGATTCCATAAGGTACGGAACAAGTCTTCAATGACCTCCGCTGTAACCTCCTTAACAGCTCTCTTGAAGTCCCTTGAGTTATAGGCAGAAGAAAGACGGTTGGATACAATTGATTCAACCTCAGTCTTACTTATCTCTTCATTGATTATCTCTCTTATTCTGTTCTCTGAAATCATAAAACATTATTTTTATATAAATATCATAATAACAAAAAAAGGATGCTATTTCTAGCACCCTTTATCTATTATCTAAGACCATCCACGTATAATACTGATACATATCCTTTTTCTCGTGAACCTCAAAGCCAATTGATTTATAGAATTCAACTAACTGGTTATCCTTCATAAATCCGTCTGAGGTGTGGACGATAAGGTAAATAAACTTACCCTTTGTGTTCTCCTTAACAAGGTTTAGAAGTTGTCTTCCATATCCCTTTTTCCTTTCTCCAAACTTAGTAGTGAAGTCTGAAAGATAGAATATGTCACAATCTGGAAATTCTAACCTCCTTTTCCTATCCAAGCTAAATGTTTGAAAAGCGACCTCTAGACTTGATAAACATCTGTTGGTCTGGTCATCAACTAACTTAAAATAAGTTGAACCACAAGCATTTTTTACAACTAATTTTTCCATGAATTATCCAACAAAAGACATTGTTTCAAAAATTCTTTTCTCAACACTAGAAAGACGTTTTTTCAAGTCCTCTTTATTTTCTCGTAAGTCTTTTAAACAAGCTTCTCTCGCAATTTCTAAGGATGGATACAACGTATTTCCGCAGTCATATGTGTCACAATAACTGTCTTCGTTTACCCTTACAATAGCAAATTTTTTCTCATTTGTGCCAACCTCAACAACAAATAGTTCCTCGCAATCAAAACCAATATAGTTGATTGTTTCAAATAATAACGTATTGTTTCTGCCTTTCATGTAAATCTTGTCACCGACTTTGAAGGTATTGAGAATCTTCTCTATTCTATCATCGTCTCTAACCGTATTGTAATACTCAATGAAACAGTTCTGTTTATCCTTGTTTGGCCTTCTAAAAGAGGTGCAAGCAAAACCACTTGAATATGTATTCATATCCAATATTTTCTTCCTACTAGGAGAATTCCAATCACTCTCATAATTCCAGTGTTCAAAACACATCAATGTCTTGTGTGCTTCGCTAGGAACTTTAATTGCTATCACTTTTTTGATGTAGTGAGATTCTTTTGTGTTTGGATTAAAACTATCCTTAAACCTACTGTCACGTAAAGCCCAGTCAACCTCATCCTTTCCTAACTGTTCAGAAAGGATGCCAATCATTTCCTCTTTGGTCTCGTAAACTTCTACAGTACCACTTTTAAACTCAATTTTTTTCATTTTATCTTCTTTTACCTAATTTTTTGATTCCGTATTCCTTTGGTGTAAGATAATCACGCTCAACAACTTCCACCTCAGTCACGAGTTTGTCTTTAGATGTGATTACTCTAACCATTTCCTCGTCCAATTGTGGGACTTCGACTGGATTGGCCATAATCTGATACACAAACATCAATGGTGGGACAAATCTTCTTTTCATTTTATGATATAATGTTTCTCCTTGTTGTCAATCAAATCCTCATACTTCTCGTTGTAGTACTCAGCCTTCTTCAAGGCAGATTCAGCATACTGCTGGCTTCCACGTTCAGCGAAATCCTTGGCAATTCTAGCGTGCTCAGTTGCAGCACCCTTATTCCACTCAGCAAGACCATCCACTTCATCCTTCTTGATAATCTGGACTAATCTGTACGTACCATTCTCATTCTCCAATGCGGTGAATGTCTTGTAGGTACAAGAATCATAAGTGTCTTCCTCCTCATTGTAGTTAAGACGTGGGTCATAGCCTACAACATCCCTTTCACTGTAGATACCATCAAGGTAATAGTGTACTAACTGCAATGCGGTCTGTAGACAAAGGATATAATTACCAAATGCCTTGGTCTCCATAATGGTCTTATGGTGATACTTTGGCATAATCTTCGCTTTCAAGATTGAATCGAAGATATTATGCATCAATTCAAGTACAATAATGGCTTGAGGACACGTTTCAATGGTTTCCCTATTGAAATGTCCAATAAACATGTTAAGCATATCTCTCATCTTATCCATACAGTCAGTATGGAAGTCATTTGACAAGGTGCGCCAGAATGGATGCTCCTTCACCTCGTCATGCTTCTCTCTAAGGGATTCCTTAAACTTGTTCTCCCACCAGTCATCTACTTCCTTATCTGTCAATTCACTTTTCTTCATTGCGTTCCTTCAAATACTTTCTAATCAATTCTACCATCTTATACCGTACCACAACGCCATTATAGGCTTTGCAATCGTCATACTTGAACAAAGCATTAGGTATTTCATAAATGCTAAAATCATTTTTGTTAAGTATTATGGTATAGTTTTTACCATCGACTTCAACCCTTATGCCACCTTTTCTTTTACCTATCTGGAATCTCTCTATTTCATCCTTGCTATACATTGCATCATTGTATGCTCCAGCATTATAAGTCTTTGCTTGCTCTATGGCATCCCCCTCGTCAAGATACACACACTTGTGTGAGCCATGAGCACATCGAATATCACTACCATCACCTTGCAAAAACAATACTGACATGTCGAACATCACATCACAATTATAATGTACCTTATCGTGCAACACAAAATAAAAGTCTTCATCACTAGTATAAATCCTAATTCTGAAAGCATTGGTAATATTTATGCCAAAAATTTTGTGCGGTGTTATGACACATTTGTATTCTCTCAACAAGCCACATAAGTTTTCAAACACCACATACACTGTGAATGGTACACCAATCTTTTGGTCTCTAAATGTAGTTCCATCATGCTTAGTGTAACGTGGGGTGGTATCATATAACCTTTTACCCCTAAGAAAATCGTCTACGTACATAACCTTATTTATTATTCTGTTCTTTTCTCCAATTCTCAAGGTCAAGAAGTGTGTCAATTGGATTGGAATCTTCACACCCTTCCAAATCGGTATCATTAACAACAGCCTCCTTGTACTCTTTCCAAGTCCAAGAATTCTTACCTGGTTTAGGGCATTGTAGTGCAATACCATCCTCTCCCTCTTCCTTTATATACTCCTCTATCTCTTCAAGGAGAATCTGTTTTGCCTCTTCTCTAGTCATAACATTGCAATTTTTTATCGGTGTAAAGGTACAAAAAAAAATTGGACTGACCAAAAATCAATCCAATTTTTAACATTTATTACATTTTATCGTATAGTAATTCCTTTAGATTCTTATAAACCTTGTCGTTTATAGGCTTTATCGTACCATCGTCAAAAACCGTTACAATAGTCCATCCTACTATTTTCTGTCCATCAATTATGGCAGATACCTTTGTACCGTTCTCCAATTGTATGGCTTCTGATAATTGGTTAATAATCTCCTTCAATTCTACTTTCATTTTTAATCCTTATTTTGCGAAGCTTTCTTTAGTTTTTCCATCAAGTCACCGTCTTGGGTGATTGAATCCTTCCAATTTGAGAATGCATCCCTAATCTTTCCCAATGTCCTTGCATTGGTCTCTGTAAGCTGCATTGCCTCAGTCCAAACATAACAACCATCACCAGATGGGTCATTATATCTGAATTGGAAATCAAGATTCAATGATGGTATCTTTCCATCCAAAGTCATGTCATCTGCCTTTGGATAGTACTTGAGAGCATTCTCTGAAAACTTAACGTTATCATTGACTGCCTTTCTGATTGCAGCCTCTTGAGAGGTTCTTACATCGCCAAACTGTGGTGTAGACTGTGTGATATTGAATGAATCCTTGTGGGAATCATCAACGTCCGCTTCCTCTGTTAAGACTTTTTTTTTATTCTCTTGAACTGCTTCCTCCATTAGAATCTTAGACCTTGTAAGGAAATTGTCTTTCTCTTGCTCTTCCACTACAAAGTACTCGGCTTTCTTTCTAGCCTCTTCTATTCTACCCCTTCTGAGGGTTTCTAGCATTTTCTTAGTTATATTCTTCTCTCCCATATTATAAGTTAATCCATTTCCATTCCGTTCCAAGAATAGCCAAATGAGTTATCCAACTTTAGCTTCTTGTTATTATTTAATTCTCTGAAAGTATCCCTGAAAGCTTTCTTCTCAATCTCAGTGGTCAAATCCTTTTTTATCTCAATCTCATTGCTTGGGATGATAACGCTTGGGTCTCCATTCATTGTCTCGATAGCCTTTTCAACTTGCTCAACTGTAGGCGTATATTCAGGTTCGCTTTTAACTTCCCATTCATTTCGCATTGCGTTAAGGTTAGCCTCGTCTACTCCTTCAATCTCAGCATCCAAATTGGTCAATGGTGGGTCTTGGTCAACAACTTCCTTAGCTGCCTCCTCGAATTCTTCCTTCTTGATTATACTTTCAGCAACCTCTTTGATATTCTTATTATCCTTTGCCTTTTTGGTTGTCTTTTTCTTTGCGGTTGTTTTTTTCTCTGCCATAACTTTCTTATTATATAAATATTATTAACCTCTTAATTCTTCCATGTTATCGTCCATCATAATTGCTGAACGAAGCTTGCGGATAGAATTTAGCTTTATTTGTCTCACTCTTTCACTACTGAGTTTGTATTTTTTACCAATTTCAGTAAGTGTCAATTCTTCACTGTCCCCTAAACCGTAGTAACTCTCGATTATCTCCCTCTCCCTACTATTGAGGGTTTTAAGGAGTTTTGTTATAGCCTCCTTCTGGGCCATATTCAACTCTCTCTTCTGTTCCTCCTTCTCATCTGAGAAACTTGTATCACTGCTTGTCAGCCTCTCGTCCTCATCATCTGATACATTCCTCTCAAATATCTCGTCATTAGGTTTTGTTGGGTCAATCTCTACCATTATAAGCCTTTTCTTCTTATTAATGGCTTCCAACATTGCTTGCCTTATCCACCACACGGCATATGAAATAAACTTGACATCCTTCGATTCATCAAACTTATCCACAGCCCTTAACAAACCCATGTTACCTTCCGATATTAGGTCTGAAATGGAAAGGCCACGACCAGTATAATGTTTGGCTATATCAAACACAAACTTAAGATTGGCCTCCAATAGTTCATTCTTTGCCTTTGTATTCCCATTCCTACATAGTCTTAGAAGATGTTTCTCCTTCGACTTGGTTAATGGCTTGTACTTTTTAAGGTCATCGTAGTATGCTACAACGGTTCTCGTAAAATCATTTGCATATTGATTCATATTGATTGGTTAAACACTCTATTTCAAAATAACCTTTGAAATATTATTTTCTTTCACAACTGAAACATGGTGGTCGCACCAGTCTCTAACTTCAGAGTTATGAGTTATTATAAATACTGTATCATATTGTTTTGAAACCTTATCAATCAAACTCTTCATGTTGTCATAATTTGCCTTCGATACACGTCCAAATAACTCATCCATAGTAAGAACATTCATTCTAGGTATAGTTGACATTTCGGACAACACAGCCCTAAGTGCTATACCACTAGCAGTCAACTCAAAGCCACTACCACTTGACAAATCAGAATAAACACCATCTTTAACAAGATAGAACATCACATCGTTTTTTGCGTTTATTGCAACCTCTACACTGAAATCACATACATCACTCAAAAGACGTGACAGTTTTCCATTAATCATCGGTAATGCTTTCCTAAGTACCATCTTTGAAATACCATTCTTACCAACAAGTTCAAGGTAAATCTTCCAGTTCTTTAGAAGCTTCTCCTCTTCATTCAACTTCTTGATTACCTCTCTCCTATCCTCAACTTGCTTCTTATGATTCTTTATATTAGCCTCATTCCTAGCAATTTCAGAAGCATTGGTTTCCCTTGTGTTTCGCTTATTCTGTATAAATACATCATTATTGCGAATTTGAATGTCTATTTCGTTGTTCTTATTGATTGCTTCACTGTTTTTCTCATATTCTTTCTTGAGGGTCGCAAGTTCCTTGTATTCATTCCTAAGTCTCTCGACATTAACCTCAAGTGCTGATTTCTTGACGGTAAGATTGGACTTCTTATTGTACAAATCCCTGTTTGCAACCATCTTTATCTTCTCAGCAGTCACCTTTTCCAACTCTGCGTTAATCTTCTTTCCTTCTTCTGTGATTGATGCAAGTTCCTTTTCAAACTCAGCAATCTTCTTGCTATTGTCAACATTGTCAAGTTTTTTTCCACAAGTAGGGCAGAACTCGCTAGATTTAAGGTGCTTTATATTATGGTCTGTTGTCTTGTATCTTTCTCTGGAAGAAACCAAGTCAACTGAAAGTTTGGTAAACCTTGCTTGAAGCTTGTCATAATCCTCGACTGAGAACTCAACCTCACCAATCTCCTTCAACTCTTTGTTAATCTCTTCTATCTCTTCATTCTTCTTCCTTCCATTGAAGATGCTTTCTTCTATCTTCTTATTAAGGGTTGTGATGTCAACCTTTATAAGTGACTGGTCAATTGCTGACTTTGAAGATAACAGTGCTGTCTTGGTTTTTTCAAGGTTTTCGATTTCAGTATCAAGGGTCTTGTTTTCCTTCTTATACTTCTTTATCTCTTCATCCAAGGTCTTGATGTTGATTTCAAATGCCTCAATTTCTTGTAACAATGTTTCCTCACTATATCTGTTTGACAAAAGCATTGGTTTAATCTCACCATTGAATTTTTCCCTTGCTAGTTTGTCCTTTTCCTCAAGTGGCAACAATCCTATCCACCTTGATAGAAGTCTTCCCCTATCGGCTTCTTTTTTCTCTACAAGGTCATCAAGAGTCGATTCAGTGACTGACATTATAAGGTCAAAGTCACTCTCCATGCCGATTGCTTCCTTGATTGCCTTATTTGTCTGGACTCCGTTCTCCTCTTGCTGATTCTCAATGTCGTACTCCTCAAGTTCCTCCATTGCGTCACCAACCATCTTGTAGTATTCAACTTTCTGAGTTGTCTTACTTTTATCACTTCTTCTTGCAAGTGCTGGTCTTGTCAATGTTCTCTTGATGATATAGTCAACACCGTCAATGTTGATGCAACCTTCTACAGTAACGTTTGTAGCCTCTGGAATATGCTTATTGAATACCTTATCTTGTGTAGGTACTTTCTCAGTCCTACCAAACAATAGGAAATGAATAAGGTCAATTGAGAGAGTTGTCTTACCACTCTGGTTATCACCACTTAGCGAAGTAAGTCCGCTAATCCTTGTAAAATCAAAATAGTTGCTGGCTCCATATGACAGAAAATTACTCCATCGTATCCACTTGATAGAGTATCTTCTATATTTGTCATAAACCTTATAATCAATCTTTCCATTTATCTCAGCATCAATTTTCTTTATTAACTCAAAGTCATATCCAGTTATATTACTAGTCTTGAGATAAGCTTCAAATAACTTTAATTGGAATCGTGGGTCTTGAATGTTTTGTATTACGTCAGTATTCAATGAAATCTTATCACCATTCTCATCAAACATTAAGAACTCTGGTATAACCTTAATTTTATCCTTTGGAAGATTATACTTCTTGCTGAACTTGGCTATGATTGACTTTTCCTTTTCCTTGTTGTAGTCGTAAGGTGATACATTCCAGTGAACATTGATTCTTGATTTACTTTTAATATCAATCATTTTATCCTTTTTTAATGATTTGTATTTTCCTAACCGTTACTGCTGATTCTTTTTCTTCAATTGGTTTGCTCTCTTCTTTATTCTCTCTACTACTTGTTTCTTGTGCTGCTGATTTTTCTTGATTCTTTCCATCAGCTTTTTCAATTCTCCTTTTTTTGAAGTCTTTAGTGCCATTTTCTTCCCTTTCCTTATTATCACTTGGTGAAACACCATATTTTATTATATTAAATCCTTGAGACAAACAACGATTCGCAAATGCGTTGATGTCCTCAATTTCATTTATTTCACAGTATTGTCGTATTTGTTTTTCAAGTGTCTGGTTTACATACAATCTTGCCATAATACAATGTTTATTGCAAAGATATATAAAAAATGTTAAAAAAACAAATATTTTTTAATAAATTTTATTTAATATGATAATAATAATATTATTATTTTAATATATTATTTTTATTATGAATAAAGAAGGTAAAGAGATATATTTGGGACTAGACGTTAGTACCGCTTGCATTGGTATCAGCATCATTATCGATGATGGCACTGACTATGGTAAGATTGTGGAACTAACCCACATCAGTCCGAAAGTTTCAAGTAAGATTAAGGGTATAGAACAACTGTTCTTGAAGAAGAAGATATTTGAGGAGTTTCTTATCAAGTATAAGGACTTCGGAATTGACCATGTGGTGATAGAAGAGCCTCTTCTGAGGTCGAATAACGTCAATACCGTATCAACACTACTTAGGTTCAATGGAATGGTCTCAGACTGCGTTTATAACATCTTGGGGATTGTTCCACACTATATATCGTCATATGACGCAAGAGAATACTCATTCCCAGAACTCATGTCAATAAGAAAGTATGGTAAGGATGAAAAGCAATATGAATTCTCAAAGATTTATAAGGAGATTAAGGATTGCAAGCTAGTGCTCTTTGGCGGTTATCCTTGGACTATCGATAAGAAGACCGTCATTCAAGGAAAGGTTGCAGAGGTATTCCCAGACATTGAATGGTTATACAATAAGAAGGATGAACTTAAAAAGGAAAATTTCGATGCTTGCGATGCGTATGTGGCTGTTCTAGGGTTTATGAACAGAAAACGTTTTGGCGAACTAGAATTCTCAAGTGAGATTATAGGTGAAGCAAACGATGGAAAGGGAACAAGAGAGGTTGTGTATAACATCAAATATTGGGACAAGGTAGATGAAAGGAAAACCTACATACAAGTATAAACAAATAAAGCGAGACTCATTCAGAATCTCGCTTTTTATTTATCTGTAAGAATATCGGCTTTGAGTAGTTGATTGAGTCAGCCTTGTGTAACTCAGTATACAACTCATACGAAATCAATGCATCAAAATCGTAGTATAGCCTTCCATCCACTATCGTTATGAAATCAACGCATGATGAAAGGAAAAAACATATAAACAATATTGCAAAAATCGCTTTTCTCATAGGTATATCATTTATCTATAAATATCTATGAGAAAAGCAAATTCTTTATTGCAGTAATTTTTTAACAGAGTTAATGAACTTGGTTTGTTTGTCAATCTTCTCTTGGTATTCATTAACAAGTTTACGTAAATCTTGCCAATATCCCCTGTCAAATTCCATGAATCTACCAAGGTCTCTAATGCCATCCTTTGTCTTGAGGTCGAAAACTCTTTCTTCCTCTTCATGAACATACCCATGAAATGTAAGGAATGGAAGGGTATTGATAGTTAAAACCCTTGTCTTCCTATTGTAGCGGAATTTGGCAATAAGATAATGCCAGTGCGTATCGCCCCATTCTGACATAACCATGCCAATACGAAGATGTTTAACCACCTTATCCATGTCATGTGCTATCTTATCGGACAGTTCTTCTAATGTTATCCGTTTCGCATCAAAGAAGGCAATATGATATTGGAAGAAAGGGGCATATGCATAATAACACTCCTTCTTAACCGCCTTATCTTTTATCTCATTTATAAGCTTTGAATACTTGTCGGTAAGCTTTTCATATTCGTCCTTCTCATTGAAGTTATCAACCCAGTGGTTGTATAATTCATCACGGTCATCTGAGAAATAAAAATGCTTGCCATCACCGCCTCTCATTGCCCCTCCGTGCGGAACTTCCTTAATGATTGGGCGATTCTTACTATCGTACCCCTCAAAGCTGTACCACATCTTATCGTTGTGGAACATGCGTTCAATTGGAATAGTATTCGTTAGCATAATACAACTCCTAACGTTACGACACCAACGAATACGAGCATAACGGCAACTCCAGTACCAACCTCACCAAGGTTGAAACTCAGTTTATAACCGTGAAAATTCCCAGCAGTCTTGAGGATTCCATTCA
>JAEEGL011576160.1_pt1 | contig 84505 bp, 57 predicted proteins | sample 9134231 | NCBI WGS metagenome assembly JAEEGL01 (sample SAMN16246548, study PRJNA631951) | gut metagenome | biome: gut microbiome; feature: rumen; material: fiber-attached | host: Bos | place: Iran: Karaj | collected 2018-10
CCAAAATATACAGTTTGCTGGAGATCAGCCCCAATACGATAGGAAAAGTAAAATCGCAGGTACACCCAAAAGCACCTCCAAAAAATCCACCTCCTGAAAATCAGGGAGATAAGTAGCCTTTAGCTGCAATGTGGGATAAGTCCCAACATCACTCTGTGCATTAGCAGATGTCTCTATCTTAAGAGCTTCAGACCATTTGGGCATGGTTTCCCCATTCTTCAATCCATTATAGCTAATAGTGAATGCAGGATTTCCCGTTCCATATTGTCTTGTCACATCATCTACTTTCGCTGTTAATGGCGCTTTGGTTATTGTCAAAGTGCCAGGCTCATAAACCAACATATAGTTTTTCGCCTTACCGTCGCTAATTGTAATAGGATATTCTCCCACATCGCTTGTTTTCGTAGCTGTTGTGGTTATGGCTGGCAACGTTTCTATAGCATTTTCATCTTCTCCATTGACAAAACCCGAATATGAAATTGTAAAGTTTGGATTATCTTCTCCATATTCCCTTCTCATATTTGTTGTCTTGACTGTTAATGTAGCAGGGGTGATGGTATAACGATATACAACTTTTGCTGTAAATGATTTATCTTCTTTCTTGAAAGTTACAGGAATTGTTTCTACGTGTTCGCCAACTTCAGACTTTAGAATCGGCATATTCAAAGTGACGCTATATCCTTCTACATTATTAGTCCAAGTAGTTGTTGGTGGCTGGCCTGTATATACAAATGATTCGTTTGCAAAAGAAATCATTTCGATAATATGAGCATCGTTGATTCTATATTTTGGAGAAGAATATGCTTGAGCGTCTGGAACGTAAGTTTTTGTTGTAGCGGTCCAATTTTTGGGTGGAGTAGTTGAAAAATAAAATAATTCTTGCAATAACGAACATCCTTGAAACACATCTACTCCCATAGTTGTTACGGATTCAGGGATTGATAGTGAAACTAAGTTCGAACAATTTGAGAAGGCATTACTGCCAATTTTTTCTACCACCGGCATATTAACCTGATGAAGTTTAATGCAGTTCGACAAAGCATTAGGTCCCAATGAACGCACCATTGGAAGGTCTACAGATAATAGTCCATGTTGCCCATAGAATGCGGAGAGACCAACAGATGTAATCGTATTTGGCAAAGAAATTTTCTTAATATTTGTCATTTCATGAGTAATTACCCCATAAAAATAACTGTACCCATAATCTGAATAGTAGTCATATGAACCTCCCCCATTCAGATATTCTGCATAATATGCCGCAAATGCGCCATCCTCCACTTTTGTGACTTCGTATTCATTTCCATTATATATAACAGACGCTGGAATTACATATTCTCCTTGAGTGTAGGTTGTAGGATAATAACGTGTTTGGGAATTATAAAGATAATCATCACTTCTATTGTAAGTGACTGTAGCTTTTATTCCCGACAAGTTGTAATACAAATCGCCAATTTTAACTTTTATTTGACCCCAAATACTATTTGAAGTAAATACTAATGCTAATACAAGCATTATTAGTTTTCTATATCCCATAACGTGTTCCTATTTTAGTTCAACATGATCAATGTCTTGATAAATACTATGATTGTCTGATGTCAAAAAACCAACAAACAGGTGAGGAGGGTTAAGAGCTGCTAAAAGATTCTGAATACGAACTTCTTTATATTCACCATTATTCATGAGAATCCTAAAAATTCGTCCTATCGTTAATTCTGCGATTTGCTTATTTAGCAAATTCCATAATTCATGCTTTGTGATAATTCTATGCATGCTCACTTTTATTTAGTAGTTAATTTGATATGCATCATTTCTAATTTGTATAATTTCAATTTGATGGCGTTCAACCATCAATCCCTTATTATCTAATACGTATGTGGGAATCTTTGACAAGGCAAGAAACGAAAGAATCTTATTTTGATTTTCGTCGGGAGCTACATACTCATTTTCGTAATCCGTCAAGACGGCATGGACACCATTAAAGAACTTCATACCAAGGCAAACGCTTTTGATGCATCTCAAAGGATACTTCATTTTTCTTTCTCTCAGGTCTAGCATCCTAGATTTAAATAATTCAGATTTATAACCATATGGCTCCATATAATACTCTTCAGGGCATTGAATGAGTAACCTGTATTCATGCTCGTGTTCCCAACAATCAAGTTTAATGTTTGTCTGAATCAGAGCGGCTAAAGGTAAGGATGCTCTTTTAACACTAATAGGTTCTAACTTTTTTTGATAGTTAACTTCAAACGGTCCCCAATAGTCATAAGGAAAACTATTGACATCAAACTCTACACAGAATCCTTTATGCTCAGTATAAGAAGACCACATTGAGATGTCGGTACAATTATTTGAGAGGCAAAAAACACCCATCTTCATATAATAATAGGTTCTAAAGCCAATCTTTGTGAATTCCAAAATGGCATCCTCGTCATTCTTGTACATTTCAGCAACTTCCGTATACAAATTTTCTAAAACAGCACGAGCTGTCTCAATGTCATCGAATTCAATTAAATCATCAGCGCAATCAAGAGGATCATTCAATTGACATGGATGCGTTGCATAAAGGTACAAATGTGTTAAAGCATCTACAGACATTGCATTGAGCGAATAGTATTTGTAAAAGCTTTCCGCCCTACTTTCACTCCCATCCTTCCCATTAATACGAAATTTGACCTTATCACCAGCCTTTTCCCATGTATAGTTTTTACCTTGATGATGCATAAGACACATTTACAGTATTAGTTGCCCTATGACACCCAAGTTTAGGCTACTATTATTATCTCTGCTAACTACACAACAAAAACGTGGGTATCCACCTTCTGCCCGCCCGCTGGTTGAGGCCTACCACAGCCCTTGCAAGTTGACGAACAGAGTGATACCCACGAACGTGTTGCTGATACACCCGTAAGTGTGCTGTGAAGGCATGATTAGCCCTCACGCACACAACGGGATACGTTTTCAGCATACCCGTGACATCAACTCCGCGTTGTCTTTGACTTGCAATTGATTGTGGTAATTTCAACCAGCCAATCGACAAAGCATCGTGTGACGCTTTTCCGCTATGTAGTGACCAGCCTCGCAACTCCATCCGCCTCAGCGGACATCATCGTCACAAGCCTGTAATCAAGTGCAAATATACGAATAAAATGTAGAAAACGTTCCAAATTGGCAAAAAACTTATAAAATCTTAGCACTTTATTTGGAGAATTAAGAAAAAAGCATTATCTTTGCACCCGCAAACAAGAAGATTCTCGGATGAGATAGTCCGAATCAAACGATAACAGAACCCGTTGGCATCCCGTAGATCTGCTGGCGGGTCACCTTTTTAATATAGACAGTATGAGCAATCAAAAGCCACGTACAATAGAAAAACAGTTCCAACTCCTCCGCTCAAGAGGAATGGAGTTTAGCAATGAAGAGAAAGCCAAGCAGTATTTGGCGCATATCAGCTATTTCCGTCTGAAATACTATTGGTCGGATATGCGAGATGAAGAAACAGAACATGATTTCAAGGAAGGTGCTTCGTTTGACGACGTGATAGCTCGTTACATCTTTGATCGTAATCTGCGACTTATACTGTTTGATGCTATCGAAATAATAGAAGTGGCTTTGAGGACCAAGATTATCAACCACCTGTCGCAAGCAAAAGACAGCGGACTTTGGTACTTGGACGAATCTCTTTTTGAGCGTTCTGATTATTACGAGGACTTCGTTCTCGATTTGAAATATGAGTTCGACCGAAGTACAGAGCCGTTTGCCAAGGAATATATTGCTGAGCATTCCAATTGGGATTGGGAGTCGATGGCAGGTGATAACCCTGATGCTTGGATGATACTCGAGAGTGCTACCTTTGGCACACTCTCAAAGATGTACAAGAACCTGAAGAGCCAGTTGCCTGAGCGTGCTGCAATAGCTAACGATTTTGGACTATATTCTGCAAAGGAGCTATCCAGTTGGCTGGAGGCAATTTCAGTATTGCGTAACATCATTGCCCATCACTCTCGCCTTTGGAACCGTAGTCTTGCCAAGCAAATCACCAATCCCAAAGGCCATCGTGACAAGTGGCTATTGAATCCTTTGACAGACAATCAGAAGAAGAAGCCTTATGGAGTAATCACTGCCATGCTCTATCTCTGCAATACTGTATATCCGGATAATCAGATTAAGGAGAAGCTGCTTTCATTAATAGACAACAGCGCAAAAATTCCCATTTACAAGTACGGATTCACAGGCGATTGGCGCAAGGAACCTATATGGAAGTAGGAAAATTGTGCTGATAGATTTTTGGCGGATTCAGCAGAAATGATTACCTTTGCACATAATGATGAGTTATGATACGGCTGGTGGCTCAGCGTCGGATGCTTCATTGATAGCAATTTATAGCAGAACGTGGAATTGAGTACGGTCTCCAATTCGTAACCCTGTTTTTCCTCAATTCCCCAGACTACCTCTATATAAAGAAATCCTGCGAATTCTTGCAAAGTTACGAGTGTCGAGCGCAAAACAAAAGATTTCTTTCTTTTTTTTTGCCGAGACGTAGTAATTTCGGCGTTGTAGACAGCAAAGTTACGAAAAGAACGCGTGAAGCACACTATGAAAATCAATTTTTCTTTTTCCTAACGCGAATCTTCTGCAAAATGCTTTCGGGTTTCAGAAAAAAGTACTACCTTTGCGGCGACTATCGAAAAACTATATTCGCGACATGACACAACAAAACGACTTCACAGAGGTGCTGCAGGTAGCTGCCGATGCCGGACACATCCTTCTGGAGAACGGTGCTGAGATTTCACGCGTAGAGGACATCATGAGCCGCATCGCCTCGTTCTACGGTGTTGACTCGGGCAACTTCTTCGTGCTCTCGAACGGCATTTTTACCACTGGTAAGGCCAGCAAGGTGGCCAAATCGGGCGCCCAGACGTCGACCTATGCCAACGTGGAGTTCATCCCCCTGCGTAGCATACAGCTCTCGAAGGTAGTGGCGGTGAACCGCCTGAGCTATGATATTGCCGCCGGGCACACGGGGCTGGCCGAAGCTCGACGCCGCCTGCAGGCTATTCGTGCTGCGGCCCCGAAGCCCGCCTGGGAGCAGACGCTCGGTTCGGGCATTGGCGCCTCGGGCTTCTGTGCTGTCTTTGGTGGCGGTTGGGCCGACTGTGCTGCCGCCTTGGTGGTGGGCCTGCTGCTCAATTTGTTCATTGTTGCCGTCACCAGCCGCCACCTGTCGAAGATTGTTGGCGGCATCGCCAACGCGCTGGTGGCCACGCTGCTCTGTGTGCTGTCGTGGCGGATCGGTTTTGGTAGTAGCCTGGCTAACATCATCATCGGTGCCATCATGCCGCTGATTCCCGGTGTGCCCTTTGTCAATGGTGTGCGCGACCTGGCAAACTCCGACTATCTGGCTGGCTTTACACGGCTGACGGATGCGATGCTTGGCTTCTTCTGCATTGCCGTCGGCGTGTCACTGGCGTTTATCATCGACGGGGCACTGCATGACGGTATGATCAGTCTGGGGGGCATGACTGTCAACCCGCAGACGGCGAGTCTTCTCTGGCAGGCGCTAGCCGCCTTTGCCGGCACAGCAGCCTTTGCGCTGCTCTTCGGCGTAGACCGTGAGCATTATGTGCCAGCAGGCGTCATTGGTGCCATTGGCTGGGTGGTCTATTTGCTGCTGGTGCGCATGGCTGGTGCCACACCCACAGCTGCCACACTGGCCTCCTCCACGCTGGTATGCATCCTCTCGCGCATGGCTGCCGTGCCGTTCCGCAGTCCAGCGCAGGTATTCCTGCTCTGTGGCATCTTTCCTTTAGTGCCTGGAGCCGGTATCTTCTGGTTTACGTATTTCCTGACCGACGCTCGTTTCGAGCTCTCCTCACAGACGGGCTGGACGGCAGTGAAGATTGCCATTGCCATCGTCCTGGGCATCATCCTAGCCATGGAACTGCCTCAGCGGCTCTTTAGCCATAAGCGGAAGGCACACTGAAAAGGCAAGGTACGCGTGCTGATAGGACAATCTGCTTGGAAATCGCTGTTCCCTTTGTTGATGCATATCCCCTTCATGCTGTTGACGATTTACGGATTATCCGTTTTTGTGAAGCAAATGTAGAGAAAAAAAACTAAACGACCAAAGAAAAAGTGGAAAAAGTTGGCCGTTCCGATTATTTTGCGTACTTTTGCACGGAAAATCTAACAAACCCAAACATCATAAAGAAATGAGAAAAACATTGGTGACCTTAGTGACCATGATGGCCACGCTGACAACGAGTGCCGACGAAGGCATGTGGACACTGTACGACCTGCCGGAGGCTGTGTTTGAACAGATGCGGATGGAGGGCTATGAGCTGCCCTATGACAAGCTCTATCGTGCCGATGACGCCATTATGAAGGCTGTCGTCAATTTCTCGGGCTATTGCTCGGGCGTGGTGGTAAGCCCCGACGGCCTCGTCTTTACCAACCACCACTGCGGCTTTGAAGCCATCCGCAGCCATTCCACCGTTGAGCACGACTACATGTTGAACGGCTTCTATGCCAAGTCGTACGCTGAGGAGCTGCCTAACAAGAACATGTTCGTCTCGTTCATGGTCGAGCAAAAAGATGTCACTCAGGAACTGATGGCCCAAGGTCTGGAGACGATGACGGCCGACCGCCGCCACGTGTTCCTCGACAGCATTGAGAATGCGATGTCGAAACAAGTGAAAGAGCGCGACTCCACACTGCGCTTAGAGCTGAAGGCCTTCTACGAGGGTAACCGTTACTATGCCACCACCTACCGCGATTTCACCGACCTGCGACTGGTCTTTGCCATTCCCAAGTCGATGGGTAAGTTCGGTGGTGAGACCGATAACTGGATGTGGCCGCGCCAGACGTGCGACTTCTCCGTGTTCCGCATCTATGCCGACCCGAAGACCAACGGCCCGGCAGAGTACAGCGAGGACAACGTGCCCTACCATCCGACGTACTGGGCACGGGTGTCGGACGACGGCTACAAGGAGGGTGACTTCTCGATGACGATGGGCTATCCCGGAAGCACTAGTCGCTACCTGTCGAGCTATGGCATTCAGGAGCGCTACGTGCAGAATGCCGTCCGTGCACAGGTGCGTGGCGTGAAGCAGGAAGTGATGAAACGCCACATGGACCAGTCGGAGGCCGTGCGTATCAAGTACGACTCGAAGTACGCAACGTCGTCGAACTATTGGAAGAACTCCATCGGCATGAACAAATGTATCGACTCCATTGGACTCATCGGACAGAAACAGCGCTTCGAAGCTGAACTGCAGCAGTGGCAGCTGCAGACGGGCTACCTCAAGGACAAGCTTGACTTCCAGAAGATGCAGCAGCTCTACCAGCAACGCATCGATGCGATGGATGCCTACATGAACTTCATCGAGACATTCTCACGCAACGATGAGCTCAGCACGCGTGCCATGAGGGTGCATAACGGTGCACAGCCGAAGGGCAAGGGCAAGCGACAGCACATCAGCTTCAAGGACAATAGCGAGACGTGGGACTACGACACCGACCGTGAGATTCTCGGTACGCTGCTGGCCAACTATCGTGCGAAGTTGAAGAACACGAAATACCTGCCCACATTCTTCACCGAGGTGGTCGACGCGAAGTATGGCGGCAACTGCCAGGCCTACGCCAACGACCTCTATGCCAAGTCGAAGCTGCTGAAAAAGAAGGCACGACTGTACCCCATGAAGAAGTCGTTTATGAAAGACCTCGGCGTCAGCTATGGCCTCAGCCTTACAGAAGTGATGATGGACTTGCGGCAGCAGATGGAGCAAATCAGCGACTCCATTAACCTGCTGGAGCGCTACCTCTGCGACGCCAAGCTCCGCATGGAAGAAGACCTGCCTCACTACAGCGACGCCAACTTCACGCTGCGCATGAGTTACGGACAGGTGCGTGAGTACAATCTTGGTGGGAAGCCGTCAGGCTGGCAGACAAAGGCCCCCAGCATGGTGGAGAAAATGCGGACGGGCGACCGCATAGAGGACTACCGCGTAGAGCCTGAGATGGTGACGCTGCTCAGCTCGGCCGGCGATATGCCCCTCTGCTTCCTCACCACCAACGACATCACAGGCGGCAACAGCGGCTCGCCTATGTTCGACGGTCGTAACCGCCTCATCGGACTGGCTTTCGACGGCAACTGGGACTCGCTTTCCAGTGACATCTTCTTTGACTCTCACCTGGCACGCTGCATCGGTGTTGACATCCGCTATGTCCTCTTCATGATGGACCGTTGGGGACATGCCGACCGCCTGCTGCGCGAAATCAGGGCCGACAAATAATCATGACCGACGCCGGCATCGCCATCTTCCATCCACTAAACACCTCACTGGCGCCACCACCGGCGCTTAACGACCCTTTCGACTACGAGCCTCACCCTTTGGCGAGGCTCGCTGCCGATGAGGTGCGGGCATACATCGCCGAGCAGGAAGCGTGGGCCGGAGAGCTCTCAGCTGGCAAGATGTTCGGTGTGCTCGTGTGTAGCGACAGGGACGGGCAGACGGGATTCCTCGCAGCTTATAGCGGACAGATTGGCGGACGGGCCGATTGGCCTTGGTTCGTGCCTGCCGTGTTCGACTACTTGCAGCCCGATGGGTATTTCAAGCAGGAGGAAGCTCGCATAACGGCCATCAACCGACAAATCGAGAACCATCAAGCGACACCGCAGCAGATTGAAAGTCTCAGGCAGGAGCGACGCCAGCGCAGCATTGCCCTCCAGAGCTGGCTCTTCGACCAGTTCCGCATGCTTAATGCCAATGGTGAGGAGCGTTCGCTGACCGATATTTTCCGAGAGACGCCCCAACACGTACCGCCATCGGGGGCTGGCGAGTGCTGTGCGCCCAAGCTGTTGCAGTATGCCTATCAGCACTGTCTGAAACCACGCTTCATTGCCGAGTTCTGGGTGGGACGATCGCCAAAAGCCGAGATTCGTCACGACGGCCATTTCTATACAGCCTGCCGCGGACGATGTAAGCCCATCCTCGAGTGGATGCTACAGCCGGATTACGCTGGTGCTCGGACAAAGGCTGCACAGGCAGGCCCGCTAACCACCATTTACGAGGATGCCTCGCTCATGGTGATTGTCAAGCCGGCTGGTATGTTGTCGGTGCCGGGAAAGATTGAAGGGCCGTCGGTGGCCTCGGTTCTCAGAGAGCGCTACCCTTACGTCCGTGGGCCGATGATTGTTCATCGTCTCGACATGGACACGTCGGGCCTAATGGTTGTCGCACTCGTTCCTGAAGCGTACCACCATTTACAACAGCAGTTCCTTGCGCGTACCATCTATAAAAGATATACGGCCTTGCTCGACGGACCTCTTCCTGAGTGGCTGCCACGTTGTGGCACCATCAATCTGCCAATGCGACCCGACCATTTAGACAGACCACGACAAATCATTGACTTTGTCTATGGGAAGACAGCAGTGACAGCCTATGAGTTGGCAGTACCAACCACCTCACGCGTCTTCCTGACTCCCCATACAGGACGCACTCACCAACTACGTGTACACTGTGCCCATCGTGACGGCCTCGGCGTGCCCATCAAGGGCGATCCACTCTATGGTACGGGTGCTGACCGCCTCTATCTTCATGCCGACAAGCTAACGTTTGTCCATCCCATCACGCAGCAGACAATGACGTTCAGTGCACCAGCACCGTTTTGAAAGGTAACGAAATGGCAGTAGGTATAAGTTGCAAAGCATCTACTGTTGTATAAAATTATTTTGGACGAGATGATTCAATCTTTCACTTTGTTTGTATGTGCCTGTGTATTAGGATGATACGGTGAAGGGGTTTGTTTAGGGGGGCGCTCTGCTCTTAAGCACTCGTTTCTGATACGTAAGTCATAGATTTACGCCTTCTAAATGGCATACTTACGCCTTCTAAATGGCATACTTACGACATGTAAACGGCATACTTACGACATGTAAACGGCATACTTACGACATGAAAACCGTATACTGATTTCATCGATATGTATTTGAATCTCGGGAATTAGATCGTGAATCTCGGGAATTAGACCGTGAATCTCGGGAATTAGATCGTGAATCTCGGGAATTAGATCGTGAATCTCGGGAATTCCTGCGTGTTGCTGCGCTTTTAGCGTGACGAAAAATATATGATGTTGAGTCGGCCAAAGCAACCCTTCACCTGAATAGGCTTGCAATGAGACAGTTACGGAGAAAGTGAATGGTTGTAAGGTTGTTGCTTAAAGAAGTATATAATATATTACTCCCTTTTGAAATAGGTGAAAGGTAAATAGGGCAAGAGAAAGGGAGAATAGAAAACAGGGCCTCAACGGCCCTGTTGTACTTGTTGCATTACGCGCAAGAAATTGCCACCCCAAATCTTCTGGATGTCTGCCTCGCTGTAGCGGCGTGCTAACAGCTGGCGGGTAAAGAGTGTTAGCTCCGACGCGTTGGCAAGACCTCGTATGCCGCCGTCGCCGTCGAAGTCGGTGCCCAAGCCTACGTGGTCGATTCCCATTACGTCGATGGCGTGCTCTAAATGGGCGATTGCATCGAGAATCGAAGCCTCGCCGGTCTTAACGAGGAAACCAGGATAGAGCGTTGTCTGGGCCACGCCCCCTTTAGCTGCCAACGCGCGCATCTGGTCATCGGTTAGGTTGCGCGGATGGTCGCACAAAGCCCGTGCCGAGCTGTGGCTGCAGACGATGGGCTGCGCGCTGATGTCGAGTGCGTCGTAGAAGCTCGTCTCTGCGGCGTGGCTCATGTCCACCATGATGCCCAGACGGTTCATCTCCCGTATGACCTGCTCGCCGAAAGTGCTGACGCCACCATGCGTCTGACTGCCTTTCGCTGAGTCGCAGATGTCGTTGTCACCGTTGTGGCAGAGAGTCATGTAGACAATGCCACGATGAGCGAAGTGCTCCAGGTTTGCAAGACTATCCTCAATGGCGAGGCCATTCTCAATGCCGAGCATGATGCTCTTGCGACCAGCCTGCTTGTTAGCCCAGAGATCGGCGGGTGTACGGGCGATGGCTATCTGCGAGCTGTGTGCAGCGACGATACTCTCGATGCGGTCGAAGATGTCGTCGGCGAACTGGCGTGGCGATTGACCATTGGCCATTGAACATTGAACATTGACCATTGAAGGCTGCGGCAGGTAGGCCACCATGATGGTGGCATCGAGACGTCCCTCATGCATCTTCGTGAGGTCGACAAGAATGCGGTCGTCGCGACGAGCGAAATCTACGCCCTGCGGAAAGAACATCGGCGTGTCGCAGTGGGTGTCAAGTGTCAGAACACGGTCGTGGAGTGCTTGCACCCTACGATACTGGCAACTCTCGTTAACGAGCCAGCTGAATAACGGCAGTCCCGCCTCGCCCATACATTCCGGATGCCACTGCACGCCAACGATGGGCTTCAGCTCGCTGCTCTCCACGCCCTCGATGATGCCGTCGGAAGCTACTGCCACCGTGCGCAGACGCGGGCCTGGCTCGCTCACTGCCTGATGGTGGAAAGAGTTGACGTAGAGGTTTGAGATTTGGGCTTCGGCTGCAAAGATACGCTGCAGCAGGGATCCTTCTTCAAGGGTCACGCTGTGGGTAGGCGTGCTACGGTCGGCATCCTGCGAATGCTTGATGGTGGCCACATCGCTGATGTCTTGGTGCACCTTCCCCTCGAGAGCCATCGCCAGCACCTGCATGCCACGACAGATACCAAGGATGGGTATCTGGCGGTTAAAGGCCAGTTGTGTGAGCAGCAATTCACTGAGATCACGCTCGCTGTTGATGCCGCCCAGTCGTGGCGAGGGCTCTTCGCCGACAAACAGCGGGTTGACATCGGCACCACCGCTAAGCAGCAGGCCGTCGATGCGGTCGAGCATCGCCAGCAGCGAATTGTTGTCAGTGAGGGGCGGTAGCACTACCGGTGTGCCGCCGGCCGCCACAATCTGTTTGTAGTAGCCATCGGCCAGTTTACAAGTCTGCTCACCATAATTACCCGTGATGCCTATCACGGGGCGGTTTCCCACCGGCGGATAGGCATCATAGACGCATTTCAAATGCGATGATAGGTCAAAGGCTGACATAGTCGCTTATTTCTCTATACCGACAAGCTCAACATCAAAAATGAGGGTAGAGTAAGGAGGAATCTGACCGGCAGCACGCTCGCCGTATGCCAGCTCCTGAGGAATAAACAGCTGCCACTTCGAACCGACGGGCATCATCGTGAGAGCCTCTGTCCAGCCCTTGATGACCTGGTCGGCACGGAACGAGGCAGGCTCGGTACCATGCTTCGACGAGGCGTCGAAGACGGTGCCGTCGATGAGACGTCCCTCATAGTGGACCTTCACCTTGTCGGTCTTCTGGGGCACTTCACCCTCGCCTTGTACCAGCACCTTGTACTGCAGGCCCGAAGGCGTGGTGATGACACCCTCCTTCGTCTTGTTCTCAGCCAGGAATGCGCGACCAGCGGCTGTCAGCTTCTCCACACGGGCGGCCTTGTTCGTCTGCTGCTTCGTGCGGAAGAGCTCAGAGGCAGTCGTCTGCTTCATCACCGTCGTGTCGCCACACAGGGCGTCGGTGAATGCACGGTAGAGCGTTGTGGCCACAATAGTGTCAGGGGTATCGGTAAACTCACCCTTCATGTTAGCAACCATGCGGTTCGACACCTGCTCGGCAATCTGGATGCCAGCCATACGTGCCACCTCGCGAGGGTCGTTAGCAGCGGCTAATGCCTCTTCGAAACCACGCACAAAGTCGGCCATGTAGGCAGTGTCAACATGCAGCTGTCCCGTCAGGTAGGGCAGCAGGCCATCTGTAAGCATCATGCCGGCGGCATAGCTCAGCGTGTCGCTGCCAGTGGTGAGCACCACGGGTTCCTTGACGGCCTCGGTCTTTACTTCTTCCTTCTTCTTCTTTTTCTTTCCAGCCTCTGCGGGGCTAAAAGAAGCACCCGCCACAACGAGGGCGAGTGCTATGATGAGTGTCTTTTTCATCACTTGTCACTTTTTATTCAAGTAGTTGATGAGTTGGCGAGGTAAAGTAGATTACTTCTTGACCTCAAGCAGCTGAATCTTGAAGATAAGTGCTGAGAACGGATCGATCTTGCCACTGGCCTGAGCACCGTAGCCAAGCTCCTGAGGAATGTAAACCTCCCACTCGCTGCCAGCAGGCATGAGCTTCAGAGCCTCGGTGAAGCCGGGAATCATCTGGTTCACGCGGAAGTCGGCGGGATTGCCACGCTCGATGGACGAGTCGAAGACGGTGCCATCGATGAGCTTGCCCTCATAGTGAACCTTCACCATCGAAGTGTCAGTGGGCACCACACCGGTACCAGCCTTCAGCACCTTGTACTGCAGTCCGCTCTCAGTGGTCTGCACGCCCTCTTTCTTGGCGTTCTCGGCCATGAAGTCCTCACCTTTCTTCTTGTTCTCGGCGAAGCGTACCTCGTTGTGGCTGGCCTTGATGCTCTCCATCAGGGTGCGCACCAGCGAGTCGGCGACCTCAGTGGTCATCGTAGTGTCCTTGCCCATCAGCGATGCGGCGAAGCCTGCGAGCAGGTTCTGCTTCGAAATAGTAGCGGTAGAGTCGTCACCGAACACCTGATAGTTGATGCCGGGAATCATCTGGCTGTTGATCTGCGATGCAATCTGCAGACCGGCCATGTAGGCGGCCTTCTTCTTGTTGTCGCTGCCGTTGATACCTTCGGCCAGACCTTTCATAAAGTCGGCCATGTAGGCTGTATCAACACTCATGCGCTCTGACAGGAAGGGCTTCAGACCCTGCGACTGCAGAATACCCATAGCGTAGCTCAGGGTGTCAACATCACTTTTAAGACTTGCCTTGGGGGCATTGCCGCCGCACGACATCATCGTGAGGGCAGCCATGGCCGTTACGGCCACAAAAGAAATCTTTTTCATTGCTGTTTGTAATTATAAAAATTTGAACTGTTCACTATTTGTTCATTACTTCGATAAGCTCCACGTCGAAAATCAAGGTTGCGAAGGGAGGAATCAGCTGGCCGGCACCGCCTTCGCCGTAAGCCAGGCGGTAAGGAATGAAGAAGCGATACTTGCCACCCTCCTGCATCAGCTGCAGACCTTCGGTCCAACCAGCAATGACCTGCTGCAGACCGAAGACGGCGGGCTCACCGCGCTGTACGCTGCTGTCGAACACCGTACCATCAATGAGGAAACCCTCGTAGTGACATTTTACTGAGTCTTTCGCTGTTGGCTTCTTGCCGTTACCCTCACGCAGCACCTGATACTGCAGACCGCTAGCGGTAGTGATTACGCCATCTTTCTTGGCATTCTCAGCCAAATACTTCTCGCCGGCAACTTTGGCCTCTTTGCCCTTCTCGGCACGCTCAGCGTTCATGCGTGCCTCTTGCTGTTGGAAATAGGCCTGCACAATCTGCTGGGCCTCACGGTGTGAGACCTTCAGTTCACGTCCCTGTAACACGTCACGAATTGACTCTGCAAAATCATCGACATTCAAGTCCTGGGCACCCATTTGTGCCAATTGCTGTCCGATGCCCAACCCAAGGGCATAGCTCAACTTATCCATTTCTATGCTTTCTATTTTCAAAATCGGGCGCAAAATTAGTAATTATTTCTGTAACAGCCACTATTTTACCTTAACAATTAGCTTTTTTTACCTTTTTACTTTACACCCTTTTACTTTTTTACCTTTATTTTTCCCTGAACGGTCATTAACGCAGTTGACCTCCCCTACCCCTTCCTGCAGGAGGGTTTAAGGGAGGTCTTTCACTGATGCTGTTTCTAACTAACGATTTGGAATCATCAAAAGAACTGCACAATGTCGTCGAGTGGCCGGCGCTCGGAGCGACGGGGATCTTCTGCCCTGTAGCCGAGAGCAATAACGGCCATTACAGCCTCGCTGTCAGGGATGCTGAACAGGGTGCGTAGCTGGTCGGCGTCGCGCATGCCCATGATGAGTGTGTCAAAGCCCATGGCGCGAGCTTTCAGGATGAGGTAGCAGTTGCTAAGGCCATTGTCGTAGGCTCCCCAGCCGTCGCCCACCTCGTTCGTCTGGTTTCCCTGAAAGAAGCCCGACTTGCCACGTTCGAAAGTAGATACGATGAGCACGGGGGCACCCATGATGCGCTCCTTGTTCGGTCCCACCATGTCCTGCACGGCGGCCAACATCTCTGCACTGATGGCCACGTAGTATTTCGTAGGCTGCTGGTTGGCCCACGACGGTGCGTCCTGCGTGGCCTTGATAAGCTCACGCACTTCCTCCTCGCTGATTTTCTTCGTAGCATCGTAATTGCGGATGCTTCGGCGGGAATAGAACACTTCGTCGAACGACAAAACGTCTGCTGATGAGTCACTGTTGCTGGAGCAACCTGTCCATGCCAGTGGTGCGGCCATCATTATGCCCACCAAGGCGGAGGTAATCATACTTTTTTTCATAACGGCTGTTAAGTGTTAAGTGTTGGAATAATAGTTGTTAAAACTGTACACAGACAGCACGGCTTACGGGAATGTCGTGCCCTGTGTCGGTAAGTAGGCCCGTGCAGCTGTCACGGCGGAAGACCTGTATCTTGTTGCTGTCGCGGCAGCAACAGAGCAGGAAGCGGCCGTTAGGCGTGATGTTGAACTGACGTGGATGAATGGCCGTCGGCTGATAGCCAATACGGGTCAACAGCCCCGTTTGCTGGTCTACGGCAAAGATGGCAATGCCATCGGCCTTCAGTCGGCAGCTGGCATAGAGAAAACGTCCGTCGGGACTCAGGTGGACATCGGCACCGCCACGCGCGCCGACACTGTCGGCCACAATCTCCTGCAGTTCTTTCAGACGTCCGTCGGCGTAACGGAATGCCGTCACCTTGCCTGAGAGTTCGCTCATCAGATAAGCAAAGCGTCCATTGGCACTGAACACGAGATGACGAGGTCCCGAGTCGGCACTGACAGCTGCCGCCACGCCGTTGGCTACGACCCGCTGTCCCTGCAGACGATAGGACACGATACGGTCGGCACTGAAGTCGGTGGCTAAAACATAACGCCCGTCGGGAGTGAAGCAGGCACAATGGACATGGGGCGTGTCCTGCCGATAATGGTCAGGACCACCCGTCGTTCCTAAAAAGCGCGTGGCAAGCGTTGCCTCTGCACCATTCCGATTTAGATGGAACACGCTCATCGAGCCTCCACTGTAGTTAGCAGTGAGGGCTATTCCACCATCGGAGCCAGCAGGGGCAACTGCCACGTAACAAGGGTCGGCACCATCGGTGGGCACCGTTTGTAGCAGACGCATGCTGCCATCACTGTTGTCGAAGGCGATGATGTTCAGCGAGGCCTGCTCATCGCCCTGCTCACTGACGGCATAGATGTAACGGCCGTTGTGCGAGCGAATCAGATATGACGGGTTTGTCATCGCCAGAGAGTCAAGCAGCACAGCCTCACCCTTCTCTTGATCGAAGCGGTAGGAGTAAATGCCATGACTCTCGCCATCGGTATAAGTGCCCACAATCATCGTCAACTGCTGGCGGGAGAGGCTGGCAGCCGATTCTGGTGTAGCAGAACTCATGTCAGCTTCTGCGCAGACACATACCATTAGAGTTACCAATGTCTTTGATAACAGATTCGTTCCTGCGTTCTTTTTCATTTGTATCATAGTTTAGTGATTGGTAGACTGCTGAGTGCTAACGCATCTGAAGGGCGCCGCCGGTGATAATCTGACGGTGGTCGATAATAGCTGGTGAAGGGAGAGAGGTGAAGGGTGAAGAAGAAAGAGGCTGACCGTTCAGGAAGGGCTGCGTGCCGCCGAGGTTCTCGATGGTAAAAGTGTTGCCATTTGAGAGGTTTAAGGTGACACGGCGGAAAGTGGGAGCGCCAAGGACATACTGCGTAGTGGCGGGACAAACGGGGTAGAAGCCCATCATAGCGAAGAGCTGCCACGCCGACATCTGGCCGGCATCGTCGTTGCCAGAGAGGCCACCGGGCGTGTCATTATATTCGGTGTCGAGGATGTGGCGCACCCAGTGGCGGGTCTTCTCAGGCTGACCAGCCAGGGCGAAAAGCCACGGCACCTGATGGCAGGGCTCGTTGCCATGCCAGTAGCGGCCACAAGTGAATATGGAGTCGAGCTTGCTGACGAAGCGCTCACGGCCACCCAGAAAGTCGATGAGGCCAGGAATGTTCTGCGGCACGTACCACGTGTAGTGGCAGGTGGCACCTTCGGTGATATAAGGCTTGCGGTGAGTGACATCGCCGTTGTTCGCCCACGAACCATCGGCATGACGCCCATCGGCATAGCCAGTAACGGGGTTGATGACGTTGCGCCAGTTCTCAGAGCGCTTCATAAGCTGTGTGTAATCGGCGTCGCGGCCAAGGGCCTTCGCCATTTGTGCCACGCAGAAGTCGTCGTATGCATACTCCAAGGTGCGCGAGGTCTGCTCCTCGGTATGGAAAGCCTCCTTGACGGAGTCCTCAAGGGGGATGTAGCCGTAGCGCAGATAGGTGTCGAGGGCGCGGCGGCCCATGCCGTTCGCGTATTCCTCGAAGGTGGCGGGCTGCTCGAAGGCATTGCGCCACATGCCCTCGTAAGCCTTGACGGCATCGAAGCCACGGATGCCCTTGACGTAGGCATCGGCAAGCACCGACGTGCAGTGGTCGCCAATCATCGCGGCGGTGTAGCTGTTCCAACAGGGGAAGATGGGTAGCCAGCCGCCCTCTTCGTACATGGTGACGAGCGACTGCATCATCTCTCCCGATGTTTCGGGCACGATGATGTTGTACAGCGGGTGCAGGGCACGGTAGGTGTCCCACATTGAGAAATCACCGAAATATTTGCTATTCGACAATTGATGGGTCGGTTGGCCGTTTGCGAAGCGGGGATAGGTACCGTCGACGTCGCTCATCTCACGGGGCAGGAAGGAGGCACGGTAGAGGGCGCCGTAGAACTGGTTGACACGGGCGGTGTCGGGGTCGTCGACGTCGATGGTGTGCAGGCGTGCCGTCCACAGGTCGATGTTGGCCTGCATCATCTGCTCGAAGGTCAGGTCGAGGTCGAGATTGCGAAGCGCTCCCTCAGGGGTGGTAAACGAGGTGGCCATGCGCAGAAGGATGGGCTGGCCGCGGTGGCCGTCGAAGGTAAGGGAAAGGGGGGAGGAAGTGGCGGCAAATATGCCGCCCACCAAACCAGAGGAGGGAGAGGAGGAGGGGGAGGAAGAGGGGAAAGGAGACGAGGAGGAAGAGGGGGAAGGAGAGGAGGAAAGAGAGGAGGGATGGAGGTCGTCGCTATAGGTCAGCACGAAATGGCCACTGAAGCCAGCTCGTTCGCCCCAGCCCTGATAGATGCGGTGAACGGGGTTCGAAGCGGTGACTATGTGCCGCTGCGGGTCGTGGGCGATGGTGCCTTCAAGCTCGTCGCTGTTGGCGTTGATGACAATGTGGACGGGGCCGTCCTCAAGCGGCGTCACACGCAGCAAAGCCGTGTGGCTGAGGGCCGTCAGCTCGCAGAGCAGATGCTCGTCGGGCAGGTACACCTTATAATAATAAGGATGAGACACCTCCTGATCGTGGGTGAAGCGGGTGGCTCGTTCCTCTGGCTGCAGACGAAGCTTCCCTGTCAGCGCCGCAATGGTAAACGAACCGTAATCCTGGGTGCAACCGCCGACGAGCCAGTGGCTGGCGCGGAAGCCCTGCAGCAGCGAGTCGGTGTAGTAGTAAGGCGCTACACACTTCTTCTCGGTATCGCGGGTCTGCGGTGTCCAGAATGTCTGACCGTTGGGCACCAGCACGGCGGGTAGCGTCTGGCCATGCTCTTCAGACCCCTTGCCGAAGAGGCCCGCCGTACGGGTGTTGGCGGGGGCGGTGCCCACCATGGTGTTCAGGGCCGACAGCTGGCGCAGGTGCTCAAGGTTATGGATGCGGCGATGCATGTATGCCTTGAGGTCGGACCAGCGGTAGAGGGTGGGTGAAGAGTGAAGGGTAAAGGGTGAAGGGAGGCAAGCGATAGCGATGGGCTGCTCGTTGTGTAAAAAGGTGACGTAAACATCGTCTTCACTTCTCTCGGAGGCAGAGGGAGCCGCAAAGACCATCTGCAGATTGGCCGCCATGGGCAGCAGGTCCTCCATGTGGTCGTGGCCGGTGGTCAGCCCCAGGAGCGTCATCAGACGGAAGAGCGCCGTGTCGTGACCGAAACGCAGTGAGGCGCCGTGGCCACCATTTTCTATGATTTCATCGGCCTCCTGCTCGATGTTCTCCCACAATGCAACAGACGAGCGGGCGGCGATACCCTCGTTGAGTGGCGAAGGGCCATTGATAGCGTTCATGCGCCAGTCGTTGGCATCGTGGACGGCCATCATCTCCTCCATGGTGAAATAGGGCCAGAGGTTGATGTTCAGAGGGATGTCCTGCATGTCGCTGGCAATGGTGTGCAACTCGGAGAGCAGCTTGTAGGACTGTTCCACCTTTGTGATGTCCTTGAAGAACTGCTGCAGGAAGCGGTCGGTGCTGATGGTTGGCTGTCGGCGAGTTTGCTTCGACAGGGTTTTTAGTTCAGGCGACTCGTAGTTGATGTAGCGCATAAAGCGCTGCTCGGTCTCGGGATGGATGGTCAGACGAGGGAACTGCTTCTGCAACGCCTCGCAGAAAGCAAGCATCGAAGCACGGCAACGGGGCACGGTGCTCGAACGGGCCAGGATGCTTGTGCCGTCGCCCTCGAAAGCGGCGGGGAAGTTTTGGGCCATGCGCTGGGCGATGCCACGGTGCTGCTGCACGCCGAGTGGTGTCAGCATGCCGGCATTGCCATGGGCGTTCTTACAGATCTTGTCCAACAAGCGCTTCACCCGAAGGCCCTCTTTCGTCAGGTTGTTGCGGTCGGAAAATTGGCTCAGCACCCAGTCGTAGCGCTCTTGATCAGGTAGCCAGCGCGAACCGTGGCGCCCGTAATGAGAGATGTAGAACACCTCCAAAGCCTCCCCTTCCAGAGAAGAGAGATAGAGGTTGGAGGGATGGGGTGGCAAAAGAGTCTCCCCCTTTTGGGGGAGGTTGGAGGGATGGGGTGGCAAAAGAGTCTCCCCCTCTTGGGGGAGGTTGGAGGGGGCTTTATAAGCATAGTAAACCCCACCCGTCTGCTCGGGTGTCAACACCTTTTGAGCATTGATGGTCACAGCCCACAACAGGGTGAATGCCAATAGTCCGATTCGTCGTAACATAGCTTCCGTCGTTTGTTTTTTTCTGTTTCTGGTGCAAAGGTACGCTTTTTTTTTGTTTTTCGAATATTTTTTCCTAACTTTGCAGCGCAATTACCTTAAAAAGAGAAACGACATGCAAAAGAACAGAATCACAGAGTTGTTTGGAATCGACTATCCCATCGTGTCCGGCGGTATGGTATGGATCTCGTCGTGGCGGCTGGCAGCTGCCGTGAGCAACGCCGGCGGACTGGGCCTGATAGGAGCAGGCAGCCTGACACCGGAGCTGCTGCGTGAGCACATCACGAAGATGAAGGCTGCCACCACAAAGCCGTGGGGAGTTAACCTGCCGATGATGAACCCGAAGGCCGACGAGTTTGTTGACATTATCATCAGTGAGGGTGTGAAAATCGTATTTACCTCGGCTGGCTCACCGAAGAAGTACACGCCACGCTTCCATGAGGCTGGCATCAAGGTAGCCCACGTCGTGGCCAGCAGCAAGTTTGCCCGTAAGTGCGAGGAGGCTGGTGTCGACGCCGTGGTGGCCGAGGGCTTCGAGGCTGGCGGTCACAACGGCAAGGAAGAAACGTCGACGATGGTGCTCATCCCCGAGGCCCGCAAGGCCACGACGCTGCCACTCATCGCTGCCGGCGGCATCGCCTCAGGTCAGGCTATGATGGCCGCCATGGCACTGGGTGCCGAGGGTGTGCAGATAGGCACGCTGTTCGCACTGAGCGAGGAGAGCTCGGCCAGCGATGCGTTTAAGCAGCGCTGCATCGCCCTGCAGGAGGGTGACACGATGCTCGCCCTGAAACGGCTCTCCCCCACCCGACTCATCAAGAACGCCTTCTACGAGAAGATGACAGCTGCCGAAGAAGGCGGTGCCACCGCCGACGAGCTGCGCGACCTGATAGGCTTTGGCGCTACACGACGCGGCATCTTCGAGGGCGACATTGAGAACGGTGAACTGGAGATTGGCCAAGTGGCCAGTGCCATCCGTGAGATCAAGCCGGTCGCACAAATTGTCAGCGAGCTGGTCAGCGACTTCGAGGCAACACGGCAGCGCCTGATGGCCATGTAGTCCGCTCGGCGCAGACTGGGAGTCTCCTCCGAGAAAGCCCTGAGACTTCTAGGAGAAAACCCTGAGACTTCTCCGAGAAAGCCCCGAGACTTCTCCGAGCAAACCCTGAGACTTCTCGGAGCAACCCTCGAGACCTCTCGAAACAAAGGTGGGAGCCTGCAGGCTCCCACCTTTGTTGAAATACGATTCAAAGCGCCTTTTTATAGCAGCGGCGACGCTTGTGCTGCTCGTGATCGAAGTAGCCCCACTGGCTCTGCACCTTACCGTTGGTCTCCATCTCCACATGCGTCTCTCCCCAGAGGAAGCCATGCTTCTGGTAAATCGGAATGAGGTCGTAGAAGAGCAGGGCATTGGCACCCTTCGACCGATACTCGGGGAGCACGCCGATGAGCAGGCAGTCGACGATGTCGGTCTTATGGAACTTCAAGGCACGCACGATGTGCCACCAGCCGAAAGGCAACAGCCGTCCGTTGCGGCACTTCTGCAGGGCACGCGTGAGCGAAGGAAGAGTGATGCCCACGCCAATGACGGGGTGGTCGGGCAGCGAGTGGTCCTCAATGAGGGTCACCATGTTAAGGTCAAGGAACTTGAAATACATCTCGACGTACTCGTCGATTTGCTTCTCCGACATGGTGGAGTAGCCATAGAGGTGGCCAAAGGTACGGTTGATGACGTCGAACACGCGGTGGCCATACTTCTCAGGGCCAAAGACCTCCTGCTTCGTCAGCTTCTTCACCCGCAGGTTGTAGCGCTCCATGGTCAGCTCGGCCACGCGGCGCATCTTATCGGGCATGCCCTCTTTGGGCACGAAGACCTTGTACTCCACGTAGTCGTTATCTTTCTCGTAGCCCTCCATCTGCTCCATGTGCTGGGGATAGTAAGCATAGTTGTAGAGCGTGGCCATCGTGCCCAGCTGGTCGAAGCCATGGGTGAGCATACCCTCAGGATCCATATCGGTGAAGCCCAAGGGACCGATGATCTCCTTCATGCCCTTCTCGCGGCCCCAGTCCTCAACAGCTTTCAGCAGGGCACGACTCACCTCCAGGTCGTCGATGAAGTCGATCCACCCAAAGCGGACGGCAGGGCGCTGCCACTGCTCGTTATAGCGGTAATTGATGATGGCGGCCACTCGGCCTACGACACGACCATCCTTGTAGGCCAGGAAATACTCGGCCTCGCAAAACTCGAATGCCGAGTTGCGGTCGCGGCTCAGGGTGTGCAGCTCGTCGCTGTGCAGGTTTGGGGCATCATAAGGGTTGCCCCGATACAAGTCATAATGTAACTGAATGAATGCCTCAAGCCCTCGCTTGTCGGTCACTCTACGAATGTCTACTGCCATGTAATATTGCTCATTGCTATGATTTTCCGTACAAAGGTAAGACTTTTCTGCGATAAAACAATAAAAACAAACGTTTTTTTTCTTCTTTTGCGCTCATTTGAAGAAAAATGACTATCTTTGCAAGCAAATTACGAACTCATGCGAAAGGTCATCATCACTCTCTGCACCATGTTGCTGACACTCCACGGAGCGTTGGCACAGGGTCCTAACGGCAGTGGAAAATACTACAAAGGTGCCGACGGCAAATCCGGAGCTGCACTGAAGACAGCCCTCCACCGCATCATCAGGAATCCGAAGGTGGTGGGCTACGGCGGACTGAAGGAGGCATACAGCACCACCGACACGCGACCTGACGGTTACTTGCGCGACTGGTACTCGGACAGCACGTTCTACGAACCAGGAAGCAACTACTCGACAGCCACCAAGGCTGAGGGACTGGGCTACAACCGCGAGCACCTGCTGCCGCAGAGTTGGTTCGGAAAGGGCCGCGACCCCATGTATTCGGACATTACCCACGTGGTGCCTACCGACGCGCGGCTGAACTCCATCCGCAACGACAACCCTTTTGGCGAGGTGACCGACCAGACGGCACAGGTCGCCACGTCGGAGACGGGCTTCTGCCGCTGGGGTGCGCCAAACAAGCGCCTGGGAACGCCAACTGGCCTGACGAAGGTGTTCGAGCCCAACGACTCTGAGAAGGGTGACATCGCGCGCATCTACTTCTATATGATGACCTGCTACGAGGACACCATCGGCTCGTGGCGCGACACCTGGACGGCGAGCCGCACGGCACCCTTCGTGTTTGCTGAAGAGGGGACGGCCTACGAGCCACTACAGGAATGGGTGATGACGATGTTCATGCGCTGGAGCGAGCAGGACCCCGTGGACTCTATTGAGACGGCACGTAACAACAGCGTCTTCAACGTTCAGGGCAACCGCAACCCGTTCGTCGACTATCCGGGACTGGAGCAGATGGTATGGGGCGAGCAGCGTGACGTACCCTTCGTCTACGACGACGGTAGCGACCCACGCGAAGACGAGCCGCTGCCCGCCGAGACCGTTATTGCCCTGAACAACCAGTTCTTTGGCAACCCGTTCTACGGCCAGCGCAAGGCGGGCAATCCCAGTGCCTTGCGGGCTGAGCAGGATGGCGTCACCGTGGAATACTGCTTAGGTAACGAAGGGCGCAACATGTACATGGCCACGAACCATATCCGCCTGTACCAAAAGAATCTGCTCTGCTTCTCGGTGTATGACGGCCTTATCCAAGAGATCGACTTCAACGTGACAAAGAACGACAGCCAGAAAATATTCATTCCCTCTGAGGGCACGATGGACGACTACCACTGGACTGGCAGCACCGACGAGGTGAAGTTCTCGCTCGACGATGGCAACGGCGTACTCTATCTGGCGGGCGTCACCATCAGGATGGCTGAGGCTTCGGGCATTGAACTCATTGACTATTTCACATTTACTCCGTCTGACGGGGCTTTCTACGACCTGCAAGGACGCAAAGTGGGAGGCGGCCAGTTGAGAAGGGGCCTATACATCTGCAATGGAAAGAAAGTATTCATCCAATAAAAACCAAGAACAATATGAAACGTACACTACTAAGCCTATCGCTCATCGCCATGAATCTGACGCTCGCATTGGCACAAGGACCTAATGGCAGCGCTGACTACTACCAAGCCGCCGACGGCCTCAAGGGCGCCGAACTGAAAACCAAGCTCTTCACCATCATCTCGAAGAAAACTAAGAATCTAAGCTACGACGACCTGCTTGAGAAATACAAGGATACTGACACTCGTGCTGACGGCTACGTCCGCGACTGGTACTCGAACGCCACCAATTTCACGCACATCAAAGACAAGGCCGGCAACTACCAGAACGAGGGTGACGTCTATAACCGCGAACACACCATTCCTCAGAGCTGGGGAGCACCGAAGGCTGACATCATTCACGTCGTGCCCACCGACGGCTGGGTGAACGGCATGCGCGGCGACAAGCCTTTCGGCGAGGTTGGCAATGTCGATAGCAAACATCAGTCGGCCAACGGCTACAGCAAGTGGGGCACCTGCAAGACGGCAGGCTACAGCGGTGAAGTCTTCGAGCCTAACGACGAGATAAAGGGCGACTTGGCACGCATCTACTTCTACATGGCGACTTGCTACGAGACCACCATCACCAGCTGGAGCGGCGGCGGCATCATCACAGGCACAAAGTATCAGCCCTACGAGCAGTGGCAATTTGACATGCTGCTGCGCTGGTCACAGCTTGACCCCGTGGACGCCGTAGAGGTAGCACGTAACAACGCCATCGCACGCAAAGACATTCAGGGCAACCGCAACCCCTTCGTCGACTATCCTGGACTGGAGGACTACATTTGGGGCTCGAAGAAGAATGTGGCCTTCAGCTACGACCACTACGAGGGCGGCTCATTCGAGCAGCCTGACATGCCTGAAACGCCTGTGTTCTCGCCCAATGGCGGCACCTTCACTGGCGAGGTCGTTGTCACCATCACCACGGCTACCGACGGCGCCACCATCTACTACACCACCAATGGCACCGATGCATCGGAGAACAGCCGCATATACAGCGAACCCATCACGCTGAAGGCAACTACGACAGTGAAAGCCATCGCCGTGAAGGACGGCACGAAGAGCTATCAGGCTACGGCAACGTTCACCGTCAAGAGCAATAGCGGTGAGGAGACGCCTGCCGAGGGCACCATCGCCCTGAACAACGCCCTCTTCGGCACCAACTACCAGGGGTCCATCGAGAAGTCGGACAATAAGGATCTCGTGGGCACAAAGGACGGCATCACGGTGGTCTACGCATTAGGCAACGGCGACAACCGCTACTGTAACGATAGCCAGATACGCCTCTACCAGAAGAACGAGCTGACCATCAGTGCCCAAAGCGGCACAATGACTGAGATTGAGTTCCAGCTGGCACAAAGCACGGCGAAGAAGCTGCAGGCATCGAATGGCACGGTCAGCGACTACACGTGGACAGGCAACGCCCAGAGCGTCACGTTTAGCGTCAATGACGGCACTGGCCATGCACGTCTCTCGGCCGTGAAGGTGAAGTGCACCGTGTCAACGGCTATCGATGACGTGCAGCAACAACAGCGCGACAACTCCTTTCGCTCACTTTCTGGTCTCCGCGTTGATGGCAATAGCCTGCGCCCTGGTATTTACATTCGTGATGGAAAGAAAATCTTAGTCAAATAAAAATATGAGACGATTCATAGAAACCCTGGCAATGGCCTTTTGCTGCGTGCTGTATGGCTTCGCACAAGGGCCTAATGGCAGCGGAAGCTACTATAAAAATGCCGACGGCAAGAGCGGTCAGGAACTGAAGACGGCCCTCTTCAGCATCATCAGCAAAGGTACGGTGAAACGCACCTACAAGCAGCTGTGGACCGACTTCAAGTCGACCGACAAGCGTAGCGACGGCAAGGTGTGGGACATGTACTCGAACATCACTAACTATGTCTTCGGTGACGATCAGGACACAGGAAAGGAAGGCAAAGAGGGCGACTATTACAACCGCGAGCACTCGTTCCCTAATAGCTGGTGGGGAGGCTTGAAGGAGGAAGAATGCTATATGTACACCGATCTCTTCCACCTCTATCCAACCGACAAATGGGTGAATGGAAAACGTGGTGACAAGCCTTTCGGTGAGACCAAAGGCAGCAATGAAAACTCGGCGAACAACTTCTCAAAGATTGGTGCCTGCACCGTCAGTGGCTACAGCGGCACGGTCTTCGAGCCTAACGATGAGTACAAGGGCGACCTCGCGCGTACCTATTTTTATATGGTGACACGCTACGAGAACGACCTCAGCAACTGGTCGAAAGCTCAAAGCCACACGCTCGACGGTAAGAAATACCCAGGTCTGAAAACGTGGCAACTCAACATGCTCATGCGTTGGGCAAAGCAGGACCCTGTCAGCGACAAGGAGGTGAAGCGCAACAAGGCCGTCTACAATATTCAGAAGAACCGCAACCCGTTTATCGATTATCCGGGACTGGAGCAGCTCATCTGGGGCGACCTCCAGAGTGTGCTCTTTAAGTATGACGACTACGAGGGTGCCCTCGCCATCGACGGTGTGTACACCCAGCCGTCACGCATCGACGACAACGCCGTCTACAACCTCAAGGGACAGCGTATCGACGACGATCAGCTCACCCCCGGCATCTACATCCGCAACGGCAAGAAGTTCGTAGTGAAATAACTATAAACTATGAACTTAAAATTGAACAAGGCCACCCTTGACTACGTGCGCCAGCATGCCGACGAAGACGTCCGCATGCTGGCGCTTCGTGGAACAAAGGACCCCGACGTTGACCTCACCCTCGCCCTTCAGCAGATTCAGGGCCGTCAGACCGCTCGTCAGAAGCTTCCCTCCTGGGCGGCAAAAGATGCTATTCTCTATCCTCCACACCTCAACATGGAGCAATGCTCCTCAGAAGCCACCGCACGCTACAAGCTCGCCGTCGCCCGTCGCCTGCTCGCCAGCCTTCACTCCCAGCCCGCATCTTCAGCATCGCCTCCCAATCTAACCAGCCTTCCCTCCCAGCCCTCATCTCCAGCATCGCCTCCCAATCTAACCAGCCTTCCCTCGCATGCTGCGACATCGTCGCAGCCCAATCTAACTAGCCTTCCCTCCCAACCCTCATCTCCAGCATCGCCTCCCAATCTAACCTGCCTTCCCTCGTATGCTGCGACATCGTCGCAGCCCTCCACCCCCTCCTCAGCCCCCCACTCCACCACTCTCCTTGATCTCACCGGCGGCCTCGGCGTCGACTTCGCCTTCATGCAGCAGGCCTTCGACGCAGCCACCTACGTCGAGCTATCGCCCAGCCTTTTCGCCATTGCGACCCAGAACTTCGCCACCCTCGGCCTGCAAGTCTCCACCCACAACACCGACGCCGCCACCATCCTCCACGCCACCACCCACGTCACCCTGGCCTTTCTCGACCCAGCCCGCCGCGATGACCACGGCGCCCGCACCTATGCCATCAGCGACTGCACTCCTGACATCCTCACCCTCAAAGATGAACTCCTACACAAGGCAGACTTCGTCCTCCTGAAGCTCTCGCCTATGCTCGACTGGCGCAAGGCCGTCAGCGACCTCGGCCCTCAGACCGTCCGCGAAGTCCACATTGTCTCCGTCAACAACGAGTGCAAGGAGCTCCTCATCCTCCTTCAGTCGTCTCCCACAACGTCCCCCACCCTCCACTGCGTGAATCTGCCTGATGATTTAGAGTTTAAAACACCACTTTTCAATAATACGATTGCAAAGAATGGGGCCGATATTAAGCCGTCCTTCCCTTTGGATGGGCCAGAAGAAACTTTCCTCTACGAGCCCAACGCCTCTATCATGAAAGCAGGCTGCTTCGACGCCCTCGCCGCCCACTACGCCATCGCTCCCCTCTCCCACGATAGCCATCTCTTCATCTCCCCCCGCCCCATCGATGACTTTCCAGGCCGTCACTTTCTCATCATCGCCACGACTTCGCTCAACAAACGCGACCTAAAGACGGCCCTCCGAGGCATCACCCACGCCAATATCACCACCCGCAACTTTCCCCTCTCCGCCCCAGCACTCCGCCAGCGCCTGAAGCTCGCCGACGGGGGCGACACCTACATTTTCGCCACAACACTTGCTGACGGCGCCCACATCCTCCTCATCTGCAAAAAGAGCCGCAAACCGTCAATCTGTGACTGTTAACAAACGCCCCCAAATTTTGAATTGACCCTCGATAACCTGTCCCCATGACTCAGGAGGCATGGGAGAACGGCCTGCACATCTATTGTTTTTTAAAAAACTAATATCACTAATATCACACTTTCCGTAACACGCTGACAATCTGTACGGTAAGTGTGATATTAGTGGTGATATTAATGGTGATATTGTGATATTAAAATGACCAAAACAGGGGTGCTCCCACTACTTTTTTGCTGCTTTTTCATCATAGGGTGTCCAGTGCCTGGCGGCTACGATGATGGACAAGGTGCCGAAACTGCTGACGGCACAGAGTGACAAGATTTTCAGTACGATGCAAACGATGTTGACAAGCAATTCAGTTTAACCCGGTGAAAGCTGTCAAGTGAAATCAGGAAAAGGCAGAGGCCGTTGGTTTCCGAATGGGAAACCATCGGTTTCCTCCGTAGGAAACCGATGGTTTCTGCGCAAGAAACCGTTGGTTTCCTACTTGGTTCCCATCAGGAAACCGATGATTTCTGACAAAGCGATGGTGTGAGCCGTGCCTTTACATTGCGGGTGCAATGCTTCTAGAACTGCTCCAGAATCTGTATGCGGCGTTCGGTGCTGGGGTGCGTGCTGAACATATTGCTAAAGGCGCGCCTCAGTCCGCTGGTAAACGACTGGGGATGGATGATGTACATCTGCGCAATGTCTTCGCGCTCGACGTCCTGCAGACCAGGGTTGGCAGAAATCTTGCGCAGTGCCGATGCCAAAGCCAGCGGATTGCCACAAAGCTCGGCGCCACCTGCATCGGCCATGTACTCACGTTTGCGGGAGATGGCAAAGCGAGTAAGCATGGTGAAGAAATAGCCAATGGCCACACACACCAAGCCAATAAGCAGAATGACAACGACGCTCAAGCCCCCACCACGATCGTTACTGTTTCGGCGGTTGCTGCCATAGACAAAGTGGTTCCACAGCAGACGGGCGACAAGACTCATCACCGTCGAGATGATGCCCACGAAGATGATTGACGTGATAAGCAGTCGCGTGTCACGATTACGGATGTGCGTCAGCTCGTGGCCGATGACACCCGCCAGCTCGTCGTCGTTGAGGCGGTCGAGCAGTCCCGTCGTCACCGTTACGGTGTAGGTCTTGTCGTCGATGCCAGAAGCGAAAGCATTCAGCTGCGGGTCATCGATGACGTTAACCTGAGGCATGGGCATGCCACACGTCATCGTCAGGTTCTCCACAATATTATACACACGTGGATTGTCACGGCGCAGCAAGGGCTGGGCACCTGTGGCACGGCGTATCATCGATGTGTTGTTGAAGTAGGCGATGCCGAACCATATCAGCACACCGAGTATCACCCAGGGTACAATGGTCACAAACTGGTTGGTAACGGCAGGCGTGTCGAGGAACGGCTCCTGATAGAAGCCGTTAGCATCGGTGCCACCACTGCCTAAGTAATTGATAATCACTAAGAACAACAGCAACACAAGGAGCAGAATGGTCGGGAAAGCCAATAGCAACAAGATGCTACGGGTGTTGTTGCGACGTATCTGTGATTGTAAACCAACGTATTTCATCTATTGATGTAAATATCTGATTAACAGACTACTGCACCACCTTAAAACTTAATCTCAGGAGCTTTGTCGTAAGCGGCACGCTCGTCCTTCGGCACCTCGAACATGGGCTGCTTGGTGAAGCCCTTCATACCAGCGATGATGCTCGACGGGAAGGTCTCAATGGCGTTGTTCAGCTCGCGGGTGGCGGTATTAAAGTAGCGGCGCGTAGAGGCAAGCTTGTTCTCAACGTCGGAAATCTCGTTCTGCAGCTGCAAGAAGTTCTGGTTGGCCTTCAGTTCGGGATAGGCTTCCAACGACACACGCAGACCAGCCAGTGCACTCGACAGCTGGTTCTCGGCAGCAATCTTATCGTTAATACCAGTAGCCTGCATGGCAGCAGCACGTGCCTCAGTGACACGCGTCAGCACCTCTTTCTCATGCTGGGCATAACCCTTAACGGTGGCGACAAGCTGTGGAATGAGGTCGTGGCGCTGCTTCAGCTGAACATCGATGTTCGCAAAGGCATTCTCACGATTATTACGCAGGCGAATCAGGTTGTTGAAAACACCAATACCCCACACGATGAGCAGTACGACAAGTACCACAATAACAAGTAATACAATCATAATTCAATAATGTTTAAAGGGTTCTACTTATACTTATCAATCTGCAAAGATAATACCATTTTCCGAATTAACAGCATATTTAAGATTTTTTGTCATTTAACAACCGGCTTTCACGCGAAGATTTTGTAATTTTGCGGGCGTAAATACGCATCAAGGAACATGATCTTAAAATATGATGTGGTAGTCATCGGCGGCGGACATGCCGGTTGTGAGGCTGCATGCGCCTCTGCAAACATGGGCGCAAAGACGCTGTTGGTGACGATGGACATGAACAAAATTGCACAGATGTCGTGCAACCCCGCCGTCGGCGGCATTGCCAAAGGGCAGATCGTACGCGAGATAGATGCACTGGGCGGTCAAATGGGTCTGGTGACCGACCGCACGTGCATCCAGTTCCGCATGCTCAACATCGGCAAGGGTCCCGCCGTCTGGAGCCCCCGCGCCCAGTGCGACCGCGGAAAATTCATCTGGACATGGCGCGAAGTGCTTGACCATACACCAAACCTCGACGTCTGGCAAGACCAGGCATGTGAGCTGTTGGTAGAAAAGTCGGCTTCCGCCCTATCCCCTACCCCTATCGTCAGCGGCGTGCGCACCATCTGGGGTGCAGAGATTCATGCTCGCTGCGTCGTCGTGACTGCAGGCACCTTCCTCAATGGCTTGCTACACATTGGGCGGAAGATGATACCTGGTGGACGAATTGCTGAGCCTGCCGTCACGGAATTCACTGAAAGCATTACACGTCACGGTATACGATCGGGCAGAATGAAAACAGGCACACCCGTTCGCATCGACAAACGAAGCATCGATTTCACGGCAATGAACATGCAGCCTGGTGACTCCCGCAGTACGCAATTCTCATACATGCCACAGGCCGAACGTCCAGCAAAAAGAACATTACGTCAGTTGCCGTGCTGGGAATGCTATACAAATAAAGAGGTACATGACGCACTCAGAAATGGCTTAGCAGACTCACCTCTTTACAACGGACAGATTCAATCGATAGGACCACGCTATTGCCCATCGATAGAAACCAAGTTGGTGACGTTCCCTGACAGGGAGCAACACTTGCTATTCCTGGAACCAGAAGGCGAAGATACCAACGAGATGTACCTGAATGGTTTCTCCTCATCATTACCGATGGAAACCCAAATAGAAGCACTGAAACACATCCCTGCCTTCAAGAACATAAAGGTGTACCGACCTGGTTACGCCATCGAATACGATTATTTCGATCCCACACAACTGAGACACACGTTGGAATCGAAAATTATCAATGGACTATTCTTGGCCGGACAGGTAAATGGCACTACGGGCTATGAAGAGGCAGCAGGACAAGGACTAGTGGCTGGCGTGAACGCCGCAATGAAGTGCGGTGGAACCGATGAATTCATCATGCACCGAGATGAGTCATACATTGGCGTGCTAATTGATGACCTCGTCACGAAAGGTGTCGACGAACCATATCGAATGTTCACTTCACGCGCCGAATACCGCATCCTACTCCGACAGGATGATGCCGACGCCAGACTGACAGAGCGGGCACATGCTATCGGGCTGGCAACGGATGAGCGTTATACGTGGTGGATGGAAAAGAAAAAGGCCATCGAAGAAATCGAACGCTTTTGCAACGAGCTACCCATCAAACCCAAAAATATCAATACAGCACTGGAACAGTTGGGTACTACACCTCTGCAATACGGCGTAAAACTCGCCGACCTGGTGGCACGCCCTCAGCTGAACTTCCAAAACTTAAAAGCATATATCCCTGAATTAAGCGCAATCATCGACCGACTACCTAACCGCAAGGAGGAAATAGCAGAGGCTGCTGAGATTCGTATTAAATATAAAGGATACATCGAGCGCGAACGAATGGTAGCAGACAAGATGCACCGATTAGAGAATATTCGCATCAAAGGGCACTTCGACTACAACTCCCTGCAGTCGCTCTCAACGGAGGCTCGACAGAAGCTGACCGCCATCGAACCAGAAACACTCGCGCAGGCCAGCCGCATTCCTGGCGTGTCTCCCAGCGACATCAACGTATTACTTGTCCTAATGGGCAGATAGACGTTCCACGTGGAACAAACAACAAAAAGTTTAACCATAACCTATTGACAATGAACAACAAAGTATTAATTGACAACTTACGCTGCATTAAAGACTTTCCGCAGCCTGGCATTAACTTCCGTGACGTAACGACACTCTTCAAAAGCCACGAGTGCCTTGAAATTATGGTCAACGAACTTTATGAGATTTATAAAGACAAAGGTATCACAAAGATTGTTGGCATCGAAAGTCGTGGATTCGTCGTTGCCTCAGCGTTGGCTATTCGCCTTGGAGCCGGCATCGTGTTGTGCAGAAAGCCAGGGAAGTTGCCTGCCGAAACAGTTCAGGAGAGCTACACAAAAGAGTATGGTACCGATACCATCGAAATTCATAAGGATGCTATCGATGAAAACGACATCGTATTACTTCACGATGATTTACTCGCCACTGGTGGCACCATGAAGGCAGCCTATAATCTTGTCAAGAAATTCAATCCCAAAAACATCTACGTGAACTTCATCATTGAGATAACTGACGAGGGATTACACGGGCGCGACCTATTCAAAGACGTAGAATTAACCACGCTTTTAACCGTATAAGGTTTCACGTGAAACACGGAAAAACGAATGACGCGAGAAGAGAACGAAAAGCGATTAGCACATCTACGAGAAATCGTTAGCCGGCTGCCTGAGAAACCAGGCAGCTACCAATTTTACGATGCTGATGGTACGATCATCTACGTAGGAAAGGCAAAGAGTTTAAAATCGCGCGTCTCTTCATACTTCCATACAGAAGTTGACCGATTCAAAACAAAGGTTCTAGTCTCAAAGATCTATGACATTAGCTATACAGTTGTAAACTCAGAAGAGGACGCACTACTATTAGAAAACGAACTTATCAAGAAGTACAACCCGCGCTATAATGTATTATTAAAGGACGGGAAAACCTATCCCAGCATCTGTGTAACCAATGAACCTTTTCCACGCATCTTCAAGACGCGCACCATCAACAAGAAATGGGGAACATATTATGGACCCTATTCGCACGTTTCCTCAATGTACGCGATCTTAGACCTCATCAACAAGCTCTATAGACCCAGAACATGCAGGCAACCTCTCACAAGAGAGGGTGTAGAAAACGGCAAATATCAAGTTTGTCTCGAATACCATATCAAGAATTGTGGGGGACCATGCGTGGACAAACAAAGCTATGAGAACTACCAAAACAATATCCGCCAAGCACGTGAAATACTGAAAGGAAACACACGCCAGATACTCCGCATCATCAAAGAAGAAATGATGCGTTTGGCAGAAGAACTGCGGTTTGAAGAAGCAGAGGAATTGAAGCGTCGCTACCTACTCATAGAGTCGTTCGTCAGCAGGAGTGAAGTGGTGAGCCACACCATCGACAACATTGACGTTCTGTCTATTACAAACGATGAGAAAGTGGCCTATATTAACTTCATACACGTCACGAACGGGGCTATCAACCAGTCATTCACATTTGAGTATAAAAAGCCACTTAATGAAAGCGATGTAGAACTATTACAGTTAGGCATCGTTGAAATGCGAGAACGTTTTGACAGCCAATCGCGAGAAATTGTAGTACCATTTGACCCTGAGTTAGAACTGGATGGCGTGACGTTCACGATACCCCAAAGAGGCGATAAAAAGACACTCCTCGAACTATCGCAGATGAACGGTAAACAGTACAAATTCGACCGCTTAAAGCAGGCAGAAAAGCTGAATCCTGAGCAGAAACAAGTGCGCCTAATGAAGGAACTGCAAGAGAAATTAGGATTAGCTAAAATGCCTTACCAAATAGAGTGTTTCGACAACTCGAACATCAGCGGAACAGATGCTGTAGCCGCCTGTGTAGTCTTCAAAAGCATGAAGCCAAGCAAAAAGGACTATAAGCATTATAACATTAAAACGGTGGTTGGGCCTGACGACTATGCATCGATGAAAGAGGTTGTAAGAAGACGTTATACACGCCTTATCGAAGAAGAAAGTCCCCTACCCGACCTCATTGTGGCAGATGGCGGAAAAGGGCAAATGGAGGTCATTAGAGAAGTCATTCAGGATGAACTGAAACTCGATATTCCGATTGCAGGACTGGCAAAAAACGACCGCCACCGCACAAACGAACTACTCTATGGTTTCCCTCCACGGACCATCGGTCTGAAGACGGATTCTGAGCTATTCAATGTACTCACGAGACTACAGGACGAGGTTCACCGTTTTGCCATTAGTTTCCACCGTGACAAACGGTCAAAACGAGCACTCGGATCAGAGCTCGACGACATCAAAGGCATCGGTCCTAAGACAAAAGACGAACTCCTCAGAACACTCAAATCAGTGAAGAAAATACGTGAGGCTGACCTAGAATCATTAGCCCAAATCATAGGGCCGGCAAAAGCAGAACTGGTCCATCATTACTTCCAAGAAAAAGCAAGTTAACAACCGAAATATTTGGTGATTCGAAATTATTATTGTATCTTTGCAGCAGAATTGTAACAATGAGAGCAGTCATACAACGAGTAAGCGAGGCAAGCGTTACCATTGACAAGAACGTCAAGGCAGCTATCGGTCACGGATTCCTGGTACTACTGGGGGTTTGTGAAGAGGACTCAAGTGAAGACGTCGATTGGTTAGTGCGTAAAATCGTGGCACTGAGGGTATTCGATGACGAGCAAGGCATTATGAACCGCAGCATCCTAGAAGTAGATGGTAACATACTGGTAATCAGCCAGTTTACACTGTTCGCAAGCTACAAGAAAGGAAACCGACCGTCGTGGTTACGTGCTGCCAAGCACGACATCAGTATTCCGCTTTACGAGGAGTTTTGCAGCAAACTCAGTAATGCATTAAGCAAGGCCGTCGGCACGGGCGAGTTTGGAGCGTATATGAAAGTGGCGCTTGTGAACGACGGGCCTGTCACTATTTGTATGGACACAAAAAACAAGGAATAACATGGAGAAAATCATCAATATCCTTGAGACGATGGGGTGCATCTGCATCACGGCGTCATTCTTCTTTTTCTCCTACAAATACATGGTGGCTAACGCCCTTTTCTGGGGCGGACTACTGCTTGTCATGCCACGCATTGTGCAAAAAAACATCTACGAGAAATTCACCAAACAAGTCTTTGTAGGCATCTGCTTAATTCTCCTGATTTATTTAGGTAGCATCTTCTTTACGAAGCCTAAAATAGAGATCAAACTGCCCGTCCTTCCAACAATCACTATTCATCGCGCATAAATATGACAATAAAAGAGGCACAACAAGCTGTAGACCAATGGATTAAAGAATATGGCGTACGCTATTTCTCTGAACTGACCAACATGGCAATCCTCACAGAAGAAGTGGGTGAGCTGGCGCGCGTAATGGCACGCAAATATGGCGACCAAAGCTTCAAGGCAGGCGAGAAGGAGAACCTCGGCGACGAAATGGCCGACGTGCTATGGGTGCTTATCTGCTTAGCCAACCAGACAGGCGTAGACCTGACAGCCGAACTGCAAAAAAACTTAGAGAAAAAGACACGTCGCGACGCACTAAGACATATTGAAAACCCCAAACTTAAAGCATAACAACTATGGCAGAACATCATCATGACCACGAGCACCACCATGCTCTACCACAGAGCCACATTGAAGAGGCTCTGAAGAAGTACAATTTGGACATTACTGACGAGGAAGTGAAAGAGGCAGTAAGAACAATTATTGCTGAGAAAGTACACTTGAACGACTCGCCAGAAGTGAAGAAATTCCTGATGGGCAGCGTCGAACTTACCACGCTGAAAACCACTGACTCTGAGGAATCTGTTTTAGCTTTCACTGAGAAAGTGAACCAATTCGAAGAGGCCTACCCCACCCTACCACACGTGGCCACCATCTGCGTCTATCCATGCTTTGCAAAGATCGTCAGTGAATCATTGGAAGTGGAAGGCGTAGAAATTGCATGCGTTTCTGGCAGTTTCCCAAGCTCACAGTCGCTGATTGAAGTGAAGACGGTAGAAACGGCCTTAGCCATCAAAGACGGTGCCACAGAAATCGACATCGTAATGCCAGTAGGAAAGTTCCTTTCAGGCGATTATGAGGGCGTTGTAGACGAGATTCAACAGCAGAAAATGGCTTGTGGCGAGCACGACATGAAGGTGATTCTCGAGACAGGTTGCCTGAAGACTGCTGAGAACATTAAGAAGGCTTCTATCCTGGCAATGTATGCTGGCGCAGACTACATCAAGACCTCAACAGGTAAACTGGAACCTGCAGCAACACCTGAAGCTGCTTACGTGATGTGCCAGGCTATCAAGGAGTACTACAATGAGACAGGCATTCAGATTGGCTTCAAGCCTGCTGGCGGTCTAAACTCTGTAATGGACGCACTGACTTACTACACCATCGTGAAGGAAGTGTTGGGCGAAAAATGGCTGACAAATAAATGGTTACGTTTAGGCACAAGCCGACTGGCTAACATGCTGCTCAGCGAGGTGATAGGCGAAGAGGTGAAGTTCTTCTGATCACATCCCACTCCCCTACCCAACGGAATGTCAATAGACTATTTCGTACGCTTGATGACATAGTCGAGATAGGCGGTCAACGCATCGCGTATCTCGGCTTTTTTCACGGTTTCATCAATATAACGCTGAGCATCGGCGTGCAGCTTCCACATCTGAGCTTCGGCATAATCGATACCACCCTGTGCTTGAGCAAACGCAATTAAAGTGGCGATTTCATCGGCAGTAACAGTGCCAGCTTTAACCTTTCGTGCAAGCTTCAGCATGTCATCATTACGCGTCTTGTTAAGGGCATAAATAGCAGGAAGTGTCAGCTTACCTTCCATCATGTCGTTGCCTGTCGGCTTGCCTATCTCGCCAGAATCGAAATAGTCAAAGATATCGTCACGAATCTGGAAAATCATGCCCACATGATGACCAAACTGGCCAGCACGTTGCACAGCATCGTCAGAAGCACCTGCCGACAAAGCGCCTATGGCAGCACAGGCCTCAAAGAGAGCTGCCGTCTTCTGGTCAATCACTTGATAGTAAGCTTCTTCCGATATAGCATCATCCTTAATAATAGATAGCTGAAGGATCTCACCTGCTGAAAGTGTCCGACCCAAACGGGAGATACGCTCTACGATTGGCTGACAAGCCGTATATGAGATATGGAGAAGAGCCGTAGAAAGGACATAATCACCTACAAGTACGGCCACCTTATTATTATAAGTGGCATTCACCGATGGTTGACCACGGCGCAGATCGCTCTCATCTACCACGTCATCATGAACGAGCGAGGCAGTGTGCAGCAATTCAAGGCCCACAGCGGCATGCTGGGTGACGGCAGAAACCTCACCGAAAGCACGCGCAATGAGCTGAATCAAGATGGGTCGCATGCTCTTACCACGCTGCTGACGAATGTGTGCAAGCGCTTGTGCAAGCAACCCGTCAGGATGGGTCAGCGCGTCATTGAAAAGTTGAACAAAAGCGTCATAATCACGCTCAATCGGCCTCTTAATAAGCGATAATTCGTCCATTTTTCTCAAATTTGATACAAAAGTACGTAAAAAATTGCAGTATTGGGAAAATTTTTAGTAATTTTACACGAAAATTCGGAAAATTATATGGAGAAACTGTTTTTACTCGATGCTTACGCCCTTATTTACCGGTCGTACTACGCTTTTATCAAGAACCCGCGAATCAATTCGAAGGGCCTTAACACATCGGCCATTATCGGCTTCGTCAACACCCTCCAAGAGGTCATCGAAAAGGAGCAACCCAAATATCTTGGCGTGGCATTCGACCCCCATGGACCGACTTTCCGCAGTGATGCCTACCCTGCCTACAAGGCACAGCGCGAGGCTACACCAGAAGATATCCGACGCGCCGTACCCATCATCAAGGAGCTGTTGGAAGCCTATCGTATTCCCGTGTTGCAAGCCGATGGCTATGAGGCTGACGACGTCATTGGTACACTAGCAAAAAGAGCCGATTCAATCGAAGGGCTCACAACTTACATGCTGACACCTGATAAAGACTACGGCCAACTGGTAAGTGACCACACACGCATCTACCGTCCACGCCATGGCGGCGGCTACGAGGTGATGGGCCCAGCGGAAGTCTGCCAGAAATACGGCATCACTACCCCACCCCAGGTCATCGACCTCTTGGCACTGATGGGCGACTCCGCCGACAACTTCCCTGGCTGTCCTGGCGTCGGCGAGAAAACAGCCGCCAAACTAATTGGTGACTTCGGCTCAGTAGACGAACTGCTCAACAGGACGGCAGAGTTGAAAGGTGCCTTGAAGAAAAAAGTGGAAGAGCATGTCGACGACATTCGCATGAGCTACTTCCTAGCAACCATCAAGACCGACGTTCCGATAAACCTCGACCTCGAGGCGCTGACACTTCAAGAGCCAGACAAGGAAAAACTGTCGCAACTGTTCGCCGAACTGGAGTTCAAGTCACTGTCAGAGCGTGTTCTTAAAAAAACCGAAAATAAACAAAAAACAGCTAACACTGAGCTCTCTCTCTTTGAAGAATTTGCGCCCGAGGGGGCAGGTGGTGCAAAATTCTCGAGTTTTGAGACCCTTAAAACGACCCCTCACGACTACAAACTTATTGATAGTGAGGAAGGTATGGTCAAAATTTGTGATTATTTTAGGACAAACAAAATTCTCAGTCTAGACACGGAAACGACTTCAACGGTCGCAATTGATGCCGAACTCGTGGGTTTGAGCTTCTCCGTCAAGGAACATGAGGCATTTTATGTGCCTATTCCAGCCAATCGTGAAGAAGCGTTTCGAATTGTTAATATCTTCAAACCTCTCTACGAAGACCCTTCCATTTTGAAGATTGGACAGAACTTGAAGTACGATTTAGAAGTTTTAAGAAACTATAACGTTCGGTTACAAGGCCCTATGTGGGACACGATGATTGCCCACTATCTCATTCAACCCGAACTGCGGCATAACATGGACTACATGGCCGAAACCTATCTAAACTATCAGACGGTTCACATCGACGAGCTAATAGGCCCACGAGGTAAACATCAAAAATCGATGCGCGACCTACTCCCTTCCGAGGTATATGAATATGCGTGCGAGGACGCTGACATCACCCTCCAGCTGAAAAACAAGTTAGAACCCGAACTAAAAAAGCACGACTGCGAACGACTGTTTTACGACATGGAGATGCCACTGATGCCAGTACTGGCCGACATGGAGATGGCGGGCGTTTGTCTTGACACAGCATCATTGCAACAGACGTCAAAAGATTTAACGGCACGCATGAACGAGATTGAGGCTCGCATCTACGAGCTGGCAGGTGAGCGCTTCAACATCTCGTCACCAAAACAAGTGGGCGATATTCTCTTTGCAAAAATGAAGATTATCGAAAAGCCAAAGAAGACAAAAACAGGCCAGTACGTTACCAGCGAGGACGTCCTGACACAGCTTCAACACAAGCATGAGATAGTTGCTGACATTTTGGCTTTCAGGGGTTTAAAGAAACTTCTATCAACCTACATCGACAACCTCCCTACCCTCATCAATCCTAAGACTGGCCATATCCACACCTCTTTCAATCAGTGTGTCACAGCCACTGGCCGCCTATCGTCGAGCGACCCCAACCTGCAGAACATTCCTGTACGTGGCGAGGACGGAAAAGAAATACGCAAGGCGTTCGTTCCAGAGCCAGGTTGTCTGTTTTTTTCAGCGGACTATAGTCAGATAGAGCTACGTGTCATGGCCCATCTGTCGCAAGACGAGAACATGATTCGCGTATTCCGAGAGGGTAAGGACCTTCACGCCTCGACAGCCGCCACCATCTACAAGAAACCCATCGACGACGTCAGCCGCGACGAGCGTACGAAGTCAAAGCGTGCCAACTTTGGCATCATCTACGGCATCACTGTCTTCGGACTTGCCGAGCGCCTTGACATCAGCCGCGACGAAGCTAAACTACTCATCGACGGCTTCTTCGAGACATTTCCAAAGGTCCACGATTACATGGAGCATGCTAAGGAGGAGGCGCGACAGCGTGGCTACGTGGAGACACTCTTCGGACGCCGTCGCTATCTGCCTGACATCAACAGCGCCAACGCCACCGTCCGTGGCTTCGCTGAGCGTAACGCCATCAACGCCCCCATACAGGGTACAGCCGCCGACATCATCAAGGTGGCCATGATTCGCATTCACCAGCGCTTCCAGCGTGAAGGCATCCGCTCGAAAATGATCCTTCAGGTTCACGACGAACTCAACTTCTCAGTCTATCCTGAGGAGAAGGGTAGGGTAGAGTCCATCGTACTCGAGGAGATGCAGCAGGCCCTTGACATGTCCGTGCCCTTAGTGGCCGACAGCGGCTTTGGCCAGAACTGGTTGGAGGCACACTAAGTTTTAGTTGCGTACCTAAAGGCACGCTTTCCACAGCCAGTCTTCTTTCCAGCCATTTCGCAGCCCCTGGGCAGCGAGATGGCTGGCTTAAAGATTATTGAAAGATAATTGAAAAAAACGATTCAGGGTTCAAAAAATATTTGTAACTTTGCAGCGTAAACAAGAAAGCAATCGCAGCGGCGGTTCGAAAATAAAGACGGGCTTAGACAAAGCGGCACTTCGCGACTCAGGAAGCGGCACTTCGCGACTCAGAAAACGGCACTTCGAGACTCAGGAAGCGGCACTTCGCAACTGAGAAGAAATTGTGTCACTTTTTGGAAAAGCTTGTATGACTGAAGATGAAAACGTAACTATATAACGTAAACGGGCGAGAAGGGCGTCCAACCTGAAACTGAAAATGAAAAAACTAATTACTATCCTATTCCTGATGCTGGCTTTGGGTGCTCAGGCACAACAGCGCCAGCAGATATCGTATATTGAGGAGACAAAGAACTGGTACTACGTCTATGACGAAAAGGGCAAGAAGATAGGCGGCCTCTCGCGTAGCAGCGTGGGTGAACTGAAAGGGTGGGGGAGCGACTTCTTCGTGGCAAAACGCTATTCCTTCTACCATATCTGTGACGCCAAAGGCAAGACACTAAAGACGATGAACGTCTCGGACGTTGGCGAGATTGTCGGCGTCACCAGCACTACCATCACCAGCAGCAAAGGCAGCTGGATATTCACTTGGAGCAAAGAAGGAAAGAAAATCAGTGCCAGATCGAAGAATTGATATGCGCAAATACATCGCACTACTATTCGTACTTCTCCCACTCGCAGCCATAGCCCAGGACGAGGAGGCTGACTTTACGGCTGACCGTCCTGGAGTCACCAATAGTGTGGACGTGCTGCCAATGGGACGGGTGCAGTGGGAGACAGGCATCGGCTTCGAGCGTTCGAAGCTGGACGGGCCCGCGGTGAACACATGGACGCCACACACCTCAACGCTGCGCTGGGGCTTTTCCGACTACGCCGAGCTACGATTGCAGGGCAGCTGGCTCTACGAAAGTTGTGAGGGAGCGCACACCTCTGGTCTTTCGGACGTGGCCATCGGCACTAAAGTCAAGCTATTCGACGGCTGGAAGGCAGTGCCCAAGATGGCACTGCTTGCCAACATCTTTGTGCCTGACAGCCACAGCCCCTACCTGCCCACACACTGGGGCGGACAAGTGTCGCTGGCTTTTCAGAACGAGCTGGCACCCTGGCTCTCACTTGGCTATGAGGGCAACATGACCTGGTGCGACGATGCGCGTCCTGCTTACTACTATGGTGCCTACCTGTGTTTCACGCTCAGCGACCGCTGGCTGCTGCTGACCGATGCGTATCACATCCATGCCACCGACGGTTCAGAGAGCTGGGTGCAGCTTGGCGCCGCCTATCAGCTGACTGACCGCCTGCAGCTCGACATGAGCACTGACATCAGCCTGAATCACCCCAACCGCTATGGTAATCTTAACGTCGGCATTTCGTGGCAAATCACCAAAAAATGACGAGGTGTGGCTGTGCTGATATATCCTAGCTAAGAACTACTTTACTAGACGCTTCTTGCCATCAACGATGTAGAGTCCTTTCTGAGGATGCGTTACGCGCATTCCTGAAAGATTGTAGATGGCCGTAGCGGCAACAGGCACATCACTGATGCTCTGGATGTGAGATGAGTGGTTCTCGTAATCGGTGATAGCCTTACCCTTCCACGAGATCCATTTCTTATCATCGGTCTCCCATGTCCAGTTGCCGAAGAAATGAGACTCTGCACCGTTGACGGTCAGGTAGACCTCGTCCTTCGACTCCAGATTGACCTGTGTCGACTCGTCACAGTTGCGTTCAAAGCCCACCTTGTCGCCATTGGCAATGAAGCGGTAGTGGTAGCGCAGGGCATTGTTCTTCATCGGAATGGTGTTGATGCCGTCCGTCTCGCCGCCATTGAGGCTGTTGCTGTTAATCTGCTCGTAGTAGCCGGCTGACAGCACGAAGTTGTAAGTGCCAGGGTAGGCCATAAGCACCATAGCCGTGTTCTTGTTGATGATGTAGTTCTTGCCCTCCTCAGCACCATCGTAGTAGCCGTAGCTGACGGTGGCACCTTTCGAGTTGCTATAACCAGAGGCGACCCTGACGGCGACAATCTCACTGGGCACCAGATAGCTGCTGGCGATGTGATAGCCACGGTAGCCGTTCTTGATTTCGAGCTTCAAGGCACCATGTACCTCGCCGAGTGAGAAGTGGGCATCGGTGGGCTCATAGTTGTTGGCATACTGCGGATTGGCCGAATTGCCGTGTGGGTGTCCTTCAGTACCGTAGGTGAGGGCGATGAGGAGGTTCTTCGTGTTCGTGAGGTCGGCGATGTCGAGCTGTCCGAGAATCTGCCAGCTGTAAGCCACAAACTCACCCGTGGCATCGCCAAAGACAGCAGCCATGTGCTTGACGGTACTACCGTCAGCGTCTTCGGTGTCGGCATTGACGGTCTGCTTGCCGTCCTCGCCCAGTCCTTTCAGGTCGGCACGCACCCAGACGGTCTCGCCCGAAGCTGCGAGTGCGTCCTTCTGAGCCAACAACTGTTCGACGGTGTAGGGACTATCTTTTGTCTGTGCTGCCACGCTGGTAAACGACAAGGACAAAAGCAGAACTGATAAACTTTGTAGAATTCGCTTCATAATCATTCTGGTTGTTTAGTTGATAAAAAGAAGAATCGTAAGGGCTGGAGGACTGGCTTGGGGAAGCCTCCCATTTGTGGTGGCAAAGGTAAAACCTTTTTTCTATTTATGCAACGAATATTCGTTAAATAACATTAAAGGAAAAAGGAGGGGTAGATGGAAGGGGAGGTGAGGAGGTGGGGTGGTGAGGAGGTGAGGAGGTAAAGTATGACTATTTTGCTCCTTGAGACCAGCATTGAAACAGGCGTTCACTAAAAAGTTTGCGGCGATTGTTGGTGGTTCAAAATAAAATGCGTAACTTTGCACCCAGTTTTAAAGTATATACTAAAAGACTATGGCATTGAAATGTGGTATTGTGGGACTGCCCAACGTCGGCAAGTCCACACTGTTCAACTGTCTGTCGAGCGCAAAGGCGCAGGCAGCCAACTTTCCTTTCTGTACGATAGAACCTAACGTGGGCGTCATCACCGTGCCCGACGAGCGGCTGACGCGGCTGGCAGAGCTGGTACACCCAGGCCGCATTGTGCCGGCAACGTGTGAGATTGTCGACATTGCCGGCCTGGTGAAGGGCGCCTCGAAAGGCGAGGGCCTGGGCAACAAGTTCTTGGGCAACATCCGTGAGACCGACGCCATCATCCACGTGCTGCGCTGCTTCGAGGATGACAACATCACGCACGTTGACGGCACCATCGACCCCATCCGTGACAAGGAGATTATCGACACTGAGCTGCAGCTGAAGGACCTTGAGACCATCGATGGCCGTCTGGCCAGAACTGAGAAGGCTGCCGCTGCAGGTAACAAAGAGGCAAAGGTGGAGCTGCAGGTGCTTCGCGCTTATAAAGAGGTGCTCGACCAGGGCAAAAACGCCCGTGTGGTGGAGTTTGAGACGAAGGACGAGCAGGCCGTTGCCCGCAACCTGTTCCTGCTGACGGCGAAGCCCGTGCTCTACGTCTGCAACGTGGCTGAGCAGGATGCGAAGAACGGCAACGCTTGGACCAATAGGGTAGGGGAGCTGGCCCGCGAAGAAGGCTCTGAGATGATGGTCATTGCCGCCAAGACAGAGGAGGACATTGCCGAGCTAGAGAGCTACGACGACAAACAGCTCTTCCTAGAGGAGCTGGGCCTGGAGGAGAGCGGCGTCAACCGCCTCATCAAGAAGGCCTACGCCCTGCTGAACCTTGAGACGTTCATCACCGCTGGTCCGATGGAGGTGAAAGCATGGACTTACAAGCGCGGATGGAAGGCTCCGCAGTGTGCCGGCGTCATCCATACCGACTTTGAGAAGGGGTTCATCCGCGCCGAGGTCATCAAGTACGACGACTACCTGAAGTATGGCTCGGAGGCTGCCGTCAAGGAGGCTGGCAAGATGGGCGTCGAGGGTAAGGACTATGTGGTGCAGGACGGCGACATCATGCACTTCAGATTCAACGTGTAAAACCCACTAAACACACCCTCTTCCCCTCCCCAAGGGAGGGGTGTTTATATAAAATTGCTATTTATTGATACGACATGCTATGATACCTCTTTTGTCACTCATAACTAATCACGCTCCCCTCCCTTGGGGAGGTGCTGGAGGTGGATTTCTGTTCATCCTCTGGAACCCTGACCTCGTCGCCTTTCACATCGGCTCGTTCTCTATCCGCTGGTACTCGCTGTGCTGGCTCATTGGCCTGTTGCTGGCCTATCTTGTCGTGAGACGGCTGTTCAAGGAGCAGAAGATCGGCGACGAGAAGTTCGAACCGCTGTTTATCTATTGCTTCCTTGGCATCTTGATAGGTGCGCGCTTAGGCCACTGCATCTTCTATCAGCCCGACTACTTCCTGACGTCGTGGAAGGGCTTCGTGGAGATGCTGCTGCCCATCCACTTCCTGCCTGAAGGTGGCTGGAAGATGACAGGCTACGAGGGACTGGCCTCACACGGCGGCACGCTGGGCCTCATCCTCGCGTTGCTGCTCTACGTGAAGAACATGGGCGTGAAGATGTGGACGGTGCTCGACAACATCGCTATTGCTACGGGCATCACGGCCTGCTTCATCCGTTTGGGTAACCTGATGAACTCTGAGATTATCGGCAAGGTGACCGACGTGCCCTGGGCGTTCATCTTTGAGCGCGTCGACCAGGCGCCACGCCATCCTGGCCAACTCTACGAGGCCATCGCCTACGCCATCTTCTTCATCATCAGCTGGGTGCTCTACCGCCGTCGGCCCGACAGGGTAGGGACGGGCTTCTTCTTCGGCTTATGCCTGTTCTATATTTTCACCTTCCGTTTCTTCATCGAGTACACCAAGGAGATTCAGGAAGCCTTCGAGGCCAGCCTGCCCCTCGACATGGGACAGATTCTGAGCATCCCCTTCATTGCCATCGGTGCATGGTTCATGGTGAAAGGGTGGAAAAGGAGTTGAGGAGTTGAGGAGGTAAAGGAGTAAAGGACTAGAGGAGTAAAGGAGTAGAGGAGTAAAGTAGAATACCTCTACTTCGCTGAGATACTGCAAAAAGTAAACCGGAGAGGAAGGCTTATCGCAAACCTCGACTTTGCTCGGAGAAGTGTGGCAGACTTCTAGGAGAAGTGTAGCAGACTTCTAGGAAGAAAGTGGCAGACTTCTAGGAGAAGTGTAGCAGACTTCTAGGAAGAAAGTAGCAGACTTCTAGGAAGAAAGTAGCAGACTTCTAGGAGTCTTACCAGTAGAAGGCTGGAAAGGATTGAACCTAAACAACCTATTTAGGTTCAATCCTTTCCAGCCATAATATTAGTGATGGCCACAATGTCGCCGATGCCCACCTCACCGTCGCCATTGACGTCGCAGCGCTCTAAGGAGTAGTCGGTGCCGCCAGCCATGTAGTTGGTGATGGCTACGATGTCGCCAATGCCCACCTGCCCGTCAGCGTTGACGTCGCCCCTCAGCGCGTCATTAACCTGAAAGATGCGGAAGTAGTCCACCTTGAACCACCCGTTCTTATACTCAGGGTGACGCGTGCCGTCGCTCCGTCGGGCGTCGGCACGTATGCCCAGTCGGAGGCTGTCGCCCTTGGCAACGTCCGCATAGACGTACATGTCTTGCAGGATGAAGTTGCCATTGATGCCACCCACGTATCCTGCAAATGAGTTCACCTCACCCTCCGTGAGGTTGTTCACGTAGTCCTGCTCCATGCCATAGTACTGCACGTATTGGTTGGCAAAGAGGCGGGTGGTGGCCAGATAGCCTTCCTCTACCCACAGCTTGCACTCCACGAGATATCGGCCCGCGTTCAGGCGCTCGCTGGGAATCACTTGGTAAAGCTCAAAACCGTCAGGAAAATAGCCACCTTTGGGGAGACACCAGCTCACGTTGGTCTTGTGGGGATTGGCAGCGTCCTTGTTAATGCCATACGAGTCGCCAGGAAAGTTGCCCGCAATCTGCCAGCCGTAGGGCGTGTAGCGGCGGGTGTCGCCGCTGGTGTTCTCACGAATGGTGCCATTGTCGTTGTAGAGCTCGAAATCATAGTTGGTGAGTAGCTCCTCCGTGAGTTTCAGGTCCTCCACCTGTGCGGTGGGCTCGTTTTCGACACGCTCGATGTGGAAGTAGTCCACCTTGAACCAGCCGCTGTTGTCCGAAGCGTTAGTGCCATCGTTGCGACGGTTGCTGGTCTTGATGCCCAACGTCAGGTCTTCGCCCTCGCCAACGGTCACGTAGACCTCCATATCGCGCAGCACAATGTTTTCCGTTGTGCCGCCCGCATAGCCAGCGTAGGTGTTGATTTCGCCAGGCGTGAGCAGGCGGGTGTAGTCGCTCTCGTAGCCGTAGTACTGCACGTTCTGGTTTGCAAAGAGCCTGCAATTGGTCTTTTTCGAGTTCTCGACCCAGAGCATGCATGTGATGCGGTAGGTACCTGGCAACAGCTTCGAGGCAGGAATGGTCTGCGACAGTTCGAAGTCTGAAGGCATGGGCACGGAGTTGAACCAGCAGACGTTGGTGCCATGCAGGTTGGTTGCATCCTGGTTCACACCGTAGGAGTCAAGTCCGTTAGCACCCTTTTTCAGTTCACCTTTCTGCGTCCATCCGCAAGGCACGCCACGCCCGATGTTGCCCACAGCGTTGAGCTGGCAGTCGTGGTTGTACTCGAAGTCGTAGTTCTCGATGAGCTGCTCTGTCAGGGCGTTGTCCTCTACGACGGGCAACGTCACACAGACGTCGCTGACCACAATGCCTGGGTCGAGCACGTAGGCCCGCACCTTAATGGTCTTGTCTGTGGTAGCGTCGTATTCCACGGTAGCGTCGTTGAACCCCTGCATCACTGTTGTGTTCCACTTGCCCTCCATGGCGACGGTTTTCAGCGACACTGTCTGTGGCGAGCGTCCGTCGACACTGACAGCCACACGCATGTCGTAAGTAGTGTTGACGGGGAAGGTGCAGAGACAGCGCACGGAGATGCTGTTCTTACCCTGCTTCACGGGCACGTCGTACTCCAGATAGGGTGCCTGACTGACCGAATACTTCGTCATGTCGAGTGGCCAGATGGTCAGTCCCTGATTGCTCACACCCAGCCCTTCCATCATGGTGAAGTTACCCTTCACGGCAGTGTAGTTGACGGCAGGTATGACGGTGACCTGCGGCTCGGGCTTTGGCAATACCTTTATGCTGTTGATGCCCGACAGTGTAGCTGTCTCAGGCATACCGAAGTGGGCGTGGTCGCGAGGTTTATAGTTCATCATGCCATCCCACTTGCCACCTGCCAACGTCTTATTGTAATAGGTCGTCAGGTCCGTAATCTGTCGGAAGGCCATACGCGCCTCAGCGGCGTATTCCAAAGCCTTGTCGCGTTCGCCTATCTTGGCCAGTTCCAAGCTCTGAGCGGCACGGAACGTCTTGATGTTCATATTGCCGGCACCTTTCACGGGGTACTCTATCAGCTGGAAGAAGGCATCCTGAAGCTCTGAAGGCACGCTACCCTTGACCTCGTCGACCTTGGCCATCAGCGCCTTATAGTCACTGATGCGCTGGTCTTTCTCAGCATTGCTATAACTGATGGCAAACACGTGCTCGGGCTTGCCGCCTGCCGCCAACCGGTAGTACTCACGCTTGATGTCGCTGATGGGGTCGGCCAGCTCTTCGCCGAAGGTCTTGGCAGCCCAGTAGCGGTTGTAGAGATAGGCCTTGTCAGGCGTCCATGCATTGATGTCCCATGCCAGGTCCATCGCAAACTCCAGCTCCATCTCAGCAGGCTTGATGTCGCCCACATTGATGATCCACAGTGTCTGCACGCCCTGGTCGTAGGCTCTCGACAGCTCGTAGCTGGTCAACGAGGGCGAGTGTGAACAAATCCAGAGATAGTCTTGTGGCGAGCCCCAATAGCTGTAGTGATAGTACACGCCGTTGCCACCGCTGCGTGCCTGCTCTTTAGGCACAGGCAACTGGCGAATGTAGCCGTGGTTGTCGTCCACCCAACAGAGGGTGATGTCTTCGGGCACCTGCAAGCCGGCATTATAGGCATCGAGCACCTCTTTATAAGGAATAAACAGCTGTGGCACCTTGGTCTCGTCGCCAAAGTACTTGTTCAGCAGTGAGCGCTGGAAGGCGATAATCTCCGTCAAGCCGTTCACCTTGTCCTGCGTGGAGGGATAGCCCGAGATGCCCCAGTCGTGGACACCACGCATGCCGACGGTGTACATGCCGTCGTAGCCTACGCTCTCAGCGACGCGCTCCTCCCAGTACTGCTGTATCTGGGCTTTGTTGGTCACGTAGTTCCAATTATCGTTGTTGCCATTCCATGGCGCATGCCGCCATTCCCACTCGTTGTCACGCAGCATCTGTTCGCAGTGACTGCTGCCCAGCATGATGCTGTATTTCTTGGCGACGGGCAGATTGTCCTTATTGGCCCAGAAAGCTTCTGAACAAAGGTGCATGGCAGGCCACAGCGTGTTGGCACGCAAGCGCAACAGCAGCTCCATTACACGTGCATACGTGTTCGGACCAATATTGTTATACTGCTTGTCAAGCCCCTTCGCAGCCCAAGGCTGCAGGGCGAAGTCTTCGTCGTTAATGAAGATACCACGATACCTGACCGACGGCTCCTTCGAGATGGTCTTCTCACCGCTGATGTAAAGGGCATCCTTATGTGCTGGCTTCACATCGGCCCACCAGATGTAGGGCGACACGCCCATCTGTCGCGACAGCTCCAGCAAGCCATAGGCAGTGCCACGAGGTGTTGAACCGTAGACGACAAGGGCACGGTCGACACCCTCCACAGGATTGTCAACCATCTGCAGACCGTAGACCTCCCACTTTCCCGCCACGCTGTTGGCATCAATCTTTCCGGCAGCAGCAAGCTGGTCGATGAGTGTCGACTGTCCTATGGTGCCCGCTATGATGGACTGCTCACCAGCGACAATGCTGGTCTTTACTTGTAGTGTCTTGCCAGTCACGGCTTTCACGTCCTCGACAAGGCACTGTGCTACGGTTGTTACTACTTCGGCATCGCCATTGGACACAACGATGGGAGCCGTCTGGCTGCCGGCTGCCAGCACGATGCTGCCGTCTGTAGCTGTCGTGCCGACACACACTTCCTGCTGGGCAACTGCCGTCATCGACAGCAGCCATGTGACTACTAAAGTCAGAATGTTCTTTCGCATGATAGTTATAGTTAAGATTTTTGGATGATTGCTGTTTGGAAAAGACGTTAGGTACGCTAACCTATCGGCTGCAAAAATACAATTTATTTTCCTAACACCAAAAGAAAAACAATGCTTTTCGCTCGACAAAGCGCGAGCGAAAAGCAGTTTGAATAGTTTGAAGCTTGTTTTAAATAGTTTTTATCCTTTTTGCCTGGTGGGAAAGATAGTGATGGGGAGCCCTTCTACTTACTTCCCTGCGACGATGCGCTTGATATCGTTAAGCTTGTTGAGGGCCTCAACGGGTGTAAGGTTGTTGATATCGAGGCCAAGAATCTCGTCGCGTATCTGACAGAGCACGGGATCGTCGAGCTGGAAAAAGCTGAGCTGCATGCCTTCGCGACTGTCGGCAATTTCGGCCATCGGCTTACCAGCCTTGCCCACCTGGGCGTTCTCCGACTCCAACTGTTTCAGAATGACGTTGGCGCGCTTAACGATGCTTCGTGGCATGCCCGCGATATCGGCCACATGAATACCGAAGCTGTGCTCGCTGCCACCCCGTTCGAGTTTACGCAGGAAGATGACCTTGCCATCGACCTCGCGCACTGAGACGTTGTAGTTCTTGATGCGACTGAAATTCTTCTCCATCTCGTTCAGCTCGTGGTAGTGGGTGGCAAAGAGCGTGCGGGCACGGGCTCGTGGCTGTTCGTGCAGATACTCCACAATAGCCCATGCGATGGAGATGCCGTCGTAGGTCGACGTGCCTCGTCCCAGCTCATCGAAGAGCACGAGCGAGCGTGGTGTCACATTGTTCAATATATTAGAGGCCTCGGTCATCTCGACCATGAACGTCGACTCACCGAGTGAGATGTTATCGCTGGCTCCCACGCGTGTAAACACCTTGTCGACCAGTCCGATGTGGGCACTCTCTGCCGGCACAAAGCAGCCCACCTGTGCCAGCAGGACAATGAGGGCCGTCTGGCGTAGTAGTGCTGACTTACCGGCCATGTTAGGTCCGGTGATGATAATAATCTGCTGGCGCTCCTGGTCGAGCACGATGTCGTTAGGCACGTATGGCTCGTCGATGGGCAACTCTGTCTCAATGACGGGGTGACGCCCCTGACGGATGTCAATGACATCGCTGTCGTCGATGACGGGGCGCACATAGCGGTGCTCCTCAGCAGCTTTCGCAAAACCTAACAGGCAGTCGAGATGAGCCAGCAGCGAAGCGTTGATCTGTATCTGAGGGATGAACTCCTGTACGGCCATCAGCAGCTCGTTGAACAGCTGTGCCTCAAGCGAGAGTATTTTCTCCTCAGCACCAAGAATCTTCTCTTCATACTCCTTCAGCTCCTGGGTGATGTAGCGCTCGGCCTGGGCCAGCGTCTGCTTGCGCACCCACTCTTGCGGCACCTTGTCTTTATAGGTGTTGCGCACCTCGAGATAGTAGCCAAAGACGTTGTTATAGCCAATCTTCAGCGACTGTATGCCCGTCAGTTCCGCTTCGCGGTTCTGTATCTGCAGCAGGTAGTCCTTGCCACTATAGGCGATGCGCCGCAACTCGTCGAGCTCGGCACTGACTCCGTCGCGTATGACGCCACCCTTCTGCACCATCTGTGGCGGGTCGTTGGTCACCTCGCGTGAGATGCGGTCGCGGATGCTCTCACAGAGCGACATTCGCTCGCCAAGGCTTTTCAGCACCTCGTTCTGTGCATATAGGCATGCCGTCTTGATGGGAGCAACGGCCTGCAGGGCATTGCGCAGCTGTACCATCTCACGTGGCGACACGCGACCCACGGCAACCTTTGAGATGATGCGCTCAAGGTCGCCCACACGGTGCAGTTGCTCATCGACACACTGTCGGAAGTCGGGCTCACGGAAGAAGTAGTCCACCACGTCGAGGCGTTCCTCAATGGGCTTGCGGTCTTTCAGCGGGAACACCAACCAGCGGCGCAGCAGTCGTCCGCCCATTGGCGACACCGTACGATCGATGACGTCGAGGAGGCTGCGCCCATCGTCCTGCATGGGCTGAATAAGCTCCAGGCTACGAATGGTGAACTTGTCGAGGCGCACGTACTTGTCCTCTTCGATGCGCTGAATCTGCGTGATGTGACTGATCTGCGTATGCTGCGTCAGCTCTAAGTATTGCAGGATGGCACCAGCAGCGATGAGGCCACTACGCAGGTGGTCGACGCCGAAGCCTTTCATAGTCCTGACGCGGAAATGCTTCAGCAGCTTCTGCATGGCCGTCTGTTCTGTGAACACCCAGTCGTCGAGCTGGAACGTCACGTAGCGCGTACCAAAGTAGCGCTCAAAATCCTGACGGCGGTCGCGGTCGTAGAGCACCTCTTTCGGTTGGAAACTGCCCAACAGCTTCTCCACATAATCATAGGTACCCTCACCGACAAGATATTCGCCCGTCGAGATGTCGAGGAAGCTGACACCGCAGGCTGCACGTCCGAAGTTGACGGCCGCCAGGAAGTTGTTCTCCTTGTAGTTCAGCACATTGTCGCTCAGCGCCACGCCAGGCGTCACCAATTCAGTGATGCCACGCTTGACGAGCTTCTTCGTCAGCTTCGGGTCCTCTAGCTGGTCGCAGATGGCCACGCGCTTGCCAGCACGGATGAGCTTCGGCAGGTAGGTGTCGAGGGCATGGTGTGGGAAGCCCGCCATCTCGTCACCCTTGTTGTAACCATTGTTACGCTTGGTCAGGGTGATGCCTAAGATGCGGGACGCTATCACGGCATCCTCGCAATAGGTCTCGTAGAAGTCGCCACAACGGAACAGCAGCACCGCATCGGGGTGCTTCGCCTTCAGGTCGAAAAACTGCTTCATCATGGGCGTCAGTTCCTTACCCATAGTATTTGACTATTTAACTATTTACGATTTGACTATTTACGATTTGACAATTTACGATTTAATCGCTGCAAAGGTACAACTTTTTTTTCAAACTGAACGCCCACAGTCTTTATTATTTCAATAAAAGCAAGATGATTTACCGTTAGGACTTCCCAATTTCTGCCAAATCTCAACAAAAAACGTTGATTTGACTGATTTTCTTTTCTACCTCTTTTGATGTTCACATAAAAAAGTGTACCTTTGCAGCCAAAAATCGTAAAACGTAACCATAAACACTTATGGCAAACATTCCCCAAGCGTGGAACACCCTTTATATGAAAGATGTGTCGTTCGTGAACCTGATGACGCGGCGCATCTTCAACGTACTTATTGTGGCCAACCCCTACGACGCCTTCATGCTCGAGGACGACGGTCGTGTGGATGAGAAAATCTTCGACGAATACACTGAGTTAGGACTACGCTACCCACCGACGTTCACCCAAGTGAGCACCACTGAGGAGGCACAGCACGTGTTGCAGACAACGAGCATCGACCTGATTATCTGTATGCCCGGCAATGCCGACAACGATGCCTTCGACGTCGCTCGCGAGGTGAAAGCCGCAAGCCCCGACATCCCCTGCGTGGTGCTGACGCCCTTCAGCCACGGCATTACCCGCCGTATGCAGGACGAGGACCTGAGCATCTTCGACTACATCTTCTGCTGGCTTGGCAACACGAACCTGATTCTCTCAATCATCAAGCTCATCGAGGACAAGATGAACCTCGAACACGACATTGCCGAGGCAGGCGTGCAAATCATCCTGCTCGTCGAGGACAGCATCCGCTTCTACTCCTCCATCCTTCCAAACCTCTATAACTACATCATCCAGCAGTCGAAGCGCTTCTCGACCGAGGCCCTCAATCCCCACGCTGCTGCCCAGCGCAAGCGTGGCCGTCCGAAGGTGGTGCTGGCACGTAGCTACGAAGAGGCATGGCAGGTGTGGGAGAAGTACCACGACAACGTGCAGGGTGTCATCAGCGACACCCGCTTCCCTGTTCGTGGCGGCAGCACGTCACCCAATCCCGCTGAGGTGCGCCAGTTGACGGCAGAGAGCGACCCCGAGGCCGGCCTGAAGCTGCTGAAGGCCATCCGCAAGCGCGATCCCTTCGTGCCCCTTATCCTGACCAGCTCAGAGACAGCCAACCGTGAGAAGGCCGAGCTTGAGGACTTCCACTTCATCGACAAGAACTCCACGAAGATGAACGTGGACCTACGCCACCTGCTCGAGGAGCACATGGGCTTCGGCGACTTCATCTTCCGCGACCCTGTGACAAAGGCTGAGATACGCCGTGTCCGCTCGCTGAAGGAACTGCAGGACTGCCTCTTCGACATCCCAGCCGAATCGTTCAAGTGGCATATCCAACGCAACCACATGAGCCGCTGGCTCTGTGCCCGTGCCATCTTCCCCGTCTCCCACTTCCTGAAGCACATCACCTGGGACGAACTGAAGAGCGTCGACGCCCACCGTGAAATCATCTTCGAGGCCATCGTACAATACCGTAAGATGAAGAACATCGGCGTGGTGGCCGTCTTCGACCGCCATAAGTTCGACCGCTTTGCACACTTTGCACGCATCGGCGACGGCTCACTCGGTGGCAAAGGCCGCGGCCTGGCCTTCCTCGACAACATCATCAAGCGTCACCCTGAGTTGAACGATTTCGAGAACGCCCAAGTGTCTATTCCAAAGACCGTTGTCCTCTGCACCGACTTCTTCGATGAGTTCATGGACAAGAACGACCTTTGGGGCATCGCCCTCAGCGACGCACCCAACGAACAAATCCTGCAGGCGTTCCTGAAGGCACAGTTGCCCGACTCGCTCATCGCCGACTTCCTGACATTCTTCGATGCCATCGACAGCCCCATCGCCGTGCGTTCCAGCTCACTGCTCGAAGACAGCCACTACCAGCCCTTCGCAGGCATCTATGCCACCTATATGGTGCCATGCCTAACCGACCGCCGTGCCATGCTCCACATGCTGGCTGCTGCCATCAAGAGCGTCTACGCCTCGGTCTACTACCGCGACTCGAAGGCCTATATGACCGCCACAAAGAACGTCATCGACCAAGAGAAAATGGCCGTCATCATACAGGAGGTCGTCGGTCAGCAGTATGGTGACCTTTACTACCCGACATTCTCGGGCGTGCTACGCTCGCTGAACTATTACCCCATCGGCGACGAGAAAGCCGAAGAGGGCATCGCCTCGCTGGCACTCGGGTTGGGCAAGTACATTGTCGACGGCGGACAGACGCTGCGCGTGTCGCCCTACCATCCCAACCAGATATTGCAGACTAGCGAGCTCGACATTGCGCTACGCGAGACACAGACGCGCTTCTATGCCCTCGACATGACACACGTAGGTACCGACTTCCAAGTGGACGACGGCTTTAACATCCTGACCCTCCGTGTAAAACAGGCAGAGAAAGACGGCTCACTACAGTACATCGCCTCAACCTACGACCCTGTGGACCAGGTCATTCGCCCTGGCATCTACGAGGGTGGCCGCAAGGTCATCTCGTTCATCGGCGTGCTACAGCAGGGCATATTCCCACTGCCCGAACTACTGCAGATGATTCAGCACCTCGGTGCCGACGAGATGAAGCGCCCCGTAGAGGTGGAGTTCGCCTGCACCCTCGACGACAACCGTCAGGGACGCCTCTACCTGCTACAGATACGTCCCATCGCCGATGCCAAGCAGGTGCTCGACGAGGACCTCTCGAAGATTCCCGACGAGCAGTGCCTGCTACGCTCACGAAAAGCCCTTGGCCACGGCATCAGCGACGATGTCGTCGACGTTGTCTACGTCAAGACCGGCGACACCTTCACTGCTGCTAACAACCCAATCATTGCCGAACATATTGAGCGCATGAACAACAAGTTCCTCAATGGCGACACACGCCCAGGCCACGAAGGCGACTGCAAAGGCAAGAACTACGTGCTCATCGGTCCAGGACGGTGGGGCTCCAGTGATTACTGGCTGGGCATCCCCGTCAAGTGGTCGCACATCTCTGCGGCACGTGTCATCGTCGAGGCTGGCCTTAAAGGCTACCATATCGACCCGTCGCAGGGCACCCACTTCTTCCAGAACCTTACCTCGTTCGGCGTTGGTTACTTCACCATCAACACCCATGTCGGCGATGGCGTCTACCAAAAGCAAGTACTCGACCAGATGCCAGCCGTCGAAGAGACCGAGTATGTGCGCCATGTGCGCTTCGAACAGCCGCTACGCATCATGATGGACGGCAAGAAGCAGCATGGCCTGGTATTGTTGCCCTGAAGAAGCATGCCGAGAAGAAGCATCCGAATTGCCGTGCAAAAGTGTAGTGAGGCGTAGCTTCTTCATATCGAAGGCAGGACAGAAAGTTAAAACTGCGTCAATGTTTGATAAAACTGCGACAGTGTTTGATAAAACTGCGTCAGTGTTTGATAAAACTGCGACAGTGTGAGCTGTTTTATTTTTCCAATCGTTCGATAGCTGATAACCTCCCCTCGCTCGCCCCTATTGGCTGAGCGAGGGGAGGTCGTTTATGGACTGTGTTTCCATGGTCATTTGGGTTAAAAAAAGGAAAAACTTTGGTAGTTTCAGAAAGAATGTGTATATTTGCGCATTAAAACGCAACTACCATGTCTTTTACAGAACAAGCTAATCAAATTTTTAATCAGGCGATACGTGACTATCACCTGACAGACAACGTGGATACTCCCATACGTAACCCCTACGAGCGTGATACCATTGAGTACAGTCTTTACCTGAAATGCTGGATAGACACGGTACAATGGCATTACGAGGACATCATCCGCGACCCACACATCGAGCCATCGGAAGCGTTGGCACTGAAACGTCGTATCGACCACTCTAACCAAGACCGTACGGATCTGGTGGAGGACATCGACACCTACTTCAGACAGCTGTACAGCGATGTGAAGGCACAGCCTGACGCCCGTCTGAACACTGAGAGTCCTGCATGGGCCGTAGACCGCCTGTCGATTCTTGCGCTTAAGATTTACCACATGCAAGAGCAAGCTGAACGCAAGGATGCCACTGACGAGCATCGTAGTCGCTGCACGGCCAAGCTCAACGTGCTGCTCGAACAGCAGAAAGACCTCTCGACAGCCATCGACCAGCTACTGGAAGACTATGCCGCCGGACGAAAGGTGATGAAGGTCTATCGACAGATGAAGATGTATAACGACCCGTCGACCAATCCGGTGCTGTATAAGGAGAAGTAGTTAGAAGGAGTAAAAAGGAGTAAGAAGGAGTTAGAAGTCAATAGTTTTGAGCCTTAGAAGTAATTAGACGGAATTAGAAGTCAATAGTTTTGAGCTTTAGAAGGAGTGAATAGGAAGCAGCATATACTTGTGATCCGCTTTTCTGCTCTTGGCGATGTGGCCATGACAGTGCCTGTGGTCTACTCGTTGGCGCAACAATACCCTGATGTACGCATCACGGTGTTGAGTCGTCCTTTTGCTCGTACATTCTTCGAGGACTTGGCACCGAATGTGAACTTCATGGAGGCTAACCTTGGTGAATACCGAGGAATGAAAGGGCTTAACCGGCTCTATCGCCGACTGGTTGCCAAGCAGTTTACCCATGTGGCCGACCTGCACTCCGTGCTTCGCTCCGATTATCTTCGCATGCGCTTCAACATGGGTCGTTTTCGCGTGGAACACATCGACAAGCACCGTCGTGAGCGTCGCCACCTCGTCAGTAATAATAATAAGGTACGCGAAGCACTGCCTACACCCTTCGAGAATTATTTGGAGGTGTTCAGTCGACTGGGGTTCCCCATCGACAGGCTGTCGTTCACCTCGCTGTTTCCACCCGAAGGTGGCAACCTGAACCTGCTACCAAAGATTATCGGACCTAAGCCGTCGTGGGAGCAGTGGATAGGCATCGCACCGACCGCTGCCCATGAAGGGAAGACGTATCCGCCACGGCTTATGGAGCAGGTGATAGAACAGCTCTTACAGCGTTACCCGAAGTCGCGCATCTTCCTCTTCGGTCGTGGCAAACAAGAGCACGAACTCTTCACGGCATGGGTAACCCGCTGGCCACAATGCGTCTATGTGGGCTCACATCTGGAAACGATGCACCAAGAGCTTATCCTTATGAGTCACCTTAACGTGATGCTCTCGATGGACTCAGCCAATATGCACATGGCCTCACTCACCGACACACCCGTCGTCAGCATCTGGGGTGCCACTCACCCGTTGGCTGGCTTCATGGGCTATCGGCAGTCAAACGACAATGCCATTGGGCTTGACCTCGACTGTCGTCCTTGCAGCATCTTCGGTCAAAAGCCCTGCCGCTACGGCGACTACCACTGTCTGACGGGCATTACTCCACAGTCTATCGTCAACCACCTCTCAAAAATAATCGAAGCCTCAGAATTGTCTTGATGTCTTGTTGTCCAAAAAGGTCTTGTTGTCTTGATGTCCAACCAATCTCTTGATGTCGAATGCGGAAACTAAGGACCATAGAAATGCAGCGCCTAACGGTGGAGGAGTTTCGTGAAGCTCCTAAGATGCCATTAGTGGTTGTTCTCGACGACGTTCGCTCCATGCACAATGTAGGCTCTGTATTGCGTACAGCCGATGCTTTTCGTATCAGCGAGGTAGTCCTTTGCGGCATTACCGGCAGGCCGCCACACGCCGAAATCCACAAGACAGCACTTGGAGCTGAGGACAGTGTCAGCTGGCGTTACGTACCATCGGTCATCGATGCCGTTAAACAACTCAAAGCTATAGGCTACAAGGTGTTGGCTATCGAGCAGGCTGAAGGCTCCACCTTTCTTCATAAGTTCCAACCAGAACCAGATTGTCGTTATGCCGTGATTCTCGGTAACGAGGTCAAAGGTGTACATCAAGAAGCCATCGACCTCTGCAACGGTTGCCTTGAGATTCCCCAATTTGGTACGAAGCACTCCCTCAACGTCTCTGTAACTGCTGGTATCATCATCTATCATTTCGCCCAACCTTTGCTGCTGAAAGCACCTGCTAATCTATGAACATACCACACAAGAACTAAAACTACAAAAACTATGAAACGAGAAACACTTTTCGGATTGCTGATATGCGGAACGCTGACAGTCGTTGCACAACCACGCTATGAGCTCGACAAGATGTGCCGTGAGCAGCTGAACCGTGGTGTCGTTGCCATACGCAATGGCAATCAGGTCGTTGTCAGCTGGCGTACCCTCACATCCGACACCATCGGCGAGCCTTTTAATGTTTACCGTAATGGTGAACTGCTGACAGCAACGGCACTGACACGTGGCGGCACCTTCTTCATCGACGAACAGCCACTAGCGGGTACGGCTACCTATGATGTGCGTGGTGGAGGAAAGAATGGCAGCTACACCTTGCCTGCCGATGCCCCTGACGGCTATTTGTCGATTCCTTTACAAAAGCCTGAGGGTGGCACCACACCCGACGGTCGCACTTTTACCTATTCGGCCAACGACGCCAGTGTTGGCGATGTTGATGGCGATGGCACTTATGAAGTGTTTCTAAAATGGGACCCGTCGAATGCACACGACAATGCTCACGACGGCTTCACAGGCCCCACGCTCATCGACTGTTATAACGTCAGTGATGGCAAATTGCTCTGGCGAATCAACCTTGGCATCAATATCCGTAGTGGTGCACACTATACGCAGTTCATGGTCTACGACTTCGACGGTGACGGCAGAGCCGAGCTAATGGTCAAGACAGGCGACGGCACCATCGACGGTCAGGGCAACGTCATTGGCGATGCCACTGCTGACCATCGTCACGGCGTGAACGAAGCGAAAAACAAACAGGCACAGGATAACGCAACATCAGATCGTCCATTTGCCCGTCGTGAGGAATGGGCTCGCTATAACAAAGGGCATCGGGCCAAGACAGGCCGCATACTCAGCGGACCAGAATATATCAGCGTGTTCGATGGGCTGACAGGCCGCGTGCTTGACACGAAACCCTATGTTCCAGAACGTGGCAATCTCGAAGACTGGGGCGACGCATACGCCAACCGTTCCGATCGTTTCCTTGCTGCCGTTGGCTATTTAGGTCATACAACCACTGACAACGACAAACGACTGGCCAGTGGCATCTTCTGTCGAGGCTACTACACCCGAACCGTCATTGCTGCCTGGGACTGGGATGGACGGCAGCTCAGCAACCGATGGACGTTCGACACCAATACACCTGAATGGAACACCTATGCTGGACAGGGTAACCACAATCTGCGCATTGCCGACGTCGATGGTGACGGTTTCGATGAGATTACCTATGGGTCGATGGCTGTGGATCATGATGGGCGTGGACTTTATAACACTGGATTCGGACATGGCGATGCCCTACATCTGACAGTGTTCGACCCCACGAGTGACCGCCTACAGGTATGGGATTGCCATGAGAACCGACGTGACGGCTCAGACTTCCGTGATGCTGCCACTGGCGAGGTGATTTTTCAAGTGAAGAGTCCTGCTGATGTCGGTCGGGCTATGGCTGCTGATATCGACCCTACAAACCCTGGTTTGGAGATGTGGAGCAGCGACAGTCATGGCATCCGTAATATCAAAGGCGAAGTGCTTGGCGTCAATGTCAGCGACAGCGACGATCCTCAACATCACAACACATTAGTGATGAACGGTCGACACCTGTCGGTCAATTTTGGTATTTGGTGGGATGGTGACCTGCTACGTGAGCTTCTCGATCGTGAGACCGTATCGAAATACAACTGGGAACAAGGCATCATCGTCGATTTACAGAAGTTCGATGGTAAGTTCAACAACGGTTCGAAATCAAATCCCTGTCTCTCTGCCGATATCTTAGGCGACTGGCGTGAAGAGGTGCTCATCCGTAATAGGGAAAGCACTGAACTGCGACTCTATGTCACTACCATACCGACGGACTATCGTATCAACTGCCTGATGGAAGACATTCCGTACCGACTCAGTGTTGCTTCAGAGAATACTGCCTACAATCAACCTCCTGAAACTGGCTTCTACCTCGGGCCTGACAATAGTGTCACATCTTTCCTCAAATAACTGTGAAACCCACCCCCAGCCCCTCCTCAAGGGAGGGGAGTCTAAATATTTCTTCGGCTGAAAATGTTGTGGAAAACTATGTGGATAACTCATGGAAAAGTTTCGAAAATCCCTTCTGCCATCTTAGGCATGTGGACAGCAGACAAGTTTTTCTGCAGTTTTTCGAAACTTTTCCACGCTTTTTTGCTGAAAAAAGATATAAACTTTGTAATTTTGCACCAGAATTGGAGAATGTGGATAACCATACTATCCTATTCGTTTTCAACGAGAAACAATTCACACTATATGTGTACAACATGAAACTCACAAAAGAATAAGGAACTGAGCAAGAAAAGGCGTCAGAAGTTTTCCACTTTTCCACGTCATATCATCAAACTCATTTTCTTTTATTCTTAAAAAAAAGAAAGAATAAAATAATAATAAGATGTTGAAAAAAGAATGGATTGAGCAGGGGTTCATCGACGAACCCATTGAAAAAGGGAACCAAATGGCAACGCATGACGACAATGCCTGGCTGAAAGCAGAGATTCGTCGGATGTGTGAGGAGAAGAACGCTGTCCTGTTAGCGCACTACTATACCGAAGGCGCCATACAAGAAGTTGCCGACTTCGTAGGCGACTCGTTGGCCTTGGCGCGCCAGGCAGCGCAGACAGAGGCCAAAATCATTGTGATGGCGGGTGTTCACTTCATGGCTGAGACCTGCAAGCTGCTGTCGCCAGAGAAACTGGTACTTTGCCCAGACCTTAATGCTGGTTGCTCGCTGGCTGACTCTTGTCGTGCTGAGGACTTGGCGGCATTTAAGGCTGAGCATCCTGGCTATAAGGTGGTGAGCTATGTGAACACGACAGCTGCCGTGAAAGCGCTTACCGATATTGTGGTGACGAGCGGCAACGCCAAGCGGGTGATTGACACGTTTGATGCGGATGAGAAGATTATTTTCGGTCCTGACTATAACTTAGGATCGTATATCAATGAGGTGACAGGTCGGAAGATGCTTCTTTGGAATGGTGGCTGTCATGTGCATGAGCGCTTTTCAGTAGAGGCTATCATGGAGCTGCGGCGTGAGCATCCCAGTGCATTGGTGTTGGCTCATCCAGAGTGTAAGGGCCCCGTGCTGAAGGCTGCCGACGTGGTTGGTTCAACGGCTGTGCTGTTGAAGTATGCCGTCGAGCATCCTGAGCAAGAATTTATCGTCGCTACAGAAGCTGGCATTCTGCATGAGATGCAGCGCCAATGCCCCCGTACGATGTTCTATCCCGTACCGCCGGAAGTGTCGGAGGGAAGTGTCGGTTGTCACTGCAATGAGTGTCAGTATATGAAGATGAACACGTTGCTGAAGATTTACAACTGTCTGAAGTATGAGTGGCCACAGGTGGAAGTTGACGCAGAGATTGCAAAAGATGCCGTGAAGCCCATTGAAGCAATGCTTGCTATTAAATAAGGAGTAAGGGAGTAAAGGAGTAAGGAGTATAGGAGTAAGGAGTAAAGGAGTAGTAAATAAGAGAATTAATAACTGTGTTGAAGATCGATAAGACGAGTGGTGAGATTGTGCGCTTTGTGGTAGTGGGTGTGCTGGCAACGGCTATTCATTACCTTATCTATTATTTACTATTGAATGGCTTAGGGCATAACATTGCCTATACGACTGGCTATGGCGTGAGCTTTGTGGCCAACTACGTGCTGTCGTCGCTTTTCACGTTTCGTGTAGGTATGACGTTCCGCCGCTTTGTAGGTTTCGGTTTGAGTCATCTTACCAATTATCTTCTCCAAATCGTGCTGCTCAACAGTATGATTTGGATGGGCGTGAGTGAGTTGTTGGCTCCGTTGCCAGTCTTTGCCATTGCTGTGCCCTTGAATTTCTTGTTGGTGCGGTATGCCTTAAAGCGGCTCAGTGGTCCTTCTGGCGACTATCTGCTCCTACTGTTGTCTGTCGGTTTTGCCATGCTGTTGCTTTTCTTGTTAGATGTTCCTACATTGAGCGATGACATCATTTATCACTTCTATTGGAACACTGATGAGGGGGCACCTGTTCGCACTATCAACAATTTTTCTGACTTGCTGGGTTCACAGCTGAACCACTACCTTGTGACTAACGGACGGTTGCCTGTCCACTTGCTGGCTCAGACTTTTCTGGTATTCCTACCGCCTTTAGTACTTCAGATTATTAATGCGATACTGTTTGTACTTTTGTTACACCTGTGCGCCTGCTTGCTGACTGACAATGTCCATAAGCGCATCATGGTTGCAGCGAGTGTATTCTTTCTGCTCTTTGTCGTTTTTCAGGGCTTTCGGACAGCTATTCTGTGGGGCTTAGGCTCGTTTAATTACTTATGGGTACTGGTGGCTATCTTGACTATGCTTTTATGGATGCGGCATACGGCAATGGATCGTTTGAGTTGGCGGAATGTCTTGCTCCTGCCACTTGCGCTGTTGGCTGGCTGGAGTCATGAGGCCATCGCCCTGCCGCTATCTGCTGCCTTTGCTTTATGGCTTCTAAGGCATATTGACCAGCTGCGACGCCCATCGGCCATGAGCTGTGCCATGCTGGCGTTTATGATTGGCACTGCTCTCTGCCTGTTGTCGCCTGGAATATGGAGCCGAGGAACTGATGGTGTGAGTATGACAGGGCGCATGATTAGCGGTGCCGTGAATTTGTTTTCTAATATTCGCGTTTGTTGGCTTCTTGTACTGTCAATTGTCGTGATGTGGTACAAGTGCCGCAAGGAGTTGCGCCATCATCTGCAGGCGCATGTTTATGCCTATGTAGCATTGGGCGTAGCCCTGATGATTGTATTGTTGTGTGGTTCCAACTTGGAGCGTGTTTGCTTCTTTGTCGATTTTATTGCCATGCTGCTGTTAATCAGCTTGCTGTTGCCAGTGATGCCTCAGCAGTGGTCGCGTCGCCTTGTGGTCGTGTGTGGCTTCCTGACTTTGGTGTCATACGTGCCAGCCTATATGGTTCGCAACGAAAATAGTGAGACGTGGAAGCTGGCTGTGCAGCAGATGAGGGAGCCTGGACGTGAGCTGATAGCAGTGCGGCAGCCAATGCATGACGAATGGGGTGTGGCTAACTATTTCCGCCGTCATTATGTGCTCAACTCGTTTGATTTTGGGTATTACTGTAGTTATATGGGCTTCGATGCCAATGATATCAATATGCGCTGTGCAGCGAGACTTTATGACAAGGAGCACCTGTTCTTCCTGCCTGAGGAGGTGGTTCGACGCATAGCACACGATAGCGCTGCCTACAACCATTATGAGCTTGTTTCTGATGGCTCACTGTATGTGTGGCGCCTACCAAACAACCGTCCAGTGGCTGGTGTACGTTTCGTACTGGCTCCTGAGGATGTCAGTCAACTGTTACCGCATCAGCGTCTGTTAGCTTATCGTGACGATGTCTATGAGCTCGATGACTTCCGGTTTGAGATGGTCGACGTGTACAACCACCCATATCTGGTGTTCACACGTCCGATGACGAATATCTATAGGCGTATTGACCATATAGAAATTGTCTATTGATCACTTTGAAGCAGACGGCAAAAGTCGTCTTACTGCCTTGCCTATTGCTAAAGAGCCGTAGGCTATCAGGATAGTGAGTGTGGCTGTCACTGTTAATTCTACCACGATGCCATATTGCTCGAGACCTTCGAGGTTAATGAAACGAATGAAGAAATAGTGGTAGATGTAGATATCGAGCGTGCTATTGCCGATGAGCAGTAGCTGACGGTCCATGAAGGTTGTACTGTTATTAAAGGTATAGAAAAGGGCGATAAGGGCGGTAATGGCAGAGAGGGCGATGATAAAATCAAGAATCACGGGCAGGTGGTCGATGTTTTTAAAGAAGGTGACCACTAACAGAACATAGACAGCCAGTAGCAGGGAGAATGATATCCAGGGTTTAGAGGTGATGATGTCAGTGAGAGCATATTTCCGGAAGATAAAACCGATAATAAAAAATGGCCAATAGGCAAAGGCAGCCCATGTATTGAATGGTTGCAGATAGTTTTCGGGTAGTTTTCTTACAAGTATGATGATTCCCCAAATCATTACGGCTAAAGCACAATCGGTGAGAAAGGCAACGGCCAAACGACGGTTTGTGGGTAATGCTGCTTTGTCGGACGTTTTATTCGTCAATTGGAATGGTATCAGTAACATGTAGAAGATGGTCAGTGTGAGCAGATACCAATAGCCATTGTGTCCGCCATTAAGGAAGAAGTCCTTGATACGCCCTATCAACACGGCATTGATGAGGCCTACCACCAGCATAGGCATGAGGAAACGACGGGCTTTACGAAAAAATTTGTGTAGGTCAGGTGCCCTATTGATAACAAAGCCGGAAAGGAAAAAGAAAAGCGGCACATGAAAGGTACAGATGATACTGAAAATGGGATTTCTAAAGTCACCTTCATGGTACATACAAAAATAGAAGGTATGACCCATGATGACCAAAAGCATGGCCAGGGCTTTCAATTTATCGATGTAGGGCAAACGATTCATGGAAGGAGTAAAGGAGTAAAGGAGTAAAGGAGGTAAAGGAGTAAAGGAGGTAAAGGAGTAAGGAGTAAAGGAGGATGACTAATGCTGTATGACAACCTTACGCGTGGTACCGTCGGCGAATCTCACTATGACGATGCTACCATTTGATGGGTTTTCGAGTGGCATGCCATTAAGGTTATAATAGCCGATAATCGTCTTATTCATTTCTTTTTTGACAACCGTAATCGAAGAATTGGGTGTGTAGTCAAGCTGTTCGTCCATCCATGCTATACGTTTCAAAATCCAATTTTTTACTTTGTCAATCTCCATGTCGTATGTACTGCTATTGAAAAATTTCCAAGCAGTAATGGTACGCTGAAGTGCTCCTTCTTGCTTTAGTAAGGAGGTAATGGAGTCGATGGTGGCTTCAATGTGGTTGGTTTGGAAGTTCTCCTGCCGGTATTGCGCCCACCGTTCTTTTAGCTTTGTGACGTAGGCAGGGTCTTCCATAAGTCGCATCCACCAGAATGGCACTTTGTTAAAGGCGTTTGAACCTGTGAGATAGCTATTTTGGTATCTCCAGAAGTCTGTTCCGATGGCATTGACGACATCGGTGTTGCCAAAAGCAAGGTTAAAGTCCCATATTGCTGTCTTGAATCTTGGGTCTACATTATCTCGTCTCTTATAGATATTGGTGCTTAGCCGGTAGCCATCGACATTGCCTGATACTTCCTGAGCAAGCTGCTGGTCGATGAACGACATGGTGTCGAGATACTTTGAGTAGCCTGTTTCGGGGTTGGTAAAGTTGTCGGATGCTAACACGTCCTCCATGCTGTTGAGGCGCTGCTGGATGTATTCCATCTGCTCTGGCAGCAGCTCATTGTAGTCAGGATGTTTATATTGAATGTATATCTCGTTATACTCATCGTATGTACGTCCTAAACTGTCTACAGCCAGGTATTTCGATGTGAAGAATGGCTCGTTGTCACGATCAATCTGTAGCTGGTAGCCTCCCGTCAGTGCGTCACCACTGCTGCCAGGGTCACAGAGATTGAGGCGGTATTCTCCCTTTCTGATATTTTCAGCCAACACATAGACGCCGTAGTAGATGCCGTCGAGTACGACCTCGCAATAGCAGCAACGTGGTGTATACTCGAAATAAGGCCGTTCGAGCTGGAACATCAGTACGTCGCGCAGCAAGCTACGGTCGCCAACACCTATGAGTACCCATGTGTTGTCTTTGGGCATATTGAGTATTGTTGTTTTCCGTTTTTCCCCGTTAGGGTCAGACGTGTACATCGTTTTAAAATTGAATGGCTTTTTATCCGACCAATAGAACGACGACTCACCTCGGTATCTGATAGCTACCCATCCTTCGTAATCAGCTGTTTGTGAAGGGTGCGTCACCGTGTCGCCATAATTGATGCCATTGGCATTGTTGATGATTTTCATCCTTGCCCCAATGCGGTAATCTTTGTGAATGGCATGCGTGGTGGTGTCACCACAGGAGGTGTCGATGAATAAGATGGGCAGGTTTGTCTGGTCGATGGTAATTGTATCAACCATCGGTGGATAATTCAGCTCATCATAATCGTCGGCCTTCATGTGTGATGAGAAGGCAATGAGCAGAAGGGTTATTATAATTGAAGTCTTATTGTGCATTATTGTAGGAATTAGAAATGATGGTTAGACTGTCAGATTTATGCCCAACAATCCATACTGCTTCGTTACCGCTTTGTAATGCGTTGTCGGCGAGAGCCTCTACTGTCAGGGCGTCGTAATGTGTCAGTTTAGCTTCCGTGATGACTGTCTTCCACGAATAGTGGCTATAGTGGCGGACGGCGAGTCCCCATGCAAAAGCATCGACGGGTCGGACGCAGAATGAGGAGTAGCGAGGCTCGTCAGGGTCATCAATGCTGATGACCATGGCGCGTTCAATGGATTTATCGGCTTCTTCAATGGCTTGCATGGCTAGCTGTTTGCCTAAGTTTCCTGACTCACGAGCGGCTATGTAGTGATGGATGTCGGTAAAGAGAGCAGCTGCCATGAAGAGGGCAAAGAAGATGATCCATTTATGTGCCCTTTTTGTAGCCCTTTGGCCGAGCGGAACGTTGAACGTTGAACGTTGAGGTTTATTGATGGCGTTTTGAATGATGAAAGCAATGATGATGGCAGTAATTGCAAGCGGTGCATAGTTGTGCATGATGCTGGTGACTGTCAATAAGTGGGGAGCGGCGAGGAAAAAGAAAGATATAAGAAGAAGGAAGAATGTTGACCATTGACCATTGACCATTGAACGTTGACCATTGAATATTGAATGTACAAGAAGGGTGAGGAAGGGTAGGGTCATGAGTGCGGTAACGGCGACAATGGTCCAGTTGCGTGTAGGTGGGTAAACAGCGCTCATATAGTCAAGTGGTATGAAGTTGTAGGCCACCAGTTGTACGAAATCCTTGAGGTGGTTGCCTATAGTGGCCTGTGAATAGGCTTCATCGTATTCTACGTGAAAGATGCCACTTTTATAGATGGCGAAGAAGAAGATGACATAGCCGATGGCGAGGGCGATGCCGCAGGCAAAGTCATGAAGTGCTTTCCGACGGTTGATGAGACGGAAAGCGTATGCTATGGTTGGCAGAACGACTGCCCAGGCGAGTCCGTTTTCCTTTGAAAGGGCTGCCATGAGAACGAAAAGCGTTGACCATTGAACGACGTACGATGAACGAGGACTATTGGAATTTGAAAGATAGCTCCACAGCGCTAACAGTCCCCAAAACTGGGCGTAGGTCTGGTTAAGTCCGTCACAAGCGAGCGTGGCACCGAGTGTGGCTGGCGAAAAGAAGAAGAAGAGCGTGGCTATGTTGGCTGCCATCGTCTGCAGGTTCAGCTTGCGGCAGATGGCATAAAGAAGAAAAGTGGAAGCCGTGTGGCCAAGAATGATGGCGATGTGGTTGAGCGTAGGGAAGAGTGCTGGTTGCCACCCTAACAGACAGCCAAAAAGGAAGTCCCATGGCCTGCGGATAGCATCTGGGAAAAAGTAGCCTGGGTCAGAAATCTGGATATACCAAGTCGACTGCAGTGATGTGAAGTCATCGAAGGTTGGCATGATGCCACAGACAGCCCAAAGGATAAAAGGCAGACAGCAGACAATGATAACGATTGACCAATGGATGTTGAACATTGAACGCAAGACGTCCAACGACGAATGTTGACCATTGACCATTGACCATTTTATCATAGCTAACTCATATACGTTTGCCGTCGTAGGTGCGAATAAAATAAGGTGGTCGCTTTTTCGTCTCGTTGAAGATGTGACTGAGATACTCGCCGATGATGCCTAATGAGATGAGCTGTATGCCCCCTAGGAAGAGGATGGTGACCATGAGCGTGGGATAGCCTTGCACAGGCTCGCCGACGACGATGGTCTTCACAATGATGTAAACAAGGTAGATGAAGGCGAGCAGCGAGATGACAATGCCAAAGAAGGACGCCAAGCGCAGTGGTGCTGTGGTAAACGAAGTGATGCCGTTGAGCGCAAGGTTCAGCAGTGAGCGGAACCTCCACTTCGTCGTGCCATGCTGGCGTGCCCGTTGCTGGTAGAAGATGCCCTTCTTTCGGAAGCCTATCCAGCTGAACATACCCTTCGTGTTTCGGTCGGTCTCGCGCATCTGCCGCAGGGCCATGATACACGAGCGGTCGATAAGTCGGAAGTCGCCCGTATTAGGTTGAATAGGGATGTCGGTGGTGTGCTGTAGCAGTCGGTAATAAATCTTTGATGTGCTGCGCTTCATCCACGACTCATTCGAACTTTGTCGCTGTGCATAGACGTCGTCGTAGCCCTCTTCCCAGTAGCGCAGCATGTCGGGAATAGCTTCGATGGGGTGCTGCATGTCAGCATCCATGACAATCAATGCGTCGCCATTAGCATAGTCGAGACCTGCCATGATGGCAATCTCCTTACCGTAGTTGCGCGACAGGTCGATGTAGTGGAAATGCTGAGGGTCGTCGGCGTTGAGGCGTTGCATCTGAGCAAGTGTGCCGTCGGTGCTGCCATCATTAACCAATAGGAATTCCCAGTCGTAGTTAGGATTGTCGGTAAGCACTTTATTCATGCACGACTCCAGTTCGGGGAAGGACTCTTCCTCGTTGTAGGCTGGGAGTAGGATGGTGACGACCTTTTTCAAGAGTTAGGAGTGGGGGAGTTAGGAATTAGGAGTTAGGAGTTATCTGACAACAGCGATTTTGCAAACCGTGCCCTTCTTGCCGTCGCTGGTGGCGGTAGCTACCATGTAGACGCCACTTGCCACGCGCTTTCCACTGCGGTCACGACCGTTCCAAGTGAAGATGCCGCCATTAGAGCGCCCTTGGGCTACCAGTTGTCCGCTGGTAGAGAGAATCTTCACGTCGGCATCGCGTGTCAACCCTTTTATGGTAATCAGGCCGTCATAGCCAGCCACCACAGGATTTGGGTAGGCATAGACGTTGTCCTTCACCATTTCGATAGACTCGCCTGTAGCATCACTCATGTATGAGCAGAGTCCTTGGTCGGTGCCAATGAATACCTCACCAGTCTGATGGTTGATAGCTATTGACTCGATATTATTGGAAAGCAGTGGGCTGTTAGCCGTTGTGTAGTTCTCGAGCTGCTCCATATTGTCGGCGCTCACCAGATAGAGTCCTGAACCGACGGTGCCTATCCACTTGCGGTTGCCTCCGTCAATAGCCATACACGAGATTCTGGCATCGGCCATAAGGTAGTCAGCATAGTTAGTACCATCGTTGCGTGGCACTTTTATTTGGTTGACATATTCCAAAGGGCTACCGACGGCTGACGCTTCAATCATATAGAGTCCTACACCAGTGCCTAACCATATATTGCCATCGAGATCTTCCACGATGCACTTCGGGCGGTACATCTCGTTGATAGACAACCCGTCCTGATTGACGGCGTGAACCATATAACTAACGATTTCGTCGCGCTGTGGGTCATAGCAATAGAACGATGAGGTATCCCAGTTGGCGTTGACAAACCAGAGGTAGCCGCGACTGTCCTCATAAAGAGCTCTCAGATCGTTGAGGCTCTTGCCGTTCTTCATGAGCAGCGGCTGGGGATGTTTCACCCACTGACCGTCGCTGGTGATTTCGATGATTGAGTTCTCCTCCACTTGGCTTTGCAGTAGCCAAAGACTGCCCTTGCTGTCGTAGAGCACACTGGTCACCAAGACGTACTTATTATCGTTGGCGGCAGTTTTCAGTATGCTGTTGTCCTTGTTGTAGTATTTCTGGATCTCACCGTCGTAGTACTCATAGAGTCCTGTTCGTGCCCCTCCAAAGATATGCTTGCTGTCGTTGGGGTCGATAGCCACGGCATTCATGTTAACGAAAGACCATTTGTTAGCCTCTGTGCCTGGCTGTCCTACGGCATAGTCCTGTAGGAACGTCCATTCGTTGCCATCGAAGATCTGAATGGTGGCGGGTCGCTCTACCGAGCTTCCTACTCCGCAAGTATAAAGCTTGTTGTGATGGAATTTCATGAACCCGAAGTTGTTGTATTTCGGTCCTCCGGGCTTCAGGGTCTTCACCAGTTCGATGTTCTCGTTCCAGTCAGTAAGGTCGTTGTTAAAGATATTGTCAGGATAGGAGTTGGTGAGCGACCAGTTATGTGGGTCGATAAGGTTGTTGTACAGTTTGGCCGTCAGCTGGTTTCCACCCTTTGTTTTCACATAGATGTCATCGTTGTCGATACCTATGTTGGTAATGTTGTAAAGCAGGATATAGGATTCTGCAATCTCAGCACGTTCCATATTGACTTTCACCACGCCGAAGCCAGTGGCCAGATAGGCATACTTGTCGTGGATATAGACATTGTTGACGGTCTTGTCCTGTGTCATCGACTTGGTGTACAGCGAACTGATGCTGTAGACGTTGTCGTTGGTGTCGAGCAGATCGATGTTCGAGTTTTGGTAGACAATGATAAGGCGCTTTGCCGTGGGATTCCAAGCAATGTGGGTGATGTATGAGTCGTTGAGCTGGTTCACCTTGTCGTAGGTGGTGATGCTCTGGTCATTCATATTGTAGCTGTAGAGTCCGTTGGAAGCTCTGACGTAGAGCATGTTACCCCCTTTAACGATTTGTTGTGGCTCATAGTAGGAAGAGAATGACTTCCATGAGCCTATCTGTGCCAAGCTGTTGAGTGATAAGAGTGCGGTGATGCATAGTGGCAGGAGCCGTCTCATCCATCGTGTTGCTCTTTTTGTCGTTTCCATCGTTGTTGTCTGGTTAGTTGATTACTTGTTTAAAAGGTAGTCGGCAAGCTTCTTGACAGCACGTGCTCGGTGGCTGATGTGATTCTTGGTCAGCGGGCCAAGCTCGGCGAATGTCAAGTCGTAGCCTTCGGGACGGAAGACCGGGTCGTAGCCGAACCCTTCAGCCCCACTGCGTTGGTGGGTAATCTCGCCTTCGACAACGCCCTCGAAATAGTGTTCGTGGGTGTTGTTGGCACTCTCTCCCTCTTCTATTAACGCAATAACGGTGCGAAATCTTGCCTTACGATTGTTATTTTCTCCTAATTCACGCAGCAGGCGAGCCATGTTGGCTTCAGAGTCGTGGGCACTCACAGCGCTGTTTTCCATTGCGGCATAGCGAGCACTGTAGATGCCAGGTGCACCATCGAGAGCATCCACTTCCAGACCTGTGTCATCGGCAAAGCATCCGATGTGGTAGTGGTCGTTGACGTAGCGTGCCTTCTGCAGTGCATTCTCTTCGAGGGTCAGCCCCGTTTCTGGAATGTCAGCATGACAGCCGATATCATTCAGTGACAGCACTTCTATTTGTTCGCCCAATATCTGACGTACTTCCTCCAGCTTGTGCTGGTTGTTAGTGGCAAAGACAATCTTCATCCTTTATATACTTTACTCCTTACTCCTTTACTCCTTTACTCCTTTACCTCCTTACTCCTTCCTCCTTCACCTCCTTCACTCCCTTTACCTCCTTTACCTCCTTATTTCCAAGTCCCACCTTTATTTGGTCGAAGCCCTCACCAAAGACGCCAATGACACTCGACTGTGAGACAAATGCCTTCGGGTCTAAGAACTTAATAAGGCGGAAAATGTTGGTGCTCTGCTCCTTATGGGCCAGCACGCAGAGCACTTTACGCTCTTTGCCGCTGTACCATCCCTTTCCGTCGAGGATGGTGATGCCCAGCCCCTGATGGCCCAAAGCATTAGCAATCTCCTGCCATTGCTCCGAGAAGATGAGGAACTGCACGGAGGAACGTCGCTTGTTGTACGTATAGTCGAGCATGAAGTTCTCGATGTACATGGCCACGAGGCCCATCACCACCATCTGCACGCGGTGGTGCATCTCGCCGAACTGTGGGAAGAGCACACAGGAGCCTATGACAAAGAAGTCAAGGGCGATGAGCACCGAGCCGATGGACATGTTATAGTACTTGTTCACCGAGGCCGCGATGATATCGGCACCGCCCGTTGAACCATTGTTCACAAAGACGAAACCCAGACCCATGCCTGTCAGCGAGCAGCCAATGACCAGCGAGAGGAAGTCCTGCCCCTCGCCCAACGTCTTGATCATCTCGCCAGCAGCATCGCGTGGCACAAATTCCTTCCACATTGCGAGGAACAGTGACAGCCCGAAAATGGCGTAGATGGTCTTGATGAGGAACTTCAGGCCCAGAATCTTCAGGCCGGCAATCAGCAGCACGGCATTGATGATGACGATGGTGTACTGTACAGGGAACTTTGTGGCATATTCGACAATGGCCGCCATACCAGCCACACCACCCGTCACTATCTCGTAGGGCATGAGGAAGAAGGTGAAGGCGAAAGTGTAGAGCAACAGCCCCAAGGTGATGCCCACATAGTCCTTCACCTCGTTCTTCAGCAGCTCACGGCTTAAGTTTACAGTCAGCGGCATATCTATCCTACTTACTCCTTTACTCCTTTACTCCTTTTCTCCTTTACTCCTTACTCCTTACTACTTACACACAATGTTTATCATGCGGCCAGGCACAATGATAACCTTCATGATTTGCTTGCCATCGGTATAGCGGGCGGTACGCTCGTCGTTGCGAACGGTCTGCTCGATGACATCGTTGGTGGCGTCAGCAGCGAACTGCAGTTCAAAGCGGGCCTTGCCGTTGAAAGCCACACCCATCTTCACCTGACTCTCGACCAGGTAGTCCTCGTTCCATTCCGGCCACTGGGCATCGCAGACAGAGCCCTCGCCACCGAGCATCGACCATAGTTCCTCTGATATGTGGGGAGCAAAGGGAGCAATGAGGATGGTGAGTGTCTTCATCAGCTCACGATTCTTGCATTTTAGTGCGGTGAGCTCGTTAGTGCAAATCATGAAGGCTGAGATGGCCGTGTTGTAGCTGAACTGCTCGATGTCCTGGCTCACCTTCTTGATAAGTTTGTGTACCGACTTCAGTTCCTCGGGCTTAGCTGCTGTTTCGGTTGTTGCGATGTCATCACAACAGACAGAACTGACGAGATTCCAGAATTTCTTCAAGAAGCGGTGGCAGCCATCGATGCCGTTGGTGTCCCAAGGCTTCGACTGCTCCACAGGTCCGAGGAACATCTCGTAGAGACGCAGCGTGTCGGCGCCGTACTTCTCGACCACCATGTCGGGGTTGACGACGTTGAACATCGATTTCGACATTTTCTCCACGGCCCATCCGCAGATGTACTTGCCGTCCTCAAGAATGAACTCGGCGTTAGCATATTCGGGGCGCCAGGCTTTGAATGCTTCAATATCGAGCACGTCAGCTGAGACGATGTTCACGTCAACATGAATGGGTGTCACCTCATACTGATCCTTCAGGCCAGCACTGACGAAGACGGGGTTCTCCGATTTCTCGGAAATAACTCTATACACAAAGTTACTTCTTCCCTGAATCATGCCCTGGTTGATGAGCTTCTTGAAAGGCTCGTCCTCACAGATGTAGCCCGAGTCGAAGAGGAACTTGTTCCAGAAGCGTGAATAGATGAGGTGACCCGTAGCGTGCTCAGAGCCGCCGACGTAGAGGTCAACTTCGCGCCAGTATTCGTTGGCATCACGGCTAACCAGTGCCTTGTCGTTGTGGGGGTCCATATAGCGCAGGTAGTAAGCCGACGAGCCAGCGAAGCCCGGCATGGTGTTCAGCTCAAGGGGGAAGACGCTCTTGTTGTCAATCTCGTCTTTCGACACCACACGGTCGAACTTCGTGTCCCAGGCCCACATCTTGGCATGTCCCAGTGGTGGTTCGCCTGTCTCGGTGGGCTTATACTCATCGATTTCAGGCAGCTCCAAAGGCAGACAGTTGACGGGGATGGTGTAGGGCATGCCCTCCTTATAGTAGATGGGGAACGGCTCTCCCCAATAGCGTTGGCGTGAGAAGATGGCGTCGCGCAGACGGTAGTTCACCTTTACGCGTCCCAGACCATTCTCTGTGACGAACTTCTTCGTGGCGGCAATAGCTTCTTTGACGCTCAGGCCGTTCAGCGAGAAACCGTTGAGCGACTGTTTGCCTGCCATCGGCGAGTTCATCACAGTGCCTTCCTTGGCATCGAAGCTCTCCTCTGACACGTCGGCACCCTCGATAAGTGGCACGATGGGCAGTCCGAAGTGCTTGGCAAAGGCATAGTCACGGCTGTCGTGAGCGGGGACGGCCATGATGGCGCCAGTGCCGTAGCCAGCCAGCACGTATTCGGCAATCCAGATAGGAATCTTCTCGCCAGTGAAGGGGTTGATGGCATACGAGCCTGAGAAGACGCCCGTCACCGTGTGGTCTATCTGGCGGTCACGCTCCGTGCGCTTCTTGACGTAGTTCAGGTACTCGTCGACGGCAGCCTGCTGCTCAGGTGTGGTGAGCTGCTGAACAAGCTCTGACTCTGGAGCCAGCACCATGAACGTCACACCGAAGATGGTGTCGGCGCGTGTCGTAAATATCGTGAAGTGCTTGTCAGAATCGGCTATCTGGAACTCCATCTCCGTACCTTCGCTTCTTCCTATCCAGTTGCGTTGCGCCTCCTTCAGCGAGTCGCTCCAGTCTATCTCCTCAAGGCCGTCAAGCAGACGCTGGGCGTAAGCCGACACGCGAAGGCACCACTGCCGCATCTTCTTCTGAACCACAGGGTAGCCACCACGCACGCTGAGGCCATCGACCACCTCGTCGTTGGCCAGCACCGTGCCAAGTTGCGGGCACCAGTTCACCATCGTGTCGGCCAGATAGGCGATACGGTAGTTCATCAGCACCTCCTGCTTCTTCTTCTCCGAGAAGGCATCCCACTCGGAAGCGGTGAAGTGCAGCTCCTCGGTGCCAAGGGCGCCGCAGCCCTCGGAGCCCATCAGCTCGAAGTGCTCAATAAGCTTGATAGTAGGCTGAGCCTTCATCGACGACAGCGAGAAGTAGCTCTTGAACATACGCATGAAAGCCCACTGCGTCCAGTGGTAGTACTGGGGGTCGCAGGTGCGCACCTCACGGCTCCAGTCGAACGAGAAGCCAATCTTGTCCAACTGCGTGCGATACTGGTTGATATTCTGCTCAGTGGTGATGGCAGGGTGCTGACCTGTCTGGATGGCATACTGCTCGGCGGGCAGGCCATAGGCATCGTAGCCCATGGGATTCAGCACGTTGAAGCCTTTCTGACGCTTGTAGCGGGCATAGATGTCGCTGGCAATGTAACCCAGCGGATGACCTACATGAAGACCCGCACCGCTGGGGTAGGGGAACATGTTCAGCACGTAGAACTTCTTCTTCGTCTTGTCTTCAACTACGCGGTAGGTGCCGTTCTCAGCCCACCGCTTCTGCCATTTCTTTTCAATTTCTCTGAAGTTGTATTCCATATCTTTGTTTTGTTGATTGCCTATGTTATTGCGGAATTTCCGCGCAAAGGTACGTAAAAAAGCGCAGATTGCCAAAACAAATGGCGAATAATTGAAAAAACTCGCCTCTTTTGCTTGCTATTCCAATTAAATTTCGTACTTTTGCAGCCAGATTACTGATTATTAACTTTAAAAACTATTCGAGTATGAAGAAAACATTACGCTTTTCATTGCTAAGCATGTTACTGATGCTGGCAAGTAATGTCATGGCACAAAAAACAGTGACCATCGACTTCGACAATGACTACCAGACGCTGTTCCCATCACTGCCTGGTGTTTCATGTTCAGCTAACAAGGATCAGGGCATCGAGGCATCGAGCGACGGCGATTTCACCAACGGCGTTGCCACCACCTCTACTGCCGTTGATGGTGTCACCGTCACCGTGACGCCCGCCGAGGATGCCAAGACCCCCAGCCGTATTTGGGACCGCGCTCCCCGTCTCCGCATGTACAGCGGCACGTTCACCGTTACCGCCACTGAGGACATCACCAAGATTGAGTTCACGGCAGGCAGCAACTACAACATCTCGACCACCAATGGCACGCTCGACGGCAAAGTATGGGTGGGCCAGTCGAAAGAGATTGTCTTCGACATTGCCAAGAACACGCAAATCAACCAGATCGTTGTGACGCTGGGCGGCACGCCAGAGGTTATCGACCCCAACAAGAAGGGCACTCAGGACAATCCCTACACCGTTGCTGAGGCTCAGGAACTCCTGTCGACATTAGATGTCAACGTGAAGACGGATGCCGTCTACGTCAAGGGTTTCATCTCACAGATTGACGAGGTCGACGAGACAGGACAGTATGGCAATGCTACCTATTACATCAGTGACACCAAGTCTACCGATGGCCAGCTCTACGTCTTCCGTGGCTACTATCTGGAGAACACCAAGTTCACCTCTGCCAGCCAGATTGCTGTTGGCGACGAGGTAATCGTTACCGGTCAGCTGGTCAACTACCGCAGCACGAAGGCTGCAGAGACCGATCCCTACACACCGGAGTTCACACAGGGTAACTACATCTACTCGCACAACGGCAAGACCAAGGCCGATGGTGATACGCCCGTGACACCTCCCGATACCGAGGTGAAGAGCATCAACGTCGCTGAGGCGCTCGCTATCATTGATGGCTTGGAGGATAGTAAGATTACTACCGAGCTCTATCAGGTGAAGGGTTATGTCATCTCCATTACCGAAATCTCCACTGAACAGTATTTCAACGCTACCTTCGTGATGGCCGACAGCAAGAACGCTACCGAAGGCCTGACGGCTTTCCGTATCAAGGGCTTCGAGGGTAAGGACATCACCAATCCCGAGATTGTCAAGGTTGGCGACGAGGTGGTCGTTGAGGGACACCTGCAGCGCTTTGTCAGGGACGGCGTCATGACGCCGGAGATTGCACAGAATGGCGGCAAGCTCATCTCCGTCAATGGTAAGACCAGCGATGATGGTGGCACACCACCTGTCGTCGACGTGAAGGAGGTCTCTGTAGAGCAGGCACTCGACATCATCAACGATGAATTGGAGGATGGCAAGACAACAGCCGACAATTACCGTGTCAGTGGCTTCGTCGTCGGTACACCCGACTTCCAGCGCAAGGATGATGGCTCGCTCTTTGGCAATGTCAACTTCGAAATAGCCGATGAGAAGGGTGGTTCGCCTACGCTGACCGTGTTCCGCGCAAAGAGCTTCGACAACGTCAGCTTCACCGAGGAGACCATCAATCTGCTCAAGGAAGGCGACGAGGTGGTCGTAGAGGGCAAACTGCAGCGCTTTGTTAAGGACGGTGTGATGACGCCGGAGGTCTCCAGCTGCCACATCTATTCCATCAATGGCAACCTGAACATCAACGCCATTATGATGAACGACGCCGACAACCAGACCGTCTACAACCTTGCCGGACAGCGTGTCGCCAAGGCTCAGAAGGGTCTCTACATCGTCGGTGGCAAGAAAGTCATCGTGAAGTAATTACCTTTCGATACCCCATACTACGGGGACGGGTTTTTTGATTTCGTTTGAATCAAAAAACCCGTCCCCGTTTTTACTCCCCGTTTTTACTTCCAACGAGGTTATTTGGGACGTTTTAACGACTTTTAAGGAAGAAATGAACGTATCTTTAGACTTTTTTTCTTAATTTTGCAGCTGAAGCGGAAAGTATCCGCTCGGCAGAGAGGCGTGGAACTGAAGCAGTTCCGCATTTTTGCCGTGGAATGAGGTAAGAAAATAATTATCAACTAAAATTAAAACTATTATGAAACATTGTGTTTTTCTTCGTTACATGCTGCTGACATTGCTCGTCAGCATGTTCGGTTTTGGCAAGGCCGCCGCACAGCAGGCCTATGCCCAGTACACCGAGTCAAACGCTACGCTGACGTTCAAGTACGACAGTAACTATCTGACAGGTCAAACCTACCAGCTGAACAGCGGTAAGACCGATCCGGGCTGGTACACCGACGAAACTTACAAAAAAGTTGAAAGGGTTGTTTTCGAGACGTCGTTTGCCTCGGTGCGTCCCACTTCCACGTACCGTTGGTTCTACTATATGGAGAAGCTTAACGAGATTGTCGGCCTTGATAATTTCAATACCAGCGAAGTGACCAACATGGACTGGATGTTCTCGCACTGTAGTATGACAGATTTTAGAGACCTGACCTTGGACACCAAAAAGGTTACGAGCATGCGCTACATGTTCGCCTACAGTGGTAACGAAGTGCTAGGGTTGAACTTCAACACAAGCAACGTGACGGACATGAGCGGCATGTTCGCGCAGTGCAAGCAGCTGAAGGTGGCCGACCTGAGCACCTTCAATACTGGCAAGGTGGTGAATACCGACGATATGTTCCGTCTCGACGGTGCGCTGACGACGGTCTATGTGGGTGAAGGCTGGAACATGTCGAAGGTGACCGATTCTGAGGATATGTTCTATGAGTGTTGGAAACTTGTCGGCGGTGCCGGAACGACCTATCAATACAATGTCACTGACAAGACTTACGCCCGTGCCGACGGCACGGAGACGCCAGGCTACTTGACGCTGAACGACCAGTATGCAGTTTACGAAAGCAGCAAAAACCAGCTGACGTTCTATTGCGACGCCAACAATACTGAGCACTCGGGCAAGAAGTACTATCTGAACCGTGTCGGCGGCGATGAGGCCTGGAACGGTGATGGCACTGGTCAACTGGTGAAATACGTGGTGTTCGACCCGTCGTTTGCTGCTGCCCGTCCAACATCCATGATCCGTTGGTTCCAGGGGATGGAGCGTCTGGAGTACATCACCGGCATGGTGGAGTATCTTGACATCAGCAATGTGTCTAACCTGAGCTTCATGTTCTACAAGTGCAGTTCACTGAAAACCATCGACCTGAGTTTGTTCAACACGAGTGAGGTGACAGACATGATGTATATGTTCTACGGTTGTTCGTCGCTGAAGACCATCTATGTCGGTAACGGATGGGACACGTCGAGCGTTCGTGAGTATGGCTTAGAACACATGTTCGAAGGCTGTACCAGCCTCGTCGGTGGTCAGGGCACTACCTACGATGCTGCACACGGCGGCGATTATGCTCACGCCGACGAAGGGACGTCGAATCCCGGCTACCTGACACTGGGCGCTCCTTACGCTGTGTTCAACGCCAGCGCACTGACATTCTATTGCGACGCAAACCGTAGTGAGCGCTTAGGTAAGACATACAGCCTGAACGTTGGCCAGAACGACCCGGGCTGGTACCAGGATCGTTCTACCAACTCCATCAGTTACGTCAAGTTCGACCCGTCGTTTGCCACTGTCCGTCCGACGACGACTTACGGTTGGTTTGGCAACATGGGGAGTTTGTTGACCATCACGGGTATGAAGGAATACCTGAACACGAGTGAAGTGACCGACATGAAGCGCATGTTCAGTTCGTGTGCCAGCCTGCAGATGCTCGACCTGACGAGCTTCAATACGGCGAAGGTTACGGACATGAGCGAGATGTTCTCGAATTGCAATGAAATGACAGCCCTTGACCTGAGCAGCTTCGATACGCACAATGTGACAACGATGCATGCAATGTTCTTCCGTTGTGCTGGGTTGAAGACCATTTACGTGGGTGACGGATGGAGCCCACAGGGCGCAAGCCAGATGTTCGAGGGCTGCATCAGCCTCGTCGGCGGTGAGGGCACGACCTACGATAGTAGTCACACGGGATACGACTACGCCCATGTCGATGGTGGCACGGATAATCCCGGCTACCTGTCGGTGAAGAAGCCCTACGTTGTGTATAATAACGGCACGCTGAAGTTCTGCTTCGACATGTACCGCGACACATGTCCTGGCACGACGTATGACCTGAACAACGGTTCAGGGTCCATCATGACTGCGTGGTATACCGACGGTAGCTACAAGAACGTCACCAGCGTGGTGTTCGACCCGTCGTTTGCCGATGCGCGTCCTACGACGACTGGCGGCTGGTTCATGGAGATGTCGAAGCTGTCTTCGATTACGGGCATGAAAGAATACCTCAATACGAGCGAGGTGGAAGGCGCAACCTTGATGTTCTATGGCTGCAGCTCTTTGGAGAGTCTCGACCTGAGTAACTTCGACACGCAGAAGATGACGATAATGAACTCCATGTTCAACGGCTGCAGCGGTCTGACGTCGCTTGACCTGAGCAGCTTCAACACGGCGAAGGTCACAGACATGGGCTACATGTTCAATGCGTGCAGCAACCTGAAGACCATCCTTATTGGCGAGGGCTGGAGTACGGAAAGTGTCCGCACCTCGTACTTGATGTTCAACGGCTGCACCAGTCTCGTCGGTGGAGCCGGCACGGCGTACGACGCTGAGCATACCGACGCCGCCTACGCCAAGGCCGATGGTGGTCAGAGCGATCCCGGCTACCTGACACGCTTAGCTGCCTACACCGAGTACGCCGACGGCACACTGACCTTCTACTTCGACGGCAAACGCGGTCAGCGCTCGGGCCAGACCTACGACCTGAATAGATACACGCCCAAGTGGTTCTCGGACGGCACTTACAAAAACGTCACCAGCGTGGTGTTCGATGCTTCGTTTAAGGAGGCCTGCCCCGTCAGTACACGGGAGTGGTTCGAGTCTATGTCGAACCTTGAGTCCATCACGGGCATGACGGAGTACCTCAACACAAGCGAGGTGACCGATATGGCGGGCATGTTCTTCGGCTGCCAGAAGCTGACAACGCTCGACCTGAGCAACTTCGACACGCAGCAGGTGACGGACATGTCCTCCATGTTCGGCGGTTGTTCGGCCCTTACCACCATCTATGTCGGCGACAAGTGGAGCACGGCCAGCGTCACGTTGTCTTATTATATGTTCTACTCCTGTGATAACCTCGTTGGCGGTGCCGGCACGACGTATGACGAAGCCCATATCGGTGCAGACTACGCCCACGTCGACGGTGGCGCTGACAATCCGGGCTACCTGACGTTCAAAGCAAGTCTGAAGGGCGACGTGAATCTTGACGGCCAGGTGGGCATCGGCGACATCGTCGCCATCACAAACGTCATGGCAGGTATTGAAACCAATTCCGCCGTCGTGGCACGTGCCGACGTGAACGGCGATGATCAGGTGGGCATCGGCGATATCGTGGCCATTACGAACATCATGGCCGGCATCGAGTAACCTCCACTACCCCCTTACTACGGGGACTGGTTTTTGATTAAGACGAAATCAAAAACCCGTCCCCGTATTTTCGTATTGAACTATTGGTAATTCAAGTAACTTGAGCATTCGAGTTGTAGTCGGATCATGTCAAGACTCAATACCAATGATGGAAGAAAATCTTTCCCTGGCAGCGAAATCTCAAAAAGATTTCGTACCTTTGCACCCGCAATGACCAGAAGTAGACCATCGACCTGCAGCTTCGTGAGCTGCCTGATGCTGCTCATGCTCCTCACCGCGTGCTACGGCCCGCAGCGACGGCAGATGCTCGCCCTCCTCGACGAGGCCGACAGCCTTAACCGTGCATACGCCCAGCTGCCCTCCGACACCCTCCTCCGTCAGGCCGCCGACTTCTTCGACCGCCACGGCACTCCCAACGAGCAGGTCCGCGCCCACTACCTCCTCGGCTGCGCCTACCGCGACATGGGAGAGGCACCACGCGCCATCGACTGCTTCCTCGAAGCCGCCGCCAAGGCGGACACCACCGCTGCCGACTGCGACTTCCGCCGACTGTGTTGCGTTTACTCGCAGATGGGCAATGTCTATTATCACCAAATGCTGTTATCCAATGCACTATATGCCAGACGACAAGCACAGCATTATGCAGAGCTGGCTGGTGACACCCTTGGGGCCATCTCAAGTCTGAAACTGTCGGCTTCCGTCTATATCTTGCAGAACAAGCCGGACAGCGCGGAAACCATCCTCAGGAAAGCCGTTGCCCTGTACAATGCGCATGGCTATATCCAAGGCGGCATACTGTCATCCGTCATGCTCATGCATTTACTCGTCGACCAGCCCTCCAGATTGCCGGAATTAAAAGAACTAATTGACAAATACGACAACGAAAGCGAATTGTTCGACAGTAGGCATGAATTACCTCCGTCCAAGCGGCAATTCTATTACTATAAAGGTAAATATTTCGAAGCCACCAATCAACTTGACTCTGCAGAACACTATTACCGTAAAATCTATCGCCCTAACATGAGTTATATGGAGTACGCACCGCTATATAGCGGTCTGCTCGGCGTCTATCAAAAGCGCCATCAAGGTGACTCCATTGCCAAATACGCTCAGCTCTATTGTATGGTCAACGACTCGTCCGTTGCCCTCAAGGACCAGGACATCACGGCACAAATGGGTGCCAGCTACCAGTACAGTCGTTTCCAGAAGGAAGCCTTCGACAATGCAACCAAGGTCTACCATTTCAGGCTCACACTCATTATTTCCTCCTTGATTTTCATGGCAGTGCTGGCCATCGGTACGTTTTGGGTAAGGTCGTACGCGAAAAGACAGAAGGAGAAGCGGCGGCTGCTTGAAATCCAGCACAAGAAAGAGTCGGAGAGGCTGAGGAGGGAATACGAACAGGAAAAGGAGATTTTGCAGGAATACCAAGAGCAGAAGCAGCGCGAACTGGAAGCCCGTCAGCAAGTCATCGCCCTCATACAGAAAGAACTGGAGGCTGCAAAAAAGGACGTTGCAGGCTATCAAGACAAGTACAACGAGTCTCTACAGTCTATCCATGTCATAAGTTCAGACAAAGCTGCGCTGTCTGAAAGAATCAGAGACCTCGAGAGACAATTGGAGAGTAACATTCAAGACCGTGATGCTGAAAGCAATTGGAGTGTGATGAAAGATTATGCCGATTCTGCTATTGTCCTCCAAATCCAGAATAAGGCTGAAAGCCAGAAGGGAAAACTTACAAAGAAGGAAATGCACGAACTGGTGAAGGCCACGGCTCAGTATATCCCCCAGTTGGTTCGTGACCTTAATGCCGTTCACAGCGTCAGCCAACAGAAGATGTGCGTTTGCATCTTGACGGCGCTTAATGTCAGGCCTGGTGACATAGTGCGGCTTTTGGACGTTTCCCCCTCAATAGTTTCTAATTGCAAGTGTGACCTTAACACCTCTCTCTTTGGAGATGATGGAGCGAGCAGGCTCCATACAAATCTGCTTCAACGCTACCCTGTTTTGGCGTTTTTCCTCTCTAAAGAGCGTTAATCTGAATTTTCGTGTAAAATTTTTCATGCAGTACTGACCGAATTCGCGAAATGCCTTTAAGCAAAGGCGTTTCGTGAATTGTTTTTTTCTTTATTAACAGAAAAATCTGAAAAAGTGTGTAAAAATAACGAGCCTTTTACTTGCCAGTTTCTTCCGATTGGGGTAATTTTGCACCAAACAAAAAACGTTATTAACCCTTTTAATAACAGCGTTATAATTAAAAAATGGGAAAAAGCATATGAAGACCAAGAATTACCAACAGAAAAGAACGTGGTGGATTCTGTTGCCGATATGGCTGGCATTTACCATCACTATCTGTGAACCGGCTTACTGCCGTCCAATGCTCAAGGAGGGCAAG
>JAEEGL013268643.1_pt1 | contig 84484 bp, 55 predicted proteins | sample 9134231 | NCBI WGS metagenome assembly JAEEGL01 (sample SAMN16246548, study PRJNA631951) | gut metagenome | biome: gut microbiome; feature: rumen; material: fiber-attached | host: Bos | place: Iran: Karaj | collected 2018-10
AACCCGCCCTGCTTGGTGTAAGCAGGGCGGGTGTTGTTTGTGCGGAATGCGTTATGAATTCGGGGTGACACGCAGCAGGGTAGAAGAAGTGTTCTGCGCGCGGAGATCATCGAAGTTTTCGTAAACTTCACTCTTGGAGGTATAGATTCTCAGTTTGCCGTTGTTCCAGTTTGCCGTATCGGTTGAGAATAAGTCGATACACTTTGTTGTGTTTTTGTGATTCGGCATAAACAGAACGGTTGTTTTATGCATGCTCGCACCGAAAACGGTCTGATTGTTGTAAGCAAACATAACGTCCGTACCTTTCTGAGCGAAATTGATCGAGCCCAGACTGTTGCACATGCAGAATGCACGCTTATCAATCGTACTTAAGTTCGGGCAGTTCTGGAATCCGGCAGAAACAAGTTCATAACAATTTTCAAAGGTACGCTCTGCAATACCTGCGAGTGCTGCATTCGGTCCTTCAACTCTTACGCTGATGAGGCTGCCGTTATAAAATGCGCGTTTGCTAAAGGAAAGGACAGTTTTAGGTACCACAAGATACCGGATGGATTGTCTGAGCGCAAGATTTTGAGTAAGCGTGGTCGGCTTATCTCCGATATAAATAACGGTATAGGTCTTTCCGTTATTGGGATTCACAACAGTTTCAGGGATTTCTACACGCTCAGCCCGACTGTCGTCAACACCATGGAAATATACAGTCTTGCTGGATTCATTTGCAACTGAGAAGCACATGTTATACGTTAAAAATGGATCCCAATTCGTTGCACGGACTTTGAATGCATTGGTTAACCCGGATGTATTAAATGTCAGTGTGCTTTGCTGCGGTGTAGGAAGATCTGTTTGTTCATAATCCGTCAAGAAAAACAAATCCCAATAATAAGTGCTGCCTCTTTGAACTCTGCCAACACCAACATAATTATATCTATCACTGTAATTACCCAAAAAGGTGTTTTTATAGTCATCAAGAACCGCTTGTGCAGTAATGTATTTTTGCCCATAAACAGGTATTTGGGTAATGGCACCCACACCGCGAGACATAACACTTCTGATATGGTATCTATTCAGAATTGAGTTCCAAGCAGTATTATAATAATTGTTAATGTCAAGACTGATCTGATTGGCTTGATATTGCGCTGCATCACAAAGCGGTTCAGCTATCTGTAACGGCTGTAATTGATGAGCTGCACGTTCTTTATTGATGAGGTCTACAAGCTGAAATGCAAGTTTTTCTGTATTATCCTGATAAATAAATGCATTTGCCGGAATTGCCGACACCAACAGTGTCAGTGAAATAATGATTGCCGAGATAACAGATAAAATCCTCTTTTTCATGACATGATTCTCCTTTTAAGTCAATATAATTGTGGTAGATGATATGGGTCGCTATATATTGTTATGAACCGGTTCAACAATATCAAAGTGAAAGCTGGGATATAGAATCAGAAATGCGGGAAAAAGATGCAAAAAAATATACAGATGAGTTTTTATCAAGTAAAGAATCAGAAAGACAATTCCGCACAGACAGGAGAAATTTCTATGCGGTGTTTATGATAATATAGCTCCTTTCTTTGAAGTTTTTGTCTTGTTTGTTACAATATAGCACGAAAAAACACGAAAGTCAATAGTTGTACCAAGTTTTAATGTATTCTTAATATTCGACAGATATAACAAAATTGCGCAGCCTTGCAGGATTGCCCTGCGGCTGCGCAGCGGATGTATCTTAAACAATATTATTTTTAAGCGCAAAGACGGCAAGCTGTGTACGGTCTTTCAGGCCGAGCTTTTCGAGCAGCCGGGAGATACTGTTGCGTACCGTGCCCTCTGCGAGAAACAGCTTTGCAGCGATCTCCTTGTTGTCGGCTCCGTCGCAGATCAGCCGCAGAATGTCGGTTTCCCGCGCCGTCAGATCGAAGTTGGAGGCGTCCTGCTGCAATGCGACGTCTTTTTTGATCGAGCGGAACACATTGTCGCAGAATACATTGATGCCGCCCGCGACCGCACGGATCGAATTGAGAATCTGGCTGTTGTCCATTTCCTTGAGAATGTACCCGTCCGCGCCGCTGGAGATCGCCCTGTCTACGGTTTCCTTGTCGTCGAAGGTTGTCAGCACGAGCACCTTGACATCCGGCAGCGTATCCTTGATCTTGCGCGTGCCGTAGCCGCCGTCGTGGCCGGGCATCCGCATGTCCATGAGCACGACATCCGGTTTCAGCTTCACGCTCATTTCATAGGCCTCTTTGCCGTTCGATGCCTCGCCGACAACTTCAATTTCACTGTCCTCCGCGAGCACCGCCCGCAGGCCAGCCCGCAGAATCTGCACATCGTCTGCAATGATAACTCGGATCATGTTTCTGCCTCCTTTACGGGTATCCGGATGACGGTCTGGAATCCCTCGCCGGGTGCGGACGAGAACCTGACCGTTCCGCCGAGCGCCTCTGTCCGCTCGCGGATTCCGCGCAGCCCGTTCTGTTCGGTGATATTGTCACAGCCCCTGCCGTCGTCCAGAATGTACATTTCGATGCGGTCGGCAAGGAATTTCAGGATGATGCTGATGCTTTCCGCCTCTGCATAGCGGAGTGCGTTGGTAATCGTTTCGCGGCAGTTGTCGTACATCCCGCGGATGCAGAAGCTGAACCGCTCGTCCTCGGTGCCCTGTATGCAGAGATCAACCTTGACGGCGCGTACCGCTGAAACAACTGTCTGCACGGCTCTTGTGACTGACGTCATGAATTCGTCGTCCCGCAGATTGTTGATCGTACAGCGGAGCTGTGTAACGCCGCTGCGGGAAAGGCCGTCGATTGCGGAGATGTTCTCGGCCAGCTTCTGCATATCGGGCGTATCCTGCCCGGTTTCGTACTTCATCATTCTGGCCAGTGAGCTGATCATAGTAAAGGTATGCCCCGCAGAATCGTGCATTTCCTGCGCGATACGGTTGCGCTCCTGTTCCAGGCTGAGCTTTTTTTCCGCAGCAGCCAGCTCGTGATATTCTGTCACATTGCTGATGGTCACGATGCTTGCGACCTTGCTGCCGTTCTGGTTCGTACAGAGCGAGCGGCGGATACTGTAAAATTCATTTCCGATTTGTACTTCTGCGGAGGAAAAGCCCTTCGGCAGTTCCTTTCCGGCGGCTGTATGCAGCGCTTCAAGAAACTGCGGCATTGTCTGCACGTCACTGAGAAACGGCAGCCCGCCGATGTATTTGTTGCGGTAGGTCAGCATGCCGCTAATGTCAAAAATCATGACACCGCTGTCAATGTTGCTGATGGTATCGCGGATTGCGATGCTGTTGATATTGAGCAGCCCGTACCGTCCGAGCGCGATGAGAATAAGCAGGCTTGAAACACCGAAGAACAGCGGCGTCAGTGCGATGGTCGCCCGAAGAATGCCGGTCAGTGTCAGTGTATTGATCGCCAGCGGGATCGCTGCGGAAAGAATCAGCAGCACAGACTGCTTTGAGATCATGGCGGAATCCCGTGTATGCTTAAAGCAGATGATTGTAATGCCGGTGAGAATCAGAACATAATATAGTACCTGGAATGCATAAAACAGCGGGCCGTAGGTCACATGTCCCGCTTCAAATACAGCATAATACAGATGGTGCAGCGGGTTTGTCAGCACGACGGTCACGGCTGCGACTGCGAGCAGCGGAAGAAAGTTCATGAGACGCTGCACACGTCTGCCGGATTCCGTATATGCGGAAGAAAGCATCAGCCAGAGCGGTGCAAAGCAGCTGATGCCGACGTTTCCGATGCAGTAGCTGATCCAGTATTGCTGCTTTGTGACGGAAAAGAGGATGAGCAGCTCGGAAATCAGCCATAGTACGATTGAAAACTGACAGCTGATGAACAGTCTTGTCAGGCGGTTGTTGTTGCCGCGGTGGATAATCCATATGACGGAACCCATCATGCCGCACAGACCGATAATCAGTAGAACCGCCGGGACGATTCCGGACATCCTATGCACCTCCCTTTTTGTTGATTATAGCATATTATACTGAAAAGTGCAATGGGAGAAGTGAAAAAAGATAATATCTTCGCTGCTTGGGAGCAAAATCGGAGGGCGGCACTGCCGCCTTAAAGCATATTATGCAGAAAATGCAATGCGTTTGCCCGAAGAACTGCGTTCAGTTGACAATTTTACGGATTTGCTGTATAATAAAATCGTAATACTTGCGGCTTGTGTGCAGTCTGAAATGCAGACGGGCCGGAACAAGCAACTGTGCATATGAGGTTTGGTGATGGGGATTTTTGATCGGTTCCGTTCCTTGATGGAGCGGATGGAGCAAAAGGAGCAGCCTGATACCGGAAAGAATGAAATCGCTGTATCTGACAGCGATGCCGCGCCTGATTTTCCGGAAATCGTGATAGATGTGCATGCGGAACCCGGAAAGGATGCAGCAGTCATCTGTGAAAAGCTGAAACGGATTATTGAACTTTCCAAAGCGCTTCATGCCTGTAATCGGTGGTGGTATTATGATGCGGATCCGCCGCTTGCTCGGCAGGAGATCCTGAACTGGTGCAAGGAGAACGGTCTGCTGCTGCCGGAGGCATATATTGCGTGCCTGACCGTAGCAGGCCGCTTTGTCACAGATTACTGCTCAACGACCGGTTACTTCCGCGTGGAGCGGTTTCACCTTGACTGGCCGCTTGACCAGTATTTCACCGCAGATCACAAGCGGCAGTTTGAGAAAAAGATTCCGTTCAAGGAGTGCATCGGGTGGCTCGATCACCACTGCATCTATTATGATGTGTTCACCCGTGAGTTGTATCTGGAGCATCAGCGTTATCAGTATACTCCGATCAGAGATTTCGCAGCTGAGATTCTTGATCCGGTGACCGTACACCTGGAGGAGCAGCTTGCAAAGCAGTCTGTTTACCGGCAGCTGATGGAGGAGAGCAAAAGCAATCCGCTCAGACCGATGTACGATCAGCTGCTGCGGTTTGCGGGGAACGGCGATGTGCCTGCAATGGGCATTCAGCTGGAACCGCCGGCTGCCGAAGAAGAAATTGTCCGGTGGGAGCAGGAGAACGGCATGCAGCTGCCTGCTGAATACCGGAACTGGATCCGGATCTCAAACGGCAGTGAATTTCATTACCGGTTTATCCTCAGTCTGGAGCGTCTGCGCAGGGCATACCGTCTGGATCCGATCGACGGCACGGAGTATGTGATTCTGGCCGGAATCTCCGGCTGCTGCGATTATCTCGTATTCAATTCCGAAACCGGAACGTATAAGGTGCTGACGGAGGATCATGAACTTCGGGACGCAGAAGGCTTTGCGGAAGAAGTGTTCCTGGACGCTTTTGAATCTATGGAAGAAGATATGGAATGTGAATAACGGCCATTCTGCGGAGCGTAACTGCGTTCCGCAGTTTTGTTTCTGTTTGATGCAGCACCCCGGTCAGCATCGGTACTGTGACAAATGTCACAGAAGTGATGACTTGCAGCATCTTCACAATCCGCACCGGATATAGTATGATAGTATCAGCAGATGACACTTGAAAGAAGCGTGCAGAAGTGGTATAATAAATTGACTTCACTGAAAGGACAGAACTTTAATGAAAAAGAAAAACATGGTGATGTACCGGTCGCTCAGGCTGATATTCAAACCGCTGTTTTCCCTTTTGTTCCGCCCGGAGATCATCGGACGGGAGCATATTCCCGCTGAAGGCGCTGCCGTGATCGCGGGCAACCACATGCATGCACTGGATCCGATCTTCGTGGACATCTGCACGAAACGCGTTGTATGTACCCTCGCCAAAAAAGCGCTGCATGACGGTGCATTCGGGTTTCTGTTCCGGGCAGCCGGAACGATCCCGGTGGATCTGCACAGCGCGCACAATCCGGATGCGCTGCATGCAGCCGTTGATGCACTCCGCAGCGGACAGCTCGTGAATGTGTCGCCGGAGGCCAAGCGCAATTATACGGATGAGCTGCTGCTGCCGTTCAAATACGGCGCGGCTGTCATGTCACAGCGCACCGGCGCGCCGGTTGTGCCGTATGCGGTCTCGGGTACATACAAGCCGTTCCGGGGCAAGGTTACGATCTGCTTCGGGGAACCGATTTTCCCAGAGGACAGAACGCCGGATGAGATCAACCGTGCGCTGTACGGTGCAGTCGCGCAGCTGCTCGAACGGATCATGCTGCCGGAAATCCGCAGAACCAAACGGCTGACGGCCTATGATGCATGGGGTGAAAAACATGAAAAGACATCTTGATTATCCGCAGTGCTCCGTATATGAGCACATCAGACAAAAGGCTGAACAGTACGGCAAAGCATGTGCCGTGGAATACTTCGGACGCAGAATTTCATTCAGCGAGCTGATCCGTGAGATTGACCGCACGGCATGCGCACTGACGGCAGCGGGCGTCAAAAAGGGCGACAGCGTTTCGATCTGTCTGCCGAATGTCCCGCAGGCGATTTTCCTGTTTTATGCAGTCAGTAAGATCGGTGCCGTGTCGAATATGATCCATCCGCTCTCTGCGGAGGACGAGATCATCCGCGATATCCGCCTGACGAAAAGCCGGTTCATCTTTGCACTGGATATGATCGGGGACAAGCTGGAAAAGGTCGCGGCCAGAACGGAGCTCGATCTGGCGGTGACGGTTTCTCCGGCGGACGGCATGTCTGCGCTGATGAAGGCGGGCTATTTTCTGAAAAGCCTGAAGGAGCACACGCCGCGTTCCTCGTTCATGAGCTGGAAGAGCTTCCTTTCCATGGGCGATTCCGAATCTGCTGATCTGCCGCAGAACGACGGCAAGGCCGACGACTGTGCGGCAATCCTGTACAGCGGCGGCACGACCGGCAAGCCCAAGGGCATCATGCTGACGAACCTGAACTTCAATGCACTTGCGCTGCAAAGTATTGATGCGTGCGGCTGTCTGACAAAGGGCGACCGCGTGCTCTCCGTGATGCCGGTATTCCACGGCTTCGGCCTCGGTGTCTGTATTCATACGGTGCTGACGTTCGGCGGCACGGCAGTGATTCTGCCGAAGTTCAACGTCAAAGAGTTTGATAAGCTGATTTTCAAATACAGACCGAATGTCATCGCCGGTGTGCCTGCAATCTATGAGGCTATGCTCCGCAGCAAGGGCTTCCAGGGGCAGTCGCTTGATTTTATCAAATGTGTGATTTCCGGCGGTGATTCCCTTGCGGCCAATACGAAGATCAAGCTGAACGAAATGCTCCGCAGTCACGGATGCAAATGCACCGTGCGCGAGGGCTACGGCCTGACGGAATGCGTGACCGGCAGCTGCCTGACGCCGGACGGCTGTACCATCTCCGAAACCTGCGGCCTGCCGTATGCGGATACGGATTACCGCATTGTCGATCCGGAAACCGGGAAGGATGTTCCGGCGGGTGAAACCGGAGAAATCGTGCTGAGCGGGCCAACGGTGATGAAGGGCTATTATCATGAGCCGGAGGAAACCGCGCAGACACTCCGCATGGATACAGGCGGGAAAATCTGGCTGCACACGGGCGACCTCGGCTATCAGGACGAGCAGGGCTATGTCTATTTCCGGCAGCGGTTAAAGCGCATGATCGTATCCAACGGCTACAATATCTACCCGCAGAATATTGAAAACGTCATCAGCTCTCATGCGCAGGTCGCAATGTGTGCGGTCGTCGGCGTGCCGGATGCGCAGCGCGGACAGATTGCCAAGGCCTACGTGATGCTGCGCGGAGCTTGCTCCGAGGAGAAGATGCGCACCGAGCTGATGCATCTGATGAAAAAGTCAGTTGCAGCCTATGCGATTCCGAAGGAGATCGTGTTTGTGAACAGCTTTCCGAAAACGCTGGTCGGAAAGATTGCGTATAACGAGCTGATTGCAGAGGGGTGAAGACGGTGAAAACGAACAACAGAGTGCTGCTGGTGCATCCGGAGATTTCCCGGAACAAGTATAATTTTGCAGGTGTCATTGACAATGAACCGCTGGAGCTGGAATATATCTCCGCACTGCTTAAAGAGCGCGGCTATGCGCCGGAAATCTGGGACGGCCAGGTCGAGAAGCAGAAATTTGCTGACCGTCTGCGTGCGGTGAAGCCGTTTGCGGTGTATGTCTGCGGCAGAACGCGGCAGGAAAACTTCATGAAGGAATACTGTGCCGCAGCGAAGGCGGCAGGCTGCATCACGATGGTCGGCGGGCTGCATGTGCAGCTCAATTACAGCCGTTTCTTTTCCGAGGATATCGACTGGATTCTGACCTCGTTCGATATTTTCCACATTGCGGAGATTCTCTCCGGCAGCGAACCCGCACACAGCGTCTGTCTGCGGCATGAAGGAAAGTGGATCATCAAGCCCGCGCAGCCGTTTGACATCAGCCGTCTGCCGCGGCCGGACAGAAGCTATTTTTACGCGCACACCGACCGTTACCGCTATCTGGAGCTGCTGCCCTGTGCGCATGTCCGTTCCGCGTACTGCTGTCCGTACCGCTGCAAGTTTTGCGCCCGCAATCAGATGAACTGCGGCAATTACACCGTCCGCCCGATTGAGGACGTCGTGGACGAAATCGCTTCGATTCAGTGTGACAATATCTATTTTATCGACGACGATTTTCTCTTTGACCGCAGGCGCATCGAACGCTTTGTCGCATTGATCCGGCAGCGCGGCATCCGCAAGAAATATGTCTGCTACGGCAGGGCGGATTTTGTCGCTGCGAATCCTGACCTGATGCGTCAGCTGAAAGATATCGGCTTTTACTATGTGCTGACCGGTCTGGAGGCCGCTGACGGCAGGCATCTGAAAGCGTATAACAAAAAAACCGGAACGCAGACAAATGCAGAGGCTGTCCGGATTCTGAATGAAACCGGAATCAATATGATGGGCATGTTCATTGTCGATCTGGATTTCCGGCGCGCGGACTTTTTCAGCATCTACAAATGGATCCGCCGCCATGACTTAAAGCATACGGCCATTTCGATTTACACGCCGGAGATGAGCTCGGAACAGTTTGCGGATTACCGCAGCAGACTGATCACAACCGATCCGGGACAATGGGATTATCTCCATGTGGTCGCAAAGCCCTCAAACATGAGCGTGAAGCGGTACTATTTTTATTACCATATTCTTGTGGTGATGCTGTTCCTGAAAGGAAAGCGTGACGGCATCTACGATTTTCTGGATTACGGCTTCTACATTCGTTCCATGGTGAAAAATCTGTTCAGATTCGGAGGATAACATGGCAAAGTCAACCTATCAGAACCCAGTCAAAAAGATGATCCCGAGCAAGCTGGAAACCGGCTTTCAGCAGTTTCTGTATCAGCACGTCGGCAAGCATATCCCGAAGAGCATGACGCCGAATGATATGACGCTGGTCGGCGCGCTCGGCGGACTCGCGGCTGTCATCTTCACGCTGCTGACGAATCTCAGCCCGTGGTTCTTCCTCGGGACGGTTGCCGGGATTGCCGTGCATCTGATTGCTGATGATCTTGACGGCTATATCGCCCGCAACCGCGGCATGTCGTCCAGAGCAGGCGCGTATTTTGATCTGATTACGGATGTGCTGTTCTCGACCTTTCTGCTGCTGGCGATGGGCCTGACGCCCTATTGCAGCATGAAGCTGGCGGCGTTCGCAGCCCCGCTGTACGGCGTCACGAATGTCACGATCATGAACTACATCATCTACTTTAACGAGTTCCAGTTCCCGCGCCTCGGCCCGATTGAAGCGCATCTTTCCTATGCGGCGGTCTGCATCCTCGGCCTGATCTTCCGGACAAAGGAGATTGTCACAATCGGTTCCGTCGGCTTCACGGTGATGGATCTGGTTATGCTGATCGGCATGATTCCGATGTACTATGAGATGATCCGGCTTCAGATCCGGCTGTTCCGCAGACTGAAGGAGACCGACCAAAGTGAATGAAATCTTTATTGTGCTGATCCGAGCGCATACCGGGCTCGGCAGCATTGCAAGGCTGTTCACGCGGTATCCGTATACCCACGCCGCGCTCAGCCTTGACCGCTCCCTGACAGATTTTGTCAGCTATTCCCGGCGGTATCACAGCTTTCCGTTTGATGCGGGCTTTACGCATGAGTACCGCGATTACTACGCCTTCGGAAAGCATAAGGATGTGAAAATCAAGGTGTTCCGGCTTTGCCCGGATGACGCGCATATGCAGGAGATCCGCCGTTTTCTTGCACAGTGTGAATCCGACCGCGAGGAGATTTTCAATCTGTATGCCATGATGACGATGCCGCTTCTGCACGGCCTGCCGATTTGTAAGGCGCATAACTGCATGTCATTTGCCGCAAAAATCGCGGAGCTGTCCGGTACTGTGCAGCTGACAAAGCCGTGTGAACGCTGCTCGATTCCGGAGCTGGACGCGATGCTCAGCCCGTATCTGTATTTTGAGGGCATGCTCCCGCGGCAGAGCTCGGCCGGGTACAAACGGTATATGCGGCCGTTTGCGCCTGTGAAGTTCCTGACGGATATGCTGCGGCTGAACGGACAGCTGATCAGCCGCCTGCTTTTGAAACGCAATCAGAAAAGAAGTGATAACTGGTGAAGGCACTGATTCTGAATTCCGGGCTCGGCAGCCGGATGGGTACGCTGACGGCGAAACATCCGAAATGCATGACGGAAATCGCGCCCGGTGAAACAATCGTCAGCAGACAGCTTGCCCTGCTGTCAGAGCGCGGCATCCGCGAGGTTGTGATGACAACCGGCGCATTTTCCGATGTGCTCGAATCGTACTGCCGCGGTCTGGAGCTGCCGCTGCACATCACATTTGTGAAGAATTCGCTCTATGCGGAAACAAACTATATATACTCGATTTACTGTGCGCGGGATGCGCTGATGCATGAGGAAATCCTGCTGATGCACGGCGACCTCGTATTTGATTCGACAGTTCTGGACGATGTGCTTGCTGCGGAGAACAGCTGCATGACGGTGTCATCCGCCCTGCCGCTCCCGGACAAGGATTTCAAGGCGGTGATTGAAAACGGGCTTGTGCAGAAGGTCGGCGTGGCATTCTTTGATCATGCGCTTTCTGCGCAGCCGCTCTATCATCTGAAACAGGCGGAATGGGGCAAATGGCTCTCAGGGATCGTCGCGTACTGCGAATCCGGGGATCCCGCAAATCGGAAATGCTACGCGGAACATGCGCTGAATGAGATTCCTGACAAGCAGATTGCACCGCTGGATTTCGGAGAACGGCTCTGCGCGGAAATAGACAATGCAGACGATCTGGCCGCCGTATCCGAACGGCTTTCGGCACTCCGCGAACGGACGGTGTATCTTTGCTTTTCGACGGATATGATTCACAGCGGACATATCGCGCTGATCCGGCGGGCGAAGAGCTACGGACGCCTGCTGATCGGCGTGCTGACGGACGAAGCGGTTGTGACCTATAAGCGCTTTCCGCTGATGCCGTTCCCGGAGCGCAAGGCGATGTTTGAGGCAATCGCAGGCGTGTGGAAGGTCGTTGCACAGGATACGCTCAGCTACCGCGCCAATCTGGAGGCGTACCGCCCGGACTTCGTCCTGCACGGGGACGACTGGCGGACGGGTGTGCAGCAGCAGATCCGCGCGGAAGTGATTTCTGTGCTGAACGGCTACGGCGGGCGGCTGATCGAAACACCGTATGCGAATGACGACGCATACCGCGAGCTGGAAAAGCGCGCCCGTGCGGAAATGTCCATGCCGGATTTCCGGCGTGCGCGGCTGAAAAAGGCCATCGCCATGAAGGGGCTGGTCACCGCGCTGGAGGCGCACAGCGGCCTGACCGGTCTGATAGCGGAGAAAACCGCCGTGTCCGAAAACAGCGGTCTGCGGCAGTTTGATGCAATGTGGGTTTCCTCGCTCTGTGATTCCACGGCCAAGGGCAAGCCGGATATTGAGCTGGTTGATATGACGTCCCGGTTCCGGACGATTGATGAGATTATGGACGTCACGACGAAGCCGGTCATTTTTGACGGCGATACCGGCGGCCTGACCGAGCATTTCGTGCATACGGTGCGCACGCTGGAGCGCATGGGCGTATCCATGGTCGTGATCGAGGACAAGACCGGGCTGAAAAAGAACTCGCTGTTCGGGACGGAGGCCACGCAGACGCAGGCCGAAATTCCGGATTTCTGCGCGAAGATCCGCGCAGGCAAAAATGCGCAGAAGACTGACGCGTTTATGATCTGCGCACGTATCGAAAGCCTGATTCTGGAGCGGGGCATGGAGGACGCGCTGAACCGTGCCTTTGCCTATACGGCGGCGGGCGCGGATGCGATCATGATTCATTCGCGCAAATCCGATCCGGCAGAGATTCTGACGTTTGCCGACCGGTTCCGCGCAGCCGATTCCGTGACGCCGCTTGTCGTGGTGCCGACCGCGTTCAATGCTGTCACGGAGGAGGAGCTCAAAGCACACGGAATCAATGTGGTGATTTACGCCAACCAGCTGACACGGAGCAGCTTTCCGGCGATGCAGAAAGCCGCCGAGCTGATTCTGACGCATCACCGCGCAAAGGAATGCGATGCGTTCTGTATGCCGTTCCAGCAGATTATTCGTTTGATACCGGAGGATATTTGAAATGCAGAAGCTGATGACTGCAAGTGCAGATTACGCCGAGCTTGACAGCTATTTTGCTGCGTCCGGCGCGAAATGCGTCCTGCTTGTTTGCGGCAGCTCATTTGAGAAGCTGCCATTGCATCCCTATTTTGATACTTTGGAGCAGCGCTGCGGGATCCGCGCGGTGCGCTTTTCCGATTTCCAGCCGAATCCGGAGTTCCGCTCCGCCGTAAAGGGGCTGTCTGTATTCCGTGCGCACGGCTGTGATATGCTCGCGGCGGTCGGCGGCGGCAGCGCCATGGATGTTGCCAAATGCATCAAGCTCTGCCTCACCTCGTCTAATCCGGAGCATGCGCTGCATGTGCCGTTCGTGCCGAATACGGTTCCGTTCCTTGCTGTCCCGACGACGGCGGGCTCCGGCAGTGAGGCGACGCGCTTTGCCGTTGTGTACGAAAACGGCGTGAAGCAGTCTGCGGCGGATGACAGCATTCTGCCCGATGCGGTGCTGTTTGATCCGGATACGCTGAAAACGCTCCCGCTATATCAGAAAAAATCGACAATGCTGGATGCGGTCTGTCACGCGGTTGAGTCGTTCTGGTCGGTGCATTCGGATGCGGAGAGCATGAAGTATGCCGCAGCGGCGCTCCGGCTGGTCATCGCCAATGAGGAGGGTTATCTTTTCGGCACGGACGAGGGCTGCCGCAATATGCTGAAAGCGGCGCATTTTGCGGGCAAGGCAATCAATGTGACGAAAACGACCGCAGGCCATGCGATGTGCTATAAGCTGACAACGCATTACGGGATTTCGCACGGCCATGCAGCGGCGCTCTGTGTCAAGGCGCTGCTGCCGTATATGTATGCACATCCGGAGCTTTGCATTGACGGGCGGGGCGCTGCACATCTGGAACAGGTTTATGCAGAGATTGCGGAGGCAATGGGCTGCGCGTCCGCCGCACAGCTGCCGGTGTTTTTCGCGTCCTTTGCCGATTCGCTGCTCCCTGGGATTGATGCGATGGTTTCAGCAGCGGATCTGCAAATGCTGACGGATTCGGTCAATACCGAGCGGCTGCAAAACCATCCGGTGCGCCTGACTGCGGATACGATCCGGCAGCTGTATGCGCAGATTCTCGGGAAGGAGCAGCTGCTATGAGGGCGGAGGATTTTGTACGGATCATTGGTGCGGATTATTTTACCGGCGTACCGGATTCCCAGCTGAAAGCGCTCTGTAATTATCTGATTCATACCTACGGCACGGATTCGCAGCATCATATCATTGCGGCGAATGAGGGGAACTGCACGGCGCTGGCGGCAGGGTATCATCTTGCAACCGGAAAGGTGCCGGTTGTCTATATGCAGAATTCCGGTGAGGGCAATCTCATCAATCCGGCGGCATCTTTGCTGCATCCGCAGGTGTATGCGATTCCGGTTCTGTTTGTGATCGGCTGGCGCGGCGAGCCGGGCGTGCATGACGAGCCGCAGCATATTTATCAGGGTGCGGTCACGCTGAAGCTGCTGGAGGATATGGAGATTGCCTCCTTTGTACTCACGCCGGAAACGACGGCGGACGAGCTGGCCGCAGTGATGACGGATTTCCGCAGGCTGTTTGCGTCCGGCAGACAGGCGGCGATTGTCGTGAAAAAAGGCGCGCTGACCTGCGAACAGCCCGTTGTATACAAAAACAGCAACACAATGCTGCGTGAGGAGGTCATCCGGCATATCGTGCAGGTGTCCGGGGCGGATCCTGTCATCTCCACGACCGGCAAGGCGAGCCGTGAACTGTTTGAGCTTCGCGCAGCATCCGGGCAGAGCCATCAGTACGATTTTCTGACGGTCGGCTCCATGGGGCATGCATCCTCGATTGCGCTGGGGCTTGCGCTCAGCAGGCCGGAGCTGCGGTTCTGGTGCATTGACGGCGACGGCGCCGTGCTGATGCATATGGGCAGTCTTGCCGTGACGGCACAGTATCACCCGGACAATCTGATTCATGTGGTGATCAACAACGGTGCGCATGAAACCGTCGGGGGAATGCCGACTGCGGCCTCCGGATGCAGCATTGCGGAAATTGCAAGGGCCTGCGGGTATCCGCATACGGTTTGTGTCGGTACATTTGAGGCGCTTGACCTTGCGCTGGCAGAAGCCGCAGGCAGACATGCGCTCTCGCTGATTGAGGTGAAATGTGCAATCGGTGCGCGTGCCGATCTCGGCCGCCCGACAACGACCGCCCTTGAAAACAAGCAGAATTTCATGGCTTATCTGAAATGAACAGGCAGTCCCCGCGGTGAATCCGGGGACTGCCTTTGCTTTGCGGCACTTGCAATCCCGCAGAAATCATGGTATAATGTAGAAAAAAAGAGGTGATCTGATGCCGCATATTCTGATCGTGGACGATGATACGCATATCAGCGAAATGCTGAAAACTGCTCTGCGCGCAGAGGGCTATACTGTTTCGGCTGCGTATTCCGGGACGGAGGCCGCGATGCTCCTGACGCAGATAAAGCCGGATCTGGTGCTGCTGGATCTGATGCTGCCGGGACTTTCCGGCGAGGCGCTGCTCCCGAAAATCCGGGAGATTCCTGTGATTGTTGTCAGTGCCAAAGCGGATATTGCCGATAAAGTCGGCCTGCTTCGCGGCGGTGCTGCGGATTATATCACAAAGCCGTTTGAGATGCAGGAGCTTCTTGCGCGGATTGCGGTACAGCTCCGCGGGAGATGCAGCGACAGCGATGCGCTGACCTTTTCGGATCTGACGCTGCGGACGGATACGCTGACGGCCGTCATCGGGGATGCCGAAATCCGGCTGACCCGGACGGAGTGCGCGATTTTGAAGCTGCTGATGCAGAATCCGCAGGTGCCTGTCGGCAAAACAACGATTCTGGAGCGCATCAGCTATGATACGCCGGACTGCACAGAGCGCTCGCTGAAACAGCATATCAGCAATATCCGGCACAAGCTGCAATCGGTCAGCGGCCGGGATTATATCGAAGCAGTATACGGTATCGGCTTCCGTCTGCGATCTTGACGAAATATTGACCTTTTCTTGTCCGGTTTCTTGACCGTTCTCTGCTATACTGTTCTCAGAAACCAAAAAGGAGGTCTAAGCATGGAATACGTGCTGCAAACAAATGCGCTGACAAAATACTACAAGAATTTCAAAGCGCTTGACGGTCTGACAATGCATGTGCCGAAGGGTTCGATCTACGGCTTTGTCGGGCGGAACGGTGCCGGAAAGACCACGCTGATCCGGATGATCTGCGGCTTGCAGTTCCCCACAAAGGGGGATCTGGAGCTCTACGGCGTCAAACATACGGACAGCGCTGTTTCGGCGTCGAGAAGAAGAATCGGTGCGGTTGTGGAAACGCCTGCGCTGTATCTGGATATGACCGCGGAGGAAAACCTGAAACAGCAGTACCGCGTGCTCGGCAAACCGGGCTATGAGGATATCCCCGCGCTGCTCAAGCTGGTCGGGCTGTCCGATACCGGAAAGAAAACCGCAAGACAGTTTTCGCTCGGTATGCGGCAGCGGCTCGGGATTGCGGTCGCGCTTTGCGGTGATCCGGATTTTCTGGTGCTGGATGAGCCGATCAACGGTCTGGATCCGGAGGGCATCATCGAAATCCGTGAGCTGATCCTGAAGCTGAACCGCGAGCGGAAAATCACAGTGCTGATTTCGTCGCATATCCTGGATGAGCTTGCAAAGCTGGCGACGCATTACGGATTTATCGACAGCGGCCGGATCGTAAGGGAAATGAGTGCAGAGGAGCTGGAGGCGGCCTGCCGCAAATGTATGCGTCTGAAAGTGACAGATACCGGTGTGCTGGCACCTGTCCTTGACGAAATGGGACTGTCGTATCAGATTGCTGATGAACAGTATGCGGATATTTACGGGCAGCCGAGCATCACAAAGCTTGCACTTGCGCTTGTTGAGAAGAAATGCGAGATCCTCTCTGCTGTGGAGCATGATGAGAGCCTTGAGAGTTTCTATATCTCGCTGATCGGAGGTGCAAATCATGAGTAAGCTGTTTTGTGCCTATTTCAGCAGGCTTTCCAAATGGATGATCTTTCGTTTTATGCTGGTTCTGATGCTGGCGGGCAGCATCATCGGCGGCGCTGCACTGAAATCACTGACAGGTGCATGGAACACTCCATATATGCTTGCGTATATTGCTTTTCCGCATTATGTCGGCATTGTCATCGGGCTGTTCAATTATCCGTTGTTTACAAACGGTACGATCCGCAATCAGCTGTCTGTCGGACATAAGCGCAGTCATGTTTACATTGCTGACTGGGCGGCTTCCAATGCTTTTTCACTTGCGCTGTATCTGGTATTCTCGTGTGCATTCCTGATTACCTTCTCGCAGTTTGCCGATACAACCGGTGTATCTGTGAAGGCTGCCTTGTCCGGTGTTGCGGTTTCGGCACTTCAGATCGTGTTCTATACGACTGTCTCGCAGCTGTTCTGTGTTGTGCTCAAGGGTGTCAAGAGCTTCCTGGCGATTTACCTCGGAAATCAGCTCATCATGCTTCTCGGCATTGCCGCATCCGAAATGATTTCTGAGTACGATCTCCCTGCGGAAATGATCAATCTGTTTCCGACTGCTGTCTGTATGCGTCAGAGCTGCTTTGCCGTCGATCCCGATCTGACGCTGGGGGTCACTGGGCTTGTCGTTGAAACTGTGATCGTTTTCCTGCTCGGCATGCTATATTTCCGCAAAACCGATCTCAATTAAACCGGAGGGGTTCCAATGTTGTATTGTCTGTGCGCGCTGCTGGCAGTGTTGCTGGCCGCGGCTGTTTATAAGATCATTTATCTCAAAAAATCTGCAAGGGAGATCACGGCTGCATTTGCGGACAGACTTCACACCGATACCAATACCCGGATTGATATTTCCACCCGCGATAAGGATATGTGTGCGCTTGCTGACAGCATAAACTGTCAGCTGCGCATTCTGCGGGAGGAGCACCTGCGGTTCTATCAGGGTGACCGCGAGCTGAAAAACGCGGTTACGAATATTTCCCATGATCTGCGCACGCCGCTGACTGCGATCTGCGGGTATCTGTATATGATTGAGAAAACCGATGACCGTGCTGCGGTTGACCGGTATCTGTCGTTCATTGCGGAGCGCACCGAAGCGATGAAGCAGCTCACGGAGGAGCTGTTCCGCTATTCCGTCATCCAGACGGAGGACACGGAAGCTGTGCTTGAGGACGTCAATGTCAATCAGGCACTCGAGGACAGCATCATGGGTTATTACGGTGCGTTCAGCGAAAAGGGGATTATCCCCGAAGTCGAGATCACTGCGCAGCGGATTGTCAGGCGGCTGAATCCTGCGTATCTGTCCCGTATCTTCTCCAATCTGCTGAACAATGCGCTGAAATACAGTGACGGCGATCTGCAAATCTGCCTGCGCGATTCCGGTGAACTGGTGTTTGCGAATACTGCCAAAGGGCTCTCTGCCGTTGCGGTGGAGCAGCTCTTTGACCGTTTCTATACGGTTGAGGCGGCGCACAAATCGACCGGCCTCGGTCTTTCGATTGCGCGGACGCTGGTGGAGCGTATGGGCGGCACCATTTCCGCTGCCTATGAGAATGAACGGCTGACAATCACGCTGAGGCTCTGATTTTTCCGGAATGACATCATAGAATAAACCGAAGGCACCGCTGAACGTGTGATTCAGCGGTGCCTGTTTCTTGCGATTCAGTTTTATGATCACGATTGATACTACATCAGCGGGGAGAATACCTTGAGAAAACCGCCGAGCATTTTATAAAACAGCGATTCGTTCAGAATGGTTTCCGGCGTGACTGTCCGGCATTCCTCGCGGGTCTGCTGAAAATCCCGCTCAATATCCGCGATGCACGGCGTCTTGTAGAGATACGCGGCGCACTCAAAATGATGATACAGACTGCGGTAATCAAAATTGATCGAGCCGACCACAGCTTTTTCGCCGTCGCTGACGACCGTCTTTGCGTGAACAAATCCCGGCGTATACTCGTACAGCCGGACGCCTGCTGCGATCAGCGTGCGGTAATGCGTTTTTGCGAGCGCGTAGGCCGATCGCTTGTCCGGGATGCCCGGCAGAATGATCTGCACGTCCACGCCGCGCTGTGCGGCATATTTCAGAGCGGTTTCCAGTTCCCCGTCCAGAATGAGGTACGGCGTCATGATATGCACGTATTTCCGTGCGCGGTACAGCATATTGATATACACATTTTCAGCGACCTTGTCATTGTCGAGCGGACAGTCCGCATAGGGGATGACCCATCCCTTCGATTGCTGCGGTTCTGTCGGTGCGCTGATGAACGGCTCCCAGGCAGCGGCCGGTTCGTTGATATTCCACATCTGGAGGAACATGAGCGTGAAGCTCGGAATTGCCTCGCCTTTCAGCATGATGCCCGCGTCCTTCCAGTGGCCGAAGCGCTCCTCACGGTTGATATATTCATCCGCGAGATTGATGCCGCCCGTGAATGCGGTTTTGCCGTCAATGACAACAATTTTGCGGTGATCACGGTAGTTGTAATGCGTGGAAAGGAACGGCTGTACCGGCGAAAAATCCTTGCAGCGCACGCCGAACTGCTCCATCCGCTTCGGATAGTCAAACGACAGCGAGGAGATTTCGCACATGCCGTCATACAGCACGCGGACGTCTACGCCCTGCCGCACCTTTTCCGAAAGCAGCGAAAGCACCTTGCCCCACATATAGCCCTCTGCGATGATGAAGAATTCCATGAAGATAAAAGATTCAGCCTTTTCCAGCTCTTCAAGCATCGCATCGAACATTTCTTCGCCGTCCCCGAAATAGGTTGCATCCGTATTGCGGTAAACCGGAAAGCATCCCGTGCGGTTCAGGTATTTGCAGAGATCATCCGTGCCGGATTCCGTCAGTTCGGGATCATTGATGACCTCCGGATCCTGTGGAAGCGCGTGCTTTGTTTCCAGAATCAGATCCGTGATTTCACGCCTGATGCGCCGGTGTCCGAAATTATTGTCTGTAAACCAGAGAAGAAGCGAGCCGGGCACAGGGAACATGGCAATCAGCCAGAGCCATGTCAGCTTGGCTGAGGAATCCATATCTTTGTTGATCAGGAAAAAGATCATGGAGAGTGTGAACAGTGTCTGAATGATCTTAAACCGCGGGATGAACTCCGCGAACAGACCGTAGATTGAAGCAATCAGCAGAATCTGTGAGATGATGAGTACCAGAATGACCGCAAGCCGGCTGAAAATCAGGCGAAGCAGTCTGCTTCTTGTTTTCGGCAGCAGCCGGATGATGCGGTCGGATTCAAACGGATCCATATGCCGTGCGCGCCTCCCTTCGCTCATGCATTCAATTTTATTATATTATAGCACATTGCTTACAGAATTGCAATGACTTCTGTACGAATCGGCGTGGAAAATCAGGGGCGTATTATAAAAAAGAATCACTGTGCAATGCATGAGTATGGGGCAGCGTCAACAAGTCCCTGCGGGGATGTATCTCCGGCTCTCTTTTCCGGGATTATTCCGCATCCGGATGTTCGCCCGACCAGCCGCGTTCCGGCAGGCAGGAGAGATACGACATGTCATCACCGGAAATTGTAAAGCCGAAAATGTCAAGATTTTCCAGCATTCTCTTTGTGGAAGAGGATTTCGGGATGACCGGAATGCCGCGCTGATTAAGGTACCGGAGCAGAAGCTGCGCATTGGAGCAGCCATATTTTGCGGCAATTTTAGTGATTTCCTGGTCTTGCAGCAGCTTTGCTCGCCCGAGCGGACTCCATGCCTGCGGCAGGATGCCCTGCTCTCTGAGATATGCAAGCGTATATTCCTGCATGTATCCTGCGTGCAGTTCCAGCTGATCGACCATCGGGCGGATTTCTGCAATTTCCAGCAGCGGGCGCAGATGATGCGGCAGGAAGTTTGATACACCGACGGCGCGCACCTTGCCCTGTTTATACAGCTCCTCCATCGCAATCCATGACTGCTGCACCTTGTCGAACCATTCCGGATCATCCGCTTCATTTTTCGGCCAGTGAATCAGGTACAGATCCAGATAATCGGTTTTCAGTCTGCGGCAGGATTCTGCAAAGGAAGCGAACGTATTTTCTCTGCCGAGATCCGTCGGCCAGACCTTGCTGCACAGGAAAATATCTGCACGCGGAATCCCGGACTGCGCAATCGCTTCCCCGATTTCCGCCTCATTGTTGTAGAATTTCGCCGTATCAATATAGCGGTATCCCGCAGCGAGCGCATCTGTAATCGTCTGCGTGCCGTGCTCCGTGGAGAGATACGAGCCGAAGCCGACTGCGGGAACCGTCACGCCGTTTGGCAGGACGAATTCTCTTTTGGATTCTGTATAACCCGCTGCGTCAAGAATGCGATCCAGCAGGCGCATGTTTCTGACGGAAAAATCCTCGGTGATATGCGGCGTTTGACCGCTGTGGATGCAGGCGTTCATCTGCTCGATTTCCATGCAGTAATTGGAGCCTGCGGTAACGCATTCCGTCCGGGTAATCCGTTCGCCGTCTGCATTTTTCACGGTGATATCAAAGGAAAGCGTGCCTTCGCCGTTGTATTCTGCGGAAGAGCGGATATAGCCCTTTGTGCCGTGAATGAACAGCCGGTCATAGCGGTCGCAGGTATCCTTGCCGAGAATCATGCCCGCGTGGAAAGAAGCTCTTGCGCCGTCAGAAAATCCGATCAGCACCGAAGCCATATGATCGACGCCGGTGCTGTCCAGCTCGGCTTGCGCTTTGACGTATGATACCGGCGCGTCAATCAGGGAGAGAATCATAGAGGTGCAGTAGCATCCGACGTCGTAAATGCCGCCGCCGCCCAGTTCCTTGTGCAGACGGAAATCCTCAGTGTAATCCTGCGTCAGAAATGCGGTGTCGATGTAGTCGATTGTTCCGATTTCACCGTCAGCAATGACCTGCTTCAGCTTTGCGAGAAACGGGCTGTGCAGATATGCAAATGCCTCCATGAGGATGACGCCGTTTTCCTTTGCAGCCCGGAACATGCGCCGGAGCTCGGCTTCGTTCATGGCGGCCGGCTTTTCGCAGAGTACATGCTTTTTTGCATTCAGTGCTTTGATGACCCATTCACAGTGCAGATTATTGGGCAGCGGGATATAAACCGCTTCGACGTCCGGGTCGGAAAGCAGTGCGTCATAGCCGTGATATGCTTTCTCAAAGCTGAACCGTTCCTTGAATGCTTTTGCTTTTTCCGGGTTTCTTCCGGCTATGGCATACAGCCTGCAATTCTTTGCCTGCTGCATGCCGGGAATCGTGCATCCGGCAGCAATGCCTGCCGTACCCAGCACGCCCCACCGCACCGGCTGATTCCCGTTCCGTTCTTCGATCATATTTACGCCTCCCGTGATTGAGATTTTGTTCTGTTTCGCGGATTCAGCAGATCCATACGCACAGAATCTGCGCTGATGACAGTGCGTTCCCGGCGGTTACGGCAGGAATTTGCCTGACGCAAGATACAGTGCATACCAGTCATGATGTGACAGCGTGACGTCACAGGCCGCGCAGATGTCCCGGATGTGTTCAGGATTCATCGTGCCGATGACGGCCTGCATGTGTGCAGGATGCCGCAGAATCCATGCAATCGCAACAGCAGCTTTGGATACGCCCTCACGGTCTGCGATTTCACCGAGGGCGCTGTTCAGTGCCGGGTAATCCGGGTTATCAATGAAGGTGCCGCCGAACATCCCGATTTGCAGCGGCGACCACGCCTGCACCGTCATATCGTGCAGGCGGCAGTAATCCAGTGCGCTGCCGTCACGGTTCAGCGAATAATCGGTGGTTTTGTTGTTCATATAGAGCGCCTGGTCAATCAGCTGCGACTGCTCCAGCGAGAGCTGCACCTGATTGATAATCAGTGGCTGCTTCACGTATTTTTTCAGCAGCTCGGTCTGCATCGGCATCAGATTGCTGACACCGAAAAAGCGTACCTTTCCGGCCTGCTCCAGCGAATTGAACGCCTCTGCGACCTCCGCCGGATCAAAGAGCAGGTCGGGGCGGTGCAGCAGCAGCGTATCGAGATAATCGACGCGCAGTCTGCGCAGGCTGTCATCGACGCTGGAGAGGATGGTTTCCTTTGTCCAGTCGAATTCCTGCCGCTCCGGGCAGATGCCGCATTTGCTCTGGATATATACTTCCTCACGTCTGAGGCCTGTCAGCGGGAATGCCTCGGAGAAGCGGGTTTCCGCGGCGCCGTTTTCGCCGTAGCAGGTTGCGTGATCAAAGAAATTGATGCCGCAGTCAAATGCCGTGCGGATGACCTCTGCCGCTTTCTCTTTTGAGAGTGCGGGCATCCGCATGCAGCCCTGAATGACCGCGGATACCTGCTGCGGTCCGTTTGCAATATTGATATATTTCATTTCTGCCTCCTCAGTAAATATCTGCGCAGATCTGCTCCGGCGTCAGATGATTCGCTTTCAGTACCTCGTCAACCGAATAGCGGTCCAGGAATTCCTTTTTGAGTCCGTAGCAATATACTTTCATATCCGTCGGCCCGTAATATCTTGCAATTTTCTCGCCGAAGCCTCCGTCCAGGATGCCGTCTTCCAGCGTGATGACAACGGAATGGTGATCAGAGAGCTCCCGGAAAAGCTGTTCATCCAGCCCGGTGATATAGCGCGGATTGATCAGTGTCGGGGCGGTTCCGGTTGTTTCGGCTATTTTCTTTGCAAGCGCTTCTCCCAGCTGATAAAAGTCACCGAGCGCGAGAACCGCGGTTCCGGAACCCTGCTGCGTGACCTGATAGCGGTTCAGTGCACTGTAATCGGTCTGAACCGGCCTGTCCGTATGGAACACGCCGTTGCAGGGCATCCGGATTGCGACGGGAAAGCTGTTCTGTTCGATGCTCCAATCGAGCATGGCGAAATATTCCTCGCAGTTTGTCGGCGCAAGATAAACCAGATTCGGGATATTGGACATCATCGCAATATCGAAAATGCCGAGGTGCGTAATGTCGTGCATTCCGTAGACGGATGCCGTGTTGACGAGCAATGTTGCCGGATTCCGGTTGATGCAGAGATCCTGTGAAAGCTGATCGTAGGTGCGCTGGAAAAAGCTCGAATGTGTCGCAAATACGGGCTTTCCGCCGCCTCGTGCAATGCCGGATGCCATTGCGACGGCGTGTTCCTCCGCAATGCCGGCATCGACGAACTGCTTTCCGGCTTCTTTGCGTTTTTCCGGCGTAAAGCCGATGCAGACCGGCACGGCCGCCGCCAGCGTGACGACCTTCGGATCCGCTTTCATCTTTTTCAGCAGAAAATCGCAGGTCAGGTCGCCGTAGCTTTCACCGCCGCCCAGCTGCAATGCATGACCGGTTTCCGGATCAAACGGCACATGCCAGTGCCAGTTTTCTCTGTCGGTTTCCGCAGGTGTATAGCCTTTTCCTTTCTGTGTGACGATATGCACCACAGTCGGGTGATCTGTATCCTTAACCGCTGAGAATGCCGCAATCAGCTGCGCAATATCATTGCCGTCCGCGACAAAGCGGTAATCCAGCCCCATTGCCCGGAACAGATTGCATGCACACGTCCCGTTGGATTTGCGCAGTGCATTCAGATTCTGATAGAGTCCGCCGTGGTTTTCCGCAATCGACATATCATTGTCATTGACGACGATGATGAAATTGCTGCCGAGCTCCGCGGCAAAATCAAGCCCTTCTAGTGCCTCTCCGCCGCTCAGGGAGCCGTCGCCGATGACCGCAATCACATTGCCGGATTCGCCCATAAGATCCCGGCTTTTTGCAAGACCGCAGGCCAGGCTGACCGACGTGGACGTATGCCCGACGTTAAAGAAATCGTGTTCGCTCTCTGCCGGATTCGTATAGCCGGAAACGTCGCCGAAGTGTTCCTCACTGAAAAATGCGCTGCTGCGTCCGGTCAGGATTTTATGTGTATAGCACTGATGCGATACATCAAATACGATTTTGTCCTTCGGTGAGTCGAACACAAAATGCAGTGCGATTGTCGCCTCCACAATGCCGTAGTTCGGGCCGAAATGGCCGCCGCGCTTTGACAGGCGGTTCATCAGTCCGCTTCGGATTTCTGCGGCAAGCGCGATCAGCTGCGTGATGTCGAGTTGTTTGATGTCAACGGGGGAATGGATTGTTTCAATCAGCATAGATTACTCCTGTTCTGCGCTGCACGGACAGCCGCAGGCGCCGTTGTTCCAGTCCAGAACGCCTGTTTCGACCGCCTTTTCGTACACGCTGATTTTATAGTTCATTTTTTTCAGTGCTTCCTTGCATTTCTGCTGCTCGGCCAGGAGGTGCGCCCTGGCCTGCTTCAGCAACTCGCAGCGCGCGGAGATTGTACTGCTGCCCTCCTTGTAGAGCCGGACATATTCGACAAGCAGATCAATCGGCATTCCGGCGCTGCGGAAGCAGGCTGCTGTTTCGACCCAGCCGATGTCCTCCTCGGTGTAGTCGCGGATGCCGCCTGCCGTCCGGTGAACCTCGGGAATCACGCCGACGCGTTCATAATAGCGGAGCGTATCCGGACTGATGCCGAATCTGCTGCATACTTCTTTGATTGTCATGCGGATCACCTCCAGTCAGTAAGATGTCTTTATTATACTACCTGGAGTTCACTCAAAGTCAAGAGGCTTCGCGGCTTTTCGGAGATGTACACAAAGAATGCATTTCGTTTTTGGGCAGGTTGACGGCTGTACTGTGTACACCTTCGCTGCATGCTGTCTGGCAATGCGAATAATATACAATTTTTATTGATAAAGTATTGAAAATTTCAAACAATTCTGTTATAATATAAATATCATCCAGGATTGTTTTCCGATTGCCGTCACGGTCGTCGTATGACAGAAAAAAGATACCGAAAAAAGGAAGTATGTGCAATAGGTGTACGTGCAGGATTGCTGCACGAAACGGAGGATTACCCGATGATGATTCATATTATGATTGTTGACGATGATGCTGCGAATCTTCGCATGGCCGGCCATATTCTCAAACGGAACGACATGCGCGTGACAGCGGTGGATTCCGGTGCGGCGATGCTTTCCGGCATACAGAAGGAGGATCTGCCGGATCTGATCCTGCTTGACATCAAAATGCCGGAAATGGACGGCTTTGAGGTGCTTGCGCATCTCCGGAATAAGGAAAAGGAACTGGGAATCGGAGAGATTCCGGTTATTTTCCTGACCTCCGACGAAGCGCCCGATACGGAGCGGATGGGCTTTGAAGCAGGTGTGTCGGATTATATCCGGAAGCCGTTTGATCCGGATATTCTGCTCCGGCGCGTCAGCAACATTGTATCAAAAGAGAAGCGGCTCAGTTCTTTGCGCTCAGAGGCGGATACCGATAAGCTGACCGGCTTTCTGAACAAGGCTGCTGCGACCAGAACAATGGCTTCCCTCTGTGCCTCGGATCTTGGATGCCTGATGGTGGTTGATCTGGATTCGTTCAAGCTGGTCAACGACCTGTTCGGACACAAAATGGGCGACAATATTCTGATTTGCTTTGCCGCAATCCTGCGCGGCGCGGCACCGGAGGGCAGCGTCATCGGCCGGATCGGCGGCGACGAGTTTACCGTCTTTTCCGGCGGAATACAGACGGAGGCTGAGGTTGCCGCATTCACGGCGTGCATCAATCAGGAGCTGCTTGCCAAGGCCAGGGAGCTGATGGGCGAGGATATGGGGATTCCGCTCGGTGCCTCCGTCGGTGCGGTGTTTGTGCCGCAGAACGGGGACGATTACGATGCGCTGTTCAAACTTGCGGATCAGGAGATGTATACCGTGAAGAAGAACGGCAAGCACGGGTATTCGCTCTTCCGTGCGGAGATTGCGCCGGAGGAGATGACACGGGCTTCTGTCCATGACATTCATAAGCTCTCGGAGATTCTCGGGGAGCGTTCCGTTCCGAACATGGCGCTCCACCTGGACAAGGATGCATTCTCCTATGTTTACCGCTACATCATGCGCTATATGATCCGCAATCAGCGCAGCCTGTACAAGGTTCTGATTACGCTGCTGCCGGAGGACGGCGCATCGGAGCGGGATTACAAGAGCAGCTGCGATGCATTCGGCAGCCATATCCGTGCATCGCTGCGCAAAACGGATATCCTGATGCGGAACCGGTTCAATCAGTTTTTTGTCCTTCTGACGGACATCCGGAAGCAGGATATTCAGATTGTGACCGGCAATATCATGAAAAGATGGCATCTCAACGGCGGCACAGGGCTTTCTGTTGCGTATGAAACGGAATTCGTCTGCACGGATCTCAGCCAGCCGAAGCGAAACGGTGAAATCCGGATTGTCGCCGCAGATGACGACGAGAATGTTCTGCGCCTGATCGGCAATACGCTCAGCAAGGCGGGGTACCGGGTTTCTGCGGTGAAGTCCGGGCGGGCGCTGCTGAAATATCTGACGGATCAGACGCCGGATCTCGTGCTGCTCGATGCACAGATGCCGGAGCCGGACGGATTTGAAACCCTGCGGCAGCTCCGGCAAATCAAGGGGGCGGAGGAGATTCCGGTCATGATGCTGACAGAGGACGATGCCCCGGAAACGGTGAAGCAGTGTCTTTCGCTCGGCGCCGGTGAGATCATGCGGAAGCCGGTTGTTCCGGAGCTTCTGGTTCACAGAATCCGTCTTATGCTTGAACATGCGGCGCGGCACGGGCTCGTGCATCCGGGAAACTGATCCGCGCCGGATCCTTTGAGGAAACGTAATATGAATAACTATGAAAAGAACAATCTGTTCCAGGCCTCCCAGCTGACCATTCTTCTGAGCCTTTCGGTCTTTTCTGTGATTCTGTCAGTGGAAGCGTTTCTGATGTCATGGGAGCTCTGGCCGCTGATCCCGATCATGATCGGCGTTTCGGTTTCATGGATGGTGCATATTCAGCAGCGGCTGACCGGCAATCAGCGGCTGTGGCTGTATACGACGTTCGTGATGTTTTCCTTTTTCTATTACGGGAGCCATCAGACAAGCGTATTTGATACCGTTGCGGTCATGGCAATGATCATGATTCTGTATACCATGGTCTGCATCAAACCGCTTATCACGTTTTTGCAGATGATCTATTATCTGACGCTCGGATACGGGCTGCTGATGCTGTGGCACAGCGGAGAACGGTTTGATACACTGCTCTGGTCGCGTGCGCTGATGAATGCAGTTGTCATCACCGCGGTCAGTATCATTTCAAGAACGATCATTGAAAAGTGGACGGAGGTTATGGCGCATTCGCACAGTGAGATTGAAAAGCTGACCGATGCGACGGACCGGCTGAACGATTTTCTGGCAAATGTTTCGCATGAAACGCGAACCCCGATCAATGCGATCATCGGTCTGTCGGGGATCTGCATTGACGAGGAGGAAAATGCAGAGCGCCGCGCGAATCTGATTTCCGTGCGGGAGGCCGGCAGGCGCGTTGCGGAGCAGATCAGCGATATTCTCGATTTCACGGAAATTGACCGGAAAAAGCTGACGAATCATTATGAGGATTATATGCTGTCCTCTGTGCTGAACGACCTGGTGGAGGAGATCCGTCCGTTCAAGCCGAAGGAACTGGAGCTGATCATTGACGTGGATCCCGCAATCCCGTCCGTCATGAATACCGACATCAGCAAGCTGCGGAAGATCCTGCGGCATCTGATTATGAACGGCCTGAAATATACGCATGAGGGCGGCGTGTATGTCCGTCTGTATACGATTCAGGAGAGCTACGGTGTCAATTTGCTGATCAAGGTAACAGATACCGGCATCGGCATGACGGAGGATGAACTGGAACGGATCTTTGAGCGGTATTTTCAGGCGGATTCCGGCCGCAGCAGACAGGGCGGCGGCCTCGGCCTCGGCATGACGATCGTGCAGGGCTTTACGGCATCGCTCGGCGGATTTATCCGTGTCAGCAGCAAGCCCGGGGAGGGTACCACGGTGACAGTAAGTCTGCCGCAGAAGGTCGTGGATCCGGTCAGCTGTATGTCGATTTCCAGGCCGGAAAAGCTCTGTCTGGGCGCATTCCTGCATCTGGACAAGTACGCGAATCCGAATGTGCGTGAATACTACAATATGATGATTCACAACATTGTCAAGGGCTTCGGCGTGCAGATGCACCGCGTCGATCATGTTGCGAACCTGAAAAAACTGCTTGCCTCCGTGCAGCTGACGCATCTGTTTATCGCGGAGGAGGAGTACGCGACTGCACCGGAGCTGATCGAGTCGATTGCGCAGAAAATCATCACGGTTGTGGTTGCAAACGACGGCTTCAGACTGCCGGAGGGCTCCAAAGCGCGGATCATGGCCAAGCCGTTTTACTGTTTTCCGGTGGCGGCGATTCTCAATGCGGAGCACAATCTGGACGCGCTGGATGAACGGATTTCGTTCCCGGGCATCCGTGCGCTGGTTGTCGATGACGAGCCGATGAACCTGACCGTCGCGCAGAATATCTTTAAGCGCTACGGGATGAAGGTGACGACGGCGAGCTCCGGTTCAGATGCGCTTGACCTTTGCCGGGAGCGCAGCTTTGATATCGTGTTTATGGATCACATGATGCCGGGAATGGACGGCGTTGAGGCACTCAAGCGCATCCGTTCCAATAAGAATTATGCGGAGATTCCGGTCGTTGCACTGACGGCGAATGCAGTCAGTACGGCGCGGGAAACCTTCCTTGCAGCAGGCTTTGACGGCTTTGTCAGCAAGCCGATTGAGCTGGTTGATCTGGAACGCGTGCTGCGGAAGGTGCTCCGGAAATCGCTGGTGACCTATCAGTCCGCAGAGCAGAGCAATCCGCAGCCGGAACAGCCGGCAGCAGCAGAGCAGTCTGTGCCGGAGCAGCCCCTGACTGTTATGCAGCAGCTGAAAGCCTGCGGTTTGAATACCGCAGACGGGCTGAAATACTGTGCAGGCGACGATGAATTCTATCTTTCCATGCTGCGGCAGTTTTCTGAGGAATATGCAGAGCGTGCGGACAGGATGCAGACGTTCCTTGCAGACGGTGATCTGAAAAATTATGAGATCCTTGTCCATGCACTGAAAAGCAATCTGAAAATGCTCGGCAGTGAGGCGCTCTCCGAACGGGCGAAGGAAATGGAGTTTGCGGCGAAGGACGGCAATGCCGCGCTGATTGCGGAAAAGCACGGCGTTCTGAATGACGACTGCCGGAGCCTTGCCGTTGAACTGCTGCGGATTCTCGGCGGAGAATCTCGGCCGGAATCGGATACAGATGAAATCATGGAGTTTCTCCCGGAGGATGATTCCGTAACGGAATTTGCGCCGGACGGAGAGGAGGGATGATATGCGTTTCGGAAAGATCAGGGATTTGTTTTTCAGCGATGTCTATCCGCAGCAGGACAGGTTTTATGTTCTGATTACTGCACTGACGGTTATGATGTGGGCGGTGAAGCTCACAGAAATCATCATCACCGCAGCGCCGTTCTATCACATTCTGTTCCTGTTTTTCAGCATGATTCTGATTGCAGCGGTTACGGTACATGCAATCAGAAGCGGGCGCGGGAGAATGGGCGCGGCGGTAGTCGTGTTCATTGTCTGTCTTGTGTATACACCCAATGTGTTTTTTCACGACGGCGGCATTTACGGTGAGGCGCCGATCTGGTTCCTGTTCAGTGCGTTCTTTATCAGCACCTGCCTGAACGGCAGGACGATGTTTATCTATCTGACGATTTTACTGGCAGAAGCAATCGGCTGCTGGTACTGCTCATGGCGGTTCCCGTCGCTGATTGTGCATGATTCGGAAATTTCAGCGCATTTGTTTTCGCTGATTGCACTGTACCTGACCGGCCTGACTGTCTGCATCACTATCTGTTACCGGAGTATGCTCTATCGGCAGGAGGTCACGCGGTCGCTTCAGCAGAAAAAGGAGATTGAGGCGCTGAACGAGTCGCAGAATCATTTCTTTTCCAGCATGAGCCACGAGATCCGCACACCAATCAACACAATCATCGCGCTGAATGAAATGATCCTGCGCGAGAATATCAACGACGAGGTCGCGGAGGACGCGGCGAATATTCAGTCCGCGAGTAAAATGCTGCTGCATCTCATCAACGATATTCTGGATATGTCCAAATTTGCTTCCGGAAAGATGAAGCTCACGCCGGTTGTGTACAATCCCGGTGATATGCTTTCGGAGATTGTCGGAATGCTCTGGATCCGTGCCAAGGAAAAGGGACTGGATTTTCAGGTGCATGTTTCGCCGGATATTCCGGTTGAGTTGCTGGGCGACGAGGTGCGTATCAAGCAGATTCTGATTAACGTGCTGAACAATGCAATCAAGTATACGCAGCAGGGGTCGGTATCCCTGACGATTGAGCCCGGAGAAACCGAGGACGGCATTCTGCATGTTGTGTATTCGGTCAGCGATACCGGCATCGGCATCAAAAAAGAGAATATCCCGCACCTGTTCTCCGCGTTCAAGCGCATGGACGAGGAAAAAAACCGCCATATTGAGGGCACCGGCCTCGGGCTGTCGATTGTCCGGCAGTTTGTCGATATGATGGGCGGAAAGATTACGGTCAACAGCATCTATACCAAGGGCTCGACGTTTATCATTGAGATTCCGCAGAAAATTGTAACAACACAGAAGATCGGTGAAATCCGCATCGACAGCGAATCCGCGCCCGGGAGCCGCAGAGAGCATATCGCCGGGTTTGAGGCACCGGAGGCCAAGGTGCTGGTCGTCGATGACAATGCGTCGAATCTGCTGGTCGTATCCAAGCTGCTGCGCGAAACAAAGGTGCAGGTAGAAACTGTTTCCTGCGGCGAGGAGGCGCTGAAAAGAACGCTGAATCAGCATTATCATGTGATTTTCATGGACCATCTGATGCCGGAGATGGACGGCATTGAGTGCCTGAAGGCAATCCGTTCCCAGATCGGCGGGCAGAGCAAGGACGCAAGGATTGTTGTGCTGACCGCGAACGCCGGGAGCGAAAATAAGATGCTGTATGAAAAGGCGGGCTTTGACGGCTATCTGACCAAGCCGATTACCGGCGATATTCTGGAAAAGGAGCTGTACCGGCTGCTGCCGCGCAATCTCACATTCACCACGGGAAGCGGCGAGGATATTCTGAAAGAAACCGTTTCCTGGATGAAGAAGGAGCAGCGCAAAAAGACCGTTGTGATCACGACGGAGAGTGTTGCGGATCTGCCGCAGGAGATCATTGCACGTTACGGCATCGCGGTGCTTCCGCATTTGGTCTGTACGGCGGAGGGCGATTTCCTGGATGGCGTCGAGATTGAAACAAAGGGTCTGCTGGATTATATGAACGACCGTGAGCGAAAGGTGCGCACGGGCATTCCGGATGTGCAGACGGTTGAGGCATTTTTCGCAAGACAGCTGACGACTGCCAACAACATTATCCATATTTCCGTATCCGGAGGGCTCACGAACAGCGGATGTCCGGTCGCGCAGGAGGCCGCAAGGGCGTTTAATAATGTCACTGTGATTGACTCCGGACACCTTTCCAGCGGGCAGGGGCTGATGGTCATTGAAGCCTGCCGCATGGCGGAGGAGGGGAAGAGCCCCGACGAAATCCGTGAACATCTGGAACGCATGAAGCCGCGGATCCATACCAGCTTTGTGGTGGACAGTCTTGATTTCCTTTCGCGTGCAGATCAGGTGAGCAGCCGTGTCGCGCGTGTGACAAAGGCGCTGATGGCCAAGCCGGTGCTCGTCCTGAAACGCGGAAAAATGGGCGTCGGAAAGGTGTTTTTCGGCACGCGGGAAAATGTATGGAAGCAATATATCCGGTCTGTGCTGCGGTCGCCCGCGTCGATTGATCACCGGATTTTGTTCGTGACATATGTCGGCATCACCAACAGGGATATGGAATGGATCCGGAATCAGGTGGAGAAGCGGACGAAATTTGAAAGCATCTATTTTCAGCAGGCATCGCCTGTCATTGCCGTGAACTGCGGCAGCGGAACATTCGGGCTGCTGGTACGGGATGCCGATCCGCAGACGGAAACATTCTCATGACACAAAGAGATGCCCCTGTCCTTTGCAGGACAGGGGCATTGGTATGCAGTGAAATCTTTTATACAGGCAGAGAAATATAAAAGATATTGAATCCGTTTTCACTTTCTGCCCAGATTTTTCCGTTGTGTTCCCGGACGATGCTTTCCGCGATGGAGAGTCCCAGCCCGTAGCTCTGACGGTCATTTCTTGCCTGATCCACACGGTAGAACCGTTTGAAGATGTTCTGGCATTCCTCCTTTGACAGCGGCGTTCCCCGTCCCTTGATCGTCAGATTTGCGCTGGAGGACTGGTGCTTCAGGCTGACCGTGACCGGATCGGCGGGGTCGCAGTATTTCAGCGCGTTATCGAGCAGGATGGTGATAACCTGACGCAGCTTATCCTTATCGCCCTGCACGGTGATGCCGGGGGCAATTTCCGTGATGAGCGCCATATCATTTTCATAGAACAGCGGTTCAAACGGGAGCACGCTGTTATTGAGCAGCTTGCTGAGATCCACAGCGGAATGCTGAATTGCGGTTCTCTGATTGTCCAGCCTTGCAAGCTCCAGGAGGCTTTCCACAAGGCCGCGCATCCGCTTGGAGGTGGAGAGAATATTCTGCGTGAACTGGGATCTGTCCTGTTCCGTGTAGCTCTGATCGGTGAGCATTTCCGCATTCGTCATGATGACTGTCAGCGGCGTTTTCAGCTCATGTGACGCATCCGCTATGAACTGCTTCTGCTCGTTCCAGGCATTTTCAACTGGCTTTGTCATCCACCAGGAGAGCAGCAGGCTGATGATGAACAGAAATGCATATGCAGGCGCGCCGATCAGAATGCAGTTGCGCATCAGGCCGCGGAGCATGGTTCTTTCCCGGGAGATATCTGCAAATACGATCCGGTTCTCATTCCGGTTATTTGACTTCATGTATCTGAGGTCATATCCGGCAATAACGCCGATCTGCTCCGTGCTTTCCTCTGCCACGCTGACAATTTCCGTCAGAATGACCTCTTCCGTCAGGCCGAGTGCTTCATAATCCGAGAGCGTGACTGTTCCGTCCTCGGCAATATCCGCAGTAAAAAACGGCAGACGCATTCCGCCGCGCGTTTCGTCGGGCATTCGCTCCGGCTTGTTTGTCTGTTTATTGTCAGGCTTATCTGAGGGCTTGCTGTCCGGCTTGTAATCCGGCCTGTGCATCATTGCATCATCGGGCGGACGGAATGCCATGCTGTGCATCGTCTGTATGCTTTCGCGTTCCAGATAATTCCCGGTGAGATGCATGACAAGCCCGAACACCGCAGCAAACAGCGCCGTGACAATCGTCATAATGACAAGGAAGAATTTGATTTTCAGCCGTTTCAGCATGATTTGTCACACTCCAGATGGTAGCCGAGCCGCCGCACGGCTTCAATGCGGATATCCGATCCGATGCTGCTTAATTTTTTCCGCAGGAACCCGACATAGACCTCAACATGGTTTTCCACCGCGTTGGAATCGTATCCCCAGACCTTGGTCAGCAGAGATTCCTTTGAAACATGATTGGTTCCGGATACCATCAGCATCCGCATGACCTCGAATTCCCGTGCCGAGAGCCGGACATTGTTTTCCCCGCAGATCAGCGAGGCCGATTCCAGATCCAGACGCGTATCGCCGAAGCAGAGCTCATTGACCTGTGAGCCCTGCCGCCGCAGCAGTGCATTGACACAGGCCAGCAGTTCCCTTGCATCAAACGGCTTTGTCAGATAGTAGTCTGCCCCGGCATTGAGTCCTTCAACCTTGTCCTCAATATCCGAACGCGCAGTCAGCATCAGAATCGGCGTGGTATTGCGCTTCTGCCGGATGTGATCCGCAACCTGATAGCCGTTCTGCTTCGGCAGCATAATATCCAGAATAATCAGATCGTAGATATTCAGCATGGCATACTGCTCTCCGCTCTCACCGTCGTAGACAGCCTCTGCCTCAAAGCCCTTGGATGTCAGCATGAGCTTCAGCGAATCCGCAAGCACTTTTTCATCTTCAACAATCAGAATTTTCATTGAAATCCCCCCATTGCTTCTATGTCATATTATAATACAGAATTCAGAAGATTGCAAGCTGTACATGCCTTTTCTGCAACTTTTTTGCGGTTTTGAGAATCCTTCTGCATATTATCATACATGATTTCGCTGAATACATGCTGAAAGCAGCGGCGGAAAGAAGAAAATAAATTTTCGGATGCACTTTACTTTCCCGGATTTATGTTGTATAATCAGGGTAAGCAGAACAATCTGCTGCTTTGAAAAAGGAAGGTGAATACCATGCAGCGAAGAACCCGAAGCATTCTCACAATGACAGCAGCCTTGTTTGCCGCATGCACGCAGGCAGCCTGCGCGCTGACAGCAGTGTGTGCAGCGGCAGATCCTGAAAAGAACATTCCGCTCCCAGACTGGATCCCGGATACCTACGGCAAAGCAAGTAACTTTCTCAATGTTTACGGCGGCACGCATATTGAGGACGGTCTGCTCTGCGTGGTGTTCTATGAATATCAGAACCGCAGCCCGGAGAGCACGCCTGTTCAGCACACGGTCACCGCTGCCGGCGATGCTGTGCAGGAGCTGTATCACGAAACATATTCGTATGCCAGTGAAACGGCATCCCCGTATTTGACCTGGGATATGGAAGTGTTTGTGTACCGGCCAGTCCGCGCAGGGGAGTTTGAGATCAGCCTTTCCTCGGTGATTCCGGAGGGCACATATATGCCGGATCAGGGAACATATATCCCTGAATACCGGTTTTCCGTGGACGATCAGCTTGTAATCACGGAAACCGACCCATACAGCTGGGTGCCGGACTGTGCGCAGGAATATGAGGATTTTTATCTGGAGAACGGCATGTATGCCGTGAACGGGAATCAGATCGCGTTCCTGCTGAATTATTCGGTTTCCTACCTGGAAGTCGGAACGGATCGTATCACGGAAACGGTTTCATCCGATGCGGTACAACGGATCGGATGGTGGAGCTGTGACGGGAAAGAAGCAGAGAGCGGCAGAAGCGGGCCGCTCCGGAAATCATATCAGGAAATCGCTGTCTATGAGGCGGTTGCTGACGGTGAGGCGGAGATTACATGGACGCTGAAGGACAAGGATGGGAACATCTTTATCACGCCGGTAGGGGGCGGATGGGGCGGAACAGGTTCCGTTAAAACATCGCAGCAGATCGGCGGGCAATTCCGGATTACGGACCATGCACAGACCGTGCTCGGCCCCGGCGATGCGCGGATTACCATTGCCGATGCTGCCGCGGGTGAGCCGGTGACGGTTGCGCCGGGTTCCGGCTTTTCGCTGTACCGGCGGTTGGAAAACTCCGATGCCAAGCCGTTGATTGCGCGCGTAACGTCCAATCCGTTTGCCGTCCGGAAGCTCGGTCAATATTTGGATGATGATGCACTGACGCCGGATGCTGCCGGGTTTGCGCTGGCGGTGCCTCCGGCATACAGGATTCCGACAGAGGCAGAGAAGCGCGGAACCGTCACGAAATATGACAACGGCTCCTATGATGTTGAATTCCGGCTGGTATGCGATTCCGCTGGCGATGTCAACCGTGACCGCATCCTGAACAAAGCGGATGTGACCGCGCTGATTCAATGGCTGACCGCGGAGCCGGAATTGCAGATTGCCATCTGGGATGCTGCTGACTGCAATCAGGACAGCATTCTCAGTGCGGCTGACCTGACGCTGATGAAACGAAAGCTGCTGAACGCCGGAGCATCCGCGGAGCCGGATATCATCACGGCTTCGACAAAGCTGCCTGTCATTGAAGATGAAACCGGCGATATCACAGACAGCATGAAAGCACAGCTGGAGGAAACTGTGCGCGCCATGTACCCGGGTTCGGATCTCAGTGATTTCAAGCTGGTGTATGCGCCGGATCATCCGCTGACGAAAAAGGCGGGCGGCCCCTGCTTCTATGTTTACTATCAGGATACGCTGGTTCACGGGCTCGGTGACATTGATCTGCGCAATAACGTCTATGCGGCGTTTGACCAAAACGGAAAGGTGACGCTGCAATTACTTGCTTCCCCGGAAGCATTTCTGTCCGTGGATCTTTCCGGGCAGGATGTTTCGGAGATCTGGATGAATGAAAGGAAAAAGGGACATTTCGTTGAGCGGATCGTTTATGCGAAGCGCGACGACAGGGAAAAGCCGCTCCGGGTTGCATACCGTGTGATCCGGTCAGATGTGCCGTGGGAGCAGATCTGCGACGAAATCGGTAATGTAATCGTTACAACGGATCTTCCGAAAACATAACGCGCAAAAATGAAAACGAAAAAGAACTGCATGACAATGAACCGCCGTCTGAAACACACAGACGGCGGTTTTGCATGTATTCTGTGCCGGGTTCATTTGCCCAGCAGCTGATCCCAGGTGATATCCTTTGCGGAAACATATTTCACAGTGTAGTATTTGAGGATCCACTGTGCGTCCTCCACGCTGACCTGACCGTCGCCGGTGATGTCAGCCGCTTTGATCTGGGTGTCCGTCAGCTGCATTCCGATGCCTGCAATCCGTTCGGTATAGGCTTTCAGTGCAATCTGCGCGTCATCCGGGCCGATTTCCCTGTTTCCGTTCACATCTCCGCGGATAATTGCGTCAGCAGCCGGAGCAGCTTCTTTCAGGTACTCCGTCACGCAGTAGCCCGTGACGCCTCTGTATTCGACCTTTGCCCAGCGGCCGTCCTCGGTGATGCTTTTGACGGTGACTTTGGTATCCTTCGGAATCGTCAGCAGAATCCCGCCGAAAATTGAGGCGGAATCCCGCATGTTCAGACTGCCGGAGTTCGTTGCAACGACATAGACCTGACCGGAATCGACCCATTTCACAGGGGCAGCGGTGTGCTCTCCGTAGTAAAAGCGCGCCTTTTCCCGCCGCATTTCAAATGTCCAGTTTGCGCAGCCCTCATAGCGGCGCGCAAACAGATCGGAGGCAGCCACAGCATCCTCTTCGGTATTGCCGATTGCTTTCAGATCGTCATACAGATGAAAGGAGAGCAGATAGCTGTTGTGCAGCAGATCATGCCGGATGAAATCCAGCTGACCGTTCAGCGTTCTCCATTCCGTTGTATAATTCTGGAGCTCCTGCATCCGGTATCCGGCCGCTGCGCCGCTGTTCCACTGGCAGATGCCGTAGCCCTGCGTTTCACCGACATCATTTTCATTGTGTGCCTCGGGGTCGAAGGTTCCGCCGGTTTCAACGTGTATATTGCCGATGATGCCGCAGGCGGCTGCGGTGGTTAATCCGAGTGTTTCAGTCAGATAGCGGTAGATGGTTTCCTCATTGGCTTTCGGGTTATTGACTGTTGAAGGTGTGGAATCCGGGGTTGTCACCGGGGCGGCAGGGGATTCCTGAACAAGCGTCAGCCATTCCATTGCGCAGTAACCGATGACGGATCCGTACTGCACCTTGCCCCAGCTGTCACAGGTTTGCAGCACCGTGATGACGGTTCCCTTCGGGATTGTTGTCATAATCAGTCCGGACAGACCGGGCTCTGCGCGCATATTCAGCGGATCGGTTTTGGTTGTCACCTGATAACGCCGCCCGTCATCCTTCCAGTTCTGTTCCGATGAATCTGATGCACTGCCGGATGCCGGAAGGAATCCGCTTTCCGCTGTCTGAACAGCATCGGCAGACAGTGCTGCTGCCGGGAGCGGACAGAGCGAAATCAGGGCGATGATGCCCGCTGCTGCAAAAGCGAGGCGTTCCGGTTTTCTTTTCATTTTTTCCTCCTGTTTCTTTCGTGTGCGCCGGCATGCATGGCAATCAGCCAGCATATCCTTTTTGTGTTATGCGTTCTATTATAGCACAGAAAACCGGAAAATGCAAGTTTGGGACAATAACGGACGAAAAAGCAATAATCTCTTACGTAAATATATCTTCCGCTGTCGGAAGTACGGAAATACCTGAAAATCGCTCCTTTGCAATATCTGATAAATTATTGGAAGAAATTTACAAAATATATTGACTTTATTGAATTGGTATGATAAAATGGAAGAGTGATACAGTAAAAATCCGATTTTTCAGACAGCAATGCGGTCTGATCAATATAAAACAATTTATCTAAAGGAGGATTTCGCAATGTTCAAAAGCACATCAGAGGTTATGGATTTCATCCGGAAGAACGGCATCAAAATGGTGGACTTCAAAATGGTGGATATCAACGGTGCATTCCGCCATGTGACGATTCCTGCATCGGGCTTTACAGAGAATCTGCTGAAAGACGGTGTCGGCTTTGATGCGTCGAATTACGGGTATGCCGTTGTGGAGAAGAGCGATATGGTCTTCATTCCGGACATTGAAACGGCGTTGATCGACCCGTTCTGTGAAATCCCGACACTGTCCATGTCCGGCAATGTGATGATCATTGATTATCCGAATAACCGGCCGCTTCCGGAGTATCCGAGAAATATTGTCCAGGCAGCGATTCAGTATATGAAGGATACGGGCGTTGCTGATACCATGCTGATTCTCCCCGAATTTGAGTTCTATCTTCTGGACGCTGCCGGCTGGAAGCTGGAAGGCAGACGTCAGGAAGCGCATGTGGATGCGGAACAGGCGCACTGGAACAGTGAAACACAGGGCGCAGGCAATATTGTTCCGCTGCAAAAGAATTATCATATTGCAAAACCGTATGATACCGCTTATGATCTCCGCAGCGAAATGGTGCTCCGGATTGAAGAAGCAGGCATTCCGATCAAATACCATCACCCCGAGGTCAGCGCAAGCGGACAGTTTGAGATTGAGCCGCTTCTCGGTGAATTGCTGAAAATGGCGGACGCGACTATCATGATTAAATATATTATCAAGAATGTCGCGCAGAAATACGGAAAGTGCGCGACCTTTATGCCGAAGCCGGTGTACGGCGAGGCCGGAAGCGGTATGCATGTGCATATGCTGCTGATGAAGGGCGACAAGCCGGTCTTTTCCGATGACAAGGGCTATTCGCATCTCAGCAAAACCGCACATTATTTCATGGGCGGCCTTTTGAAGCATATAGCGTCTCTTTGCGCGCTGACCAATCCCAGCACCAATTCATTCAAGCGTCTGGTTCCCGGATTTGAAGCACCGGTTACGGTTGGCTACGCCACATCCAACCGCAGTGCGGTCATCCGCATTCCTGCATATGCAAAAGCGCCGGATAAACGCCGCTTTGAACTGCGTAATCCCGATGCGACCTGCAACCCGTATCTGGCATATGCTGCGATTCTGATGGCCGGTCTGGACGGCGTGAAAAATAAGATTGATCCGCACAAGAACGGCTGGGGGCCGTTTGACGTGAATCTGTATCATCTGCCGGAAGAGGAAAAAGCCAAGCTGACGTCCCTGCCGACCAGCCTCGGCAGAGCGCTGGATGCGCTGGAGGCAGATCACGATTATCTGACCGCAGGCGGTGTATTCCCGGAGAATCTGGTTCTTGACTTTATCCGTGTGAAGCGCAACGAATGTTCGGATATTGCAAAGATTCCCACTGTGCCGGAATTTGAAAAATATTTTAATTGCTGATGAAAACGCAGGCAACGGTTTTCAAGGCGCCGGGATGAGAAACAGAACAGGCAGATACTTCCCGCTTGGGGGTATCTGCCTGTTTTTCAGATTGCCGTTCAGAGAGATTTCTAACAGATTCCACATTTCTCTGTATGCGATTCCGGCAGCGATTCTGGCGCTTACAATGACAGGCTGCGGCATGATTCAGGAAACCGGCATTGCAGACGCAGAGCATAAAGCGGCTGGCACCGAGGCGGCCGGACAGATTGCATCACCCGCGGCTGCGGAGGAAGATGGCACAGCAGACGCGCGGCAGAGAATTGTTCGATCCGTGTGAATACAGATGACACAGCTCCCACTGTGCTTTACAAAACAATATGTTAAATAAAGAATGCCTGCGAAAAAACTCCCGCAGGCAATCCGTTTTGAATTTTACCGGAACTCGTAGCTTTTGATTTTCCAGTTTGTGCCGTCGAACACAAAATGCGCGATGCCTTTACCGTCAAGCTGGTTGGAATCATTGGTCGTTGCCGTGAAGGACGTATCCGTCAGGTCGGTGATTGTGACGCCGTGCCCGGTTTCAAAGGTGTAGTAGCCGTGTGCTTTGGAAGTAATGACATAGGTCTGGCCGTCCGGTTCGCTGATCCGGAAGCTGTCATCCAGCACCGCCTTCCAGTGTGTATATTCGCTGCCGGATACGGTTTCCTCCAGCAGCCGCTCGAAAGCGATTTTTCCGAGGCTGTTGATCACAAAGCGCGAATCCGTGACCAAGGTATAGGTCTGATTGTCAACGGTCATGGTATGGTTCGCGTCCGTTTCCAGATCACCGCCGCCGCCGGACATGCTCTTCATCAGAAATGTCAGATTGTTCATCTTTTCGGCTGCAACATCCTCAAGGCTGACGCGGACAAATTCCATCTCACCGTCCTGACCGGAAGCAATTCTGCTGACCGGCAGCGTGCTGCACGGGAATCCGATCCACGCGGTGTTATCATCGTCGTAAACGGAATACCAGTAGCCGGCAGTACCGTCGGGATGCTCTTCCTTGTCGATGCGGAGCTTGCCGAAGCGCGTACCGCCTGCTGCATAGCGCAGAATGACAGAGCCGTCTGGTCTGACGGTCATGGTGTTGTTCCGTGTACCGAAGGTTCCCGGCATCGACCATTCTCCGACAAGATCGTCTGCTGAATACGGGCACTTCACGGCAGGGGCTGCGGTTGTCTGTGCCGCTGCGGTCTGTTCGGAAACGGTCAGCACCGCGGCGGTATCTGCTGTGCTTACAGTGCTTTCGGTGACGGCTGTCACGGCTGCTGTTTCCGCCGCTGATACCGCTTCTGTCGTGACGGCTGTGTTCGATACAGTCGTAACGACTGTTGCTGTCGGAATGTTCACATTGATCTGAACGGGATCCGAGCCGCAGCCTGTGAACAGAACGCCGATGATTGCGGCGGTGAGAATCATCATTTGCTTTTTCATGATTATATGCTCCTTTGTAATTCGTTCAACCTCTGTTGACAGCCTTATCTTAACACATTTTTTGCGGCTTGTGCGAAGAATTACAAATTTGTAATCCGGCAACAGCAAAAGACTGGCTCCAGGATGACAAAACTGTAAGATTCAGATAATGCGGTTGTCATGAAGCTGTGCTATAATAGGATCAAAAGAACGGGAGGTATCGTTATGGAACTGTTGAAAGTGGAAAATCTTTGCAAGGTTTACGGCAAAGGGGAAAATGAAGTCAGAGCGGTGGACGGCGTATCGTTCAGCGTCCCGAAAGGACAGATGGTTGCAATCGTCGGAGCGAGCGGCTCCGGCAAATCAACTTTGCTGCATATGATCGGTGCTGTGGATCGCCCGACTTCGGGGAAAATCTGGCTGGACGGACAGGATGTGTTCAAGCAGAATCAAAGGGAGCTTGCGATTTTCCGCAGACGGCAGGTCGGGCTGATTTATCAGTTCTATAATCTGATTCCGGTTCTGACAGCCGAAGAAAACATCACACTTCCGATTCTGATGGACGGCCGGAAGCCCGACAGGGAGTATCTCGAAAAAATCCTTGATATGCTCGGCCTGAAAGCGCGCAGGAACCATCTTCCCTCGCAGATGTCGGGCGGTCAGCAGCAGAGAGTATCTATCGGCAGAGCGATTTTCACCTCGCCGCAGGTGATTCTCGCGGACGAGCCGACCGGTAACCTCGACAGCAAAAACAGCGCCGAAATCATGGAACTGTTCCGCCGCTCGAACCGCGAGTTGAAACAGACTATTATCATCATCACACATGACGAAAACATTGCCGAGCAGTGCGACCGGATCATCGTGCTGAGCGACGGCAAGATTATTTCCGATGAAGCGAATTCTGCGCAGCCTGCCGAAGCTGAATATACGGAGGAGGCATGACAGCAATGAAATATGAGAATTTGCTTGCTTCCCGCTATATCAAAGCGCAAAAGCGGCAGTCGGTCTTTACCTGTTTCAGCATTATTGCGGCTGTGGCGGTTATGACAATGGTGTTTGTGCTGTACAGCGTTTGTATGGACTGTCTGCAAAGCACCTATTACTTCAAGGCGCCGTATCATCTCAAATTCAGTGAGCTGACTGAGGAACAGGGCGAAGCGATGGCAGATTTCGAGAACGTCCGCTCCGTGCAGCTTTTCCGCACAGAAGACGGCGTTTCGGCAGAAGTGTTATTCGGCACTGACATCGGCGACCGCGAAATCTGGCTGCAAAAAGCTGCACAGAAGATCGGCGCGGAGAAGCAATATTACGTCAGCAAGAATAACAATATGCACGGCGCATATGAATGGAACGACAATCTCATGAAGATGGACGGCGTCTATGACGGCGCACATCTTTTCAAGCTGCGCATATTCTGCCTCTTCTTCATTTTTGCAATCCTGATTGCGTTTGCGCTGCGCATGATTATAGACACGGCGTTTGAGGTGTCCTCAAAGGAGCGCGAACGGCATTACGGCGTGTTGCAGTCCATCGGCGCAACACCGGAACAGATCGTGCGCATCATCACTTACGAGGGACTGCGGCTCTGTGTCATCGCGGTTCCGTTCGGGCTGATTGCTGGCATCGGGTTTGCCTATCTGATGTATCATATTCTGATTGCGGCCGGTATTGCCGAGCTGTATCATGGCATGACAAATGCAAAGCTTTCTCTGCCGTTTTCGGTTGATCCGAAAATGCTGCTTGTTGCGGCGGCTGTCGGCATAGTCTGGGTATTTCTCTCGGCATACGGCGTCGGCATGCGCATTATCAAAAAGATGCCGATGGAAGCAATTACGGTCCGCGCAAATACTGTGGAAAACGTGAAAAAGCGTTCGCTTTCCGGTCTGTTGTTCGGTGTTTCCGGAAGCATTGCTTCCCGCAACGCACGCCGGGAGAAGAAACGCTTTGTCATCACAGTACTGACGCTGACCGTTTCGATCACGATGTTTGCGCTGTTTTCATCGCTTGCAAACACGGCCGAGCGCAGTTTTATCACCTATCATACAGACTATGTATACGAACAGAGTAAAGGCGCTGATTTTTCCGCAAACATCAGCAGCATTCAATCCGGTTCGACTTATATGGAAACGGCGGCAGAAATTGCGGACAGCGGCTTATTCAAAGACATTTCGATCATGACTTTTCAGAGGTTAAAAGATTACGGCGAAGTGGCATATATGTCCAGAGAAACCTATGCGCAGCAGTTCGGAACCGACCCGGCAGTCAGCTATGACGAGCTTGTCCGCACCGGCGGTTATGTGCTCAATACGGCATGCGGTTTCGCAGAAGTACTATCGGGCAGGATCGAACAGGATACGTTGCAGCTGGAAACGATCCGCTATACGCTTCCGGCGGATCTGGATTGTTCCGGAATGGACAGGCAGGAAATCCGGAAGAACCTTGACCTCACTCCGATGCCGCATTCGTTCAAAGTACTCGGACAGGATAACGTTACCCCAATATATGGTTTTGTATCTCTGATCGGCGCGATCGAAACCTACGATCAGGTTGCGGATGAATGGTTCGGCATAAGCGTTTACGGCGTGGATGCAGCATTCAGCTTCAACGGAAACGGCGATTATAATGCTGCTGATTATAAAAAGGCGTCTGACTGGTTCATGGAGCACTCCGACACCGTCACCCTTGAAATCGATTTTTACAACCTGAAATGGAGAACACAAAACATCATGGCATCCGTCCGCGCAGGCGTACTGATGCTGAATATGCTGCTTGCACTGGCGGCGCTTATCAACCTGCTGAACATCATCTCGACCGGCATTGCAAACCGCCGCAGTGAACTCGCATCGCTGCAATGCGTCGGCATGACCGAACGGCAGCTTGACCGCATGGCAGTAATCGAATGCCTGCAATTTACCGGTGCGGCGGCGATCATCTCGGCGGTAATATGCGCGCTGGTGATTTTCGGGAGCGAGGGAATCATGTCTGCGATCATCCGCGATTCGTTTGTGGACGAGAGCGAAGAAACAAAAAAAATGCTGATGAACATTGTCCAGATTGACCGGATCACGCCGTTTGTGCGCATCGTCCTTTCGGCGCTGGCAGCATTTGCAGCAGGCTGTGTGACATCGCTTGTCATGCTGCGGACGCAGAACAAAGAGAACCTTTCCGACCGGATTCGCGGTTCAGAAATGAATCTTGATACGAAGAAAACGCACATTCTCCGGAACAGTATCCTTGCAGTCGCGGGTGTATTTGTCCTTGTGATCGCGGGGCTGCGCATTTACAGCGCCGCCGCTTATCGCCGTGACCGGAACGAATACGCAAAGGCGGGCTATCTTAATCTCGTGGACGGCGCAGACAACAGGATCAATGTTTACAGCACCGGTGCGCAAAACGGCAGGCATACGATTGTCGGGCTTGCGGGCATGGGCGTGCATGACTATCCGATTGTCACAAAGGCACTCAATGAACGACTCGGAAAGGAAAACACGCTCGTTTATCCCGACCGCGCAGGCTATGGATTCAGCGATGATTCGCTCAAAAGTCAGACGCTTGAACAGGTTGTGGAGGATTACCGTGCGGGACTGAAAAATGCGGGCTTTGCAGCGCCGTATGTGCTGATGCCGCATTCCTACGGCGACTTTTATGCGCTTTGGTGGCAGATGAAATATCCGGATGAGGTCGAAGCGATCATCTTCATGGACGGCACATGGCTTGAGAAAAATGACCTCTGGCAGTCCTGGACGATTGAAGAAGCCCCCTCGGAATCCTATTTTTATGCAGATATGCGCAGATTCCGGCTGCGGACATGGCTCGGGCTCAACAGGCTGTTCCCGGAAGAAGAACCAACCGAAGACACATGGGGCAAAGCATTTCTTTCTGCGGAGCAGCTCAAGCTCTCAAATCTGACACAAAACCGTGAATGCAGTGCAGCGTTTGTTTCTGAACTGGTGAATGAACGGGAAGCAGCACACGAACTGCGGAACATTCTGCACCCGACCGATACCCCGAAGCTCTACTTCTCGACAATGGCTTCCTGCGAAGCGGATATCCGCGAAAATATGGAATTCCAGAAAGCAGATTATGAAGCCGTCGGACTGGAATACAAGCTGAATCCCGAAACGGCCGCAAAAGCTGAGTGGCAGCGCGATGCCCGGGAATATCTGGATATCTACGAAAATACGCTGACGCCGTTTCTGGAGCGCTGCGGGAATTACAGGCTTGTTCCCATCGGCGGCGACCACGGCCTTTTCCATGCACAGAAGCCGGATGAAGTGGCGGATACGATACTTGACTTCCTCGCCGAAACGACAGAATAACACAAAGCGGACGGTTTTGATGCCGTCCGCTTGCATTCATTATCAATTCGTGCTATAATAAAAGCATGGCAGGAGGTGAACACAATGCCGAAAATATTGCTGATTGAAGATGATGAACAGCTCGCACGGTTTCTGATGCGCTTTCTCAATTCCGAGGGCTACACAACAGATTATGCCAGCGGGCAGAAGGACGGGCTGCGCCTGTTTGAAGCAAATGCATATGACTGCGTGCTGCTTGATATTTCGCTGAAAGACGGCAGCGGGTATTCGGTTTGTGCGGCGATCAAGGCGCAGAACGATACGCCTGTCATTTTTATCACGGCATCGGCGGACGAGGCCTGCACGGTCGCGGGCTTTGAAATCGGTGCGGATGACTACATCGGCAAGCCGTTCGGCACAAGGGAGCTGCTTGCCCGTATGAAAAATGTCATGCGGCGGCATCAGAAATCTTCTCCGCTGCTGCATTGCGGCAATGTGACGATTGATCCGATCAAGGGCATTGTCCGGAAAAACGGCAGCGAGATTGCGATGTCCGCACTGGAATACCGCCTGCTGCTGGTGTTCTTCTCCAACAAAAACCAGATGCTTTCCCGCGACAGGCTTGCGGAGGAGCTTTGGTCGCTGACCAAGGAATTTATCTCGGACAATACCCTGAGCGTCTATATCCGCCGGCTGCGTGAAAAAATTGAGGATGATCCGCAGAATCCGACCGTGATTATCACGGTCAGAGGACTTGGCTATAAGGCGGTGGATGAATGAGAGCGAAAAAGCGTCGGCTCATTCACATTCTCCTGACCGCAGTTCTGGCCGTTCCCTGCCTGTTTTTCAGCATTCCCTGCGCGGTAACGGCAGCAGCAGTGTCGGCGGTGTTCTTTGTGTTTTACGAAATGCTGTTTTCTCAGCGGCGAAGCAAAGTCATGAAGCTGTGTGATGATATTGACCGGATTTTGCTGCGTGACGATCTGATTTCGTTTGATGAATACAAAGAGGGCGAGCTGAGCGTGCTTTCAGCTGAGATCCATAAAATGACCATTCGCCTGCGCGAGCAGAATGCGGAGCTGAAAAAAGAAAAGCAGTTTGCAAAAGAGGCTCTGGAGGATATTTCCCACCAGCTCCGGACACCGCTGACGTCTGTAATGATGATTCTCGGCCTGATGAACGGCTCCGGGCTGACCGAGAAAGAACGGACGGAGTATCACCGTGATCTGTATGAGCTGCTTGCCCGCATGAAATGGCTGATTGAAACCATGCTGAGCCTTTCGCGGATTGAAGCGGATGCGGTCAGATTTGCAAAGAATCCCGTTCATTGCCGTGAATTGATTGCACAGTCGGTTGAAACAGTATTGGTCACAGCCGAGCTGAAGGGTGTGGAAATCCGGACAGTCATAGACGGAGATCCTGAACTGACCGGAGATATTCATTATACGTCTGAGGCGATTGTGAATTTGCTGAAAAATGCGATTGAGCATACGCCGTCCGGCGGAGCGGTTACTGTTACGGCAAAGGGCGGCAGCCTTTCAACTGAGATTACGATTGCGGATAACGGAGAGGGAATCCCCGAAACGGAGCTGCCGCATATCTTTGAACGGTTTTATCGCTCCTCAGAATATACCAAAAAGGGGTTTGGCATCGGGCTGGCATTTGCTAAAAAGGTGATTACCGCGCAGGACGGCAGCCTGAAAGCCGTCAATGTCAAACCGCAGGGGGCGGCGTTCGTGATTCGGTTTTACAGAACGTCAGGATCGTGATTCGTGCAGATCCCGGAGAGTGTAAAAGCATACTGCATCTCCCGGATAAATCCTGTATTCCGCCTGGTTTCAAGCATTAACGCCTGTGAAGGATGCTGTCATCCGACACGGGCGTTTTTTTATTTTGTTTCTTTGCGCGTCCGGGCGATGTTCTCCGCGTCCTTCGGATTCTCAAAGCCCTTTCTCATCAATGAGATGCCTGATATGCGCATCCGTTTCAGCAGATTTGAGCTGTTCAACGGCATGACAGAGTTCATCTGACAATTCCGATAACGGACAGTTTTTCACGGTACACCATTCTGAAATCGTCCGGATCGCCTGTGTACGGCAGAAAACATCCGGCATTTTCATAGCAGCGATGACAAGATCGGTACTGCAAAGCGGATACGGATTGAGAAACTGGAGCAGGAAACTGAGTTTATGGTAATTCAGTTTATAATTGCTGCTTTCTTCGTTTTCCGGTTCATGGAGCATTTGCTGCAAGGGGAGCGCATGCCGGAACAGATCAATCACGCGTTCTCTGTATTGTTCATCTTTGATTAAGCAACCACAGTTTCCGAATCCCTTTTCAAAATCTGACTGCATATGTGCAAAAATCTTTTCCTGATAGGGGACGCCGGTTGCTTCTGCAAGATCGACAGCGTTTCCGTTCGTGAGCTCCCGGCTGATCAGTTCCCGGCATTTCAGACTGTTCAGGAGGGAAACAGACCTTCCGTAAAACTTCTGAAAACGCTTGTCACCGGAAAGCTGCCGGAGCAGCTCACAAATACACAGGGAGGCCGGTTGCGTTTCCGCATGGCGGAGAAAGTCACCGATCATCGTCTGTGATTCTACTTCCGGCAGCGCGCTGATTCCTCTGACAGGCCCTTCGTCAAACATCGCAAGCAGCACGCGGGCGATCTGATTTAACTGTGTATCGGTGACTTCCGTTTTCAGCAGCGCAGCAATATCTGTTTTCTGGTATACGTCAAGTGCGGAATACGCCTGCACGATATTGTTCTCAATGCCTTCGGCCAGCAGCCAGTCTTTGATCTCCTGCGTTTCAGGTTTCAGGCGCTCCACTGCATGAATTCTGCCCCAGCCGTGAACCTTTCGGGCAAGCGCAAAGATTTCATCATTCTCGTTTTGCCATCTCTGCATATTGAATACGGCAAAAATCGTAAATTCATCACTGAGCCCCAGCGTCCGGATCATGTCTTTTAAGGCGTCATCCGGCTCTGAAAAGATTTCAGTGAGGATAAAACCGAGCTTCACAAGATCAATCTCCGAACCGGAGATGCAGTCCATTGCCAGCTGATAAACTTTGGAAGCTGGCAAAATGTCAGTGTGATCGAAGATATAGTTCTGGATTGCGTCAATCCCGCGCAGGGGAACGACCTGTGCAAAAAAGTCCCGCATTCTTGCTTTGACTTTCTCAGGATCATCCAGCATGGAGAAAGCATCCGCAATGATTTGCAAGTGCTCCTCCGTGATCTTCGGCGCCCCCATATGATAGATGCCGACGCCGTCCAGTGCGCCGTCTGCCCATTTCACCTTCTTCGGATCGGAATCATCCTTCGGGAGAGAAAACGTATCCGGCAGTTCGCCGTTCCGGATGTTTTCCCGAATCACTTCTAATAACGGTTTATTCTGAATCATGTCGTTTTTACGCCTCCTCAGCAGCATCAATCTGATCACGGTATATCGTCAAATCAGCGCGCGGATTTCCTGATATATTTTATTATATCACGAATTGCTGCTGTTTTCAAGATACATTTGTGCTTTTCTGTATCAAGCGGGAAGGGAAAGGCAAATTTGCCGGTGGTGTCTGAAAGGATATAAATTCGCAATTTTGTACCAAAGTATTGCATTTTATTGTGGATTGTGTTATAATAAACATAATACTGTGTTTTGCACATCTTCGTGCATTTATTAAGGGAAAATTCAGGATAATGTGTGCAAATCTGGTCCTGCATACAAGGAGGAGGCTGCGGATGCTGAAACCGTTCAGAAATCTGTTTACATTCAAAACCGTGTATTCCGAGAACAAAACATATGTGAATTATACAATCGGCAGAAAGGAAGAAATCAACTATACGCAGGTGCAGATGCTGGAAAAGCCTTCGTTCCGTGAATACTTCGTGCCGTTTCAGTGTACAAAAACCGCTTCCGTCAACAAGATCTGCTTTGACATCAGCGGCCTGACGGCGCTTTCGGAGTATCTGAAAACCGATCTGACACAGGAGCAGTATTTTGAGATCATCTCCGGGATTCAGCGGATTGCGTCCTTCTGCAAGAAGTCCTATCTTTCCACGGATAATCTCGTTTGCTCGCTGAAATATATGTATTATCACAACGTAAAGAAAAAGGTACTGATGGCATATGTGCCCCTGAAAAATCCGCATTATTTCGGTGACGGACTCGGTGCCTGCCTGATCAGGATTCATAAGAAGGCAAGGAAAGTCATCATTACGGACGGGAACTACATGCAGAAGTATGAGGCGTTTTTGCAGCGCTATACGCCCGCAAGAGGGATCCGCCGCAAGAAATCTGGCGCGCTGACCTTTTCGCCGGATTCCCTTCTGCATTTCTTCAATGAGAATCGCATGAACGCCGGTGCGGATCCGGATTTTGCAATCGAAAAGATGCATCCGGAATCTGCCGGACAGCAGGCAGAGAATTTTGCAATTATCGGGCAGCTTTCCGAACCGGTATCTCCGGTTCACGCAGAAGCGCCTGCGCAGGCTGTCACCGAACCGGAGCCTGTCCCGAAAAAAAGCAACAGTGAAACCGTAATCCGGAAGCGCACGCGCGCCAGCCTGATCGACAGCCGCGGGATTATTTTTCATGTTTCCGAGCCGGTGTTCCGGATCGGCAGAAACGTGGAAAACGACCTTGTTGTGAATGAGGCAACGGTTTCCGGTTTTCATGCTGAGATTACCTGCGAGAACGATGAGTTCTTCATCCGGGATCTCTCTACGAACGGAACCTATCTGAATGACGATCCGCATGTGGTGACCCGGGCAAAGCTCAAGGACGGTGACCTGATCCTGTTTGATGAATTCCGCTATACATTCCGCATCGGGGAAAAGAAGGATGAGGCAAGTCATACGGAATCTGCGAACCGCACGGCGCCGACCTATACCGTTTCGCAGAAGCGGCGTTCCGAGCGCCCGCTTGCCTATCTGAAGCGTGTTTCCGACGGCAGTGAAATCAGCATTTTCCGGTTCCCGTTCCAGTGCGACGAGCTGCCCGGTCTGGTGCTATCCAGTGAGCGTTCATGGAACCGGCAGGAGATTTTTGCTGAAAACCAGTCCTGTGAATCGCTCTGTTTCCAGACTGTCAATATTGCGCCCGGTGCAAAGCAGTCAATTTTTTCCGGCTGTGTTCTGGTCGTGAACGGCGAGCGCTTCCGCTTCCAGATCGAAAACTGATTCGGGAGTGTGCGATGTTTCAATATACATATATTACAACAAAGGGGCTGCGGGCTTCCAATCAGGACGCCCTTCTGATTCAGACTGCACGGGTGCAGGGACGGGAGATTCTGTTCGCTGCTGTCTGCGACGGAATGGGCGGACTGTCCTGCGGAGAACATGCCAGCTCCTATGCAGTTTCCGAGGCAGCAGCCTGGTTTTCCGGGCAGTTTGCGCAGCTCGCGGAGGCAGATGCAGATGTTCTTGAAATCCGGAGCAGTCTGGATGATTTGCTGCACCGGATCAATGATGAGATTAACCTGGCCGGTGAGCGGCTCGGGGGCATGGGCACGACCTATACCTCCATGCTGCTGGATCCCGAGAAAAACTTTCTGCTTGCCGCGCATGTCGGCGATACACGGCTGTACCGGATCACGGACAGTGAAGCATCCGTTCTGACGACCGATCATTCTGTGATTGCAGAGGAGCTGCGCCGCGGCATTCTGACTGAGGAAGCTGCACGCACGGACAGCCGGCAGAACCAGATTACCAACTGCCTGGGGGCGGGCGAAACCGGCCGCGCTTATGATTACAGCATTCTGGAACCGGAGGACGGCTGTACCTATCTGCTGTGCACGGACGGGTTCCGCAAGCTGATTTCCGCTGATGAGATCCGGCAGGCACTCGCGCCCTCTGCCAATTCCCATGCCGATGCGCTGAAACGCAGCCTGACCCGTCTTACAGATCTGAATCTGAGCCGTCAGGAAAGCGACAATATTACGGCGGCAGCTGTCAAATACACAAAGGAGAACAGTGTCGGATGAGATTACTTGCAAATCGGTATGAGATCGAAAAAATTGCAGGAACCGGCGGCACCTCTGTGGTCTATAAGGCATACGATTTACAGGCGGAACGCGCCATGCGCGCGATCAAGGAGATCAGCAAAGCCAATCCGGATGTTTACGACATGGCAAAGCTCGAATCCCAGCTGATCCGTGAGCTTTATGAAAAAGATACATCCTACGGCTTTCTGCCGAATATCATTCACCGGTTTGAAATCGACGATATGTTCTATATCGTGCAGGATTTTCTGGACGGAGAAACGATGGACAAGATGCTCCAGGCCGGGCCGATGCCGTATGAGCTGTTCATCGAGAGTGCAAAGCAGATCTGCCAGTTCATGACCTTTTTTCACAGCACAGGCCGTGTCCACAGTGATATGAAGCCGGAAAATATCATGGTGATCCGGCCGGACACACGCTGGGACAGCAATAAGAAGCACACGGTCAAGCTGAAATTCATTGATTTCGGAACCGCTGTCCGGAATGAGGCAGGCACGACCCGCGGATATACGCCGGAATATGCTGCGCCGGAGCAGTACCGTGAGGAACGGCTCGATGAACGGACTGATATTTTCAATATCGGTGCGACCTTTTATCATATGATCACCGGCAGACAGCCTGCGCGTGTTGCAAATGAGCGCCGTGTGCTGGTTGCCGCGGAGCGGTTCCGGTTCGATAAAAATATCAATTCAGAAATCAAAAAAATCATTCTGAAATGTGTGCAGGACGATCCGGACGCACGCTATAAAAACTGCGAAGCGGTCTATAAAGACCTGATGCACATTGAAAAGCGGTTTCACTTCCGGCTGCTCACGACGCTTTACGGCGCTGCCCTGTTCTGTTTTGCCGGCGCAGGGGTCTGCGCGCTGATTTCCGGTTCGATGCAGAACAATGCGGACAGCAAGCTGTATGAGCAGTATTTCAATGCGGGACAGTATGACGAAGCGCTCCGGATTGACCACACAAACCGTGACGGAATCTATACCAAGCTGATTAACCGTTTCACGGAGGACGAAAAGCTCGATACTGCGGAGGATAATTTCATCATCAACGAGATCAAGTGCCGCAGCGATCTTTCCCCGTCGGACAGTGACTACGGGCGGATTATGTATGAAATCGGCAATGCCTACTGGCTCTATTACGATCCGCATACCGAAGGCGCTGCGCTCAGCGAAAACGAACTGGAAAAAAACCGGATTACGGTATCCTATGAATGGTTTGAAAAGGCGGTCGGGAGCGAAACCTTTGCTGCTGACGAACCGGATGCATATGCACGCGCAAAGATTTTTTACAACATCGGCAAATTCTACATCGAGATTGACCGCAAGGAACGTGAGGGAACCGATGACCGGCAGTTCTATCAGAATATGTGGGACAGCATCAGGCAGATGTCCGCGTTTGCGAACGATTCCAATGAGGTCATCAGCGCAAGAGTCTGCCAGACGCTCTGCACGCTGATTTCGCGCTACTCCCCGAAATTCCGGCAGGTCGGAATCAGTCAGTCCGATCAGGAAGCAATCCTTTCGCTGATTGAAGACAGGCTGTATCAGTACGGTGAGATCAGCTATACCAATACATATTCCATCGGCATTGCCGAGCAGATTGACGTCGAAGCAGTCCGGCTGAAGCTCTCGATGGCATACGCAGATTAAGGGGGAACACGGATGAATCCGGAACAACTGCATAAAATTGCCGTGATTCTTCTGATCGCGGGGATTCTGATTCTGATTGCAGCGATCTTTTTTTCTGTCCGGTTTGACCTGATTTCTCTGCTCAGGACAGAGCTGAACAGAAAAAAGGATCCGAAGCAGACAGACGGACAGGATTATTTTGATTCTGTGAAAACAAAAGAGATCGAGAGCATTCCGGCTGATGCACTGGCGCCTGCGCCGGACAAAACGGTTCCGGCAAACAGGCAGCAGCCCGTTCCGGACGCGCAGCGTACACCGGCGACCGTTCTTGCACGCAGCAAAACGGCAGCGCCCGGCAGTCAGCCTGCCCGCACCGGAACAGTGCTTGCGGGTGCCGGAAAACGGCAGCAGGAGCGTACAGGTTCCGGCACACTGGTGGTATCTGCCAGGCGCAGACATCCCGAACCGGAGCCGCAGGAGCAGAAATTTGTCATCACAGATCAGATTCTTGTCATGGGCGGAGATCCCGCCGCAGTATCACGATGCAGAACCACAACACGGAAAGGATCACGGAATGAATAAACTCATCAAAGCAGCGGCAGCGGTGCTGATGCTTCTGACGGCTGTCACGCCGCTGCATGCCGCTGCCGAAACGCCCCCGCAGGATATGCACCTGACAGTCGAAACGAAGGAACTCAAAGCAGATGAAATCCGCGGGGACGGATATGTCGAACTGAAAGTCTTTGCGGAAAACCTTCCGGCATGCCGTTCCATGCAGATTTTGCTGGAAAAGGATTCCGGACTGACCTATTCCGGTCACTACGCGGTTCCATGTGCAGAGCTGTCCCGCGCAGGCGGGATGAGCTTTTCGCTTGGCTCCGGTAATTATCCGGATATCATAGGGTGCAACATTGCGGTCGTGGAGCCTGAGCCGCTCCTGCTCAGCGGCGAGATTATAACCCTGCATCTGTTTTTGCCGGATCATGTGCAGCCGGGAGATTTTTACCGCGTCCGCATCCTGCGTTCCCATGATGATTTATATCACGATGAAACCTTTGTTGAAACGGATGAAGCGCGGTACGGCGAATCCTATTTTACAGTTTTAGCAGCAGGCGGTATCCGGATCCAGTCGGATAAACCCGCACCGCCCGTACAGCAGGATACGCCGGAGCCGCAGCAGCAGGCTTCGCCGGAGCCGCAGCAAAACGAAGATCCGGAACCGGACGCGGTGGAAACGACGGGGCAGACTGAAACGACAGCTCCGGCAGATCATACAACGACCGCCGCAAGCGTTACGGAAACGCTGACAACGTCTGCGCCGGAACCGACAGAAGCGCCGGTCACGGAAACGACCGACGGTCTGACAACAGAAACACAGACATCTGAGCTGATGACAACCGGTGCCGAGGCTGCACCGGTCACAGAAACCAATCCGCAGGCGCCTGAAAAACACAGTGCATGGCCTCTGGTCCTGCTCGGAATCGCCGGAATTGGCGCCGGAGCAGGTGCCGCAGTTTGGAGTAGAAAACGGAAGATGCAACAGGAGAGGGAAGGATTATGAGCCGGAAAAGCAACTATTTGAGAAGAATGGCAGCCTTTGCCGCAGCGCTTTCATTTTTTGCGGCGGCGAATCTGACGCCGACGGGAGTTCTCGCAGCAGAAATCTCCGGGGCGGTATCCCAAAAGGCAGCCGTCAGCGCAAAGGCGGTTCCTGCTGCCTTTACGCCGCAGGATGATCAGAAAACCGCCGCCGTGACAGGCACGACAGCTGCACAGGCTGCCACAACTGCGCAGCAGACGACCACAACTGCACAGCGGACGACCACAACTGCACAGGTGACCACGACGACGGTTCAGACAACGACGACAGCCGCACCGACGGAGCAGTCCGTTAAATTGAAGTTTTCACTTTCCTTCGGGGATCTGGACGGGCTCATTCCAAACAAGAATAACCTGTGTCAGAATCTCGGCAATCAGCTGAAAAGCATTCTGGATACGAATAAGAAAGATAAGGTGTTCTACGATATCAACGTATCCTTTATCAGGGACAAGGGCGTCATTACGGACATTGTTCTGACGTATAAAACCTATGATACGGCAGCAGCGCAGGACATCATTGACAAAGCGGTTGCAGGCGGACTGACGCAGGTCGAGAGTGCAAAGTATTACGGTCAGTTTTCTGTGGATCAGAGTCACCAGAAAATCAGCTGTGAGAAAGTGTTCTGCCGCTGGGAAACCGACACCGATGCCCGCGTCGCGCTGGATCATACATGGGCAGCCGGGGAAACCGTGACGCAGAATGAAGGAAAAGAGCTGTATGTGAAGTACGGGCTCAAGTTTACGGAGAAGCAATTCAAGGCGGATACCGGATACTATCTGGAACTCGTGCAGGATGAGAATGCCGGTGAGAATCAAAAGTCTGCGTCCGGCATCACCGTGAGCGATACGGTCAGGCTGTCAAAGGACGGCATTTCCGTCGGCAGCGATCAGATCTATCAGGTGAAGGACTGCATAATCAAACTCACTGTGAATACGGATGACTCCGTGCAGAAAAACTATGCGCCGGAATCTTTCAAATGGTCTGAGCTGAGTGCGGATCAGCCTGAACTGAAATTCCAGGCCACCACGGATGACAACGCAGGTGTTGAGATCCGGGCAGAAAACAATAAAAAGAAGACCATTCAGGTGAACGGGAAGGATGAAAAAGCTGTCAAGCTGAAAGGTCTTTTGAATGAACTGGGCTATTACCTTGATACGCTCGGTAAGCAGAAAGAAACCGTCATCAAGCTCAACATGACGGCGATGCCGAAGCTGTTCAAGATCAATATGAAATTCAATGGCACCGAAGAATCTGATATAAAGAAAGTGCAGCTTAAGGACGGCAATATTCAGATTCCGCTGCTGATCAAGCGGGACGGCGTGGACTATTACCTCATGCAGTATACAGTAAAACGGCTGTATAATCAGACGGATGCTGCTGTGACTCTGGACTGGAAACAGGTCTGTGAGAAACTGAACGGCGGTTCTTCCTGTGAGGGTACCATCTATTGGGATTACCAGCATTGGCCGGCTTATCAGATTGACACGGTTTATGAGAAGGTCAGCAGTACAGCGGACTATACAGTAGTCAGTCAGCTGAAATCCCTGTTTTTCGGGGCTTCTCAGGTCAAACGAAACGACGATGTCCTGACATGGGATTTCAAAAAAGCGTTTTACTTCGACAGTGACCTGAGCAAAATGAGCGTCGTCATGGTCGGCAGCGACGGCCTGACCTATACCGGTACCTTTACAGAAATTGAGAATGAAGATCCGGATGAGGAAACACGCTACCGTTTGCTCATTCAGATTCCGAAGGAAAAGGCAGATACCCTGTACTATCTGCGTGTGCAGTCCCTGATGGATAATGAACTGAAGCAATCGCCGCGTGCATATGAAGGATTTCAACCGTTCTATATTTATGTGGATCATCAGGCGCCGGTTGTCAGCGATTTGAAAAACAGCTACAAATACGGCTGGTCAAATAAAAACAGCTTTGATTTTAGTTTCAGTATCAGCGACGATGAGAGCGCCGCTAAGCTGACAAGATCGGACGAGGAGCAAGAGGCGCTGGATCGGATCAATGATAACAAGGATCTGGCCTCTGTCAAAGAAATCCGTATCGGTGATCTGGTTTTTGCCAAGCCGGAGGACGGCTGGGGCAGCGGTGCTGTGAAAGGCTTGCCGAAAAAGATCTCTGTCACAGATGAGGAAACCGGGGAATCCGAATTGAAATCTGTGGATACAGCGTACAATATCACGCTGACTCCGGTTGTGGATGAGGAAGGCGTATGCACCGGAAAGTTCACAGGTACATTCAGCCTGACGGACGAGGAGGCAAAATATTTCAGCGCGGATCTGCCGCTCACAGCCGTGGATTACTGCGGACTGGAAAGCGGCGCATCGGCTTTGAAAATCCGGCTCGATACTGTTGCTCCGACGGTCGACAGCCTGACGGTTGATTCCCTGACCGACGGCAGGAACGGCGAACGTGTGCTGAGCGCGGCGGCCGGAAAGGATCTTGTGGTTCATGCGAATGTTTCGGACGGTTCAAAATCGTCCAACATTCGCAGCGTCAAGATCAAGTACGCCGATCTTGACGCGCAGCAAGCGAACAATGTCAATGCCCCGATATGGGAGAATCAGATGACATTTTCTTCGGATGATATCAGCCGAAGAGGCACCGTTGCTGTTACTGTTGAGGACTATGCCGGAAACCGCAGTACCTATTACTTCGGGCGGAAGGATGATGCGTATACTTCTGTGCCGGATGCAGCGAAGGCAGTTAAGGTCGTAACGGATTTCCAGGCGCCTTCTGATCCGAAATTCACTGCACTGCGCGAGCCGGATTACTTCGATCAGATGCCCGGCAAAAAGTGGTATCAGAACTATCTGAATATGCCGGTTTCTGCTGCGGACGAGGGACAGGTGCGCTCTGAAATCCGCACGCTGAATTACAGGATCAATGACAGCGAATGGTGTGCAGTCAATCTGTATCAGGCGATCGACACAGAACTGCTTTCTGCTGCCGATATTGCGGAGAAGCTCGCTGACGGCAAGTTTTATCTGACATTTGTGCCGGATACGAAGAATACCAGGGCATTCCAGGTGTATCTCTGCTGCCAGGGAATCAGCGGCATCAAGGTTCCGCTTTCCAAAGAGCTGTTCACGCTGCGGGATTCCGGCAGACTGACGGTCGAGATGTATACGCTGGATCATGCCGGAAACCAGAGCCGTACTGCTTCACAGACGGTCTATATCGACAATACGGATCCCTCTGCGGATACGCACTTTACCGCCGAAAAGGAGTACCATTCCAAAACGGTTGCACAAACCCTGTTCGGCGTGTTCTCGTCCGCACCGATTCATATTAAGGTGAAGATTTCCGATACCGATGACAATGCACCGTCCTCCGGTATTCAGAAAGCCGAACTAACCTTTGCAGGTTCGACCTATACCGGCGAGCTCAGCACAGATCCGCAGACGAATCAGACGGTTGCCGATTTTCTCATTCCGGAAAATCTGCCGGAGGAGAGCTGCGTATCCGGTACCGTGACGATTAAAGTCACGGACAAGGTCGGTCGTACCTATGAGAGCGAGAGCCTGCTCTCTGAAAAGGAAAGCACGCTGATCATGCTTGAGAACAGAAAGCCCGTTCTGTCGGATCCGGTCGTGGAAGGGCCGAACCGCTACGAGAACGAGGCAGGTGAGACATGGTTCAGCGGTGATGTGACGGTGACATATTCTGTTACGGATCCGGATTCCGGCATTGCACAGGTTGATTATGACCGTGTCCAGAAAAACAGTAACCGCACCGAAAAAGAAGGCGGAAAGTACGATGATCTGGAGAAGAAAACAACCTCTGCTTCGTATACGCTGCAAACTGCGGAAGGGGAGGACGGACAGGCGGATTTCAAGATCCGTGCGGCAGACAATGCTGGAAATCACACGGATCATGATGTGACAGTCTACAAGGACGTATCAAAGCCGTATGTATCTGCGTTCCGGTTCTCTGATGCCAGATCGTTTGAAACGGCTAATCCTGATAATATCGTCGAAAAGATTGCGGAAAGCTACGGACATTTCTCCCGGAAGGACACCGTGCTTCAGGTGACCGTGCGTGATGACCGCGGTGCAAGTGCCGGCATCCGGTCGGTTTCCTGCGCACTGTATCAGCCGGATCAGACACTGTTCAGCGAGCCTGTGACGCAATCCGCAGATCAGCTGACTGAAATGCCGGACGGCAGCCGTGTTGCCTATTTCCTGCTGCCGGAAGGCTTCAAGGGTGATATCTCTGCGTGGACGACCGACAATGTGGGGAACATTTCGGATATCAGTTCTCCTGACGGTTTTGCCGCAGAGGATGAAACGCGGCATCAGGCACACTCGCACCTGACCATTTCGCTGCCGCAGACGGAAAAGCGTGATGTCAGCGGTCTGCCGCTGTATAATCAGGATGTGACCGCGGAGCTGACTGTGGAAGACAGCTTTTCCGGTATCCGGCGTATTGAATGGACCACCTCAGATCTTGAGGACTGGCAGAGCGCCGAGATCGACCGGAACGGCAGCGTCAACCACGAAGGGTGGACGGTGAAGCAGAATGACCGTAACCTTGCGGTGCGTGTTTCGGCTGTCATTACCGTCAAAAAGGATGCAAATGCAGATTTCATCCGGCTGCAGATCGAAGATAACGCAGGCAATATCTCCGAGGAAGCTGTGAGTTTCAGCATTGACAAGCAGGCGCCGCATATCATGGTCGGCGGTCTTGCGTCCTCACAGCAGACTGCGTACTATAACCATGATATTACCGCGAATGTCGAAATCGCAGAGCGCAATTTCTCTGCGCCGACGGTCAACGGAGCGCCTGATCCCGGTTTTACGGCGGATCCCAATTCGCCCGAAAACACCGACCGGTATATCCATGCAAAGCAATTTGTCTACGACAAAGACGGTACCTACTCGCTGACGGTGGACAATACGGATCTTGCAGGCAATGAAACCGATATGCCGTTCCGTTCCGGGGAATTTGTCATTGACAAAACGCCGCCGAAGGCCGTGCTCTCCTTCAAGAGAAAGAACGGCGGGACTGTCGATCCGAAAAAGAATCCGTATATCAGCGATGTTGTCAGTGCAACATTTACCGTGACCGAGCTGAATTTCGATCCGGCGCGGGCGGTTATCACGATCAACGGGCAGAACTATGTTCCGGATGCAAAGGACTGGAAAACCGGTCAGGAAAACGTGCATATCCTGACAATCCCGGCAGATCAGTTCACCGAAAACCGCAGTTATACCGTTGCGGCATCTGTTACGGATAAGGCTGGCAACACATCGGGCACTGCCGCAGCAGATTTTGTTGTAGATACGGTGGATCCGACCGTTGAAATCTCCGGTTTTTCCGCTGCCAACAAAGACCGTGTTGCACCGGTCATCAAATCCTCCGATGAAAACTATGCCGACTGGGAGCTGAAGCTGATCAGAAACGGCGAGGAATGCGCAATCAAAACCAATCCGGACAACAGCAGCTTTACATTTGCCGTTCCGGGCTCGGGCAAGTCTGTCACGGGAAGCTGGGAATCGCTGGATTCCGGCAAAACGATCCGCTTCCTCTTTGACGATTTCCCGCATGAGGAAGCATTTGACGGCGCCTATCAGCTGACGCTTTCTGTCGTGGATCAGTCCGGCCGGAAATCCTCGGAAACGAAAGAATTTACCGTCAACCGGTTTGGCTCGGTATTCACGGTAACCGGATATGAGGAGATTCACAGAAAGCATATTCCGCAGCCGCGGGATATTGAGATTGTCGAGCGCAATGTCGATCTGCATGCAGAGGGCTCGGAGATCATCGTCGTTGCGGACAAGGGCGCTGCGACCGTGCAGCTGACGGAAAACGACTATGAGGTTTCGGCGGCCGTGCCGCTTGCTGACAAATCCGGCTACGAATATACCTATACGATCAAAGCGGAGAACTTCTCGCAGGATCTGGACTACAAAATCACGATCCGCACAACGGATGCGGCAGGCAATGCGAATGTCAGCACAAACCGCGGCGCAGAGCTTGATTTCACAGTGGATACGCATGTGCCGGAGTTTTCCTGCGACGATCTCTTTGACCGCGCAGAATACCGTGATTCCGCAAAGCAATTCCGGCTGAATGTCACAGAGCCGCTGCGCTCCATCCGTGTCACGACCAGCGACAACGAGGTGCTTCTGGATAAAGCGGATGACGGCGTGCTCGGACTTTCCGACACCAGCTTTGAGTTTGCGGTTCCGGCATCCAACTCGTCCCGCATGATCACGGTCGAGATGAAGGATCTCGCGGGCAATGTCATGAAGCGGGAATTTGAAAACCTGCTCGTGACGGAGAATATGGCGCTCTATATGCTCCACAAATCATGGGTGCGGAATATCGGCGCAGGCTGTCTTGCAGGCATCGCCGGTATCGGTACATTCCTTGGAATCCGCAGGGCAAAGAAGAAAAAGAATGAATATTAAGCAGTCATAGTTCGTGAAATGTGAAAAGGAGCGGAAACGGCGAAGCGTTTTTTGCTGTTTCCGCTCTTTTCGGAAATGAAACAATGCAGGAGGAACAGTATGCGGCAGGAAGAAATTGAACGCTTGTTGCAGGCAGAATCCGTTTCGGGTGATGAACTGGGCAGGGTGATCCTGGAGAATGACGTCAACCGATACAGAAGGCAGCTCGGCCTTGACGATGAAACAGACAGTGTCACTGTCGGGCAGGCGGTTCTGGATGAACTCATGGAGAAAATCAGTACCGTAGAGGACGCGGAAACGCTGGAAAGCTATCTTGCGCTCCAGAATTATATTCGCTATGCACAGGCCATCTCCTATGCATATAATCAGCAGGCGCAGAACGGTTTTTGCAGACTGCTGATGTATATGACGCAGGCGCAGCAGGTTGAGCATGCCCGCTTTACGCTGGAAATGCTGCCGATGATCATGACGGACAGGCAGTTCCGTGAGATGCCGCCCCCCGGTATCATTGCCAGACGGCGCGGCGTTGCAATCGTGGCGGACAGCTTTCCGTGCCGCCCGAAATGTCTGGATGCCAATGACTATTTTGTAGAGCCGGATCTGGACTGCTTCCAGGAAATGATGAGTCTGGAGCATGCTGCGGAAATGGCAGATAAGCTGGAGTATTTCCGGAATGATCTGCTGCTGGACGGACTCAGGCGCCAGTCTGCATACAATAAGCTGTTTGAACTGCTTGCAGAACGGCTGGAAATGGACGCATTTACGGTGTTCTGCACGGATGTAACCGGCATTACGGTACAGGTTGACGAGTTCAATGCACAGCGGAACGATCTGCTGGCAGAGCTGACAGGGGAGGGGGATGTCCTTCAAAAGAAGCAGGAGATCCTCGAAAGCGTGTTCCGCCCGATTGACCTGCACCAGACGGTGTTTTCGGAAGATGCCGTGAACAGACTGCGGGAACGTCTGACGGATCTCAGCATCTTCCGGCATCCGGCAGCGGATCCGGCGATGCTGCTGCTCAGCGAAGGGTGAACAGATGGAGTACAAAAAAGGAATTGACGGCAATTCTGCTGCCGTCGGTCAGGTACTTGCGCCGGATTTGCAGGTGCATACTGTTTCCGGAAATCTGTTCCGCGTGATGCGGCAGTCCTCTGCCATGAATAAGCTGGCCACGCTGAAAACGACCAGGCTGCCGTCAGCGCCGGACGATGACGATACATTCTGTATCGAAAAGGACAACCTGCGGATTCTGTTCAAGAATTTCTCGACGCTGGGCGGATTGAAAACGACGACGCACCGTCTTGCGGATGCGCTGATGATTAAATTCACAGAGAGCGGCTCCAGGGAACGCACGGTCATGCTCTCCGTTGAGGAATACATGCGCCTCTGTGAGCTGAAAAACAGCGCCGAGGTCAAAAAGCAGATCGGCTCGGATCTGAAAACGCTGCTGAATATGCATCTGGATTTTCAGAAATCCTCAAACCGGGAGCAGAGTATGCAGAACATCCGGCTCTGCACGGAAACCAGAATCCGGAACAATTATATTTTCTTTACGTTCAGCGAAGAATTCTATTCGATCATGAAAACAATGCCGGTCATGCCGTATCCGGAGAAGCTGTTCCGGATCAACCTGAAACGCAATCCGAACAGCTATTATTTTCTGAAAAAGCTCTCCGAGCACAAGAAAATGAATTATTTCAAAAAAAATGCCGATACGATCAGTGTCCGGACGCTGATCGGCAGCACGCCGGAGCTGCCGACCTATGAAGAGGTCATGGAAACGGACCGTGCCCTGACAAGGCGCATCATCGAGCCGTTTGAACGCGATATGAACGAGCTTGCCGATGTGCTGGACTGGGAATACTGCCATGCCAGCGGCACGCCGCTCACGGATGCCGACCTTGCAAATTTCAATTACCATGTGTTCAGCGGACTGCTTGTGCGAATCCGCTGGCGCGACTATCCTGAACTGAAAAAGAAGAAAAGGAAGCAGAGCAAATGAATAAAATCATTGTTCAGGTTTATCTGCCTGTGAACGGAATCACGTATGAAATCCGCTTGCCGGACAATATGTATGTCCGGGATGTGACGGATGTGCTGTCAGAGCTGTTTTCAGAGATTGCAAAGGGCTTTTACAGCAGCTGCGAAAACAATGTGCTGTGTTTCCGGGAACAGGGCGAAAGTCTGCCGCAGGACCGTACTCTGCGGGAGCTCGGGATCTGCAACCGTTCCCGTCTGATGTTTATTTGATCTGAATGCAGAGGATAAAACCATGCTGTTAATTACATTTTTGCAGGACGCGTATGTCAATACGACCGTTCTGCCCGATAAAAAAACAGGCCACTATAAGATCCGGCACAGCATTCCGGATCTGACGGAGGATATCATCATCGACGGCATCAATCAGCGCTGGATCATCTCCAGCGGCGAGCAGTACCGGATTGCGGATGATGCCGGAAATCTGCTCCCGCGCGCCGAAATCGGGGATGAGGACGTTCTGACGCTGATGGTCGGCGGCATGAAGTGTACGCTGATCATTGAGCCGATCCGCGATGAGAAGAACCGCTTTATCAAGTTCTGTGCAGGAAAGCTTGCGGAACAGGATTATTCGATCCGCATCGGCAGCCAGCCGGACAATGACATCGTGCTGGACGATCTTTATATTTCCGGTGAGCATGCTGTCATTTCCCGGCAGAACGGCTGCTGGTATGTGGAAGATTGCAGAAGCCGCAACGGCACCTATATCAACAACCGGAAGATTGCCCCGCATACACGCACGCAGCTTTCCGTCGGCGACGTGGTGTTTCTGGTCGGCTATAAATTCGTGATCTGTGCGGACTTCATCGCCGCCAATATTCAGTTTGAGCGGGCTGTCCGTGCGGACTGGCTGATTCCGGTGCGCTTTCCGGAGTTTGTGCGCCCTGTCGAGAACAAAAACACAGAGCCGGTGCAGTATTTCTACCGGACAATCGACCTCGGAGAAACGAAGCCGGATCTGCACGAGATCGAGCTGCTGCCGCCGGAACACCGCATGAAGAAGGATGAACCGTCGATTCTGCTCTCCATGGGCTCTGCAATCAGCATGAGCACCGCAACGGTTCTGATTGCTGCATATTCGGCGGTCGCGGCATATTACCGGCACACGAATTTCTCCTATGTTGTCCCTTCGTTCATCATGGCGGGCAGCATGGTGCTCTCCTCGCTGGTCTGGCCGACCGTGATCAAAAAGCAGACGGCCAAGCGCAATGCTTCGGAAGAAGAAACACGCATCAAGGATTATCAGGAATATATCATGCATCTGCGGGATTCCGTCAGTGTCATGAAAGACCAGGAGAAGGAATACCTCTGCAAAAAAAATCTGGGGCTAGATGCCTGTATGGCCCGCGTGCTCTCGCGTGACCGGCTGCTCTGGAGCAAGAGCATCGGGGACGAGGATTTTCTGCGCGTGGTACTCGGTGTCGGCGATCTGGAATCCGCTGTACAGGTCAAATTCACGGAAAACAGTGATGCCTTTTTCAAGGACGATCTGCGCTACGACATGATGCAGTTTGTAAGCGAGGAGCGTATCATCGAGAATGTGCCGATCACCGTATCGCTGAACGGCGGCTGCATCTGCGGCATCAGCGGTTCAAAGGAACGCACATTTGAACTGCTGCGGAGCATGGTCGTACAGCTGACCGCGCTGTATTCCTATGACGAACTGAAGCTGATCTTTATTTATGATGCTTGCGATGCGGACGAGCTGTATTACGTCCGCTGGCTGCCGCATGTCTGGAATACGGACAACACCTTCCGGTATATCGCCTGCACAGAGGACGATATGAAGGAGCTGACGCATGAACTGGAAAAGGAGCTTGACAACCGGACCACGCACAAGGAAGACGATTTCCCGAAGATTCTCGTGATTGCGACCGACAAGAAAAAGCTCGAAAGCATTGATATTCTGCCAGTTATTCTGCGGCAGCGCGAAACGCTCGGCATCAGCCTGCTGACCGCGTTCGGTATGTACAATTACAGCAATTCCGATATGATTGTGGAGCTTTCGGACAGCGGCTGCAAGCTGTATGACCGTGTGAACAGCCGCGTGACCGACTTTGAATCCTACCATGTCACGCAGGATTTTGAGCCGTATCTGCATGCGATTTCCAATATTCGGCTGGATATCAGCACAGAAAAGAATCAGCTTCCGAAAATGCTGACATTCCTTGATATGTTCCACGTTTCCAATGTGCAGCATCTCAACAGCCCGATGCGGTGGCAGGAGAATAATCCGATCAAATCTCTGAAAACCGAGATCGGTATTGCACCGTCCGGCGATATTTTCTGCATCGACATGCATGAAAAGTACCACGGCCCGCACGGCCTGATTGCCGGTACGACCGGTTCCGGAAAGAGTGAGAGCATCATCACGATTATTCTGTCGCTTGCTGTCAATTACAGCCCGGAGGAAGTCGCATTTGTCATCGTGGACTACAAGGGCGGCGGCCTTGCCGACGCGTTCAATGACGTCCGCGAGGAGAACCTCAACGGACGCACAGTTGAGGTGCAGCACAAGCTGCCGCATATTGTCGGCACGGTTACCAATCTGGACGGCGCAACGATCGAGCGTGCCTGCATTTCCATCGAAACAGAGCTGAAAAGACGGCAGCGTCTGTTCAAAAAGGCGCGCAGGCTCTCCGATGAAGGTACCATGGATATCTATAAGTATCAGCAGCTCCGTCGGCAGGGCGCAGATCTGGAAAGCCTGCCGCATTTGTTTATCGTCTGTGATGAATTTGCAGAGCTGAAAGCCGACAGAACCGATTTTATGGATCTGCTGGTCAGTGCGGCGCGAATCGGACGAAGCCTCGGCATTCATTTGATTCTTGCAACGCAGAAGCCGGATTCCGTCGTCAGTCCGCAGATCTGGAGTAATTCGCGTTTCAAGATCTGTTTGAAGGTACAGGAAAAAGAGGACAGCCGCGCCGTGATTCACTGTCCGGATGCAGCGGAAATCTCCACGACGGGACGGTTCTATTTCCAGGTCGGCTACAACGAAGTGTTCAGTATGGCGCAGTCTGCATGGTGCGGCGCCGATTATATCGAATCGGACGGCTTTGTCCGCAACGACATCGGCACGGTTGAAGTCATCGGCAATACCGGCACTGCGGTCTACGAAAAGAGCCGGAAGCCCGTCATCCGTGCGGATGAGGGGCAGCATGTCGTATCGCAGCTGGTCGCGGTCAGAGAATATCTGATTGAATCCGCAAAGGATATGGAAATCCGGCCGCTCTGGCTGGAGCCGATCCCTGCAAAGCTCTCGCTGCGTGAGCTCTATGCTGAGGCTGCTGCTCAGCCCGTCAGCGGACTGGTGCCGCTGGAGCCGATTATCGGAAAGCGGGATGACCTCTATAACCGTATTCAGGAGATCATGAAGATCTCGTTCTCGGAAAACGGCAATCTGATTGCTTTCGGCGCAGCCGGGAGCGGTCTGGACATGTTCTTCATTTCCCTGATTTATTCGCTGATTTACGGCTACCGTGCCGAACAGGTCAATTTGTATATCATTGATTTCGATGCGGGCTTTTTGAAGGCGTTTCAGGATGCGCCGCATGTCGGCGACGTTGTGACAACCGAACAGGACAGTGATGCCGTCACAGTTATCGAAGCGCTCCGTCGTGAGATTGTGCGCCGCAGCAAACTGTTCTCTGCCTACCGCGGCGAATATACCGAATATTGCAGGCACAGCGGTGCAGAGCCGCTTCCGCGCATCGTACTCATGCTGAATAACTATACCGAGTTTGCCGAAAAATGCGGAGATGCCGTCGGGAATACGCTGATGTACATTGCACGCGAAGGCATCAAGCGCGGCGTGTATCTGGTGATCGGCACGGCTGCCATCAATATCAATTACCGCCTGCGGCAGTATATCCAGCAGACCTTCATGTTCCGGATGAACGATACCTCGGATTATGCCAGCATTCTGGGCAGAACCGGCGGGATTACGCCGTCGGAGTGTCCGGGCAGCGGTATCGTGAAAGAGGAAGATATCACATATAAGTTCCAGGTTGCAGATATATTTGACATTATCCCGCGCGACGAGGATGATGAGAACCCGGAGGAGCAGGATGCCGGAAAAGAGATCAAAATGCTGTGCAAGGCAGCGTGCGAACGCGGCGGCACTTTCCGGGCTGTGTCCTATCTTTCAGCCGAAGCAGATTCTGATCCGCAGGAACCGGCTGCACCGGCCGCGATGCCTCAGCCTGATCCTGCTGTTCCGGCGCCGCCCGATGCGCCGCTGAGTGCGGCAAATATCCCGCTCGGTACGGTAAACGGCAGGAATTACTGTTATGATTTCAGTGACAAGTATCTGAGCTTTGTTTCCGCGGCGACACCTGCGCCGCTGGCAGCATTTGCCCAGTATCTTGCAGACCGGCTCTCGGCTGACGAATCCGTACAGGTTGCTGTGCTGGATGTTTCCGGTGCGCTGAAGAAGGAAGACAGCCGGTATGCCTGTTACAGCACAGCGGAAGAGCTTGCGGAATGGAACCGCCTCTATAAAGCGGAAGCGGAACGGCGCTGTGGCCTGCTGAAAAAGAATCCGGACGGCACCTATTCGATGCAGTCGGATGAGCCGCCGGTTTATGTCATCATCCCGTTCTTCCAGAATACCTGCGCCGCTGACAGAACCAATGTCACGATTCTGAATCTCAAGAGCATTGTCACGCAGCTGCCGGAGATCCACTACCATTATATAATACTGGATACGCCGGAGATGATGAACGGCACGCGCGGCGCGTACTTCCACCTCATCAAGGATCTTGACGATATCACCGATCTGAGTCAGTTTGACGCTGAAAAGCACCGCGACTGGTTCGATGCATCAGGCATCTGGCTGGGGGAGGGGCTCGCAGATTCCGGATTCTTTGCGCTGAACGGTACGGCGCCGGTCATGTCAGAGCGTGACGGTGCGGTGATCCGGAACTGCAATGCGGAAACTGTTTTCCGCCGTTTCCGGGCATGAAACCGGCAAAAAATAAGGCTTAAAAACAGCAAACGGAATGGTTACTGACAGCAAAAACGGTGGCAAAAAACAGCAAAAAAATTTTTTGCGCATCAGAAACCGCGTATTTTCTTGCGCTTCAAAAATGGCATTTCTCTAAAATACCTAAAATATTAAGCGTACACTTTTTTGAAACTGCAAAAAACGCGATGTGGTATAATAAGATCATCAAAGCGAAGGTGCTTTGAAATAAAAATTTTTTAGGAGGAATCCAAATGCCTAACGTTATTGATTTCAGAGAAGGTACAGACGCTGTATTGACCACTGCAACACAGCTCGACGGTCTGGGGGATGAGTTTGCAAGACTTTACACTTCGCTCTACACCCTGATCGAATCCGATCTCGCAGCAAACTGGAAGGGCGAGGATGCAGATTCATTCCGCAATGTCGCAGAGAACCAGCGCCCGATTTTCGAGTCCATGCGCGAGGTCATCAGCGAGTATGCAACCTTCCTCCGCAACACGGCCAATGCACATGACGCACGTATGCAGGAAAGCCGCAGTGCTTCCAGCCAGGTTACGTTTTAAGATGAAACTTTAATGCAAAGGAGAGAATATCATGCCTAACAATCAGCAGCTTTTTGCGAATCCCGATATGATCCGTGCGCTTGCACAGCAGATCAGAACGCTTTCCGGTCAGATCAAGCAGAACATCAATGATGTTGCACTCAAGATCAAGAGCACCGAGAGCATTTACGTTGCAAACAGCGCAACCGAAATGCGCGACAAGTTCGAGGCACTGAAGCCGGAGCTTGAAAAGTACGAGGCGTATCTGCTGAAGGTCGCCAACTATCTGGAGCAGAACATCGCAGATCCGCTGGAGATCGTGGAGCGTGTTGCATCCCAGAACGTCGCAAGCATCCAGAAGCCGCAGTAATTGCATCTCATCCCTATACAGGATACAGCTTTGACCTGCATCGCTGCTGACTGCGGCGGTGCAGGTCAATCCGAAACACCCTCCTCCGTTTCCATGCGCGACGGGGCAGCACTGACAGCTTGTCACTGTGTTATGGATTATGCAATGCTGGAGCAGATTTCGTATCAATCAAAAAGAGAGGTTACGTGCAAATGAAGACACAATTATTTACGGTCGGTCTGTCTTTGATGACTTTGCTGTCTTTGACGGGATGCAATGCGGAGAGCTTTTTCAACGGAACTTCGTCTTCCTCCGCAAATTATTCCGACCAGGTCAAAGAGGCGGTTCCTATCAATGCCGTGGAAGAACACAGCATCAAAACGGATACACCTTACAAGACAATCGGTGACGAGGACGGCGTGCTGTTTGAAACAGCACTGAATGAGGGTGACATTGCAGGAAATGCAGAGGTCGGCCTTTATGACGATACCCATACAAAGGTATCGGATCTTTACGATGACGGTTCGCACGGCGACAGAGTCGCGGGCGACGGCATTTATGCCTGCCGGTATGTTCCGGATGTGTCGGAAGAAACACAAAAGCAGTATTCCATTAAGATCGGTGACTATGAAACTGAGCAGACTTCGGTTCGCTTTTTTGATCCGCTGACGGAAGAAGATTTTAAAACGGTTGATGCCGTGCAGTCACGCTGCGATGAAGTGACCGGACAGTTTAAGGATGCAGCGGGTAATATTCCCGAAGATAAGCGGGATGACGCGCTGGAGGAAGTCCGGAAACTGGTCGATCAGATGCAGCTGAACGGAGAGGTTGTTGAATATCGCGTCAATCAGCACCAGAATGTTGTTGCAAAGCTGAGCAGCGGTATTACATATTTTTACAGTGTGCCGGTTGAAGGCCTGGACAGCGGAAGCGCGGTCAATGATATTTCGATTGCCACGTATCAGCCTTTCAAAAGCACCTATACGCACCCGGATGTCGTCCCTTGCCTAGGCTACCCGGATGACGGTGCAAATTACCTTGCAAATGAGTTCAGCAATGTCACCTTTGATGTGAACTGGGATGACAGAACTGTTTCACCGGAGGTCGTGAAGAACTTCGGCCCGAATCAGGTGATTCTGTGGCACGGCCACGGCGAATTTGACAGACTGCTGCACTCGTTTATCAAAACATATTACAGCATTTCTCAGGTTGGAACGAATCAGGATTATGTTGAAGAAAGATTGCTCGCCGGCAGTGACGGCTGCGTCGGATTCACTTATAAATACGTGCAGGCATACTGCGGTGATATGACGAATACATTCCTGTATCTCGGAACCTGTCTGAGCGGCCATGACGGTTGGCTTGCTTCCACGTTCCTTGAAAAGAACTGTAATGCTGTCATCGTGAATGACCAATCCATCCTTACTATCTATAATCTTTCTATGATTCGCAGTACGGCAAAATATCTGGCAGAGGAAAAGACGTTTCTTTGGTTTTTCAAGACCGGTCACCGTACCCTCAGTGAAGCGCTTGCTGCGGCCAAAAAAGACCATGGCAGCAATGATAACTATGAGAATCCCTCAAAAGGCAAGTATAAAGCAACGCCGTATATTTACGGAAACAGCAGCTATATGATTGAAGAAGCTGTTGAAGATGAACTGGAATCCGGTTCGGAGAATCAGATTGAGGTGACCGGTTCCATCAGTCTGGATACGGTCTATGTGAAGGTCGGCGTCGGCGAAAGCGTCACGGTCAATATCTCCAGCCTGCCGTCTGGCTATACGGCATCCAACTTCACCTGGAGCATTGAGGACACCTCCATTGCGACCAACTCCGGCGGCACGATCACGGGTGTTGCTGCCGGCAGCACGATCCTGAAGGTGGAATCCACTGACCATCGGTTCAGCCAGTTCTGCGGCATTACCGTAAGCTGATCACTTGCGGAAAGATGTAATGCAGAAAACCGCTGTAATTTTCAAGAGATAAGAAAACAGAAGCGACTGTAAATTCCTTTACGGTCGCTTCTTTCTGTTGAAAAAATCCCCTCCGGCTCCGGAGGGGATTTCAGACTGTGCAAGGAATGGATTACCAAGCTGCCATCACGTAACGGCCATCGCGTCCCATAATACCGCCGGTCATGTTCGTATAGATCCCGTACAGGTCATCCCAGTCGATCTGCCAGTTGCCGCTGACATCTGCTGCTGCCATCAGGATATCTCTGTTGGTGCCGGAGATGATGCCGTTGCCGTAATTGCTGCCGATCCAGCCGCAATCGTCCACTTCAACTCTGCCGTCGCCGTTTGCGTCGCCTTCCTTGATCGGACGTGCAACGTAGAGGATATCGAAGATCTTACCATCTCTCACGCGCTTCAGCTGCGTATTGCCGACACGCTCATAGGTGACATTCCAGCAGATATGCTTGCTGCTGTCCAGCTCAGAGCAGTAGAGCGTGTTGTAGTAGCTCTCGACGAAAACTGCGTGATAGCCGCCGGTTGTGCCGCGAAGGAAAATCTGGTCGCCGCCCTCATAGCAGCCGTTGAAGTCAGCCTGCGGAATCTCCATCCATGCAGCCTTTTCAGCGTCAAAGCCGAAATGAGAGCAAGCGAGGTATCTCGGGAACGCCATCTGGTTGAAAATGTTCTGATTCTTGCTGTAAGAACTGGTGTGTGTAGTGGTGAAGCCCTTACCGACCATGGTACCTGTCTTGATAGACTGGCTCCAGTAAGTACCCTCTGCAAGGCCGTAGGACTGCCACATATGCAGGCTGCGGCCGAGATTCCTCTGACACCACTCCTGCGTGTTGAGAGAGTACGGATGATTGTAGTTGAATGCGGATGCGGTAAGAGCCTGTGCTCCGCAGACTGCGGTGATTGCTGCGCATGCAGCTGCTGCGATTCTGATCTTCATAGATTTCATAATGATCCACCTCATGTTTTATAATTTGTGCCGTTTTTTGGCACATGTCCGGATTATACCACAAGTTGAATCCGATGTCAATAATATTTTCCGTAATTTAATAATTATCCGATTTTATATTATGTTGCTGGTAATATTTTGCGCCTCAAATATATATGAATCCGTTTTCAGAATCCTATTTATTTTTGTTGAGCTGCAAATTTGCATGTTTTCAGCTGGTTTCCGGCTGTGCGGCGAATTTCTGATTCTGCATATGAATAAACAATAAAATCAAAGCAGAAATGCGCATTGTAATTAACAATAAATCAACATTTTTTAATCCGAAACGGGGCGGAACATGTGATATGTTGTATCCTTAAAAATCGTTTAATATTGCTTCTGCTTTGCTGTTCGTTTTTGAATAATAATTATATTGCCATACCGTTCTTTGGCAAAAACAGAAGCACGCTCTCAAAATGAATTGAGAGCGCGCTTGATTTCGGTACGGTAATTATACAGTCAGTTTGCGTTTCATAAGCGTCAGATCCGCTGCGTTCAGTCTGCCGTTTTTGTCCATATCTCCCTGCGGCCAGTTTGTGACAGGCCCGTTTGCCAGCAGATATTTTTGCAGCATGACAGCATCTGATTCGGTCACTTTCCCGTCGCTGTTGACATCACCCATCAGATACGCAGCCGGCAGCGGTTCCTGTTCCTTGATCATAATTTTGATATACGTCACATTGATTGCCTGACTGTCTGAGGTCAGCTTGATGCGTACATCGCTGTCCGTGACTGTAAAGGGCGCAGTCACCGTTTTTGAGGACGCCAGATTCAGCTTTTCAGCCAGTGCTGTCGATTTCCCACCGTTTACCAGTGAAACGGTCGGGCTGTTGGAACAGTTCCACGGATCTGCAAACCCGATTTCGATCTGATATTTGCCCTTCGGGAGCGTGAAGCCGTATTTCAGATTCCGGTCAATATCATGCTCGTACTGGTTTTTCGTGTAGCGGAAGGATGCGGTTTTCTCACGGCCGTCCTGCGTGGCGCGCTCGTCCGGCCAGGTGTTCGCGGTATAAATGCCGTTGCCTGTCCCGCTGCCGCCGTACTGATCGGTCGGATCGTCCACAATGCCCCATGTCATGCCGGTCACCTTGTCTGCGCCGTAGAGCTGTTCTGTCAGGCAGTTGTAGATGCCGAATTTGTCGCCGGAGCTGACGGTGGAGGTGCCGTGGTCGCCGCAATCGACGAAATACGCAACACTGCTGTCATATTCATAGAGCGGCTTGACTGCGGTCATATAAATGAAGTCGCAGACCTTTGCAGATTCATTTGTACTTGACGCAGAGAATAACGGGAGGGAAAAACCAATGTCGATTACATCGAACTGTTCGCCGTATGCCTCAACCGTTCTTACGTTTTCAGCAATCACGTCTTTCGGGATGATGTATTTCACATTGTAGGTATCCGAATCACCGGTGTAATGCAGATCGCCTTCAAACAGCACGCGGTCACCGGCAGTAATGCGGATCGGCTTGCCGTTGTCCGATTTGCGGAATGTGACCTGTAAGATTGTGAGCGCTGCATCGGGATCAACCGCCATTCTGTAATTAAAATGTCCGCCGTTTTTCGCATAGCGGTAGGTGCTGTCATTCGTTACGCTGACAGAATCTGATTCGTCCATTGCGTGCAGGTCATCATTTTCATACTGACCGTAGCCGGGCTGCACGGTATCGGTAACCGTCACCTTTGCGCGCGGGATTTCCTCCTCGACAGCGTCGTCCGCACTGTAAAAATACCAGTAGATTCCGTAGCGCTGCTGATACTGTAAATAATGCGGAGAGAATGTCAGGTTTGCATCCGTGCCCTTTAGCGTGAATTTCAGCGAATCTGCATTTTTCACAAGATAATCGTTGATATGGAACATGAAGGAATTGACGGTGCCGCTGCTCTTGTTCAGATTGATTTTCTGCGAGGGCGAAATCGGATCGGCAGGGATTGAAACCGCCATGCCTGTTGTGCCCTGCTTCATATCCGCTGTACCGAGCTCTGCGCTCAGGACACAGGGGCCGTACTTGAATCCGTAGACGTTGGCATTGTCCGGCAGTCCGTAAGCCTTTACTTCCATCGGAATGCTTACGCTGATCTTATCGCCGGTCTTAAAGCTGCCGGAAACAACCGCATAGCCCTGCACGGTTTTATAGTTGTATTTTGTTCCGTTGACCGTGATTTTTAGGTCGTCCGCACGCCAGTCCGGTTCCCGGAACCGGAATTCCAGCTCGCCGGAGCCTTTGACGGTGAAAACAGCGGTATCATCGGACGGAAAATCGCTCTGCTGTGTGATTGTGACATTCTGATCTTCCCAGTTCAGAACGGAGCTCTGGTAAATGTTGACATACAGCGTATTGCCCTTATGCATGTATACGGTGTCACCGAGCTTCGTGAAGTTTTCCATGCCGGTTGCCGTGCAGCACCAGAAATGCCGGAATTCGCTGCTGTAAACCTTGAAATAACCGGTTGCCATCGGCTGGAAATAGGTCGTCATTCCTGTTTCGGGATTCTGTGAGGAAAGAATGGAGTTGTAATAGGTGTTTTCATAGTAATTCATATACTTCGGATCACCGGTAACCGTAAACAGGGCGCGGGACAGCTTGAGCATATTATAGGAATTGCAGGTTTCGCAGTTGCAGTTTGTCCGTTCTTTGTCAAGGATATCGTCCTGGCCGAAATGTTCCCATTCGCTGTTGCCGCCGGTGATGTAGGTGTGGTGGCTTGTGACCATATCCCAGAAGGCTTCTGCATATTGCAGATAGCGTGAGGCGTCTATCGTTTCGCCGCCGAGGGTTTTGCCGTCCAGCACCATGTACCGTTTCAGAGCACCCATGAATTTCGGAATCGTCGTGTTTGCGTGCTCACCGTCCAGAATATTCTGCCCGCCTTCGAGCACCTTTTCATGCATACGCGTCTGGTCAAACATATGGGCGGCGGCAGCGTGTGTTTCCTTGCCGGTAATGGCATAGAGATCGTAAAGACAGTCGTTCATGCCGCCGTATTCAATGTTGAGGACGTGATTGTTCAGCGCCCAGTCCCAGCCGGAGCCGCGGTTGTATACCCAATCTCCGAGGCCGGATGCGACATCCTTTGCCGGTTCGTAGCCTGAATAATTGTAAATGTCAATCAGTCCGGCAATGAGCTTATGCATCGTGTACCACGGAACCCATGCTTCCGTCATAATATTGAGCTTTCCGACTTCCAGATTGTCAAACTGCTGCTCGACATTGTTCCGGTTCGGAATGGTCGCAGCCCAGAGGAAGCCCGGCTTGCCCTTGGAGTTCTGCTGGCAGATTTTCATGCCGTCAACCAGCGTTTTCATCATGTCCATCAGCTTTTTTTTCTGTGTATCGGTTGCAAGCGGATTGACATATGCCTGTGCAATCGCAGACATGTAATGCCCGACCGTATGTCCGCCGATCAGCGAATTTTCCCAGCCGTCGTATCGGGACGCGCCGTTTGTGGATAGCCCCGCATTGTCACGGAAACCGGCCAGCAGGCGCTCGCTGTCAAAGGACAGAAGATATGCGATCTCTTTTTCAAATGCATTGACAGAGTACGCATCGGTCATCGTGACATCGGACATCGGAAAGGTCTGGATGCCCGCATCCTCTGATGCGGATGCGGGGACTGCCGTCGGAAAGGATGCGCCTGTTGTCAGGATCATCGCGCCGGATAGCAGCACAGAAAGAAATTTTCCTCGTTGTTTCATGCTTGATACCCCCTGATTTCATATAAAATTCCTATTTCCCAGGCATTTCTGCACGGTTGTTTCTTTCTTCACGGTGCGCAGATCCGCCTGTATTTTCATTATACATAATCGCTAACCGATTGTCAAGAATTTATGCAAAAAACACGAAAAATTGAAACAAAATGTGAAATAAATCCTATTTTGGACATTGGCCTGTGAAGAACAATGCGCTTACCCATTGCGTTAAGACCGCCCAGGTCATCTGCGATCCTGACACATGGCAAATTGCAGTATGCTGCGCCCGGGAAAATGAATAAAGGAACCCGCCTGATTTTGTGTTCAGACGGGTTCCTTTATTGCATGTATAAACTGTTTTATGAGGGTATCTCCGTACCGCCCCATTCAACAAGCGCAAAGCCTCTCCGCTCAAAGGGCTCCAGCTGCTGCGGCTCAATCTCCACGGGTTCCTCAAGCGGAACATATGCCATGAAGATGCGGCATTCGCTGTCAGGTGCCGGTGTGACAGTCAGCTTTGCAGCATTCGTATAAACATCGCTCTGGAAGGCAATGAGATTATACGCATTGTGCTCCAGCTTCGGCAGCCAGTAAACGATAAACTCATTCATTTCCTCTTCGTTCAGTCCCATATACGTGAGCTTTTCTTTCAGGAAACGCTCGGTATCCCTGCCGGGAACACAGAAGCCCTTGGAATAGTCAAATCTGGTACGGCTGTTGACAGAATTCCAGAACAGATATCTGTGGTGAGTCCCGTCCGCTTTGTTCACAAGCGTGCCGTCCGGATATGCGGTCACATCCCAGCCGCCGTTGTATTTCGGATAGGTTGTGGAAAGCTCGGAACCGGTCAGTTCAAGCTCGACGTGAACATCTGTCTCCTGCTCTGGGTAAAGATAGATCACAGGTTTGCCCCATCCGCCCTGAAATGTGCCTGTCATTGTTTTGTTCCCGTCTATATATACTCTGACCCAGCCATATTGCCCGTCGTATTTCGTGAACATCCAGGTATCGTTATCTGTCTGATATCCGATTTCATAGATCCGGCTGCCGGCCGGAACGGTACCGACGGATTCATAGCTTTCATCGGGGCCGAGATACAGCTCCAGACTGTCTGCCTGTACCAAAAACTGATTGGGGAAAACCGGACGCACATCCGGTTCTACATAGTCAGAAACAATCCGCTGCAGCAAGGCCTGCTTCATCAGGCTGAGATCAGCAGCATTCAGCTTACTGTCATTGCGGAAGTCTGCCGCTTTCCAGTCCGCAAGCTCCATATTCGGAACATCTAAAAGCCATGCATGGAACAGAACAGCATCGGTCATATTGAACACGCCGTCACCGTTCACATCGCCGGAGGGTTTTGCTGCTGCTAATTCCGGCACAAGCCAGCCGCCGTCATCGGTGATCAGACAAAGCATGGCAATCGTGTTCCCGAAATAGGAATCAACGCCGATATCCAGAACCTCTTTGCGCACCGCATCATGCCATTTGGTATCTCCGGCAGCAGAAGCAGAGAGCATCAAAGGGGCGGTAAAGCAGAGATCGTCCCAGTCCGCGACCGCCCTGCCGTCCGGCGTATAACCCGCCATAATCTTTCCCGGCCTGCCGCCTGTTTCCTTTACGAAAAATGCGTTGACAGTTTCTGCATATTTTTTTGCGTCTGCGTTATTTGCGACGAGCGCATCCGTACTGATGCGCCACGGAACGCGGCAGGAATTGTATTCGTAGACACCGTCATTTTCGTTTTCCAGGAAATTCGCAGGCGCGGGAATCCACTCGCCGCTGCTGTCCTTGATGATGAAGTCCGGCAGCAGACCGGTCTGATATTTCTCCACAAAATGATTGATGATGCCGTAGGTGTTGTCATAAAGCTGCATCCAGCGTTCATCGCGGGTTACATTGTAAAACACCGGAAAATACTGCATGATGAAATCCGAAGCGCGTGTTGCAGTGTAGTATTTGTCATTTTTACCGACATCGTATGCCCAGTCACCGAGGCGCAGAATGTTGTCATCATGGCTCACATCATATTTCATAATGTCATTGATCACAAGCTCGGCCGCCTGCCGGTAATTGATTTCACCGCTGCTGCCCCAGATCGTATCCGCCAGCAGCAGTGCATAGGCAATGTCCAGATCGCCGTCTGTTGCGGAATCCGCACCGTTGGAATCGACGAGCGCCTTGCCGTCGTCACTCTGCTGCCACGCCATCAGATGCGGGCCGATGCTGCTCGGATGCGCCTGATAATAGCGGTACATGCCGTCGAAGATGTCCTTTGCCTCGCTGTCATAGTCTGACATCAGTGCTGCAATCAGCATGCCGTAGCCGTGCGCTTCGGATACTGTAACTTCTACGGTCGTGTGCGTCTGCGCATATTCTTTCTCTCCGTAGAACACATAATACTGCGTTTCATCTTTGACATACGGATTACGGCGCAGATAGGTTTCTTTCCAGTCGCTGTAATATTGCTTTGTGTCACTGCTCAGTGTCTGTGCGGATGCAGGGATCTGAAAGCTGAGCGTGTTCATCAGCAGCATACAGCTGAGTAATACGGTGAATTTCTTTTTCATTGCGTTTCCTCCCCTTTGACGCATAGCTTGATTTCCGATACAGTTTCTGTCTGCAAAACGATGGCTTCCTGATTGTGAAGATGGCACATGACCCTCAGCGATAAGTTTGGATTTGGGGCCTTTTCTTTATTATACTATAAAACCACTGTTTTGTCCACCCCATATTTACCATGAGATTCAGGGCGTGCGCCCCATCACTGAAAATGCAGTGCCCGGTTCCTTTGATCTAAAACTCTCCGGCAGGTTATCTGCCGCATAAAAGTTACCGCTCTCAGCTTGCTTTTTGCGTGATTATATACAATAACCGGGCAGTGCCCGGCTCCTTTATAAGGTCATGCGATGCAGCCTGTATATTTAACTTGCTGAAATCCATTGCAATTTGCCGGATAATATGCTATAATAAAATTGCCTGCGAAAATCTTTCGCAGGCAATCCGTTTGAATATGACCGGAACTCGCAGTTTTCGTGAAGAAGAACAAATCTGTATTCCGGTTACTGCCGGAGCATCTGGTCGATCGGGTTTTCGGCGGAATCAGCGGCATGTTCCGCAGCGAGCGGCAGCGTAAAGGTGAATGCGGTGCCTTTGCCCAGTTCACTCTCAACGCCGATTGTGCCGCCGTGCGATTCTACGATGAATTTAACAATAAACAATCCGAGGCCTGTGCCGGTTTCAGAGTGTTTGCCCTTATAGTACCGCTCCCAGATATGGGGCAGGTCTTCGGGCGAAATGCCGCTTCCGGTATCCCTGACGGTTACGGTGACCTGTTCGTCATCGGCCTCTGCCTTGATGAGCACCGTGCCATTTTTGGTATGCTTGAGTGCATTGGAAATCAGATTGACGAACACGCGCTGCAATCTGGTGCCGTCTGCATCGACTTTCGGCAGATCAATCGGGATGCGGAGAATCAGGCGGTTATTGTTTTTGTTCAGAACCGCGAAGTAGGTTTCAACTGTTTTGCGCACGAGGCTGTCCAGATCGCAGGGGGCCAGTTCAAGCACCATTCTGCCCTCCTCAATGCGCGTCGCATCGAGAATCTGCGTGACCATCAGTGCCATGCGGTTGGCTTCCGAGGAAATGCGCCGGAGCTTATTCTGTACAGTTGATTGTTCGCCGCCGTTCATGAGGTCAAGCTCTGCGTCCTGCGCATAGCCGGACATTGCGGCCAGCGGTGTTTTCAGCTCATGGGAGGCATCCGAGAGGAACGTCGTTTTCATCTCGTTGACCTGCACCAGCATATCATGCTCGGAAACGACCGGGTCTGCAATCTTCTTGGACAGAATTGCTGAGATCACCAGAAACAGCGCAAATACACAGATAATTGAAATGATCATCATGTAGATGTACTTCCGGAACAGCCTGTCCATGTTGTTCAGCAGGGTATCGGTCTGCTCGTCAGCGCATTCTTTGATCGGCTCGACCCAGCTGTTGACATTCCGCATGAGCACGCCGAAGCAGAGGTTCTCTCCGGAATAATTCAGCATGTTGTCCCATGCGATGACATATCCCTCACCGTCCTTGGTGTAGGAGCCGCACGGCATCTCCTTACATGCGTCCAGCCAGCCGGAAAAATCGCGCTGATTGCCGTAGCATTCCGGCGCTTCTGCTGCTTTCTGATCGAAAAACGCGGCTGCTTCATTCATCAGCTGTTCGTCATTCTCATCAGAATACATCCGATAGCTGCGCAGCGCATCGCCGTCATATAAAAAGAACACATCAGCGGTACTGAAATAGGTGACTGCCTGCTGCCGCAGCGCATCCTGCCAATTCTGCGTGCCGAAGCTGCCGTCATACAGAAGCAAAGCCATCTCTCTGCCGAAGTCGTGCAGATACTGCTGCTGGGATGCCAGAAACTGCTGATAATACGCATCGGAAACTGCAGAAACTGTCTGACCGGCCAGTGCGCCCGAATACAGATTGACGTTCACCGATGCCTGCTGATAGATCATATTGAAGATCACCGTGCAGATGCCGAGGACGGCAATCAGGCACGAGATCAGTGTAACCAACAGCTTTCGCCGCAGCGAACGGCTTTTGGATGTTTCTTTCTCCAAATACCTCACTCCTTTCATGGGCTGTGAGTCTATTATACCATATTTTTACCGGAAATCCAATAGAATTACGATTTTGTAATCTGGGAGGTTGCTATGGCACATATTTTGCTTGTCGAGGACGATACCGACATCATGCGGATCAATCAGAGCTTTCTGGAAAAAGAGGGCTACGACGTACACTGTGCCGATTCGGTGCAGCAGGCCGCATTTCTGCTGGAGGAATGCGTGCCGGATCTGGTGCTGCTTGACGTCATGCTGCCGGACGGCGACGGAATGGACTTCTGTACGATTCTTCGGCAGAAAACACAGGCACCGGTCATCTTTCTGACCGCACGCGACGAAAACGATGATGTCATTAAGGGCTTCCGCAGCGGCGGCGATGATTATATCACAAAGCCCTATGACCTGAACGTGCTGAAAGCGCGCATCGAGGCGCAGCTCCGCCGCAATGCCAAGCCGGAGGCACAGCATCCGCGCATTGAACTGCCGGATCTGATCATTGACCTGTTTTCCGGCACTGCTGAACTGGACGGCAATGAATGCTCCCTGCCGCAGCGTGAACTGCAAATTCTTTATCTGCTGGCATCGCGGCTTGGTTCCCGCATCAGCTATCATGAAATCTATGAGAAAATCTACGGCTGCGACGTTGAGGACAGCAAGAATACGATCCGTGTCAACATGTCCCGTCTGAAAAAGCATCTGGCGATGGATGATATGAGCACCTATGAAATTGCTTCGACTGCGGACGGCGAATATGTCCTGCGCAGGGTAATCTTCTGATGCGTTTGCAATTTCGTAATTCCGCACCGGATCGCTGCGTGTTCTTGTAGAAAGCATCATAACAGCATTTTATGGAAAAGGAGCAGGAAAAATGAAGAAGCTGCGGTTTCTGCCGGTGATCCTTGGTGCAGCAGTCTGTTTGACCGGCTGCGGCCAGCGCTATGATCTGACCGAACAGGAGGAGGCGGTTCCGGTTGTACCGCTTGAAACAACCGTTGCTGTGCAGACGGATCACTCAAGCAGTACAGAGAGCACGACGGCATCAGCTACGAATTCCGTAACAGTCAAACAGACCACGGTTCTGCGTACTACCGCGGCCGGGACAGAACCGGCATCTGTTACACGTCAGACCGCGGCAAATACAGCTGAAACAGCAGCTCCGCAGAATAAAAGCGACAGCAATTCCGGCGGATCCGGCGGGACTGCCGCGAAGGATCTGCTGTACGGCAAATGGGAAACGGTTTCCTATTCCAAGAATTCCGGTTCGCGCATTTCGTATGATCTGTCTGATCCGGTACACCGAAGCTATTATGTCGGCCTTGATCTGAACGAGAACGGTCAGTCATCGGTGACCGTCGGAACCGAGGAACAGCCCGTAACGACCGAACTGCGCGGCAATACGCTGACTGTTATGGGTACTGACCGAAGCAACCCGGTCACACTGGATTTCACAGTCAGTGCAGACCGGAAAACCATGACAGTGGAACTGATCAACGGCAGAATCACTGCGGTGCTGACACGCATCAACCGCGACTTTTCGATCAGACAGTATGAAGAGCAGGCGCCGGATGCGGATTTCAGTTTCATTGCCGGTGAATGGAACTATCAGGAGGAAACAGATGTTGAATCTGTTTTCGGTACCGTGGGATTTGTCACAGTGCAGCCGGATCATACATATTCCTATCAGCCTGCGGACGGTACGCTCCGGCGAAGGGGAACGGTTAAAACAGAGTATGAAGAAACCGCTGACGGAGAAAAGAACCCGTACTTTGCATTCTATGAAAATGACAGCAATGAATTGTGGTGCAGGACGGAAAGCAGCACGCCGAACGGCAGGGGCAATTTTACCCTTGTCGGCAGCGGAAGCAAACGCCTGTTCCCGTGGAATATGCAGGGGAATATGTTCGATCATTATGTCGGGCAGTGGCAGTCCGGCAGATGCAGCATTCAGATCGGGCGGGACGAAGATGACTACATTGTGCAGTGTATATGGTCAACAGGCGCATCCGAATACAGTGAATGGAACTATCGCTGTGCGGGCAATGATGACCAGATGACACTGGAATGTACCGGCGGCGGCACGCTGTTCCGTGCTGTGACTGCGCCGAACGGCTCCGAATCACGCACAGAGGTCTACAATGACGGCACTGCCGTATTCAGCATGAACGGCAGTAAACTTTTCTGGACAGATCAGAAAGAAAATGTTTCAGAGCAAATGGAATTTACGCTGCTCGGATAAGCCCATACAGTGGACAGAAAAAATAAACAGGCAGTTCACACGAACTGCCTGTTTTCAGTCGGATCATCCGATCTTCTCAAAGCCCATTTCCATTCCTTTGTTTTCCTTGCCGTCAGACCAGAACAGTCTGCCGCCTTTATACCGGAACACCGCATCGCCGTCATTGTAGATTACGGTGCGCGTTTCGTTGCCGTCTGCACCAGCAGCGATATGCGTCAGCGTACCGCAGCCTATGCACTCCAAGCCGGTGTTGTCAGACATGCCGATGCACTGATAGCTCCAGATATTATCCTCGAATGCGCTGTCTGCCCAGCGGACTGTCACAAGATAGTCAGCACCCTGTTCTCCGATCTGAATGGAGCACCTGTCACATTGCCAGATTCCGACATAATCAGCGAAATCATCCGAACGCGGCTCTCTGGGGAACAGTCTTGCGGTACCGCCGTTGCCGATATAGAACGCACCTTTGCCGTTGGGTTCGCAGCAGTCTGTGCCGATCCAGTTCTCTCCGCTTTCATTTTCAGTAAAATTATAGAACGCAGTTTTGGTGCCGTCAGGATGTTCGTCATACGCAACATTGACAGTTCCTCTTTTCCGGAGTGAACCGTCCTTTGGCTGATATATATATGTGCCGTCCGCCTCGACTGTGACATATCCCGCATCATCATAAACATCACCCATCTGCATATCCTGCACCTGATAACGCCATTCGCCGACAATCGCGGGGACACTGCCGATCCCTGCATCATAGGACTCGATCTCCCGGATGAACCGTGCTTCAACATAACCCACTTTTTCCTGATAATTAACGACACACCAGTTTGCATGATCGGGAACCGGATAATAATTAATCTGTGTGCCGTTCGGGATCTCGGACAGAACCTCTGCGTAGGAATGATTCCCGCTCATCAGTCTGACGGACGCAGAATCAGCAGAAATGTAACCGCTGCGAACATTGTCGCCGCCGAGCAGCGGATCATGGGGCGGAATCTCTTTCACGGATTTTGCCTCAATATACCCGGTCTGGTCCTTGAATTCCGTCATGAACCAACCGGATGTACCGCTTTCCTGAATACCGATCTGCGTTGCATCCGGAATCGTGATCAGTGTCCCGGAAGATGCTTCCGGCTTCGCTTTGACTGCCGTATCTCCGAGGACATAACCGCCGAACAGTGCAGTACCCGGTTTGACTTCGGATTTCTTTTCAGGACTGACATTTACGCTGTCCCTGGAATCAGCCGACATTTCAACGGGCTGGCCGTTTACTATGACCTCTGCATCATCCAGCACGGAAACTGCGGCGTCCTTTGCAGCGGTCATGGTTTCGTCGTTGATATTGATTGTGCATCCGGTCAGGAAGACGGATACGCTCAGAATTGCGATTGCAGCTGCTTGCTTCTTCATAATTCATTCTCCTTTTCGTTTTCATAGTCAGATTGATTGTTTTCATTATTGTTATCAGTTCTCCTGCTGACAATGCCATTATAGCAGACAGAAACGCATTTGTGCACAGAATTACAGATTTGTAATTCCAGCCGGTTAGACCGCATCGTTCAGGAACGGTTATTATATATTAGCGGTAACTATTCAGTCCTCCAAGCCAACTGTCCTTGAAACAAAGAATGCAGTGCATCGAACGCAGTGAATTCAGCTTTTGCGGCGGTAGAGGTCAGAGACTTCAACAACAGGAAATCTTTAGCACCCTGTTCTGAGCGGAAA
>JAEEGL014808525.1_pt1 | contig 84424 bp, 93 predicted proteins | sample 9134231 | NCBI WGS metagenome assembly JAEEGL01 (sample SAMN16246548, study PRJNA631951) | gut metagenome | biome: gut microbiome; feature: rumen; material: fiber-attached | host: Bos | place: Iran: Karaj | collected 2018-10
GAGGGTAAATCTATCATTGATTCTGTCCCCTACTTTGTACTTTGTTTTGTGTTGTGGTCCCATAAAATAACTCGTCCCGTTCTATCGGCACTCGTTCAATAAATATACAAAGAAAAAAGAAAACGCACTAAAAAGTGCGTTCTCCTTTTCTTTTACGGGACCTACTCACTCATTTTGTTGACTAGGTCGGTCATCTGCTTGAGGGCAATTACGTCCATTGCGGTGTTTCCCCCTGAATTTCCGCCCATTACGACCGTAGGCCACTTTGTCTTAGAGAGAGCTTCGGCGACTCCAATCCTGGTTTCCTTTTCGATTTGGGCGCGTTCAAGTGGTGTGAGACCCGCAGCGACGAGCGCTCGATTCTTTGCAGCCTCGGCTTCACCTTCTGCAACGATTCTCTTCTTATCGAATTCAGCCTTCTCAGCCGCTAGTCGTGCGACCTCTCGCTCCTGCTCGGCCTTGGTGACCTCGGTGGCTTTTACGCGCTCCTGTTCCCACTTGGCCTTCGCTGCTGCTGCCTTACCCTCGGCCTCAGCCTTGATAGCGTCCTGCTGTGCTGCTGCTGCCTCGGCTTTCTTGGTCTGGATAGACATGTTGGCCTGCTGCTGTGCTTCAATCTGTTGGTTCACCTTATCGTCGTATGTAATCTCGGAGATTGACACTTGGTCGATAATGACGCCGTAGGATGTAAATGGTGACTTCTCTGAGCGACGGTAGCCTCCGTCCGCGTTCTCGTCGGAAATGAGGGAAGCGACCTTCACCTTCTTCTCTTCGCCCGTGAGCACGTCAACCACAATCTGCTCGTTCACCGTGGTCTTATAGATTCCGTTCGTAAGCTGGTCCGTGATATATGCCACCATATCGTTCTTCTTCTCCGCATAGGATTCGAACGCTGACATTAGCGGGCCCGAGGCGTAGATAACCTTCACGACGTTCTGTGCGACGAGGTCGTTCATAAGGCGTTCCATGCCGTTGTATGCGGTCTGGATCTTGCTCAGGTGGTCTACGTCCGTAGGGAGTACGACTCGCAGGGAACCGTAGATGTAGCCGACGGAAGCGTCGTTGAAGATAACCTTGATAGGTGTTCCGTGGGCCTCTCCGTCGATGTCCTTGCCACCGAACCAGAACTGCTGTGTCTTGTAGTAGGTGGTCGTGCGGCCGAAGTTCTGCCACTTCCATCCCGGGCTCGTCCAGTAAGCCATCTTACCCGAGAACGGGTACTGGTTCACGACGATCTGCTCGTTCTTGACATCCTCACCGATTTTCCCGAGGAGGGAGAGGCAAACGATTGCGAGCGCGCCGAGGATGATAGCGGTCACTTTGCCCTTGTTGAGCTGAAAAGGTTTTCTTTCAGTGTACATTGTTGATAAATTTTAGGTGTTAAGTAAATTGAACTATTTGTCCGTGAAAAGGTAGTAGAAAGGGATGAGCATCTTCGGGAACTTGACCCCGCTGTTCTTTCCCTCCGTGAATTTGATAACCCCGAAAATCTCGAGGAAGCAAAACAGGTAATAAAGTATTACACAAAAAATTAGGACGATGATAAAAATCCTGTAAATCATGTTCGTGTCGTATTTTTGGTTAACGATGCAAATATAGTAATTTTTGATCAATTTGCCAAATCCATCTCGAAGGCTATGTCGTCAGACATTTCCTTGTATTGGTCGGCGGCCTCGTTGAACCCCATCATGTAGAGGTCGCCTAGGAGGAAGTTGAACTGCTCGTCGCTCATATCGGAACGACGGTTCGTCATAATCTTCCTGTACAGTTCATTCAGCCTTAATGTCTTGTCCATTTTCTATCCTATTTTTAGCGATTTCGAACCATTTCTCGTCAGCCTCGATTCCAATGAATCCGCGGCCGGTGTTTTTCGCGGCGATTCCCGTGCTTCCGCTTCCCATAGTGCAGTCAAGGACGGTCTCGCCCTCGTTGGTGTATGTCTTTATGAGGTATTCAAGCAGGGCCACGGCCTTCTCCGTAGGGTGGACCGCAGGGTGCGGCTTGTCGAACGTCAGGATTGAGCGCGGGTACTTGTAGTCGCTTATGAAATCCCCCGTGACTCCGAAGTTCCCGTAACAGCGGTTCGTGTGCTTGCCTGTCTGATAACCCTTGGAGTGATTGCGCGACTCGGGCTTGTACTCCATCTGCGGGTTGTAGGTGGGAAGTTTCTTGTAGAAGACGAGGATGTCCTCGTGCTGCCTGAGCGGCATGCGCTTCGAGTTGAGGAATCCGCTCACGCGTTTCTTGTTCCAAACGAGGTTGTAGCGCCAATGCTTAGGGTTGGACATCATGAGTTTCGCCGTGAACATTCCGCTCCCGAAGAGCACGATTGCTCCGTTGTCCTTCGTGACGCGTTCCAACTCGGGCCACAGTTTCTCGAGGGAAATCTCCCTGTCCCACTGTGCGCCCTCGTTGCCCTTGTTGAGGACACCGTACGGCAGGTCGGCGAGAATCATATCCACGCTGCCCGTCGGAATATCTTTCATTACTTCAAGGCAGTCGCCTTTGTATAAGTCAAGTCTCATTTCAGAATCAAAAAACCGAATATAATCGTAACAATGATAATGGCTACATCGAACCAGAAGTCCTCGTTTTTCCTCCATTCACGGTACCCGCCTTTCGCCCTAAGGACGATTTTTTTAAGCAGCGTATCCTTGTCGTTTTGGAACTTGAACTCTCCCTTTCGGTATGAGCATAACCACCATATCAGGATTACGAACTCTATCAGTAAAAAAACGATAAATCTAATCCACATAGCATTCTATTTCAGAGGGATATTCACCCACCTTTATTTCCATGGATGAGACGGGAACCCCGCAGTTTCCAACAATGTCCCATACCTTGTTGAAGGCTTCGAGCATTGTCTCCGCATGGACCCTGAACGTCCCAATGTTTATTGGGCTGAGGTCACGGATACTGTCACCCATGACAGCCATAAAGACCTGTCTCGGGACATCCACGCGCCACAGTCTCAGCGTCTTGATTTTATTCTTGGCCTTTGTTTTCATCTGCCCAATTGAATTTGTTTACTCTTTTATTCGCGTAAGTATATGTCACGCCGTGCTTGTAGCCTACGGGCTTGAGCGGATTCTTCTTGGAGAATACCGGCCGTTTCAGCGGGAGTTCGGTCCTCTTGTAGTCAAGGGCAAAGATTTCAAGAATCTCCATCGCGAGCGTCAGCAGTTCGGGATTCTCGGGGTCGTATTTCTTGTACCCCTCTGTCATCCATTGCGGAGGAAACATCTTGCCGAGCCTGATAAGATTGTAGCCCTTGTTGGCGGCGTAGCAATTCCAATCCTCGGCTATCCCAATGAAAAGGCGCACGACGTCCCACTTGGTCATGATAGCGCCAAGATACCCGTCCGCCTCGATACAGGTCTTGAGGTCGGCCCAAATATCATCGGACCTCTCATACCAATGGAGCCTGTAGAGTACGCAGTTGGAGAGCGGGAATCCCTTCTCGAAATAGTGCTGAACGGTGTAGTCTTTCCTTTCCATATTATTTCGTCTTAGGGATTACCGTGTATTCGTTCTGATCCCAATCAATGCGTGGAACCTTTCTAACGAACGCCTTGTTGTTGTGAAACACCGAGTAGTCGCGCTTGAATTTCTGCGTGTAGCCGGTTCCGTCCTCACGTTTCACATCGCAAATGGCGTGTAACTTCGTGACGCGGGTTACGGTGAGCTTGTATGTGTTCACCCAATTCTTGACAACGATAACGTCGCCTACTTCAAAAGTCTTTTTAGCCTCATCAAACATTTTCTTAAATTTTGTTACGCCACAAAGATAGGAAAAATAATTGTAATATCCAAATTTTTTTGTACTCCGGGGCGGGCTCGAACCGCCGACCTATAGTTTAGGAAACTATTGCTCTATCCTACTGAGCTACCGGAGCATTACGCTATGCGTTATCTTTCTTGAAGTTCTCGTACTCCTTGTCGTGTTCCGCGGCATCCTCGTACTTGTCGGCAATATCGCTCACCACCTTGAATACAATCAGGGGGACGTTCTTGGCGTAGCAAACATGTGCGATTGCCGCTGCTTCCATATCCACGAGGTTGTAACTGTCAATAGTGTCAAATGAAAAGTGCGCCTTAACCCCCTGAGACAGTTCCGCCGTCTGAATGAACTTGTCCCCCGTGAGGATGTAGTGTTTGCGCGGGATTGCGGCTTCTGACATACGGCTCAGGAGCGTCATCTTGCAAAGGCCCGCATTCGCGAAATCGGTTCGCTCGTTCGCGGTGAGAGTCTTGAATGTGAATTTCCAAGGGAAATCCTGAACCTGTCCCCAGTTACCGCTTCCGCACCACACATCACTATAGATAGCGCCATCAGCGCATATACCCTCACCAACCGCGTAGTTGCCCGCCTTGAACGCTCCGCAAAGGCCGTAGTTCAGAACCACGTCGGGGTCGAAATTTGAAATCGCCTCAGCCGTCCCAACGGCGGCGTTCACCTTTCCAACACCGGTGGCAATCACCTTGTATTCGTAATTCTTGGAAATAAATTCAGGAACGGAGTTCATGAACTTCACACATTCCGAACCCATTGCCGTCACGACGAGCATTCTCGGTTTCGGATACTCCGTACAGTCGGGGAGTTCGTTACGCCAAATGCCCATGAGGACATCGCTATACCTTTCTGCGTATATCTTCGCCCCGCCACGTGAATGGAGATTATAGTTTCCGCACTCCCTTTCTGACACGCCGGGTATATCCTCATTCCAATTTGAGGCGGCGCCGAAAGCCCGCATAAGCGGCTGAATGACGTCAATCGGCTTCTTCTTGCCCTTAACGATGAGATAGAACCCCGTGAGGCACCCCATCGGACCGAAATAAATCACGTCGTCACGGAAGGTATCGTCGTTCCTCAACAGCGTGGCGATGATATGTTCGAGCGTATGTGCGGCGCCCGGCTGCATGTACTCCTTGTTCGGGACGCACACGCGCAGGTCGAACGTTGTTACGGGCTCATCCTCGGTACCTACATAGTCTACGCGTGAGACGTACAGGCCCGGCTTCAGCCTTCTGTGATCAATTTTGAAACTGTCTATCTTCTCCATAATTCTTTATGTCAATTTGGCAACTGTTCATTACCGCAAGCGCGGCCTTGTGGTTCTCGGGCGTCGTACCCGCGCAGCATGCGGGGTCAACGACGAAGTCAGCCCACTCGTACCAACTGGCCTTCATCAGGAGGACATTGCTGATTACGCAAATGTCAGTGCAGAATCCGCAGAATTCGAAATAGTCGCTCCCGCCACCGATGCCCATGTCGAGGTCGTCGAGGACATGTTCAAGGTCGTCAGAAAGGCTGAAACAGCCGAACGTATGTTTCAGGAAAAGCCTGTAAGGTACCCCGGATTCCTTGACGGCATCCATTACCGACTGCTCAATCTCCCACCCGTAGGTTCCCGCAATGCAATGCGGAACCCTGAGTTTCTTTCCCTCACGGGTTTGGAGATAGTTCTGCAGATGCGTATCCTTGGTGAGGACAATCAGGTCCCAATGCTCGTCCTTGATCTTGTTGACAATATTCGGGACGGCCTTTATGGCCTCCTCGTTCCTGAGGTTGCCGGTAATGAAGTCGTTCTGAACATCAATCAAAAAGAGTATTTTCTTTCTATCCATACTTTCTGTTTTTGCAAATATACCAATTTTGTTCGTGAAATCAAACCGCAACCTTACCTTGAAGGCGTTCTTTCAACGTCGTTTTCCGCTTCTCAACAGGAACCCTCGATATTCCGAGCCTCATCATCCTCTTGCTGCCGATAAGGACACATACCTGTTTGGCCCTCGTTATCGCCGTGTATATGAGGTTCCGCTGCATCATTATCTTGTTCGCCTCCGTTATCGGTATCACCACTATCGGGTATTCCGAGCCTTGCGACTTGTGGATTGTCATGGCGTAGGATAGGAGCACCTCGTCCATTTCGTTGAATTCGTAGTTCACAACCCTTCCGTCGAAGTCTATGGAGACGATTTTCAACTCAGGTATTATGGAGGTGATTGTGCCCGACTCCCCGTTGAAGACACCCTTGTCATAGTCGTTCTCGTTCTGTATCACTTTATCGCCCTCACGGAACACGAGGCCTCCGTGCTTCATATCCTTTTTCATTGGGGAAGGCGGGTTGAGGCATTTCTGCAGTTCGGTATTGAGGTTGATTACGCCGACGTTGTTTTTCTTCATCGGGGTGAGGACCTGTATGTCCTGAGGCTTTATCCCGTATGCCTTCGGGAGCCTGTCCCTTACGAGTTCCACGGTATCCTCGAGCGTGTTGTCGATATCGTCGAGAACGAAGAAGTCGGAGTCCTTCTGGTTCCTGATAATCATATCCTCCCCGTCCTTTATCCTGTGGGCGTTGACTATGATACCGCTATCCTGAGCCTGACGGAATATCTTGTTCAGTTTCACCACAGGTAGCACGCCCGAGTTTATCATGTCCTTCAATACGTTACCAGGACCAATGCAAGGCAGTTGATCAATGTCACCGATGAATATCACCTTGCTCTCGGGATTGATTGCCTGCATAAGAGAGTCCATTAGCAGGATGTTAATCATTGAGGCCTCGTCCACAAGTATCGCGTCAAACGGCAGGTAGTTGTATTCGTTGTAGCAGAAACCCGTCTCGGGATTGAATTCGAGGAGGCGGTGTATCGTTTTCGCCTCGTGCCCCGTAAGTTCGCTCATCCTTTTGGCGGCCTTTCCCGTCGGAGCCGCAAGCGCGATATTGCGCCGCATTGACAGGAGCATTTCAATCATGCCCTTTGTCGTCGTGGTCTTGCCTGTTCCCGGGCCACCCGTCAGTATCATTACCCTGTTACGGACCACGTCGAGAATAGCGTCCCTCTGCTCAGGTTCATAGGTGTAACCCGTCTTCTTCTCAAGTTCCTCTATGCTCGTCTGACTGCACGCTTGGAAAACCGCCAACGAGTTCATTTTCAATATCTTGTCCGCAACGCGCTTCTCCGCTTGGTATAGATATGGGAGGTAGACTCTGTCATTGTCCTCAATGAGCCTGCCGTCGCTAATCATTTCCTCAATGGTGGAGCCGACTATTTCGTCATCAATCTCCAACAGGCGGGAGGCCTCATAGACAAGGTCATCCTTATATGAGAAAACGTCACCCTCGTCGCTCCATTCGTTCATCTCGTACTTGATTCCGCAGGCAATTCGCTTAGGGCTCTCCAAGTCATATCCCATGTTGATTGCGATATTGTCGGCGGTCCTGAAACCGATACCCTCAATCTCATCGGCAAGTATGTACGGATTGTCCTTGATTATGGAAATTGCCTCGTCCTTATATCTCTTGTATATCTTGAAGATAAGACCCGTCTTGATATCGTATTTCTTGAGGAATATCATTATGTCCCTGATAACGGTATGCTTCTTCCACTCCTCACATATCGAGTCGTATTTCTTCTGCCCGAGCCCTGGAATCGTGAGCAATTCCTCAGGGTTGTTGTTGAGGATGTCGAACGTGAACGTACCGAATTTCTGTACTATCTTCTTGGCGAATATGGGGCCGATTCCGCGGATAAGGCCGCTTGCGAGATACTGTTCTATGCCTTTCAGCGAAGTGGGTGATTTCTCCTCCCACTCCGTAGCGACGAACTGCATTCCATACTTGGGGTTGACTTGGTAATCGCCGGTCATGTGAAGCGACATTCCGCATATCACTTCACCCATGTTTGCGATTACGATTTCCCCCTTGCCGGAAGCCTCGTTCTCTACGTTCAGTATGGTGTACCCGTTCTCCTCGTTTTGGAACAGGACGCTTTTTATAGTACAGTTCAATTCCATACTGCAAATATACAAAAAACCCCGCTTGCGGCGGGGTTCCACTGTTATGTAACAGTTTTGTTAGTCAATAATTGTCCAAACCTCCAACATCTTGCTCACGTCCTCGTTACTGATATGGGTGTAACCCTTGTCAGCGAAACTTGTTCCCCAACTGTTCCTGATAATGAAGCCGTCCTTGTCGTATCCCACGATGGAGACGGCGTGGTAACCTTGGAGTGAGTCGCCCGGCATCTTGTTCCAGAACTCCGGGTTGAAATTGTAAACGGGAAGTGCGGCGAAGCACGGTCCGTTTGCGACGAGCGCGTTCCTGAGCATAAGGAAACTCCTGACCATTGCATAGTGGCCAATCTTCATGTTACCTACCTTGGAGGAAACTCCGTGGTGTCTGAGGTAACTGAAAGCCTCCTTGAAGGTCATTCCTTCCTCCTGTGTGTTCTTTGAGTTGTAAAGTTCGTAAAGTGCGACCTTGTTGTCCTTCTTGGAGCCTGTCTTGAGGTTCTCTTTCCAATTGAGATACGCTGAGGCGCTGCAGGGAACGCAGATAGGATCCTGTCCCTGATCAATCACCTTGGGGAGGAATCTCTTGTAAGAATACCTTGAAGGCACGCTTGCCACGTTTGCCGCTACGCTGAATACGTATTCGGTTCCGTCGAGTTCAGACGGTTTGAATCCAAATGTTGCCATCTATTATTCCTCCTCTTCTACTGCTTCGGGGTTTATTGTTCTCTTCGTGAAAACGAAAAGTGTGTCCGTAGGGACAATGATATAGGTCACTTCCTCATCCTCGGATACGGCGTTAACCCAAACGTGTTTGGTAACCCTCATATTCGATTCGTAATCGACGAACGTTGTCGTCATCCAATCGTTGAGGTCGTTGCTGAGTTCGTCGGCTGCGCAAAGCGAGTCAAGCTGCGCCCTTGTGAGGGTGTCGGTGACAGCCTTCATGACAATCTCAGTCTCTCCTCCCTCATTGCCTTCTCCCTGTGTGCAGCTGGAAGGTCCACATGAACTCATCCAAAAGACCACGGATGCGGCCATAATTAGTTTAAGAAAAATGTTCTTCATACTGATATGATTTATTTAATATAAATACCGGCCGGGGTGATTATAACAACCCCGACCGGCGCATGAAGATATGAAAGTTTCGCTACTGCTCTTCCCAATAGTGTTTCGGCTCGTAGACGGGGAACCCGCCGTCCTTCCTGATTTGGGTGAACGCCTTCAATGCGTCCATTCTGTTGCACCAATCAGTAACACCCTTGAAACCAATGTAGTACGGCTTGTCAAGTTCATAGGAACTCTTGTAGGCGTTTAGCGTCACACCGTCGATGTACATACTGTATTCCCCCTCATTCGGAGTGAGGCAGTATCTCGTGGAGTACGCCTTGTCGATGTATTCCTTGTATCTCTTGGCGAACGTGGTGTCGATAGAGATTGCGTAGGAGTTCTTGAAAATCTCGGCGATTTCCTTCTCCGTGAACTTGTGGTATTCACAGTTCGCCCCACGACCGTTCTCCTTATATCCGAGGAAAAGAATCGGAGCATAGGCCCTCTTAGCGTTGAGGAACCGCTTGATTTCTATCATTTTCTCGAACCCGATATATTCGGGAATCGTATGCATGACGATGTATTTGGAGTTGAACCCGTGTTTGTCGTGGAGCCCACCGATTTTATTGAAGACCTCTTGGAATTTAAGGAACGTTTCTACATCCGCCACGCTGAAAACGGATACCCCAATCCCATCCACGTACTTCGCGAACAGTTTCTTGAACCGCCTGTCGTTGACTATTTTGGCGCAGTCCGCCACGTTTATCGTGACATTGATGACATGACCTTTTTCGTCGAGCGTCTTGAACAAGGACTCGAGGTGCGGGTAGAGGAGGATATTTCCACCGCCGATCGAGAACTCGGTCCTGGTTTTCAGGTTGCGGATAATGTAGTTGAGTTCGTCAATGTCGGCGTCCTTCTCATTCATGTTACTGTTCATGAAACAGAACTTGCAACCGTGGTCGCACCTGTTCGTGATACGGAGGTCAATGAGCTCAGGATACTCCGGAATCGGGTCGCCATCCTCGATCATGAACCTGAGCCTTCCGCCGCTGCAGTTGTGAGGAGGAATGCGCTCGCTTTCGTCGTCCGAGGTCCCTTGGTAACAGTTGCCGTACGCGACATAGTAGTTGCCGTTCCTCGTGATATCGTTCTTCTTGAAAGGGTAGTCCCAATCGTAAACGTCCCCGCCGAGGGGAATCTCCTCTTTCCCTCTTATCGTGTCGTACACGAAGTCCATCTCGTCAGACCCTCCGACGATTACGGCGTTCTCGGTTTCGATAATGCTGCAGAGATAGTCGAAATCGAAGTCTTTGTCGGCCTTCACTCCGTACGGGGAATAAAGGTTCCCGCGCCCGTACTCTCCGAACTCGAAATTCTCGTCCTCGTACGCCTTCTTTGCGAGCGGGAAATACTGTTTCATTTCGGGATACCTTGCGGCCATTCTCTTCACGAGCGGCTCGTTTCTGTAAATGCAGTGGAAGATGTATTTGATCTTCGCCTCCCTCGTCGCGGCAATCGTCTCCGTGCAACGCCCGAAGTAATCGTTCTCGAATACTCCGAGGTCTTTGAAGAGGTCCTCCGACTTCTTGTAGATAATCGAATGTGTGGAAGAACTGTTCGTGGCGAGGCCCTTCCTGAAATTTTTTACGTAGATAACTTTCATGGTATGCTTCATTGGTGATACAAATATACGCCTTAAAATCGGGAAATCCAAACGTTTCGGACTATTTATTGGTAATGATGGAAAATGTTATGAAGAAATTTTTTGATATGATCAAGGCCCTGTTTGGGATAAAAACCGAGCATGAGCCTGCCGTCGAACAGGAGTCCGGCGAAACCGTAGAGGGCGGAAACACGGTCGTGGTGGTCGATCCGATAATCGACGAGCCTGTCATTGAAGAGCCCGAACCGCCTGTCATTATCCCCATAACTCCCGAACCGAAGAAAGAATACAAGATACACATCCTTCTCGATAACGGGCACGCGGCATCGACACCCGGCAAGAGGAGCCCGAAACTCGAGAACGGAAAACAGTTCTTCGAGTACGAGTTCAACCGCGATATCGTCCGCAGGATAGCAAAGAAATTAGACACGCTCGGCGTTCCTTATGATATCCTGACTCCCGAGAACGATGTCGACGTTCCACTGAGGACAAGGTCGCAGAGGGCTAATGCGCTTTGTAAGAAGTACGGGGTTGAGAATTGTTTCTTCCTGTCCGTACACGCGAACGCCGCCGGCAAGGGCGACAGATGGATGACCGCAAAGGGCTTCTGCTGCTATACGTCAAAAGGCGAGACTGCGGCTGACAAGTACGCTGAGATTTTCATGCGTGAGGCCGAAAGGGTCCTATCCCCAATGGGAAAGACGATAAGGAAATGGAGTCAGAAGAAATACTCTTGGGAGGAGAACTTCACCGTGCTTATCCTCACCAAGTGCCCGGCGGTCCTTACCGAGAACTTGTTCTATGACAACAGGGAGGAGGTTGAATTCCTAATGTCCGAACAGGGAAGGGAAGCGATAGCGCAATACCACGTAGACTCAATACTTAAAATCGAAAACCTGAGGCGTTAACCTCAGGTTTTCTTTTAATCTACGACGGTCACGAAAACTCCGTGATTGTACCAAAGAAGGTCGGAAAGGTCGTCCTCGTTCTTGCACTCAAACTTCTCAAGTTCCTTCATAAGGTTTTCGCGGTAAATAGTCGCGGTGCCATTGTCATAGTCGATAATGTCGAACCGCTTGAGGGACTGACGGAATGCGTCGTTGGTCTTGGCGAACTCCTTAAATGCGTCCAGTGACAACGTTTTTTGTGGTTTCTTCCCCATTCAGATAGTCGTTATATTTGTTCATTATTTCGTTTCTGTACGAATCGGGATGGTTGTGGTTCCAAATATCAAGGGCCTTCCTCATGTCATGCTCCTTGTTGTGGTAATCCTGAACTATCTTGAACATTTCGATGGACTTGTCGCGGTCGTACCGGTCCTCATAGGAATAGAGGTCTTTCTCGCCCCCGTTCATTGCTACAATCCTGTTGGCCTCGCGGACCATAATGGGATGTATCTGAAGTACCCCGACCGCTTTCCCGCTGTCGCCTATCGCATTGGCGTCACCACGGCTCTCGCGCCAAATGACGGCTTCAACAAACAGGTCCCACGGGTCTATCTTCTCCTCGACAATTTCAATACCTTCCTCGGTTTCAACGATTTCCGTGTATTCACGGGAAACATTCTTCATGTTCCAGAAGACGCTCGCTGCAATGAGGGTCACTGAAACGACTGAATAAGCAATCTTGAATCTTTTACTTACCATAACGAAAAATCTCCTATTCTTGTTTTTGCAAAGATAGGAAGATTTTTCGTTTGATCAAAATGTTTCCGCGCCTATCGGCTGACGGGAACGAGGATGTTGCGGCGGACGCGGGGCGGGATGCTGTTCTCGTTGGCGATGATTGTCATCACGTTGTCGTAGGCCTTCTTGTAGAAGTCGGCGGAGGCATCCTGGATAGCCTCGGTGCTGCAGACACGCTTGCCCTTCTTGGTGGTGCCGAAGCCGTAGGCATTGACGTAGCCGTCCTGAATGTTGATCTTGAACGAGTGGACTCCGCCTTCGTAGTCGTTCTCGACGCCGGCCCAGTCGTTGTAGTTGGCGAGGGAGATGGTTCTCAGACCGCGGACCTTCATGATCTGCTTGATAGTACCGCGATACTCTTCTTTCTTGTAGTTGGTGATCTTCTTTGCGCGCATGGCTCTTAAAAATTTAATGATGTTCACGAAAAATTTTAGTTTATATCCTTGTTATATGTGAATGTCGCTTCAAGGTCGGACAGTTCCTTTCTCGTCCGTCTCAGGAACGATTCCTCGCCGTCGTCTCCTGACAGGAGGTAGTCTATCCTGTGGGCGTATATGTAGGCCTGCCTGAGGACTTTAAGCCCACGCTTCAACTCCTTCAGTACCTCGGGGTTCTCAACCAACCCCCAACGTTGGTCCTCAGGGACCGAATCCGGGGTTTCCGAGTTCACGATACGCTGCTCGACCTCGTCGGCGATATCGTCAATCCTGTACTCCTGATAGTCGAAATGTCCTCCGCTCATTTGTTCTTCTTCCTATACCTTTTTTGTATTTATTGCAGTAGCAAGCAAACATTGGTTTAACATACACGGCAGGCCAGAAAAAACAGGAATTTCGCTACCACTCTCTGTAAGGACTGCTCGTTGAGGGGTGAACTGTCTCACCCCTCTTTCTTTTACAAATATACCAATTTCTTGATCATTTTCCAAGTCAGATTTCCTGCTCGTAAACGGCCCTCCAAGTACATCCGCTTCCTCCATTGAACTCGGTCCAAGCGTAGGAGCAATATATCCGCTTACCTTCTGCATGGAACGGGGGGTGCACCACGTCGGTTATGTCGTAATGGAAGAGGTGCTTCAGCGCATCCCCCTCAATCTCGCGCTGTCCGAGTTCGAGGTTCTGTACGTAGTCGATAGCCTCGTCGTGGTCGGGAAACACGCGCGAACTCGACCATCCGCGCCCGTCGGAAATCATAAGGTTGTATATCTTCATAGCCTACTTCTTTTCCCAATAACCGTAGAGACTCTTCTCCCCGCAATCCCAAATGTCCTTGTAGTATCCGCCTACGGAACATACGAGGTGGCTTGACACACGGAGAACGCAGGTGCTATCATGCTCCTTCGAGAATTCATGCACCTTAGGCCGCTTCCCGCCGTTGCTCACGTCAATCGGGTGCCACTTGAAGCCGTTCTCGACGAGGAGCGCGCCGACACACTCAGTGGAAGTGGGGGCGTCCGACAACTTGTGGGCCTTCTCGACGAGTTTGTCGAGCGCGGTATGCCAAGTGATTCCGAGCGCGCCGGATACGGCCCTGATACTGCAGTCGCCGCATACGTGGTCGTTCGGCTGAAAATATTGGAAGTTGTCGTGATAGACCTTCACCGTCTTGCGGCCGGCCTTGATTGTCTTGATTGGTTTCATGCCTTACTTGTTTTCGTGGCACGGGCAGTCGGGGTCATGGACGTAGCCCGTATAGTTGTCGTAAACCTCTAACGTCCTCGCGAACTCGATATACTTGTGCCCGTCATACTCAAACTTGCGGACATAGAGGGGAGCCCCGTCTGTCGTGTGGATTTTTGTCCGCGTCTCAGGCTCGCAGGAGCACAGCGCGATAAGCGCGATAATTCCGATAATAAACTTTTTCATGCTTTAATGTAATATACTAAAGGTGTTTCCTATCTTGATGAAATTGACATTGACCGCGTTCCTTGGGTTTTTAAGTACTTCCTTCGGGAGGTCCATGTTTTTGGTAAACAGTAACCTTACCTTGATTCCGTCCTTCGTGGTGAGCCTCTCTTCTTTGATAATGTCACATTTGACTTTTCTGTGTTCCATACCTTTGATTTACAGTATTTTTGAAATCTCCTTGTTCCCCTCCAAGTCAATGTACTTTTCGCATACTGGGCACTTCGCGTAGGGAACCGAAACACCCGAAATGTCACGGGAAAATTTAATGTCAGTCTTCTCGACACCGAGAAGGCTCCCGCAGTACGGGCAGTTAACCTTCGCCTCGGAACGACCCCTTTGTATTACTCTCATACTACTCTCCCTTCAGTGATTTCAACTCTTTCTCAAGCAGGGCAATCATACTCGACTTGAAGTCCACTTTCTCAAGTCCGAAGATATTCTTATTGGACTCGACGAACAACTCTACGTCCGTCATCTCCTTCTCGGGAAGCAGGGACAGGGCGGCAACCATATCCTTCGCCATCATGAGGATCTCCGAGCGGACGATGTGGGTAATCATTGACACGGCCTCGTCTGTGTCTTTTACTGTCTGCGAGAACGTCAGTCCCGCATACTTCGAGGTGATAGTAATCTCGTCGCGAATGTTGTATATCCTGAACGCGATGGCGTAGCCGGGTCCGATGTTTCTGCCATACACGTACCCGTCACCCCAAACGGAGCGATCCTCGACGAAGCCGAGTTTGTCGGTAAGGTACCACGTAATCCTGTCGAAAAGGCGGTAAGTCTCGTTTGTCATCGGGCAGTAACTGTCAACAGGCCACTCGAGACCGTCCGCCCACTCGGCGAGGGCTGCGGACAGCGACTCCACATCGCCGTAAGATTTTCCGTTGAACTTGGCTTTGCCGTTCTCCAACGAGATGTTGCCCGTATATCCTATACCCCTCTTTGCGGGGCCCTTGGTGAACAGCATAATGTCCTTGTTCTCGCCAAGGATGTTGAATTTCTCTTTTAAGTCGTTCCTATTCATACCTTTTTTGCTTTGACGGTACAAAGGTAAGAATAATTTTTGACATTTCCAAATGATCAAGAAAATATTTCTCGGATTTCTTTCTTGTCTCGAAGGGCTTCGGCCACCACGTTTGCGCAAAGAACCATATCCTCATCAGGTAGGGTCAGGATTGTAATGTTTTCAGGAATCGTTCGGTTACCAATGTCAATACCCTCGTGCATAACAATCACGAGTTTTCGCTTGATTGTCAGGAGCCTGTCAAGGATAATGAGATATTCCTTGCTTGTCTTGCTTATCAGGTTGAAACAATAGAAGAACGTCGGTTCCCCGCTCATCCTGCATAAACGCCTCCTGTATTTTTCCTCGGCGAGATGCAGAATATTCCTATAAAGGAGGGTGTATTTGTAGGTGTCGCACTTGCCGGGCTCTTCCATAGAGTCGTCCTGCATATAATGGGAGAAGTGGCACTTGAATTTATTTCCTATTGTCGCTACCACCGACTTCTTTGTCTGATATAGTCTCGTTTCGAGTTCGAACCTGACATCCGAATAGTCAATGCTGCCATAATTGTTGGCAAGATAGATAAAATCATCGAGGTCAAACCCACACCATGCGAATGGGTGGTCGAATTTGGCTCCGTATATGCGATATAATGAAGAGCCGACGCAATTATTCGGTATAACAGTCATATCTATAAATATTTATAAAGAAACACCATCTTATGAAATATCTACATAAATTCAATACACAGGATAGCCGTGACACCATATACGGGGATGCGGGTTCCATTGGCGGAAACGTGGAGTCTTTTGTCGCATCGGGGGTAACGTTCGTGTACCAGGGGCTTAGTTACAGCAACCATAGGTGGGCGGACCCAAACGGGGAATATCCAGCCGTAGATCTGTCGGTAAGAAACCCGCTACCGGGTTTGGAGGTTTATGTTGGAAACGACCTTGCTCCGATAGAATCCATAACGAGGGAAGACTCTCCGTCGGAATCGAATTATAGTGAGCCATGGGTATCTTGGACCGTCCAAGGGGATGCCGTTGACTATAACAGGGGACCAAAGCCGGTTGACCTTGGGCTTCCATCCGGTTTGTTGTGGGCGGATTGTAACCTCGGAGCCAAATTTGAGACGGAACTTGGCGACTACTACGCATGGGGAGAGACCTCAACAAAAAGCGCCTACACTTGGGACAATTACATATATGCCGAGGGGAATGACCATATATTGACAAAATACAACGCCGAAGATGGGTTGCTCGAATTAGAGAGCATGGATGATGTCGTGGCAACGATTATGGGCGGAGGTTGGAGAATGCCCACACTAGCCGAATGTGAAGAGTTGGTCTACTATCAAAACACCAATCAATGTTCGTACACGATAAATGGCATTGATGGGACGAAGATTACTTCGGAAGCAAACGGGGAATATTTATTTTTCCCTCAGGGCGGTTCAAAAGAAAACGGGCCGGCTATGTTCTTGTCGAGTTTCGGACGATATTGGACGAAAACCATTGAAAAGCACAACAATGGGTATGAACACCCGATTATGTTTGGGTGGTGCCACGCCGACTACCCCGCCGCCACGGTACACCATGAAAGTTGCACGAGGCAACTCGGCTGCCTGATACGTCCTGTCAAGGAGCCGTACGGGTATAGGATGCCGCGATACGATCTCGCATAATAAATAAAAAACCGCAGTCCCCTGCGGTTTTCTTTTTATCTTCCGATTCCGAAGTATGTGATTCCGTGCGATTCGACCGTTTTCCTGTCGTAAATGTTTCGACCGTCAAACACGTATTTGCAACCCGGCCACTTGAGATTGATGTAATCCCAATCCACATTCCTGAACTCGTTCCACTCCGTGAGGAGCATGATGGCGTCAACCCTCTCAACGTCAAACTTGTTGTCAAGGAGATGCAGGTGTCTGAGCGGGGCGTCAAAATTCCTGAACGCGTGCCTTATTGACCTGTCGAACGTCTCCTTCGCTATCGGGTCATACGCATACACGTTCGCGCCCTCCAAGCACAGGGATTCAACGATTACGTTCGAAGGCGACTCCCTGACGTCGTCCGTCTCCGGCTTGAAGGCGAGGCCCCACACGAGAATATCCTTCCCATTGAACCCATCCAACGCCTTCCTCAGCGTGACGAGCGGAACGGTCTTCTGCCGTGCGTTGACATCCTCGACGGCTTTCAGGAGGGCCATTTCCTCGCCGTTCTCCTCGCCCGTCTTAATCAGTGCCTTCACGTCCTTGGGGAAGCAACTTCCACCATATCCGCAGCCGGCATACAGGAACTTGTTGCCGATTCTCGTGTCGGTTCCCATACCGCGTCTCACGTTGTCCACGTTGGCTCCGACCTTGGTACATAGGTTGGCAATCTCGTTCATGAAACTGATTCTCGTGGCGAGCATTGAGTTGGAGGCGTACTTGATCATTTCCGCGCTCGGGATATCGGTGAAGATAAGACGACCGGGATTGTCGATAATGAACGGAGCATACAACTCCTCGAACTGCGCCTTATCGTCCTCGTAGTCAACACCCACAACAATCCTGTCGGGCTTCATGAAATCATGGACAGCACTGCCCTCCTTCAAGAATTCAGGGTTTGAGGCGACGTGGATGGAAATCGGCTTGGAATGTTTTTCTATCTCTGAATATATTTCCTTTTTCACCTTCTCCGCGGTTCCGACAGGAACCGTCGACTTGGTCACGAAAATAATATCCTTGACCGGTAACTCACCCGCCAATTCTCCGACCCTCCTCGCCACCGCGAGGACGTATTTCAGGTCAGCCGAGCCATCCTCGAGCGGAGGGGTTCCCACAGCCGAGAAGATAAATTGGACGTCGCTGATACATTCAGCCAAATCCGTCGTGAAATTAAGGATTCCCTTCTGTGTACAGTCCTTTACGATCTCAGCCAATCCCGGCTCGTAAATCGGGATAACCCCGTTCTTCAGACCTTCAATTTTCTTTTCGTCGATATCGACGCACCACACTTTGTGCCCGACCTTTGCGAAGCACGCTCCTGTCACAAGACCGACATATCCGGTCCCAACTATTGCAATGTTCAATTCAAAATTACTTTTTGACTTGTTTATTCACTTCCTCTTTAATAAGTGTAACCAATTTTTCGAGATTTTCAACATCTTCCCCGGTAAACCAAGTGTCAGAATTCCCGTTAAGTTCGAATTTCTTTTTGAGCATGTCCACCAAATCGGATGCCTCGATATGCCAAAGTCTCTCTTCGACCTCGTCGAGTATTTCGTAGTCGCAGAAATCGTCAAGCAACTCCTTCCCGAAATGTTCGGTAACCTCGCGGGAAGTTACGAAGTCAATCGCGTCGATTCCGAAGTGATTGATGATTTCCTCCTGACTCATACTGTCGAAGTCGGTCCCGAAAATATCTTTCAGCTCTTCCTTCTCCCAAGGAAGCAACTCCTCATAGAGTTTGATAACGTCCTCTTTATTAACTAAATCCATGTTAAGCGAGATAATAGATTATTCTGATTTTGTCGTTTGATGCGTAACTTCCGAAAATATCTTCGACAATGAACTCACAGCGGTCTATCTCCATCTGTATGTTGAAAAGTTTCCAAATCTCCTCTTCGAACATATAGTCGATGGAATCTTCCCACATGTAATCCTCGTCGTCCTCGTCGTTTTTTTTCTTTTTTGGTGCATACTGTTTGGCGCCGGTTTGTGCATACAGCAACGCATTCACCCTTTCGAGGACAGTATCAAGTTTCTCGTCACGGAAACGCTTCTCCACCTCAGCAACGAACTTCTTCATTTCCGCGTCAAACACGGTTTCCCACTCTGACAGAAGCACGTAGGTCATTCCGTAATGGTAATCGCTCTCTATGTCCTTCTTCACCTCTTCGGAAACGTCGGCCGGCAGGCCCCTGTCCTTGAACGTGCTTTCTCCCCATCCGTTTCCAATGTAATCGTCACGAATATGGCCTCCGTTGTTGCACCACATTATGCCCTCTTGGAGGTGTAGCGGCTTTCCGAACCTGTCTTCGCATTTGAAATGGTTCCGCAGCGCCTCGTACTTCTCCTCATAAGGATTGTTTCCCTCGTCAATCTCGGGGCGGTTGGAATACCACTTCACAAGGGTCCACTTCTTTTCCACGGTGTCCTTGCCTTCCCAACGGGCGGGACCATCGCCTTCCTTCACGGAAGTGTAATATCTATGGATATTTTCGGGAAGATTATACTCCGAAATTTTGTAAATTTTTCCGACCACGGTTTCCGGATCCGGAAGATTTTCATACTTCCACCTTACGCCGTCAATCTGTTCTAACAGTACCTCTACGTAACGATGTGTATATGTGCTCATTTCTCAACAGTTTTTCCTTTCCCACAGCCAATGGAGATTATTCCCGCATTCTCGAACGTGTCGCGGAGTTTCTCCCAATCGACATACGGCCTTGTGCCGAGGCTCTTGATTGTAAGCGGGCACCCGAGTGCGCTGTCGTCGATATAGTAGTTCGCGTAAGGCTTCGGTGAGTCAGTCCAAGAACCCTGCAAAGGGTTCTCGTTCACTCCGAACAGTTCTATGCCGTTGTCCTTGAACCAATCCACGGCCTCCTGCAGCAGGTCCCTTCCCTCGTACGGTTTGTGGCTCCTCATGGTATAGAGGATTATCTTGTGTCCGTTATCCACAAGACATTTCAGGACGCTTTCCGCGCCAATGCTCTTCCCTATCTCAGGGTACCTGTGCTCAACGCAGGTTCCGTCAAAGTCAACCGCGAATATCATCTTCCTTAACGTATTCAGTCACAAACACGCCGAAATCATTCAATGCTTTCGCGTACTCTTCCTTCGCCTCGGCCGCTCTCTGATGCATTGCAGAACTCGGGTTCTTTGCAAGGATTGCCTTGGTTGCGACCCTTTCATCGTAACTCTTTTTCAGTCTGCACGCAATCTCATATAATTCGTTTATTCTTTCTTCATTCATATCTCAAATATACTAAATTCTCCTCGATTTTTTGTAAGAATCGAGAAGGCTCATTATGTTCGCCTTGCCCGCCGGATTGTTGCTCTGACAGTAATATTCGGGCAGATCGTAATCGTATTTCATGCAGTATTCAACAAGCAGTTTCGCACAGTCGAAACCCGTTTTTCCGCGACCTAAGTCGTGGTCGAAGCACACCAGCCTCGGGAGCCCGATGTCGTTGAGTGCGGACTTGAAACCGTCGTAATCCTTGAACCACAGGGTGTCTCTATATTCCTCTTCGACAAGGTAGTCCTTTGGGTCGCGTTCGTCGTCTATCCAATAGATATACGGCTTCGGCTCCCACTTGTTTGGGAGTTTCAGTATGTGCCTGGCCAGATTGATATCCTCCTCGACAAGTCCCGTTTCCCTGTCCACGTAAATAAAATTCTCGACCTGCTCGAGAAGCATATCCCTGTCATCATCGAGTATGACGTATTCGTAGTCTTCGTTTCCATACTTCCCCCTGAACCTGCTTTCTTTGCCGAACGTGTCGAAAAGCCACGCCTCCACTTCATTTCCACGGCAAACCCACTCATATTTGTAGTGCCATTTTTTCGTCTCGCCAACAACGGGGAGTTTTAACCCCTTTTCTTGAAGCAGTTTCTCTGTTTCACCCTCATGGTTTCCCCAAGATGAGGAAATAACAATCTCCGCACCCTCGAGCCGATTCAGGAGTTTTATGCAATGCGGATCAATGTCTCCTTCCTTCCCCTTGGTCTTATTGTACCACGCATCGTGGTTGAGGACCCCGTCTATGTCAAGAAAAATTATCCTTCTCATTTTCAAACGGTTCAAATTGTTTGCACGAAGCGAGGTCGGTAAAGACGACTATGCCTGTCAGGAAGCAGCCCCCCATTACGTTCGGGACGCTCCTTTGATCAAAAGGAACGTTGGTCAGGTGTCCGCATTGTCCGCAGACCCTGCCCTCGCAGATGTTGTCCTTCCAAATAGGTTCAGGCTGTTTTTCCTTCTTCTTTGCCATCGCTAAGTTCTCTGGCCTTTTTATTGGCGTATCTGCGGATTTCCTTGCAGCACTCCCAATAATATTTGTCAAATTTCATCATATACGAAATCTCGTTCGGCAGCAGTGAGAATGGAGGATTAAGGTTCTTGTCGTCCAGTTCATTGTCTTTTGTGAGAACAGTTATTCCCCATTTCTCGGTAATGCCAACCTGATGCGCGGTCTCGCACGAATCTATCACCTTCTTGATATAGGTGAACTTGCTGTAGACTCCGTTGGGGCCGTAAAGTTTCGGCCAATCTTTCTTACTCAGTTTCATGCCACAAATATAGATCATTTTTGTGCCAATTCAAAACCCGGAACCGACGATGTGCTGTAATATGCCGGCCCCCACGGGGCATGGGAATCCCACACGGCCTCGGCGCAGTCTTCATCATATTCCTCTTCGTAATCACCGGTGGATGCGGACGATATCGAGAAATCGACGCACATATCCGGATTCGGCTCCACAACATACGGTTCCATTTTCTTCGGTTCCCAATACCTGTCACGGGCGAGAAGCATGTCAACGAGTTCGCTTTTCTTCATCTTCTGGTACCACGCCCTTCTCTGCTCCTCGGTCGGTTCAACAACCTGCAGGAAATTCACGTTACTTTGTCCATCCATACCAATCCATGTATTTCTGATAAAATTCTTCCTTTCCCATGAAATCACCGCGGTCGCCAATGCAGTCCTCGCAGTATGGGAGCACGTAACCCTTCGTCACGTACTTCGCCCTGCGCCCGCACTTCACGCACGTGCGGCTTGAAATGTATTCGTATTTGAGAAGAATGTCGTGCACCTCGTCCGGCGCGCCGTCGTCATAGATATTCAACGCGCCCCACTTCTCCTTCACGTCCGTAATCGTATACGTATGGAGAGCCCCGTGACGCTTTAACGCCGCTTTCAATTCTTTGCATAACGGGATTCCGAGAGCCTTCTGCCAGCCGGGCTGCTTCTCCATGGCAAACCCGTTGTAGTTGGTAAACAGCCAATACCAACAGGACTTATGGAAAACCTTGTTCTTGTCGCTGCTGAACTTCAAGAACGGGAACCGCCACACGAGATACGTCGAGGCTATGGTCTTCGGGATAAATTTGAACTTTCCCTCAAACCACCACCACGCATGCATTAGCCTTTCGTACTTCTTGTAGTCTGCGTCCCTATACTTGTTGCTGATTTTCTCCTCTATCTTGTTCATATCCGAGTTCCTTTAGGCATTCTTCCCATCCGCGCATGAATCCGCTAATGAAGATAGCGCACTCCGAGTCAGTCCTCGGGCACAGTTCCTGCGCAATTTTCTGAATCTCTTCTCTTGATTTCATTCTCTAATTCTTTTATTCTGTCTTGTAATTCGCTTATCTCCCAATCCTTGTTTCCAATCATTTCCTCGTAATCGTTGAACAGTTCATGGAAACCTTTTATTTGGTGTTTCAAATCTTTTATCGTGTTTGCCGAGTCAGTCAATTCTTCATACTTGCGTTGCCAGCTCAGCATATTGTAGTAGAACTTGTCTGCAAGGTACAACTTTACCGGATCAAACTTCTCGTCAGTTAGTTTCTTGGGCTGTTTTACGAACGTGATACCCCAAGGCTGAACATAGAGAAGCCCCGCATAGTCGGGAACTTCGTCGACCCCTATAAGTCCGTCAGGAACGGCGTAGTAGAAGTAGTTCGGCATTGACGAGCCCTTTGGAAACCTTCCTATCATACTCCCGTCCTCGAACAGGAGGTGCTTGTCCTGCTTGTTCTTGAAGTCATTCTTGAAATCCGACCTGCTTATCTTGATCTCAACCTCATACGCAACCATCGATTTGGTTATGGCAAGATAGTCCGACTCCCACCCGTACACATACAGGTTGGTTATCTCATACTTCTTGGTGTTCGGAGACATGAAATACTTCTTCAATATATCCCGTATTTTCTTCTCCGTCCACTCCGTTTTCTTCAATACGCCCATTTGGCACAAATATACAAAAAATCCCCCGCATCACTGCGGAGGATTTCCTTGAATAGTTCTTTGTAGGTTATTACTCGACAACTGCTACGCGAGTGTTCTCGGGTCTGTCGAAAATGTCGAGAATGGTCTCGGTCTGAACGTTCTCGGCCTTGAAGCCGTAGACGTTCACGAGGACCTTCTTGACGGCCTCTGCGCGCTTCTCAGCGAGGAACTCGTTGCGAGCCTTGCTGCCGGTCTTGGTGTCAGCGGAACCCGTAATCTTAATCTTTGCCTGAGCGGGATGCTCGATACCCTTTGCGAAGAAATCGAGGCGTGCGAGCTCACGGTTGGAGAGTTCATACTTACCAATCTCGAAATAGACAGTAGCGGCGTTGGCGACCTCAACCTCAACGGTATCCTTCACAACCTTCTCAACTTCCTTCACCACTTCCTTCTCGACAACCTTAGGACCACGTGCTTCGAGTTCGGCAATCTTTGCCAATGCTGCATCGTAGTCGGCCTTGGTCACGCTGTAAGGGCAGAGGACGAAGTTGTGCGACTTCTTGGACTTGGAACCGAACTTGTAGGTCACACCGACCTGAACGTTGGCTCTTGCGTCGTTGAAGAAGCGAGGGAGCGACTGATACTGAGTCTTGGTGTACTTGTTGAACCACATTACGCCGGGGCGGACGTTAATCTGCCATGCGCGGGCCTTGCCGAGGTTGACATTCAACTCTGCGCCTGCGTTGTAGACGACGTAGTCCTTGTCGGTATTGATAACTTGATCATTGTAAACGTTAGTACCGACGACTGGCTCGAGGTCCTCAGCGGGATAGGAAGTCCAAGTCTGGCCGTTGCCAACATAATCGTGGCCCCAACCCATACCGAGGACACCGACAACCTCAACCCTGCGGGGCTGTCCCTCGTATCCGCCGAACCAATTGGAGAAGTTCAACTTACCGTTGGCGAGAACTGCGCTCTCATCGAAGAATGTAGTGGAGTTTGTAGTACCGAAAAATCCGAGACCTTCTACACTGAATCCCACGACGGGAGTAACATACTTGCCGAATTCGACACCTGCGTAAGGGCGCACACCGTTAACGATACCCTTTGCACCTTCCCAGAAGAAAGGAGTGGGGACCTGGTTGAACGCACCGGTGGTAGTACCGCCACCGAAAACTGAAACATAGGTGTTCTCGAAGAGTTTAGAACTCTCCACAGTCTGTGCGGCTGCCATGAGAGTCATGGACATAGCCACAAAAATCATAAGAAATTTCTTCATCATAAAAAAATTTTGAAAGTTATTGTTTGCAAATATACGAATCATTCTGTTATTTCCCAAAATTTTCGTCATGCAATCTTCTTAAATACTGCCCATATTCATTTTTTTCGAGCTTTTTCGCCTCAAAAAGCAACTTTTCGGACGAAATCCACCCTTTTGAATAGGCGATTTCCTCCGGACAGCACACCATCGTGCCCGTCCGTTTCTCGATTGTCTCGACGAATGCGGAAGCCTCGTAAAGGCTGTCGAACGTACCCGTGTCAAGCCATACGGCACCCCTCGCGAGTCTTTCAAGCCTGAGCCTGTGCTCCTCGAGGTACAGTTGGTTGAGCGTGGTGATTTCAAGTTCACCCCTCGCGGACGGCTTCACGCGCTTCGCCTTTTCAAGGACGTCACCGGGATAGAAGTACAGTCCCGTAACGCAGATATTGGACTTCGGGTGCTTCGGCTTCTCCTCAATGCTGAGAACCTCGCCATCCTCGCCGACCTCGGCGATTCCGTACCTCTCGGGGTCCTTCACCGTTATGCCGTAGATTGTGGCCATCGTGGGGATATCGTTGACCTTCGGCTCGTAACTCGCCCACACGGCTGCGTTCTCAAGCGACTCGGTCAATCCCGCACTATAGAATATATTGTCCCCGAGGATAAGGGCGCACGGCTCGCCGTCATGCAGGAACCCGCACTCCTCGGCAATGAGGAACGCCTGAGCGAGCCCCTCCGGTCTCGGCTGCACCGCATACGTGAGCGTGACACCGTATTGGGAGCCGTCCTCGAGAAGCCTCTTGAAGTTGGGCTGGTCCTCGGGAGTGGTAATGATCAAAATGTCCTTGACACCGGCCAGCATAAGCGTGGACAGCGGGTACATAATCATAGGCTTGTTGTAAATGGGGAGAAGTTGCTTGCTGACGGCTTTCGTCACGTTCCAAAGGCGGCTCCCGCTTCCGCCGGCCAATATAATTCCTTTCATGTGTTACTCGTTTATGAAGTGATATCTGTGCATGATATTGTCAAGGTCCTCTAACGGAATCCACTCCTCTTTCAAGCCATGCCCAAAAACTGAGTTACGGGCATCCATTGACATGAGGAGGTTATAATTGTAAAGCGGCCCCTCCTTGAAACTTCTGTAACGGCCCATGTCGTCCCTATATCTTTCCTCGTAGGGAAGGACTTGACTCTGATAAAATTCAATGAGGCGGTCTTTCGATGTCGATACGGCCGCAATACTTCCACCCTCGGCGGAGTCCCACACGCCGTTCATGACCAGGAAATAAATCTTTACCTGCGTAATGTCTCTTGTCTCCATATAATGCGTTTCTTACGCAAATATACAAAATGATCAAGAAAAAAGAAACCCGCTATTTCGTAGCGGGTGTCTCGTAGTGTTTCAGAATCTTGTCTAACAGGTTGTTAGCCCTCGCGTTCCCTCGTATCTCGTGCCTGAGTTTCTTGATAATGTCCTCGACACCGTTCTCCTTCATGTAAGGAATGAGGGAAGTCTTGGCTTGGTCGATTACCTTGTGGCCCATTCCGAAGGCCCACTTATACTTGCCGACCTCGTTGAGGCGTATCCATTGGATATCGGTAACCTCTCCTTCCTCGCAGTTCGCGTCGGAAACGGGGTAATCCTCGATAGTGCCGTCAAGCACGCAGGCGTGGCGCATGCTCACGTTCTGAGAGCCTCCGAAGTTGCCCGAGTTCGCTCCCATGAACATAATCTTGTCCTTAGGAATCCTGACACCTGTCTCCTCGAAGGTTTCCCTGACCGCAGCCGTGGCCGCATCCTCGTTGTAATCAAGGTATCCGCAGGGAACGTTCCAAAGACCGACGTTGTTCGGGGCACCTGGGCCTCTCTGATTTGCGAGGACACACCAATTGCCGAACCTGTCCATACAGTAGCAATACAGGGAGACCGCAACCGAGCGCGAAACGTAATAAACCCTTCCGTTCCTCTTCACGGGGAAATTCCCGCCATACTTGGCCCATTCCGCACCGCTCCTCAACTTGGGGTCATGCACGAGTTCAACCTTGTCGTAATCGACAGGCTGCTGAGGTTTACCCTGCGCGGCCGGCTTGCGGTCCGCCGTAGAATAAACCTTCTCTGCCTTCGGAGCGGCAGGGGCGGAAGAATACATTGCGTTAGGCCTGAACCCCTTTATGGATTCCGTAACGGCCTTCCTTATATCTTTGCTACTGATTTTCATACTCTCTCTTACTATGTATTTCTCTTTCAACTGTCCGTTGAAATATCTTTCAATGTCACTGAGCGCGGCGTATGGTGTGCATCGTCCATACTTCACCGATACCCTGCCTATCGCGTCGTTGCAGAGGTCGAGGTAAACCTCCTCGCCGTAGTATGCGGAGAACACCCTTTCGAGCGTTTCCCTCTGCTGCGCGGTCGGCCTCTTCGCTATGTCTACGGAATGGTCGAGCACCCTTATGTTGCCGAGGTCTATGAAGTGCGATGTGCCATTCACCCCCGGTATCCTCGTGCACATGTTGTGCTCCGCGTCGGTGTAGACCATTACGCCGTTCGACAGGATGAAGCCCCTGCAGTTCTTGAAGTATTCACCACTCCTAAGGTACTTCATCGCCGCCTTCGCGAGTTCCGCGGGGTTGTTCACGTTGACCGTGTCGTTCATATAGGCGAGCGGCTCGTACTCATGCTCCCTTCCGTCCATACAGTCTTTCAGGACATCGTTCGCAATTTCCTCACCGAACTCATTCTCGATTTCGTATATGCTCATCTGCTCGTATCCTATATGATGATAGGTTTCGGAATCGAAAAACTCCACATCATAAAGGCATTCCTCCTTCGAATACTCAATCCTCGTCTCGGGGCTGTCCTGAAGTCCGTTCTCTTCGAGGTAATCTGAATACAGATCCTCGTCGAACTGTGAGCACACTCGTATCGAGCCTATTTCGGTCAAATCGTATTTCATTGCTATAAATACTTCAAAGACGAGCCGATGTGCGAAAAATCCTGCCGTTAAGCAGGATCTTTCATTTTCTTGATGTACTCGTCAATCAGCGCCTTGGCTTCCTCTTCTGAAATGTCGTTGGCGTCGGTTATCGTTACGCTCTCAACCTCGGAAACCTTGCACGAGCCCGACCTTTCCTGGTCTATGAACCGTTGTAGCGTCCCAAGGTCGCTGTTATCGTATCTACCGAAGGCCACTGCGTATGCCGCTTTCCTTGCTTCATCCCCGCTGACATTAGCCGGCGTATGGCATGACAGGATAACGGGACCATGCTCCTTCGTGATAATGATTTGATAGTTGACAGGCTCGAGCAGTGTTCCCTCGAACCATTTGTTTCCGGAGCAATACCTCACGTGGCTTCCACGGTGGTTCTCCTTTTCTTTTCCGTGATAAATCATATTTCCTTTTCTTTTTCGCAGACGTTATGCCCGTAGGCCCACTCTGTATTTTCAATTTCAAGGGCTTCGCGCCTCTTCTCTTCAATATCCTTGATTTCCTCGAGCACTTTCTCGAGGGATTGTTCCCACGTTGGAATTATGTAGCCGAACGTGTTCTCGGTAAGGGAAACGTCAAGCACTGAGTATTTCGGCCTTTCAACAGGGGTAGGGAATTCGTTGGAATCACACGGCGACACCATGTTCGAGTCGATTCCGAATACTTTCTGCGCCACCTCGTACCAAGAGGCTGAGCCTTTTCCCGCGAAGTTGTAGATGCCCTCCTTCGACAAGTATCTCGTCTCCGCACAGTTGTGCTCGATTATATGGACAATGAAATCAGCGAGGTCTCCTGCCGAGGTCGGCGAGCCCACTTGGTCGTTCACCACCTTCGGGCTCCTCCTCGTATTGTGCATGAGATTCATAGTCGTCACGAAATTCTTGTGGTGGGACGAATAGACCCAAGCTGTCCTGAGAATGATATGCTTGCACCCTGCGGTTTGAATGAGGTGCTCACCAATAAGTTTCGAATATCCGTAGAAATTCTTCTCCCTGTCGACGGGTACGAATTCGGGGCTGTCCTGACGGAGCGGCGGTATTGGCGTATTGTATTCACCGCCGAACACGTAGTCGGTGGAAATGTGGATAAGGACGGCTCCCACGGCATTTGCAGCAAGGGCGAGGTTCATTGGTCCGATTGCGTTGACATTGTAAGCCGCGTCCCTTTCCGTCTGCGCTTTGTCTACGTTCGTATATGCGGCGCAGTTGACGATTACGTTGATATAATTCTCCCTGACAAACTTCTCGACGGCGTACTCGTCGGTAATGTCGAGGCCGTCCCTCCCTTGGAAGATGTAGTAGTTCTTCTCACCGACGTAGTGGTCGGGCTTTCCGTTTCCGATTTTATTTACGGCCTTGATAATCTCGGTTCCGAGCTGGCCGTTTGCTCCTGTGACTAAAATGTTCATATACTATCTCTCAATGAATCAATTGAAGGCTTCTCCACAGGCTTTATCCCGAGTTCCGCTATCTTATCCTCGTACCACTTCTCCTTTTCCTCATGCGACAGCGTTTTCAGGTATTCGTAAACCCCACGCTTTTCCTTTTGCGGGAAAGATTTCCAAATCTCGTCCCGCATCTTATGCTTTATGAGGCTGTCTATGGAATCTTCCAACGTTCCGTCGTCACGCAGCCAACGTTTCTCGAGCCTCGGTTTCAGCCACTCGTTTTCGAATTGTTCCCAACTGTCGAATATCCCGTTGTCGACGAAACTGTGAAGTTCACGCGCGTCATTGAAACTGTCGAACTTGTAGATATGGCTGCCGTCAATTAGCATAAACTCACCGATGTCCGCCGTTACCATAAGGCTGAGATTGATATCGCTGGCGAACTTGCAGGACCACGGGTCAATGAAGCCCGTACCGTTGCTGCAAATATCTATGGTATGTCCGTAAAGGTTAAGCGTTGTCTTCATTGCCCGTATTTCTCATGTTTAGAAGTTGATCAACTGCTTCGTTGAACCTGTCCACCGTCGCCTCAGCCTCGGCGTATTTCTCGGGGGTGAGCAGGGCCGGGTTGATACACTCCACCCTGATATTGTCGGTGTCGAAGCACGGAACGACTACCCACAGTTCGTTGTCGTTGGACTTTCCAGAGAACATCTCTGAAATCTTTTCAAGGTATTCGGACACATCTTCGCGCAGGATATGCCCTGTTCCCGCGTAAACTACATAAACAAATCTATTCTTCTTCATTTTCTTCTTCCTCCTCGTTATCTTCTTCGTCATCATTATCCCAATAACCCGTCTCGTAATACTCGCATCCGAAGTTTTCCTCCTTGTATTCACGGAACGGCATGTCGAACCTGTCGCAATCAGGCGTATCTTCGCCTTCCGCCGGAACGTATACGAAGTCGGAATACTTCCTCGTGTGCTCCTCAGTCACGTACTCCCACTCGAACTTGCCGTCTTTCATCTTTTTCGGTTTTCCGACCTGTGTCTTGTACGTGTACTCCTTGTCGGTCAGGAGTTCGGGGCAGTTCTTCTCAACCCATTCCCTCGGGGCCGACACGGTGTAGTTGCAACTCATGTCAATCGCCCCTTGGTAGACACAGAGTTTGTTCTTCTTGCACCACTCGTCACTCATGAAACTCTGTTTCAGGTCGTTGCCGAGCCATTTCCTGAAATTCGGGGTGTCAGGGTAGTCCCGTCCACAGAACCAATTGTTGACGGAAAAATAAATCACATCCTGTTTTTCCATATCCTTTCTATAAATCTTTGAAACAAAACCTTTCGCTGGTAAACGTATCTATGACCGTTCCGATTGTACCTACTCCCGTAGGGATGAACTCATAACGGAACCTTCCACCAATGGCTCCTCCATTACCGGGTTGAGTTTCTATCATCTTATCCTTCCACCTTTTGATCTTTTCATCCTCCTTCTCGGAAATCGGGAAACCGCGATAGTAGTCTTCGGACATCTTGTCATGGCTCTCCTTCATTTTGGCGAGTTCCTCGTCCTTATAAGCCTCGCTTTTGAGGCGCGCGTTTTCATTCCGCAGATATTCGTTGCGACTCTCTATCGCCCTGTAATGGTCATACAGTTCCTGAAAGACGGACTCTATCTTCTTGTTGATAAAAACCGGTCTGTCATCTTTCAATTCCAATTTCTTTTTCTCTTCAGCCATGGCGCTTCGTTTTTGGACAAATATACAAGTTTTTAGCGAGGTTAAGCGTGTATTTATATAGAAAATAAAAGGATAATCCCATGGCAGTAATGGAACTTAAAGATAAGACGTACATACAGTTTCCCAAATTCAGAGTTCAAGCGTCATTGCAGACAGCCGTTGAGGTAATGAACGGCTTCATAAACCTCCCCGAGAACACGGGCAGGTTTAAGGACGCAGAGGGTATCGTTATCAGTTATAATAAGGATGGCGAGGAGGCTATGGCCTTCTGCCTCGTCAGCGGAGAGACGACCGGCTCCATGTCGATTGTCGTGCACAACGCGGCATTGGGTGACGAGTATGTGACAAGGGACGAATATGAGAACCTTGACGAAAGGCTCACCTACTTGGAAGAGCACGGTGGCGGCGGCGAAGGCGGCGGCGGCGTTGGCCCTCAAGGCGTAATGGGAGCGCAGGGCGCAAGAGGCGTTCAGGGCTCACAGGGCGCTGTCGGCGCACAGGGCGCGGCCGGTGTTCAAGGACCTCAGGGCGCAATGATTATAATCCACCAAGGCGGTGGAGACGGTGATGGTTCGCAGGGTGAACCGGGTCTGCCGGGCTCACAGGGTTCAAGGGGCGAGCAGGGACCGAGAGGTGACCAAGGCGCGCAAGGTGCCGCCGGTGCTCGTGGTTCTCAAGGAACGAGAGGCTTTGATGGATTCAGGGGTGAGCAAGGAGCGCAGGGCGAAGCCGGTGTTCAGGGTTCCGCAGGTATAATATTGATCGGAACGCGTGGAGAATCCGGTCCTCAGGGTGCTGCAGGTGTGCAGGGCTCTTGGGGAAATGCCAACAATACAACGGGTACACGCGGCGTAAGCGGCCCGCAGGGAGCCGCAGGAGCGCAAGGTTCGTACGGAAATGCTGGTACCACAACGGGAACAAGGGGCATTCAAGGACCTCAAGGCGCGGCCGGTGCGCAAGGTTCGTACGGTAATGCCAACACAACCACAGGAACAAGGGGCATTCAAGGACCTCAGGGCGCTGCCGGCGCACAAGGTTCATACGGAAATGCCAGCACAACCACAGGTACTCGTGGTGTACAAGGCCCTCAGGGCGCCGCAGGAATCCAAGGTTCATGGGGAACAGCCGGTTCAACAACAGGAACAAGGGGTATCGGTGGCCCTCAGGGTGCTGCAGGTGCGCAGGGTTCGTGGGGAAATGCCAATAACACAACTGGCACACGCGGTGTAAGCGGTCCTCAGGGAGCCGCAGGAGCACAAGGTTCGTACGGAAATGCCAACCTGACAACTGGTACGCGCGGCGCGAGTGGTCCTCAGGGCGCTGCCGGCGCACAAGGTTCATACGGAAATGCCAATACCACTACAGGAACACGCGGCGCGAGCGGCCCGCAGGGCGCTGCGGGTGCGCAGGGTTCGTGGGGAAATGCCAACAATACAACAGGTACGCGCGGAGTAAGCGGCCCTCAGGGCGCGGCAGGCGCGCAGGGCTCATACGGAAATGCCAATAAAACTACAGGAACCCGTGGCGTAAGCGGCCCTCAGGGAGCCGCAGGCGTACAGGGTTCGTGGGGAACCGCCAACCTGACAACGGGTACGCGCGGTGCACAGGGCCCGCAGGGAGCAATGGGTCCACAGGGTTCTTTCGGAAACAAGAGCAACGTAACGGGAACGCGTGGAGAGCCGGGTCCTCAGGGAGTAGCAGGCGCTCAGGGTGCTCGCGGTATAGTCCTTATCGGCACGCGCGGCGAAAACGGCCCTCAGGGTGCCGCAGGTGTGCAGGGCTCTTGGGGAAACAAGAACAACACCACAGGTACTCGCGGATTGCAAGGCCCTCAGGGAGCCGCAGGTGCTCAGGGTAGCATAGGCACACTTCTCATAGGTACGCGAGGCGCAAACGGTCCCCAAGGAGCAAGCGGCGCACAGGGCTCTTATGGATCCAAGAGCAATACAACCGGAACCCGTGGTCTGAACGGACCTCAGGGTGCAAGCGGCGCGCAGGGCTCTTATGGAACCAAAGGTGTAACGGGTACGCGTGGCGTGCAAGGGCCTCAGGGTGCAAGCGGCGCACAGGGCTCTTATGGAACCAAGAGCAGTACGACCGGTACGCGTGGCGAGCAGGGCCCTCAGGGTACGACGGGTGTTCAAGGCTCGGCGGGTCTTCGTGGTTCAACCGGAACCGCCGGTGTTCTCGGACAGAACGGTTCACTTCTGCCTCTCACAACCGGAGGAACCGCAACTGGATATATCCTCGGTAAGAGTGCGTATTCAACAGGATGGAACGGCACTATCTACGTGTCAAGCGCATACTTCGCAAACGGCGTACTCTACGAAGGCTCGGATGAAAGATGGAAGACCTTCAAGGGAGACCTTGACGTGAGCCTTGACAAACTGAAAATGGTTCCTAAGAAGTACTATACTTGGAACGACGATGAGTCACAGACAATCCAAATCGGTACTTCCGCGCAGAAACTGTATGAATATTTCCCCGAGGTAATCAACATTGACTCGAACGGATATATGAATGTGGCTTACGACAGATTGGCTATCGTTGCGCTTGCCGCTATTGACAAGTTGAACGAAGAAATCAAGGGCCTCAAGGAAACCATAAATCACCTGTCAAAATAAAAACGGACGATGGTAAATAAGAAATACATACAGCCCGTAAAGTTCAAGACCGAACTTAAAAAATCGAGCGCTATCTTACGAGTACAGGAATATGTCAATGAAAACATTGGCGATTTCTTGGATGGCGAGGAAGTTTCGTTCGAATATATCGACGAATTCGGCGAAGTCGCCTATGCTTCCGCGATTGTCAAGGTAGTGAACGGTTCGGCTAAACTCTATGTGGCCGTAAACGAGAACGACACAATAAGAATTATAGACACCCCCGAGGCTCCGAAGGACAAGAAATCACTTTGGGTCACCGACTTCTCAATCGAGGATGACCAACCTCGGGATATCTATGAGGCCTTCAACTCGCTCTCTTCAGAGTACAAGAAACTGAAAGAAATTGTAGAACGTCATGATTATGCCCTCGCAAGTACGCTTGCCGGCGGAGACATTCTCCTTAACGCTCAGAAATACGACATAGAGAACGAGCATGAGCAGGAGAAGCCCGAGGAGGCCGAATACGACGACAACTACGCGACGGGTGACACCACAATCGTTTCCTATGATTTCTATGTAGGCGGAACATCGCTGAGGAAATTCTCCAACGATACGACAATGCTCTACGCGGAGCAGAAATACTATCTCGACCTCCGTCTTTACAACAGGGCGGGCGAGCGTGTCAGGGAAACGGAAGAGGTTACCGTGAATTTCAGGCATTCGGAGAATGTAGAAATCAACGAGCGCAGGTTCCTCCTGTCGCACCTTACAGGATATACGTCGATTGACACCGAAGTAAGGGTGAACGGCCTGCTCATAGACGCCGAACCTTACTATGTGAACTTTGGTGGCGACCAGGAGCCTGACTACAAACCTTACTCCGAGCCGAACGTCCACCACATGCTTATCAAACAGGCTGACACCTACGAGATACTGATGAACAATATCAACTATCTCCTCGTGAACGAACTTGTTTGGTGCTCGGGCGACAATCACCTTTACATGAAGGCTAAGGCAAAGGACGGCACAATCAGACTGTTCGTAATCAATGGTGGCGGAGACGGTGGCGATATACCTGTCGATCCAGACACGGGAAGCACAAGCGGTGACACTACGGCCGTAACCTATGAAACCAAGTTCATTGTCAGCGGAGATACGCTGTATGTGGAATCTCCTGACCCGGATCCTAACCACGCGGTATTTGTGGATGAGAACGGAATACTTAACATAAATGTTGGCGGACGAGTTAACGCGGATGGAATATTGCTGCTTAACACGACTTCCACGACAGGCGGAACGCCGGATATTCCGACAGGCTCAACTACGGGAAGCACGATAGAAATCGACCCCGAAGGAACCGCTGAGTTCGGAGGAACTACGGAAGTTAATAACGGAATACTTTCGCTTACGGGACAGAACGGATACGGAGCGAGGGTAACGCCGGACGGAATACTTGAAATAACACTGTAAAACATTAAGAAATATGGCAAACCAACAAATCAAAGGAATCAAAGTTAACAACGTTCCTTATGAACTCAACCTTGGAGATATAGTTTCTCACTTCACATCTCCTAACGGAACCGACTATGTCCTCAAGGTGGACAATAACGGTAAACTATACACTGAGGTGGCCGGCGGCGGAAGCGAGCCTACGACTGACGCTGTTCCTGCTGCAGGTTATCTTCCTGAAGGAACAACTACCGGTAGCCTCATCACTTTCAACGGTGGAAGCAAACTTTATATCAACGAGGTATACTGCGGTGGCGAAGAGGCAAACGAGAACTCAATGAACTACGCTTCCCACAACTTTGTGGAATTGGCTAACTTGACGTTCGAGGACCTTGACCTTGAAGGACTTTCTCTTCAGTACGCTGAGGATGGAAAGGGATGGCGCGTTCTCCCGCTGCACGGAGTTATCAAGCAGGGCTCAACATTCCTTATTCGTGGCGCACAATGCTCGAATCCGAACTCGCCGACTACAAAGATTCATGTCGACAAATTCGATATGGAATGGTACGTCGATGACACGAACCTTATCAAGTTCTCTACCGACTCTGCCAAGTTCTATCTTATGATTGGAACAGCACAGTACGGCTCTGTCAACCCTTACGGAAACAACCAGGTGAATACTGACGCTATAGGTTACATTGACCTTGTTGGTATCTCTGGAACAAAACCCGCTGACGGATTCGAGAAAGCCGCATATTCAGCAAATGGCGGCCTCAAGAACTCTCGCCTATTCAAGAAATATTACGCAATGGACCCCGTAAAGCAGGCTACCAAAGCTATCGACAAGAGAAGCAACGCTAACGATTGGAACTATGTCGACCTTACCAAAGAGGACGGCGAAGTTATCCCTTCCATTGAGGCTTTCACTCCTCGTGCTTCCTTCGAGAACAAGAACATATACTACAACAAGACAACATTGAACGCTGAGAAACCTTCAATGATTACCTGTTCGTTCGGTATTCAGGCTACAGACGGCGGAAATGGCGCCACGAGGTGCTTCAACTGGGTTTCCGGTAAAATGGGCGACAAATTCATTTGGATTAAGCCTAAGGCCTCGAATGATTGGGGTGTCGCTCACGAATCGTTCCGTGAGGGTGACGGAAGAAGCGCATGGAACCACGATTTCTACAATCAAATCGTGAAGGAATATTCGAACAAGACCTATATCGTTGTCAACAAATTCATCATGAGCGGAATTTCCGCCGGTGAGTATGAGTATGTTGCCGGCGCCAAGAAGTCAGACGGAACTCCTGACCTCGCGCACTGCACGGACGTTCGTTCCTTCGTAGTAAAGACCTCCGCAAACTGCGAAAGTTTCCGCTTCGTTCAGACCTCAGACCAACAGGGTTTCAACTGGGATGAATATCGTGTGTGGAATTCAGCCTCAAAGGTCATCATGAAGGAAAGCGGAAGCACGCTTGACTTTATGATCAACACGGGCGACATGACACAGAACGGTAACCGTCTTGGTGAGTGGCTCGACTACTTCGATGCAAAGTGCCCTGAAATGAACAACATCGTTGAAATGGCAACTATCGGAAACAACGACCTTTCACTCAACGACCTTTCAAAGATTGCCCGCGGAGAAGACTACGAGAAACTGTGGCATGAGAACATGAACTTCTTCTACACTTTCGAATATGACGAGAACAATCTCCCTGTATTCGAGGTTAACGGAACCTCTTATTTCATTCCTTCCCTCTATTCGTTCAACTACGGAAAGACTCACTTCCTTTGCATGAACACTGAGATTAAGGCCATGTCCGAAACCAGTGCTGACGGGTACGGATTTGCTGGAAGCGGAAACTTCTATCCTCAGATTAAAGCATGGTGCGAAGCTGACGTTGAGGCTAACAAGACCGGAAAGGATTGGATTCTCGCTTACTGCCACGAAATGCCGTTCACTATCCTCACCCCTGACGCAACCCACAATGTCTCCACAAAGAGAAAGGTCGCAAGAACGGGTGGATGTAACGCGAACGAGAATGTCCCCGACACGTTGAAGTATTGGTTCAGCGAATTCTGCCAAACCAACAACATTCCTCTCGTATTCGGTGGACATAAGCATACGCAGGCAACCTCTTATCCTCTTATCGAAAACGTATCGTACAATGGAAGCGAGAGGACTGTCAAATCAATGCAGCCTATCATTGTGGTTAACGCTGCCACATTGGCTGAGTTCGGCGGTGCAACTTCTCTTGTACACGCCAGCGGAACAATCTCCGGTGCGACGACCGACAAGAGTTACTCATACAATGGCGAATATCCTAACACATGGTTTGAGAACGGTGCCCTTATGGACATTTATAAAAACGAGGCCACCCTTGGAACCTTTATGATGGAATCAGACGTCGCTTCGATTACTCGCCCCGACGGAAAGACCACGAAACCGGTTGTTTACGCAATGTCTCAGGCTACGGGCTACAAACACACATCCAACAAGGAACTTCCTACACCGAACCTCCCTTGGCTCAGGTACTACTTCCCTTGCACGATCGCCAATGCAGCAAATCCTACTCAGGCGCAGCTCGAAGGACCTACCGTGAACAAATATCAGAAATTCCCGTTCTATACCGTTTGGGATATCACTCCTACCACAATAACCGGTAATGTAAGAAAGGTTTACGGCGCGTTCAATGACAGCGGAAAATTCGATATCAATATCGACGGACAATATACAAAGAATGGATACTGTGCAACAAACGCAGGAACCACCGACAGCGTTGGCGGACACTCTGACGAAATGTTCTCAATCAACGGAATTACGAGTATGCAGAATATTCCTGCAAGCACAGACAACAGAGTTATCACAATAACGAAGTAAAAAATTGATCTCGAATGGGTAAGATCATAAAAAAATACAACGAAGCAACCGGGGTTTGGGAACCAATCCTTACCCCGGATGTTTCAATAACTCAGGTTCTCGAAAACGGGGACAATATATCCGACACCAACGTTGTCGTAACCAATGAAAATTATTCAAGCGATGATTTGGATAATCCCGCTACACTCGATGAGACGCTCACTGTGATTAGCGACGACATATCCAAACTTCAGAGGAATGTTTCTTGGCTTGCGAAGCACGGTACCGGTGGCGGCGGAGGCGGCGGAGGTGGCTTCAATGTATCTTACGGATTCGAGGTCACCTACAAGAAAGGGAACGAAACGCTCCCGCTCGAGAAGGGACAGAGCATTTACACTGAGACAAATCAGTTGTCCGTTACTTTCGTAATCACGGGAGGAACGGCCGGCGACCCATGTACTTACACGTACACATACGGAGGAAAAACGTTCAGCGGGGAAATCGGCGTCGACGAGCCGAAGACGTTTGTTGTTGAATTCGACAAATCGGCCACTGTTAGAATTACGGGTAAAAACCCGTACAACTCCTCAATTTCGCCGTTCAATTTCACCGTATACAAATCGGCGCTCTCCATTAGATTCAATGCGTCTGCAGCCGGTGGTTCTTACGACCCGGGTTCAAACCTGTTCCTTATCGGAATGGGTGCGACCAAGGCCACAATACCTATTTTGGTAACGAACGGTCTTGGGCAGGGCTCCACGGTGGAATATACTCTCACATCCCTCGACGATGATGGAAAGAGGGTTGTTTTTCCTGCCGAACTCTGTAACACCGACACGGAATACGCTTCTGGTACGGTAGATTTATGGCAGTTGCCGGGAATACAGAAAAGACCCGGAAATCCATTCTCAATCTCGATAAGCGCCGTTGCGAGGATAGGTAACGTGGAGACGCCGGCCTCTGAGTTTAACCTCAGGGTCAGGATAATAAACCCTACGGACCTCAACCTTACGATGTCCATCAATGGACAGTTCGACCCCGAAAATCCGCTCGATGTCGAGTTGGATACGGCTATTAACGTAGCGTTTAAGGCATACGGCCCTAACGCAGTGAAAAAAGTCTACTACGCAGGAAAGATTACGCTGCAGAATGGCGAGTCACAAAAAATTTACGGTGCTTATTTCGATGAGAATCTCAAAGATTCGCCCGACTCGAATATCGCCGATAACCCAAGTGGAGCGAGGGATACTACCATACTTCCCGAAGGTTCGTTCTCGCTCAGGGAGGGAATGTTCTCTGAGGACGATATAGTAACATTCACCATTAGGGCTTGGAATATGAGCGATTTCAGTATGGTTGCTGAAATATCGCAAGAAATTCGTGTTGTCGCAATGACAGGGTACTTCCCAAGGCAGTATGGAAAAAGACGTAATGAAACCGGCGAGAATAAGGATGTAATGTTCGCCTCGTGGGTTGCAAGCGACCAGGGAACAACCGACAAACTTCTATGGTATTCAAACGTTTATGGGTATGCGCCTATAGATGATACCATTGATAGTGAGGACGTCTCGATACCTGCAAGGGTTATGAACGGAAACGGTTATAGCGGTATTCTGTCTGATCCGGCAAGAATGAGACTGCAGAACAATGCGTATCTTAAAATAAGCATTCCGACTCAGTACGATTTCGAACTCGATGCGATGGCTGCGGGCGCAAACGAATCGTATTCAAACTATAATGGATACACCATTTCAATAACGTTCGCCGCGGACGACACACCGCTTCTCGACAGGGTCGCTTTCTTGTGGGGCGAAAATATGTCAGACGGCATAAAATTGGCGAGGGGTATCAAAATCACCAACTCGGCAATTTATTGGAACGTTTCTGATGACACGTCGCTCGAATGCAAGATTTCCGGTGGCGAAAAGCATACCGTAGATTTTGTTTTCGACAGGCGCGGAAACTATGAGCTCATTAACACGGACGGCGCAGATGTTGAACAGAACAGGAGATACTATTCTCTTGCGAAGATATACATAAACGGTATCTTAAACCAGGCCAGAAGGGTTGAGGGGACGATTAACCGTTACCAGAACGACATATATATCGGAACGAACTATCATAACGGCTCAACAGGTAATACTTGTGATATGTCGATTTACGAATTCTGCATATACACGAGCATGCTTTCCGATACGCAATTGGTAGTGAACGGTAAAAATGCGAGGGTCGAAAATAGACAGGCCGAGCTTCCTGAATACAACGAATGGAAAGTTAAAAACCTTCTGTTCTTGAACGACATTACGAAAGAGGTGTATTCAATGTTCGATAACCAAAGTTTCAACATTGACTACATAACAGGACAAATCGCCCCTAATAGTAACATCCCGACACTTGCATTATCCTTTAACTCTGAATCCGCTTCAGAGGTTAAGGGTTTCACTGAGGATTATTTTTACGATACGTATAATGAAGATGCGCAGATTATTCCGTACAACACCTCATATTCATTCTATTATGACCCTGTCACTCATGGAACCATAGACAACGTGAACTGGCAGGTAGAACTTCAAGGTACCTCAACTCTGTCTTACAGGGTGAAGAACCTCGAAATACACACGACGGGAACTTGGGTGGATGAAAACAACCGTGGTCCAAATGAAGATGGGTCGTGGCCATTCCTCTTCCAACCTAGGGAGGATTGGTTCCCTGAGAAACAGTTCACGCTTAAGGCCGACGTTGTTGACTCTGCCCACGCGAATAACACGGTTATCGGACAATGGGTCAACAACTCTAACACTTGCCCCATCTTGGAGAAGACACCTCCTATGATGCAGCTTGAAAACAACCGTCCGAAAGATACAGATGAAAACGGCGTTCAACTTAAAAACGAATATAACGAGGACGCCATCAACACGGATGTGACGATAAAGCACACTACCGAAGGATTCCCTATCCTGCTTTTCATATCATTTGCAGGAAAGTCTGATTACATTTTTGCCGGTATCTATTCATTCAACTTGGGACGTTTCTCATATTACAACCTTGGCTTGTCGTTCCTCGAATCATTCACGAGGTATAAGACAAGGGAAGACATGGCGACGTCTTCTTGCCCGAGAATTATTGAGAGGTATAAGGAAACGAGGAGGCTCGGAAACATCAACGTGGAGAACATCTATAGTTATGAATTCGACAACCTTGGTAGCGACCCGAACCCTGAGTGTCCTGTATGGACGCAATACCCCGTTCCGGGCGATTACAAACTTTTGGAGTCGTACGGAAAATGGAGGTTTGGCGACGTGACTGATGAGATAAAGCAGAATCTCTCATCTCTTATGGAGGTTATTGCCAAGTGCCCCGTGCCATACGCAAGTTCAATATATGGAGACGGCGTTGAGAAAATATTGAACAACCACGTGCTTGACAAGGATGGAAACATTACCTCAACGCTTGGCCCGATAGCGCTTGACGCCGCGTTGTATACACAGGTGAAAACAAAACTACACCTTAAAAATGCGGTTGGATATTTCGTGATAGCCAACGCGTTCGGAATGACAGACTCTCTCGGTAAAAATATGACGCTTAGGACATGGGGTAACGGTTTGTGGTACCCGTGCTTCTACGATATGGATACCGCGCTTGGCCTTGACAACGTTGGTAATGAAAGTATCTCTACGAACTGTGCTATAGACTATGTTTATTATTCGGATCAGGCCGGCGTTCAGTTTAGGCGCCACTCTGACGCGATTTACATAGATCCTGAAACGGGCGAAGAGGTTGATAAAGATTTCCCTGGAAAGATTACGGCTTATTCCCCGCCTTATGCCGCATATAAGTCTAAACTATGGGCTCTATTGCGTGAAACATCTTTCATGTATGAAAATACAGACAACGAACTGTTTACAGACAAGGATGTTTTCGCTTCTCCTTACATCAGGCAGTGGACGGTATTGAGGAATTCTTCACTTTCGCGTGCCGATATGTTCTCGAACATAGTGGCCGATAAAGTTGGGCAATGTGGCGAACTCGTCTATGATAGAGACTATGACAGCAAATACATCAAAGACAACTCTACCACGAAATTCTTGCACGGAACACGTGTGGAATATATCAAGAAATGGCTTAGGGACCATATATATTTCTTGGATGGTTTGTTCGATATAAAGGACCTTTCAACCGCATACCAAAGATATGACGGAATTCAGGATAGCCCTTATTATAAGGATGCATTCCTTTTCAAAGGCTTTAACAAACCTAGTGGCGGCCCATTTGAGGTTACTTTGGCTTCTACGATACCTACATTCATAAGCATAGGAACCCAAAACAGCCCGGTTAAATACTACATTGGCGAAGCCGGAAAGGACACTGTTTTTACCGTCAACGCTTCAACCAACGCAAGTACGAGGCTCGATATTTACGGTTCTTCGTTGCTTACGAAGATTGATGGTATCGGAAACGTGTTCGAGGGATTTATTGATAGTAGTAGCAATGATTGCTTGAAATCATTGATAGCGTTTAATACAACTTCAGCGAAATTGTCAAACGGAGCGTTCGATAATTTCGGAAGTTATGTGGATGTTGATCATGGAGGACAAGTTGAAACTATCAATATATCCAATTCTAAGTTTGACGCAGCAAACGAGCAGTTGAACCTCGCGGGCTTGACCAAGGTATTAAGAATAAACGTATCCAGAACAAATCTGTCGTCGCTTATTCTGCCTAACAGTTCGCTCGACTATCTCAATGTGTCCAACTCAGGTATCGGAACACTCGCTTTGGAGGGACAGAATAAACTCTCCAATATATCAATAGACGGCTGTTCCGCCCTTACAAGGTTTGAAGTGATCAACTGCGAACTGATACCGGGATTGAATGTAACCTCGAAAGAGAACCTCCACGGTGTGAGGTTCGGTGAGAACGCGGCCTTGACGTCCGTTACGATAAGTGACTGCCAAACCCTAACCGGCATAACCATTTACACAAACCAGGCGCTTGAATCTATTACGATTGATAATTGTGAACGGCTTAGGTCTATTGACATATACAACAATAAGAACCTGAAGAAGATAACGATTACTAATTGTAAGAACACAACCGAAGGCGTAAGCATTTCAATACGAGATTCTAAGCTCGAGGAGATTGTGTTTAACGACGTCATTTTCAATGGACCTGTCGGACTTCCTTCGAAAGAGAACATGACAAATGTCACTATTTTCAAAATGAGGTCATGTTTGAGGTTCAGGGGAGTGAAATACGATGGAAGTACGGTCGAAACGTATGATGATGGTAACGAACCGGACGAATCAATGAGATTCGTTTTCGACCTATCACCTATGACAAACCTCAATAAACGCGGAAGCACTTCCGAGACATCACTCACGATATACAATACTGACGTAAGGTATATCAGGGTGAGAAACGAAGAGGATAACCCGTTGAGGCTTTATTCGAGTACTTTTGAGCAGAGCAGGAACATATCAAGGATTTTTGGCCATATAGAAATCACGCGCGGATTCTCATTCTCGAATTACAACAATTTCTATATCAACCACGACGCCAACTTTGTTCCTACAACTTACCCGTCTGAGTTCTCGTTTGAGACAATCGTATCGGGTGAATACCGCGATATGCTGAATCAGTGCGTTTACTTGTATGAGAACAGCGCGCCCGCTTTCGTGGACGATGAATATTACACCAATATAAGCCTTGATGGAAACGTCAGGACTTTGAAGGAAATGTTCTTGAATACGAGTTGCGACATTCACGACGCATATTATGTGCTGCAACTTTGCAACCCTAACATTACGTCGTTGAATGGAACATTCCAAGGATGTAGCCAACTGTATGTTGGTGAAACGGAATGGCTCGATATCAACATGTTTGCGAAGTGTACAAACGTGACCGACATCGACTCGATTTTCAATAACTGCCGCATTGACTGCGTTATTATCCCGAAACCGTTTGAACCTCTTGTAGGAAATCTCACGAAGTTCAATTACGTGTTCTCGAGCGACGATGGAGGTATTGAGAGCAACTATGCGCTTCTCGCGGTCGGTGAGTGCTTCTTCCCTGAAAACAATAAAATAACCGAAATCATAGGCTTTAACCCTAAGGTTATCGGATGGGATGAAGATAACATGCAGGTAACGCACGACGGTTTCTTCGACGATTCCTCATTGCTGTCGACGCTTACAAAGCTTGTTACGCTTGAAAACTGCTTCAACAGGTGTACGATTGACTTTACGAGGGGCACTTACGATGCAACCGAGCTGTTCAAGTTTAACGTGGACCTTGAATTTATCAGGAGTTCATTCAGAAAGGTGAGCGGTGTCGGAAGCCTCAGGAATATTTTCGGTGGAGAAAGCAATGACATGAGTCTGTATCCGAGAAAACTTAAGAGCGTATTGAGTTCGTTCACGTTTGACGGAGACTGCTCTCACCATGACGAAATGTTCCCGGGAGATCCTGGTAATGACGGCATTTTAATGCCTATCGGAAATAAGTTGTTCAAGTCTGTTCCCGAACTTGAATATGTCACGGGAACTATGTATGGAGACAATAAAACCAACCATGATTACCATACAGAATATGGCGAAACGGATTCATTTGTCGGACCTGGCCTGTTGAAGTATATCGACAACATTCCTGTGAGCGACGGGGACGGATATCAGACGACGCCTGACTGTAACGAGGATGGCTTCCCTCACGACATTCTTCACGGTCTGACAAACCTCAAAGAAATGACGGGACTGTTTGACGGGGTGAAGAACTTTAGGGGATATACAACCGGCAACGGAACGCCAAGTCTCAACGTAAACATTCTCGAATACAACGGAGAATCTATGTTCAGAGACTGCCATAATTTGCAGAACATATCCAAGTTCTTCAGAAATATGGATCCGTCGATAGTTTGTACCCTCTCAGGGAAAGCATTCAAGAATTGTAACTTGGTAAATATCGACCATTTGTTCAACGGAACAAGACTTACGGGTGAAATACCTTTCGGATTGTTCTATCAGGCAGATGTTGAGACCCGCGAAAACAACGAAACCTATGAAGTGGAGAAACAAACGATTGAGACGATGGTTTCTGTGTTCAGCGGTATCAAGGAGTACAGTGGATTCACTCACTACGTTGCGGACTACCATGACTTGGTAATGGATAATCCCGACTATTCGAGCAGTGCGGCTGCAGGCACGAAGAACTCATTCAAGAAAATATGGAATTTGTATGCCTACGACGGTTCTGCTTCCGTGGATTTCAACGCGCTAATGACCCAGGCTATTTCTGAATACGGAGCGAATCTGTATACGGGAGAAAATCCTTTCACTCCTTATATCCAGCACGTCGACAACAATTGGCAGGCCTTCGACCTTAGCGTAATGAACAAGGCGACAGGATACGCATTCAATAACGATAACTACGCGAGAATGTTTACAGTGCCTAACTACTTCTGCCCGCCTGACATCTTCAAATATTGCAGAAACTGGGACAACCTTGACATTAGCAGGACGTTCACTAAGTCCAGTGGAGGATTCAGGGAAGGTGTATTCAGCGGATTGCACGGAAGAATACCTGAAATGATATTCAATCCACTAACATCCGTTGTTAGAGCAAATGAGGTGTTCTCGGAATGTGGGTCACTCTTCCCTTACACTTGGTACAGAGAGGTCAATGGCGTACCTGCTAAGGGTATACTTTACCCTCCTATGCTGTTTGAGAACTTGACGCTGCAGGAAATAAACGGAATGTTCTCTACAACTAGGGTATGGCCAGAAGCCACTGTCCCTTCGAATTTCTTCACCCCTATCTCTTCCTCGCTTCGTTCCATAAGTGATTTTTGGAGCACGGCAACATGGGTTGAGAAATATACGGGGCAGTCAGATTCCCAATTGCCTAACGACCTGTTCGACGACTGTAGGAACCTGATTTCTGTTAACGGAATGCTCGGGCAATCGCAATCCAATAGTATTGCAGTTATCACTGATGTGTTGTTCAAGAAGACAAACAACAACAGCATTAAGAGTTGTAGAAGCTTCTTGATTAACTCCCCTGCAACGCACGGTTCATTGCCTCCATTCTGGACGTTCGACAACCTTCCTCCGCAGAATACAACGGGCGATGTTATCGGAGCATTTGCCGGCTGCGAAAACAGCGACAACTTCAGCAACATTTATGAATTGTTGGATGCTTACGGTGGACAAACGGATGTCAACCCTTACCTCAGAACAATCGAGTAAAAGAAAAGCCGCTCAACCGAGCGGCTTTCTTTTTTATCTTTAATTGAATGTGATAATGTAATAGGTGTAGTTTTTCTTATGGAACTTTTCGAAGGCCATCCATATCTCAGCGTCATTCCGCGCGTAGACCAGCCTGTTCCCCGTAAGGTAAGCGTATTCAAGCATGATATTGTACAGCGTATCGTCAATGAAGGAATCGCTAACAACAAACGTATGGTCCTTAACCGCTTTCAATACGTCCATCATCTCGGTAAAGAACGGATAAGTGAACTCACCATTGCAACGCACGTTTATCACGTCATAGGCTTCAAGCGCGTCCTTGAACTCCTCGGCGGCGTCGTATTTATCTATCTTGAAAATCGCCGAGGACATGAAATCAAGCGACGGCCGGTCGTTATCCCTGAAAATAAAGTATTTTGAAATCGCGAGAGATTCCGTGCCGTCCGGCCAACCGCGCTGAGACTTGTTCGTCACCCACTCCTCGAAAGACTTCGTATAATAGTGCTTGATATACCCGTTCTTGTAGCGCGGGTGGAAGTATGCATGCCCTACGATATTCGGGACATAGTAACCCGCCACCGTGTATATGATATCGCCACGGTCGTTGATTGGGACGTGGGAGCCGTTGAACCAACAGTCGTAGAACTTGTCATGGTCACCCCTGACGATTGATTTCACGAATGAGTTCTCCTTGAAGTAGAGGAGCGGACCCTGAGGAACCGGGAATCTGTCCTGTACCCTGCCTTCCTCTTTCCTCAACTGTCCGCAAGGGCCGAAAACGAGCCAATTGAGCAACACCACGTCACAGTTCACGTACTGTTCCATGTAGGATTTTATATCGGGGTATACACCGATGTCGAGAAATTCGTCACAGTCATAGAACGCACACCACTTGAAGTTTCCTGCGCGGCAGAAATCAACGTAAAGCCCGACCTGTACGGCGGGGTTCCCTCGGAAATCGAATATCTGAACCCTCCCATCGTTCACGTAATCCTTGATCGTATTGTATAGCGAATCGTTCCCAAGGTCGTTGTTGTCCGCAATGAATACTTTATCGAATCCAAGCGAGAAATAATGCTCGAGCCACTCGATTATGTATTCATTCTCATTCTTCGCACAGGTCATTACGACATATTTGTCCTTATCGGAAGGATCCTTGGGGAACGAAATGCCGTTCGACGAGTTCTCAAAAAAATATGTCTCTTCCATTATGGTTCGTAGATATAATTCAAGTTAGGGAAAGGTTTCTGTATTACCGCAATCTCGGAATAACCCTTCTCCTCGTTCCAAATCTCATCCTCGAAACCGAGTTCGAGTATCCTTTCGTGAATCTCCTTATCGTATCTCCATCTAAGCAGCACGCCCACACGGAGGATTTCGTCAAACCTGTTGCCCTGCGTAGTGGAGCCCCTGCCCCTGTTGTCATTGGAGGAGCCTTCGTGCTGTATGTACAGGACCTTGTCTATCTTGCACAGCCTTGTATTCAGGAACGTCCTTATGAGAAGGTCCATATCGTCGAGGACCGCGAGGTCCTTATTATGGCCGCCTATCCTGTGGTAGAAATCCCTCTTCCAACAGCGCACATGGTTCGGAAGGCCCACGATATGCCTTACGGTAAGGCAGTTGAGGTTCGGGGTCATTGGAACCGAGTCGTACTTCACGCCGTTCATTGTCACCGAGGAGAAAGCCCCCTGCCCGAGCGCGTATGTGTTGTTGTAGGTAATCGGCCACCCGTCCATTTCCTCAATCGCATGCGAATAGACGAAATCAACGTCAGGATATGCCTCGAATGCGTTTTTGATCAACTGCAGGCAGTCGGGGGTAATCTCATCGTCATGGTCGATTTCGACGAGGTAGTCGCCGTCGGCGGCCATTGCGATTGTGTGCTTGTTGAAACCTATGTTCCCGTGATTTGTAATGTTCTTTATTACGAAAATTCTCGGGTCGCGCAGTTTCTCCAAATATTCCGTCACGCTCCCGTTCGCATTGCTGTCGTCGAGTATCCACCAATTCCAATTCGCGTACGTCTGCGCCACCAACGAGTCGTAAAGCCTCATCAGTATCTTCTTGGTCGTGTTGAACGTGCAGGTGAATATCGAGAACAATTTATCTTTACCCTTGTCCCTCCCTATGTTGACCATGAACGTGGAAACAAGGGCCTCCGCTATGTCGTCAGGATTGAACTCCTTGAAGTGCACCCACTTCTTGCGAATCTCGAACGAGGCTTTCGTGAGAACGGATGTATCAAGGTCATTTCCGATTGTAACGAGAAGGTCAATGTCCCTGTGCTTGTTTATCTCAGTGAAAACATTTTCCGTGCTGTCGAGATAAAAAGTTTCCACCTTCGGGTTTCCGAGGGTGATTATCTTTCCTGTGTTTATTTCCGTTCCGTGTAACTCCTTATTCGAAGTTATAATCATTAACGTTAATTTTGGGGTCATCTTTCGCTAGGTCTTCGTCTATCTTATAATGCTCAAAAAACTCGTCCACTATCCGCTCCTTCTCAGGGGTCCTTTCGTTGATGAACCAGAAAATATCCATCACGAAACCCTTGGTAAAGCTGCTTGCCTTGTCGGCGTAGCTCCTCCTTCCAAACCTGCGGCAAAGGAACTCGTCTATCGTAAGCGTCTGATAATGTTTAAGGTAAGCGCACTCATACGAAAAATCCTGATACAGGTAATCGGGGTGAATGTTTTCTCCGTTTGGTGTCTTGATAATGAATGCGGGCCTGTCCGTAACCTCGAACATAAATGCGTTGGCGTCGGTGAAATGGATGTTGATATTCTCGCTTCCCCTGACAACCATCTTGAACGTGTTCTTCTCGGGATTGTACGGTTTACTGGCCGGCGCCGTGAACCTGTCGTATATCGGCTTGTTCTCATAGTGCAGTTTCCCGTCGTCACCGTAGACAATCCAATAGAACACGACGGTGCATGCGTCCTCAAACCTCGGGTCGGCAAGGAACTCATCAAACCTGCGCCCGTCAAGTATCTCAATGTATTCGTCGATATCGAAGAACGCAATCCAATCGTATTGGCCGCGGTATTCCTTATAGCATTGGTCGTAGGCCTCGAGCTGGTACCTGTACTTACCCCTCACGTCCTTGTAAATGACGTACCCGCTCGAAATATAATCCCCAATGACTTGCTGAGGATATTCTCCGTTCACGTCATTGTTGTCGTACAGGACGATATTGGTAACGCCCATGTTCTTATAAAATTCGACGAAGTCCCTCAGGTAGAGGTTTTCCATCTTCACTATGCAACAAAGTAGCAGTTTCATACTATGTCTCCCTTAAAAATTCTTCTTCAGATACCATATTCAAGAATTCGGCGCGATTGCTGTCGAAATGCTCATACGGAAAATAAATCTTAGCGACATTCTTATTGTAAATGAAATTTTCCGGGGATTTTACCACCGTAACGCCCTGATCGCCACCATAGGTAACGAACGGGATACCCATTACCTTCAATTTCGCTATTGACTTGTATACGTCTCCATTCCAAGTTTGGCCGGGAACGTAATCCTCCCTTCCAACGGAATGTTCCTTGGCATACGGGTTCGTGTCATGCACTATAATCGTACCTCCCTCGGAAAGATGCAACAGTGCGTTCTGTATATCCCTATCACACTGCTCCTCGGTGTGCAATCCGTCAATGAAAATAATATCGAATTTTGCGTCAGGACGGAGATATTCAAAGAACTCATCCGAAGGGAGCCTGAACCTCACGTTGCGGTTTATTTCCAATATCGCTTCCTCGCCATAAAGCGGAACATCGATAAAGTCAAAATAAGGGTCAACACCAATCTTGCTGTCGCATTCCACGAGGCAGAAATTCTCGCGCGGATCCCCGACACCTATCTCGAGGTAGGTCTTGTACCCGTATTTCTTAATGAGGTGATTGATTACGTCGGTATGTGTCTCTATTGCCTGTTCCATTTGTAGTCTCCAAGATTTTTCTGATACATGAACACAGTATCGTATTTGTCATTATCACAGTCGTAGACTTCCGAATATTGTTTCACGCTGAATTTGAACTTGTCGTTCACGTTGTTTTGATAGTCATAAACAAGCGCGTTGAAATAGTTCTCGTCCATATAGAGCGGGATATGGTAACCGCGCTGACGGCTCAGGTCATATCGCGTTATGCGCATAATTTCCTCACATATCGCGTGCATGGTCTCCCTCGTTCCGCCGAAGAACGAGGATATGACGTATGTATACTTGTCCGCCGCTATGTAGGCGGAACTCTTCGGATCCTTCTCCGTAAGGTTCGGGGTGAAGAAATTGTCAATCCACAGCTGCTTCTCCTGCTTGTAAAGGGTGGCACCATCCTTCAACGCATAGACGGGGTGCTTGGATATGGCGAGTTTCCCCTCGTCCAACTCCTTGAAGAATCCGTCCCAATCATAACCGGGAACTTCTTGGAACACGGTATCTGCGTCAAAATAAAATACGTAGTCAGCGCCCACGGGCGGCAACTGTTCAATGAAGTACGCCTTGTGGAGGTTGATACATGGGTAGAAAAGGTCGAACATCTTGATTACAGAGACGCTGATGACGTCACCGTTCCAATATCCGTCCAAATCTTCCAAATGGTCCGACAGTATCGTGACGATTTTCTTCGCTCCAGGGGCAAAGTTCGGAAGGGATTCAATGAACGCCTTTGCATAGTAACAGTAACTGTGCGTTGCGATATAAACTATCCGTATAATCCTACTCGACTCCATACTTCTCCTTCACCGTGTTAAGAATCTCGTTATAGAACGCCATATACCTCTCGAAGGCCTCGTCGGTATGCAGGAGGAACCTGACACAACTCTCAGCCACACCGTCGTTGTACATGTTGTTGTTTCCCCACAGATACATGAGATTGTGACCCGTGGCGTTGCACTCGTAAGACATTACGTTGCCGAGGTATTTCTCGGAGTAGTACCTGTCGAAAATGAGCGGGGTTTCCTGCCTGAATATCGCGAGGTGGTCATACAGTTTCGCGGGGTTGAGCCAGAAGAAAGTGCCGGAAAAGCACCAATGGTACTTGATTCTCCCGAGATACTGTTCATCCTTCGTGAGATAGTCGCCGGGCATTTCCTTTTCGCCCCTCATGACAAGAGGGAAGGAGCCGAACGTGGAGAACGTGTTCATTCCCGTGATAAGGTCGGTGCCCTCTTTCGCGAACTCGAGCGACATATAATAGCATCCGATAATCCAATGCATCATTGAGGCCTTGTCGTAGCCCGTGTCAAGGTTCGAATAGCCTTTCCCATGCGCGAAGAAGATAAGGTCCTCCCCATAGTCCCTCAACTTGTCGGCTATCTCGTTCTTCACAACCCTCGATTCCCTGAAATCGTCGTTCTGATGGATAATGAACTTCACGTTTCCCCTGAACCCGAGGTCTACGAAAAGATGCTCGACCTTGTTTATGAGCCCGTAGTTGTTCTTGTCGTCAATGGACAGAAAAATCCTCGCCTCATCAAAAATGTGCGAATACTTCCTGAGACATTCTATGTTGACAAGGTTCGCAAGCCTCTCAAAGAAATCGTCGGTTATGTACAGATAATATAGTAATATCTTACGCATTTATATTGTATAGTTTTTTCTCTTCTCCCATAAGGTATCCCGTTTCGGGAATGTTGTTCACCACGCAGGTAAAGCATGAATTATGCTCCATTGACCGCAGGACAGGGGACTGTATGCACTCGTGGCTCATTGGCCACACGAACACGCCGCTGTAAGTGTTGAGGGCTGCCGAGAAAACGATTTGATCAACCCTTATCTTTCCGCAATCACCCACAACCTTCCTAAGCAAGTTGGAATACTTGGCGAGAAACTGTCTTACATAGGGGCTTTTCGCGTAAATCATGAAACCCGTCTCGTAAAGACCCCTCATGGAAAGGTTACACCCGTATTTCTTGAGCGATTCAATCACGGCGTCTTTCTCCTTCGGGTCGCAACCCCTGAACGAAATCCATTTGTCGTACTCGTCGAAAGCATTGTCCCTTTCCGGGTGCACCATTACTCCCATGTCCTTGTTGGCCATGTAGAAATCATTCACGAGTTTATCCAACGACCCGCGCACCTCGATACTTGCGTCAAGCCGTATGCAGAGGTTGGTGGAGCAGTACTTGAACGGGTCCTCCCTGACCCTCATTACCTTCTCGAACACATCAAGTCCGTCAAGGCTCTTGTCGTACACGACTTCCCATGTATTCGAGGTAAGGGACGGGTCGTCAGTGACGTAGATGTATTCAACGTCGGACTTCTTGAAACCCAACTCCCTCATTATCTCATACCCCCCGAAATTGTAGGTCAGCACTGTGTATCGTTTCTCGTTGAGTAGCCCTTCCAAACATTTTTCTCTGAATGCGAGATAGTTTGAATATTCACCCTCGGAAAGCGCGCAGTTCCGCGCATAATACATCCAATTCCTATACAGGTCCGAATCTGGGAGCCAAATGTCGCCATGCGATTTCAGGGTATCAAGCCCGCCAATCTCGCCGGGCAGCCACTCGGCATATTCCCTGTCTGACATAACGGGAATGGTTCCGTTTCTTTTCAACCTCTGCGAGTTTACCCAATAGAACGTGCCGGCATACCAAAGGTGATACCTGTTCCTGATATAGCTCTCCTGCATTAGATACGGCCCGTAGAATATTGAGGAAGGTGTCGAACATAGTTCCCTCTCAACCTCGTCAATGAAACTAAGACCATAGTAATACAAGGCGCAAATCCAAGAAAGAATCGCCGTCTTGGACTTGTCTTCATCAAGTACGTTAGAAACGCCCTTATTGTGCCCAAAAAACGTCAATCCGCCGTAAGGGGTAGGATTACTCACTATTTCATTATAAAGCGTCCCAGCCTCGTAATAAGGGCTGTTTTCGACGACTTTGAAGGTAATGCTCGGAACGTGCAGGATATCGATGAATTTTTTCTTGATTTCGTTCACGTCAACATCCAACATATCGCCGCAGGCTATCGTAATGATTACCTCATTGAAAATCTCGGAATAATACTGCAGACACCTGAAATGGCAGATATTGGCGATGTTGCTGAGACACCCCCTTCCTGCATAAAAATGATATACGAGCCGTTTCGCTACCACAACGGTTTCTACTTAAAGGTTATTATTGAGGTTACGCTCCTGTTCTTATAGAAATTCGGGTTATTCGCGTTGTACCTGTTGTAGATAAGGGTCTCGTTAATCCTGTTCGAAAGGTCTTGCTTTTCGCCGTCATACAAACCGATACCGCCCTCGAAGAAATTGAGGAAAAAGAGGGGACTGTTCTCATAGTTCTTTTCCGGAGTGCCGGCGTATGAGGTGTGCAAATCCTCGAGTATGTATATTCCGCCCTTCTTCACGCGCTTCGAGAAGAAATAGAGACTGATGAATTGGTGGTCCCACATGTGCGAGCCGTCCTCGATAATAATGTCGAACTCCACGCCGGCCGCATCCTCGTTCAGGAACTTGTTAATCGCGTTCTCGTCAGAGCAATCCACGTGGAAGAACTTTATGTTCTTGTATCCTTCAACATTTTTTCCGCACTTCTCATTAACGTCAAGAGTGTATATCGTACACTCCCCATCAAAGAAATCATTGAGCATTTTTGCGGAAGAACCTTCAGCTGTCCCTATTTCAAGAATAGTCGGGTTGGTATATTTCTCGAAAAAATGCTCGTAGAAGTCGGAAAATCCATGAGCATACCAATAATTGTCACCCTTGTCGGTGCAATACTTGTTGGCCAGTTTCGTAAGTCGACTCATCATTTCCAATAACTGTATATGCCTTTCGTTATTTCGTAGTTCTCCCACTTATACTGAGGACGGTTCGGCTGTCCCTTCGCCCACTCCCACATTTTCCTGAGTCCTTCCTCGAGGGAGGTTTTCTGCTCATATCCGAGAAGTTCGATTGATTTCCTCGGGTTAGGGACGGCGTGCTTCACCTCATGCCTCGCCTCCTTGTGCTCGACGTTGTCGTAGCCTGTAATTTCACAGAGCAACTTGGCGGCTTCGTTGATTGAGTAGCCCTCGATTCCTCCGACGTTGATAATCTCCTTGGAGGCGGCTTCGTATGTGGCGGCGTTCCAGAACGAAGGGAGACAGTCGTCAATATAGCTGAAAGCCCTCGTCTGTTCGCCGTCGCCATAGATTAGCATTGGCTTGTTGTTGAGGATTTGGAACATCCAAATCCCGAGAACATTGCGGTATTTGTCCCAAATGTTCTGTTTCTCGCCATACACGTTGTGCGGGCGGATAATGCACCAATCGAGACCGTGCTGCTCACCGGCAATCCTGATATTCATCTCGCAGGCATACTTGGATACCGCGTAAGGGTCTATCGGGGCAGGCGTGTCGTTCTCGTCGAACCTCTTGCCTATCTCCGCGCCCCAGCCGTAAACCGACATTGAGGAGGTATAGACGAGCCTCTTCACGTCGTGGCTGATACACTCGTTGATTATATTGTCGGTTGATAGCATGTTGTTCCTGTCGTTGAACATTCTCATGAACGGAGAAAGTCCTTCCGCCGCGTATGCCGCGAAATGGAACACATACTCAAAGTCGTGTCTGTCGAAGATGTCTTTCAGGTTATCGGAAGAAAGTTCCCTCCTATAGAATACGACCTTCGGGTCGACATTCTCGATATATCCGCCGAACAGGTTGTCAATTCCGACGACCTCGTATTCGGGGTGGTTCTTGATAATCCAATCGGCGAGTTTTGAGCCGAGAAGGCCCGCGTTGCCGGTAATCAGTATACTTTTCTTCATATATGCAAATATACAATCTTATTTCCTGAATGTTATTACCGCGGTCATGCTTCTGCCGCCATACCATTCCCTCATTTGTTCCGTTGACTCGTTCCTGTGACTGAAAATATAAATGTCCTCAATCTTATCGAGAAGATCCTTGTTGTCCTTATCGTCCATTGAATTTGAGCGGAACATGAAGGACAGGAAATACAGCGGACTATTGCAGGTAACATTAGGATCCTCGCCGTACAGGCGGCTGTAATGAAGGTCCTCCAAAATATAAATCCCGTCGTCAGACAGCATGTCGTGAAGAGCAGTGAGACCATTGAACTGATGCTCCCACACGTGCGAAGCGTCATCGATTATGATATCGAATTTTATATCTTTCAGCCTGTTTTTCAACTCAAACAACGAGTCACCGCGGCCCTCATCAACATAAATGTATTCGGCTGTCGGAACGTCTTGAATGCGCTCCTCGCTTGGGACGATATCACAAGTGTATATCTTGCAGTCTCCGTCATAGAACTCCTCGAACATTTTCGCCGAGCGTCCGAGATAAGTACCTATCTCGAGGATATTCGGATTCTCGTATTTCTCGAAGAACTGCTGATAAAACTCCGTGTAGCAATGGGAGTCCTCCCAGTTCGTTCCCTTGTCGGTCCCGACCTTGTTGGCTATCTTACTCAATCTTTGCATGTCTCAAAATGTCTTCATAAAACACATAAAATTTATCTTCCCACACATCGTAACACGTTGGAAGGTATTGCGTCGTCTCATAGTAGAAGTTGGTGGCGTTTTTCAGGAACCTGTTGCCGTGGCTCGCCGCAAGCATATAAGGCCACGAGGGGAAAATGTTCGCGAAAAACTCCTCGGCATAGAACCTGTCGCCCATAAGCGGGACCGGCACGTTGTTGTTTATCATGTGCTGCTTGATCTTCTTGGCGTTCATCCAAAAGAAAGTGCCCACATAATACCACCCGAATTTGGTTATCCTCTCGGGTTCCTCGTTCTGGCAGAGGAACGGTCCGTACGACATGAATTTCTTGTTCAAAAGCGAGTCCTCAACCTCATCCATGTAATTCAATGAGTAGAAATACATCGCGATAACCCACGTGTAGATTTGTTCCTTGTCGAACTTGTCCACGTTCGTCGTTCCCTTGTTGTGGGCAAAAAATACGAGTTCTTCCTCGTCCATTCTCGCTACCACGTACTGTTGGAAAACGAGCGCCTCCCTATACGGCGTATTGTCCACCATTGAGAAGGACAGCGGCTTCCCGCAGAATATCTCGGTGAACCTCCGCTGCGCGTCAAGGAGGTTGTCGCGGTCGTATTCCTTATCAAGGATAAATACGATTTCGGCGCTGTCGAACGCCTCTGAAAAACGTTTTAAGCACAAAAAATGTATGTTTACTATCTCTGATTTGTAATTTTTTGCGAGATAGAAAGCGAAAACAAGTTTTTTATTCATATAGTAATCCCCATTCTTTTAACCAAGTCATTGCCGAATTCTTCCAAGTGTACTTCGAGCATATCTCGGCGGCTTCCGTCGCCCTCATCCTTCTTGTTGCGGGACTCGTCAGGAGTTTTACCGCTTCGCTCGCAAGGCTTTCCGCAAGCCTCTCATATTCCTCCTCGGAAATTTCCCTGCTCTCGGGAGAGTCGTCGAACCAATCCGCATTGATTATCCACTCATACCCCTCCAATGTCGTAGTCAGGCCGTCCTTGTTGAAACAGATTATCGCGTTTCCGGCCAGAGCGTTCTCTACGGCGCTCATACAGAAAGACTCGTGAAGCGGCTTTCCGAAGTCATTGTACCCATAGTTCGGAAGTATCCATATCTTCGCCTGCTTCTGCAGTTCGGCAAGTTCAGGCCTCGTAAGCGTCCCGAGGAAATGTACGTTCGGGCCTTCGGGAAGTTCCCCCTTGATATCGAGGTTGTACGAGCATATATTCAGCTCAAAATCGGGAACCTCCTTCAGTATCTTAGGAAGGACGTATTTTCCGAAAAACGTCATACCCCTGTTGAGGGCCGTGGACCAAACCATCATGTTGCGTTTTGCGTGATGGTCGACGTTCTCGTATAGCGATTGGTCAATGCCGTTGTGGGTAATGAACAACTGGTCCTCCCTGAGTTGCGGGTAAAGTTTAAGCGTCGCCTTCTTATGCCACTCCGACAGGACGCCTATCTTCTTCACCTTGTCCATTTTCAGCCCCTCGAACGTCTCGAAATTGCCCCAATACTTGTTGAATATGCCGATTTCATGCGACATTAGGTAAATGTTCGGGCACTCGAAATCGGGGGTTATCTCCTCGGCGCGTCTCGAAGAAATGAAATAGTCGAAATGCTGATACTGCCTGCGTGAATTGAAGTACCAATACGGCATATATTCAACCCCTTCCGGGTCAAACCACCATTCAGGGCAGTCGCAGAACACTATAACGTGGAATCCGAGTTTGTAGAACGCCGATGCCAATTCGACCGCCCATATTTCACTCCCTCCGGCGCCGTTGGTTCTGACCGTATAACTGTTCCACTTCGTTCCGTTGTACGTGAAGTCTCCGCAGTATATTCCTATAACCTTTTTCATTGAAGGTCCATATAATAATAAAGGGATTTATTCCAAGTGGTCTTGTTGAGGAGCACCCTGTCAATGTCCTTCGGCGAAAAGGCGAAGGCGATGCGGTTCCCCGTTATCATCGCGTATTCCAAGAAGGAATCGAAAAGCGCGTCGTCCACCTGCCGATTGTCGATTACGAAGATGTGGTTGGTGTAATAGGTCATGAACGAATACAGGTGCAGCGTCATTGAGTACATGTTGTCCGTGCTGCTCCTGAGCACGATTACCTCGTATTTGTCCAAGTCCTTCCCGTACAGTTCCTTTATACGTTTCTCAGTGAACTCGTTGTTATCCACGAAGAATCCGTTCAGGAACCTTGTAATGTCGGGGCGTTGGTTTTGATCAACAATGAAGTAGTTCGATGGCTTGAGTATGTTGAACATCTCGTCGGGCCAACCGCGCTTAACCTTGTTGGAAGCCCATTCCTCGAAAGATTTCGTGTAATAGTGTTTTATGTATGCGTATTTGCATCTCGGCGGATAATACACATGGCTAACCGTGCTTGTATAGTAATACCCGCCGATATTGAACATTTTCCTGTTCGCGCTCGGGCAATGCGTATTGGTGAGGTAGAACCCTTTCGCACCTCCGCGTATTATCGGTTTAACATAGAAATTCTCCTTGAAGAACGGGAGAGGGGTGACAGGCTCCTTGAACCTTTCCTGAACGGTTCCCTCTTCCTTGTAGGTCTTTGAATTGGAGCCGAAGACCACCCAATTTATAAGAACGCACTCCTCATTGATACATGACAGGAAATCCTTGATATCCCTGTGGGCATTCAATTCGAGAAACTCGTCGCAATCGAAATACGCACACCATTTGTAATTACCTTCGGCGAGGAACATGTTGTAGATATACAGTTGGAACTTCTTCAATCCATTGCATTCGAATATCTGCACCGTTCCGTTCGCTATGTATTCCGAGAGTATTTCCCTGAGGCTTTCCGGGGAATCGTTGTTGTCTGCGATTATCACCTTGTCGAAGCCGAGGGAGAGGTAGTGGTTCACCCACTCGAGTATATAGTTATCCTCGTTTTTCGCACAGGCAAAGACAATGTATTTGTCCCTGTCTGCATCATCTCTTTCGAAACGGTAAGTGTTGCCACTGTATGCGAATTCGTAGTATTGCATTTTTTATTAAAATATACGATTTTAAGTGGATTAGTGAACAAAATGGGCGGCCTTTTTGAGGTCGCCCATGCTTGTTTCAGAGTATTCTATTATTTGTTTTCGAGCTTTTCGATTCTGTCTTTGAGGTTTTCGTTTTCCTCGACGAGTTTGTCGATTGCCGCGAGGGCTATGATTGACAATCTGTCGTACGATACGCTCATGAATCCGTTCTCATCCGTGCTTACCAATTCAGGGAACTGTTCGAAGAGTTTCTGTGCCGAAGTACCGATTTGGATTTCTCCGTTCTCGCCTTCGTTCTTCCACTTGTAATACTTCTTAGGGATATTCTTAATCTTGTCGAAGTCAGCGGAAATGTCACCAATGAAATTCTTCCACCTTTCATCTGAGCCCTGATAGAGGACACCGCTTTGGAAGTATGCGGTCGATACGTATATCGTTCCGTTCCATCCGCCGTCCGATGCGCTCTTTCCAAGGATATAGCCCTTTGCGGTTCCGGCTGTTGCAAGAGGTAGAAGCGCGCCGTTCTGTCCGAGGACACCGGCGGTTCCCGTTGAGCCGCGGAGACCTGCCGAACCCTGAACACCCGTCGTACCCTGAGGACCCTGTGCGCCACGTGTACCCGTAGTGGTATTCTTGGTTCCGTAAGCACCCTGAGGACCTGTTGCACCCTGAGGTCCCTGCGCACCGCGTGTACCCGTTACGGTACTCTTGGTACCTGTCGAACCCTGCACACCTGCAGCACCCTGAGGACCATTTGCACCGCGCGTACCGATAAGGAGCGTACCTCTTGCGCCCTGAGCACCTGCAGCACCCTGAGGGCCTTGTGCGCCACGAGTACCTGTGGTGTTGTTCTTGGTACCTGTTGAACCTTGAACGCCCGCTGCGCCCTGAGGACCGTTGGCTCCCTTTGTACCGATAAGGAGCGTACCTCTTGAGCCCTGAGCACCTGCGGCTCCCTGAGGACCTTGCTCTCCACGTGTACCTGTTGTATTGTTCTTGTTACCCCTTGAGCCCTGAGCACCTGCGGCACCCTGAGGGCCCTGAGCGCCACGTGTACCGATAAGGAGCGTACCCGTGCTACCCTGAGCACCTGCAGCTCCCTGAGGACCCTGTGCGCCACGCGTACCTGTGGTGTTGTTCTTAGTACCAGCGCTGCCTTGAACACCGGCTGCACCCTGAGGTCCATTGGCTCCACGTGTGCCTATAAGGAGCGTACCCGTGCTACCCTGTGCACCTGCGGCACCCTGAGGTCCCTGCGCACCGCGTGTACCCGTTGTGTTGTTCTTATTACCTGTAGAACCCTGTACACCTGCAACGCCCTGAGGTCCTTGTGCACCTTGGTTACCCTGATTGCCTCGTGTACCCTGCGAGCCTGTCGCACCGCCTGTTCCTTGAGTACCTTGAATACCCCTGTCTCCGTTTCCACCACGGCTACCCTGTGAACCGGTTGCTCCACCTGTTCCTTGGGCACCTTGGAGGCCTTGGTTGCCTTGGCCGCCACGGCTACCCTGCGAGCCAACAGCACCGCCTGCACCCTGTGTACCTTGGAGGCCCTGATTGCCTTTTCCTCCACGGCTACCCTGCGATCCTGTTGCGCCGCCTGTTCCTTGCGTGCCTTGGAGGCCTTGGTTGCCCTGTCCACCACGGCTACCCTGTGAACCTGTTGCGCCGGTAGAACCTTGTGAGCCGGTGGCTCCGCCATTACCTTGAGCACCCTGAGGACCACGATTTCCGCTTCCACCGCGGGAACCCTGCGAGCCTGTCGCACCAGCATCGCCCTGTGCGCCTTGGTTACCCTGATTGCCTTTTCCTCCGCGAGAACCCTGCGAACCGACAGCACCACCTGCGCCTTGCGTACCTTGGAGGCCCTGGTTGCCTTGTCCGCCACGAGAACCTTGTGAACCTGTTGCGCCACCTGCGCCTTGTGTACCTTGGAGGCCCTGGTTGCCTTGTCCGCCACGGCTACCCTGTGAACCTGTTGTACCGCCGCTACCTTGAGCACCCTGATCTCCGCGATTTCCGCTTCCGCCACGTGAACCCTGTGAGCCGGTTGCGCCGCCCGTTCCCTGTGCGCCATGGAGACCCTGGTCGCCTTGGCCTCCGCGAGCACCTTGTGAGCCTGTTGCACCCGGGTTACCCTGAGTACCTTGAATACCTATTTGTGAACTCTTGGCTCCGCGGGCACCTTGAGAACCTGTTGCACCGCCGTCACCCTGAGTACCTTGGAGACCTTGGTTACCCTTTCCGCCACGGCTACCCTGTGAACCGACAGCGCCGCCTGCGCCTTGTGTACCTTGTATACCTTGATTTCCTTGTCCGCCACGGCTACCCTGTGAACCTGTTGCACCAACAGAACCCTGCGAGCCCGTAGCGCCAACGTTGCCTTGAGTACCTTGAATACCCCTGTCTCCGTTTCCGCCACGGCTACCTTGTGAACCGGTGGTTCCACCATTACCTTGAGCACCCTGATCTCCGCGATTTCCGCTTCCGCCACGAGAACCTTGTGAACCGGTTGCACCGCCCGTTCCCTGTGCGCCTTGGAGACCCTGGTCGCCTTGTCCGCCACGGCTACCCTGTGAACCGACAGCGCCGCCTGCGCCTTGTGTGCCTTGGAGGCCTTGGTTGCCCTGTCCGCCACGGCTACCCTGCGAACCTGTCGCACCGCCTGTTCCTTGCGTACCTTGGAGACCCTGATTGCCTTGTCCTCCACGTGAACCCTGTGAGCCCGTCGCACCAACAGAACCCTGCGAGCCCGTAGCGCCAACGTTGCCCTGTGTACCTTGGATACCCTGATTGCCTTGTCCACCACGAGAACCTTGTGAACCAGTTGCACCGCCTAAACCCTGTGCGCCGTGGAGACCTCTGTCTCCATCTCCGCCACGAGAGCCCTGCGAACCTGTTGCGCCGCCATTACCTTGAGCGCCCTGAGGACCACGATTTCCGCTTCCACCACGAGAGCCCTGTGAGCCTGTTGCGCCGGCATCGCCCTGTGCGCCTTGGAGACCCTGATTTCCTTGTCCGCCACGGCTACCTTGCGAACCTACCGCACCACCCGCGCCTTGCGTACCTTGGAGGCCTTGGTTGCCTTGAGCACCACGGCTACCCTGTGAACCGACAGCGCCGCCTGCGCCTTGTGTACCTTGTATACCTTGATTTCCTTGTCCGCCACGGCTACCCTGTGAGCCAACAGCACCAACAGCGCCCTGTGAGCCTGTTGCACCGACCTCACCTTGCGTACCTTGGATACCAATCTGCGTGCTCTTTGCTCCGCGAGCACCCTGAGATCCTGTTGCTCCCGTTTCGCCTTGCGTACCTTGGAGGCCTTGATTTCCTTGACCACCACGTGCGCCCTGTGAACCGGTTGTTCCGCCGGAACCCTGAGCACCCTGAAGTCCTTGGTCACCGTTTCCACCACGGCTACCCTGCGAACCTGTTGCACCAACTTCGCCTTGTGTTCCTTGAATACCTATTTGTGAACTCTTGGCACCGCGAGCACCCTGAGATCCTGTTGCTCCCGTTTCGCCTTGAGTACCTTGAAGTCCTTGATTGCCCTGTGCGCCACGGCTACCCTGTGAGCCCGTTGCTCCAACGGAACCCTGCGAACCTGTCGCACCGACATTACCCTGAGTACCTTGGATGCCCTGATTTCCTTGTCCGCCACGTGAACCCTGCGAACCCGTCGCACCTGCTTCACCCTGAGCACCCTGAATACCTTGGTTACCTTTATCTCCGCGAGCGCCTTGCGAACCTGTTGCTCCGCCATCGCCCTGCGTACCTTGAATACCTATCTGATCACTCTTTGCTCCGCGAGCACCTTGTGAGCCTGTTGCTCCGACTTCGCCCTGAGTGCCTTGGAGACCTTGGTTACCCTGCGCGCCACGGCTACCCTGTGAACCTTCAACACCAGCAAGGCCCTGAGTGCCTTGGAGGCCTTGATTTCCTTGGCCACCACGTGCGCCCTGTGAGCCCGTGGCTCCTTCGAGACCCTGTGCGCCTTGGAGACCTTGTTCGCCTGCGGCTCCGCGAGAGCCTTGTGAACCGTTTACTCCGCTCGTACCTTGAGTACCTTGGAGTCCCTGATTGCCCTGCGCGCCACGGCTACCCTGTGAGCCTGCGGCTCCTTCGAGACCCTGTGCTCCTTGGAGACCCTGATTGCCCTGTGCACCGCGAGAACCTTGGGAACCAACAACGCCGGACAAACCTTGTGCACCTTGGAGACCTTGATCGCCATCGGCTCCACGGCTACCTTGAGAACCGGTAGCGCCGCCTGAGCCCTGTGCGCCCTGAGGACCACGGTTACCGCTTCCTCCGCGAGAACCCTGCGAACCTGTCGCACCGAGGTCGCCCTGAGCACCCTGCTCTCCTTGGTCGCCTGCTGCGCCACGGCTACCCTGTGAGCCTGTGGCTCCTTCGAGACCCTGTGCGCCTTGCAGACCTTGGTCGCCTGCTACGCCACGGCTACCCTGTGAGCCTGCGGCTCCTTCGAGACCCTGCGCTCCTTGCAGGCCTTGGTCGCCTGCTACGCCACGGCTACCTTGTGAGCCGGTTGCGCCCTCGTCACCTTGAGCACCTTGGAGACCTTGGTCGCCTGCGGCTCCGCGAGAACCCTGCGAACCTGTCGCACCGAGGTCGCCCTGAGCACCCTGCTCTCCTTGGTCGCCTGCTGCGCCACGGCTACCCTGTGAGCCTGTGGCTCCTTCGAGACCCTGTGCGCCCTGTATACCTTGGTTGCCTGCGGCTCCGCGGGAACCCTGTGAACCGACAGCGCCGGTCTCACCCTGAGCACCCTGCTCGCCTTCGTTGCCTGCGGCTCCGCGGGAACCCTGTGAACCGGCTGCACCAGTTGCTCCCTGAGCACCCTGCTCACCTTCATCGCCCGCATTTCCGCGCAAGCCCTGAGAACCAACGGCGCCAACCGCACCCTGAGCACCCTGCTCACCTTCGTCTCCTATACTTCCGCGACTACCTTGTGAACCGACAATACCTGCCATACCCTGAGTACCCTGAAGACCTTGGTCTCCCTGGTCGCCCATGTTTCCCTGAGGTCCTGTAGCGCCGGCATTTCCCTGAGGACCAACGACTCCTCGCTGTCCTCTACCGCCTCTGTTACCCTGAGGTCCCATTGCACCGGTTTCGCCCTGTGCACCGGCAACACCCTGTGCGCCCGGAGGGATAGGTATCGTCAATATACCATTCTCAACTGTCGGAACACCAAGTCCATGTTCCGAATCAAAAACTGCTCTGGTAACGGTAGTGACAATAGTGTCACCCGTTTCCCCAGAAGCCTTGAACGCGATGAACGGTGCCTCCTCATTGTAGTTTACGGCGAGCTCACCGTATTCCAGATCCTGATGAGAAGGCATCTTGCGAGCATCTTGGCTTCGCTTGTTGATTACCCTGAAGATTTTGTTATTGTCAGACATTATATAATGTGTTTAACTATATTATCCCAAAAAAATTCCGTAAGACAATGTTGTCTTAAATAAATAGTCAAACGACGCCCAAGGGGGCGCTTATTTCAATCTGAAACTTGAAACGAAATATTTATAGAAAAAACGTTATGAAGAAGAAAGGGATATTATATTGGATTGCGTATTTCTTCCTTGTCCTGTGGCAGCTCCCGCAGTACATTGCGGCCCTCGTGATGTGGCCGTTCCTCGGGAAGAAAACGAAAGTGGCCGACAGGCACTTCAACGCATGTTACTTGGGGGAGAATATGAGCGGCGGGATTTCCCTTGGCCCTATCGCATACGTGTCCCCGAGGCTTGTGAAAAGCCCGACGGGAATAGCCCACGAACTTGACGGGCACACCGTTCAGAGTAAGATTCTCGGCCCGCTATACCTGTTCGTAATCGGAATACCGTCGATTCTCAACGCGGCTTTCGATTTCACGGACTGCTACTACGACTTCTACCCCGAGAGGTGGGCGAACAAATGCGCGAAGATACACGCGGACAACGTATGCAGGCTGTCCTTCGACGACCCCAACGACGAAAGAATCGAATCCTACGACATAAGTTAATATTTGAAAGGAGGGGGAAATGGCTGAAAGAAGAATATTACTGTCAACACATGTGGTTTTTCAGGGGGAGACAAACGTAAAGCCAAACGTTCCTGCATTCAGGGGTTCATCGCTTCTCGTTGTCACGACGGGTTATACGCAAAGTGAGGCGCTTACCGCGCTCAGCGGAACATCGTCAACTTCGCGCTGCTATACGCTGCCGATATCCAATTATGACGATGTGGTGCTTACCGCATACACCGCGCCGCTGTATGTTGCGTGCGCGGCGGTGAGGCCCGGTTCCCAACTGTATTTCAGCACGAGCCAATGCAAATACATGTATGAGAACGATTCGCAAACGTTCGAACTGACCTGCCCCATCACATGGGGGCGTGCGTTCATGGCCGGAACATACGCAACGGGGATTAGCATGAACTCGCCATATACGGTGAAGGGAATACAGAACCTGTCAGCAACAACGCACCAGAATCAGAAACTGGCGATGATGACGGACATAAGAACCTATTATAATTTCTGTAATCCTGTCGGGGATGGGCTCACGTTTATCACGCAGTCTGAAATGGGTAAGATGTACTCCCCCATACAAACCGCGTATTACAGGGAAGACAACTATTTGTGGAAAAACGGCGAGATCGACTATTGGTACGGTTATCAGGGATTTGCGATTACGTTCCCGTACGAGGGCGTTTACACTTATGTCGACAACAATTCTCCGTACAGCATAAATTGCACTGTCACGATAGTTGCCTACGAGCCTGATTCGACGGATTACAGCTATGAGATATTCTCCACATACCGTTCGCCGAATCCGTGGTCGACGCAGGGTGGATATGATGGGAACGCAACCGAACCCCCGGCTGGGGAAATTGGTGCAATAGGTATTATGATTGACTCCGGCGGATACGGGCTCAACTACACGGCACACATAGTGACGTCCGGAATGGGCACGCTTTACGATTCGGGCGCAACGGACGCAATGACCCCTACCGACAGGATTGAGTTATCTAACGACATAGAAATCCAACGCATAGAAATAGAGGTGTCGACATAGTCGAATCACTTCTTCCCCGTACTTCCGAATCCGCCTTCTCCGCGTTCGGTGTTCTCGTCTATCTCATCAACCTCGACGAACTCCACCTTCGGAGCGACGGTCAGGTAAATCTGCCCTATCCTTTCCCCCGCATGATACCTTTCCATGTTTGGCATTACGTGATAGAACACGGCCATCGCCTCACCCCTGTAAAACTCGTCCAACGTCCCTTCCGAATTTGACAGGACCATTCCCGTTTTCCAAACGGAACTTCTCGGGCGGAACGATATGCACACGTTATAATTGTCAAGCACACATTGCTTTGCGAACGGGTCGAAGAATATGGCCGTACGGTATATCTTGTCCCTTTCTATCTCATACTTGAAACCGAGGCCGTACCTCCACACGTTAGGCGCTATTTCTTCCTCGGAGACTGCCCACACATCGTAGCAGAAATCCCCTTCCTTGCTCTGAACGGGTATCCTTGCGTTACTGTTGATTTTCTTTATCTTTACTTTCATCTCCAATTGGTTTCCTGTAAATCACATTATACTCCACGCTCGCTTCCTTTGACAGCAATATTTGGAAGGAAGTCCCGAATTTCTCCACGAAAACGCTCACCGTAATGGGCATGGAGGAGGAGAAATCTGTCGGCGAATAGAGCCTTCTCGTTTGATCAATTTCCTCAACCACCGCACAGCAATCCCCGTATATTCCGTACCCGAGAGGATAAATCACATCGCCGGGTAACAAGTCATTGAATTTTACTTTCATATTTTCTTCAAGAACTCTTTCAATCCTTCGTTATATGCTTCACGCCATTTCCACATTTCTTCGCATTCAGGAAGCTCGTTATCGTCGCATTCCCTGAACCTTTCGCAATCCTCGCAAGGGGCGCTCCCCGCCCACCTGTAGGCAAAGTTCTCCGCTTCCCTGATTCCGCTCATATTAAGTGTAGGTTTTCGGGTCGATTACGCTCCACTCGTATTCTACGGAGTGGTTGATCAAAGGGTCGTCCCCCGCCATAAGGAATGCGGCAAGGCACCTCTCGACAAGGTATCCCGTCGCGCGCGCCTGCATGCGCACATCATAATAACGGTGTTGGGGGCGTACATACTCATCCTTGTGCTCCTCCACGTACGCGAGCCACTCCTCGGGGGTGTGGCATCCTCGAGCGTCGTTGAACTTGTTCATAACGTCAAGGGCATAGGAAATGTATTCCTTGAACATATCCTTCTTCATAATGAACAGGCTCGATGGGAAAATGAAGTTCGCCTCGGACATCCTGTCCCAACCGTCAGCATACTGAGGGTAGTTCTCCTTGACAATCTTCCCCATCAGGTCGAAATCGTCGACGTTGTGCCATATCTTGTAGAACTCGCGGTTGCTCTTGAACGGGCCTCCCGGCGGATACTGCAGGAAGAACCTCTTGTTGAGGATAACCTTTATCCCGTAGGAGAAAATCCTGTCTATGTTCGGGACCTCGTCGAGGAAATTGAAGTATCTCCTGTAGTGGAGCATTCCCACGTAATCCTTCAACTCCCAATTGTGGAGAATCCAATAGAATCCCGCATACTCGTTGAACATAAGGTTCTTGTCGGAAATATTGTCTCCGACGTAGTCTCGGTAAATTGGTAGGTTGGCGGGAACGCCTGTCAGACCCGTCATTCCTTGTTTCAATCCCGGATACCTTTGAAATTCCTCATCCGGAGCATGGTTGTTCGTCAGAATCTTATAGACAGGGTTCGTAACTATCGGTTTGAAAGGAATGTGGCTGTAAATGAAAATATCCACATTTTTGTTGATTGGCGGATTAAAGTCTATGGTGAACTTACTACTCATATATCATGATTTTCCTTTTACCGCAAATATACAAAATTACCCCTGAAAAACACCGTTGTCATTGCGGTATAATGAAGTATTTATCCTATGAGGATCTATATCCAAATGAAAAAGTAAAAATAACATCGATATGTCAGAGAAATATACTGTTGTACACAAGAAAAGTAGGGTGGTCACCGAGGGCCAGCCAAAACTCCCTTCCGCCTCAACGATTGAATATGGCGAAATCGCCATAAACTACGCGGAAGGATACGAAACCCTTTCAATCAAGAACTCGAACAACGAGATTGCGACGTTCTCTTCGGACAACGTGGTAAATTCCGCGCTGACCGAGATTCAGGACAGCATTGATGAGATACAGTCGGCATTGACTGAGGACGAACTCGTTATTTCCACATCACTCAGCGACCTTAACGACAGGGTTGAGGATCTTGAAAGCGTGAGCATTCCTCACAACACGAGCGACCTTAATAATGACAGCGGGTTTATAACAAGCGCCGATACCGCGCACACGCATACTGCGGCAGAGGTGGGTGCTATGGCAACTTCCGAAAGGAGCAATTATCTTCCTACGGGAACGACCCTCGACAACGTAGCCGACGGCTCCACGAGAAAACTCAGTGACTACTCAACGACCGCCCATACGCATACTGCAGCGGAGGTTGGAGCAATGGCTACGAGTGAAAGGGGTAACTACCTCACGACGGCCACGACAATCCCTAACGTCGACAACTACTTCGACGATGTCGAATATGATTCGAACACGAAGAGAATCAACTTCAAGCACGGGGCTACCGTGAGGGATTACATTGACGCCACCGATTTCATTAAGGATGGCATGGTTGATTCTGTCGCAATTTCCACCCCTACGGGCGGAACAAACTCTGGCGTGACCTGCCTCGTCGTAACTTTCAACACCGACGCGGGCAAGGACGATATCGAAATACCTCTATCAAGCATATTCAATCCTTCGAACTATTACAACAAGACCGAGACTGACACAAACTTCCTTTCAAAGTCGGCATATACCGAGGACGAGGAAGTAATCGCGTCCGCACTCAACGACTTGAACAGCAGGATTGAGCACATGTATGTTCCGGAATACGTGAGCGAACTGATTAACGACAACGCTTACGTATCAAGCGCCGAAACGGAGGAACGTTACTCGCTCACAAGCCACACGCATAGTCAATATGCTACGACCGCTCATACACACACGGCGGCAGAGGTTGGTGCTATGGCCACTTCGGAAAGGAGCAATTATCTTCCAACGGGGACCACTCTCGACAATGTAGCGGACGGAACCACGAGGAAACTCAGCAACTACTCCACAACGGGGCACTCACACACCGCAGCGGAGGTTGGAGCGATGGCTACGAGCGAGCGTTCTAATTACTCTACAACGGGGCATACACATACCGCGGCGGAAGTAGGGGCTATGGCGACTTCTGAAAGAAGTAATTACTTAACCACGGCTACAACAATTCCAACCGAAGCAACTATTGCCGGCAGCGGATTTACCAAAAGCGGAATAACCGAGGTTGATGTTAACGGTAGTGCCATTACAATATCGGACGGGGCCGTAAACATTGATATGCCAGTAGAGGTGTTCGATGTCACACTTACTTATGGGATAGCGGCATTGATGGAGAATCAATACACCATCACAACTGAAATGTATAATAGTATGTTGGCCGCGGTGGAAGATGGAAGGCTCCCCGTACTTAGATTTGTTGCCGATACGGGTGATATTATTTTCGCATACTTTACTCTACGAAGCGTTACTTATGGTAATGGACTACTGTTCCACGGAAGCGACCCGTGGAAACTAGCGGCGACATACAACGGTGCACTGGATTTCATGGCAATATTAATATATAGTGATGGTGACTCTATTGGGCATGATACCACACAGTTAAGTGCTATGAACGCAGCCAATGAGAACAACTACTCGCTCACAAGTCACACGCATAGCCAATATGCTACGACCGCTGAGACTGCCAATTTCATTACAAGTGCATATACGGGTTTCTCTTCTACTGGACATACGCATAGTCAATATGCCACTACGGCGCATACGCATGACTATCTACCACTCTCTGGCGGAGATGTGACCGGGGATATATTTTTGATTGAAAACGGAAACGAATGGGTACACACGCAGTTAACCGAACATTCTATCACGTTTAACAGCGGAAGTACTAGTTCTGCTAAATCAGCCTCAATATATCCTTATTGGTACGAGGGGCAGGTTTTTGGCGGCGACGTTACACTTTATCTACCGAACAAAGATGGCACTCTCGCCGTAGCAAGCGACATACCAACCGAGACAGACCTAACGTCGAGCGGTTTCACCAAGAACGGGCTTACAAGCGCCGACACCGCCAATGTTTTCCTTGCGATATCTGGAACGACGACGTATGACGAAATAACGGCGGCTCGAAATAGTGGAAAAGTTTTGCTTGCTAAAGATGAAACACACACGATTTATACGTATGAGTCTCAGACCTATGGCGTCGGGCATGTATTCTCATGTGTACAGACAACCTCCAGCGGAGACATTCTTGTAAGCAGGTTGGTTTGCAACCAATCTAACCAATGGACTGAGACTACATATTATGTTCCGAACGAAAGTGATATAGCATCAAGCGGTTTCACTAAAAACGGCATTACGGGAATCAACGTTAACGGAACTGCCGCCACTATAACGAACGGTGTCGCGGAGATTAACGTTCAGGGCGGAGGCGGAAGCACTCTCCCTTCAGTTACAGCAGCCGATAACGGAAAAGTCCTTATGGTAGTCAACGGCGCCTGGGCAGTGGTAATGCCAACAACGGTATACACAGGCACGGATACACCTCTTTCTTCAATAGGTAACGACGGGGATATTTATCTCCAGACATCATAATCTAAAAACCTTTTCGAAAATGACGACGTTTCAAAAGGTTAATGGAACATGGAAAACTGTATCCAATTACTATGAAAAAGAAGATGGTAATTGGGTACAGATTTCATCATCCGATTTTGACACGATGGTGCATTCCTCCGTCTTTCAATTTGGCGGGGTGATTGAGCCGGCCGGACCGCAGGTGATAGACGGCGAATACAACCCTTCCGGAACGCATGAGCCGAACTCGAACGTTATTTACACGCAAACCGCAGGTAAGCCGAATGTGAAAACGGATGAAAACGGAAAGGTGACAGAATACACGTTCACGGAAACGGGCGTAACAACGAGCGACGTTGACACCGGTATAATAGCGTTCGACAGCACCAATCCGGGATTCCATATCCATCTCGTCGCCGAATTCGTTCCGAGTGCCTCAACTGAAACCAACGCAATAATAAAGGCCAACAACGGAGGAAGTTCGCAGGGCCTAACGCTGTACAGCTCCGGAAACTACTGCTATTGCAAGATTAAGACGCAAGCGTATGATACCAACGGAAGCAAATTCAAGGCATGGTCTTATTTCAGCCCGACGGGAAGGGATACGAACTATCACAAAACAAGGAGCGTTGTGACTTTTGATATTATTTTCACGAGCGATAAAAAATTCACCTTAACAATAAATGATAAGGAGACGGACTACGTGGAATACAATTATGCCCCAGATTTTGACAGCATATCAATCAAGGTCGGAACAGGAATAGCCAATTTCACAATAAACGAACTAACAGTGACGAAGAACAATGAGTAGACCAATAAACATAACGAGTGCAGTAACCGTTAACATTGCTTCATTCAGTGGATTAACTGGCAGTGTTACATCCGGCTCAACTTACCCGCCGTCAAATGGCGTAAATTCTTCCGCAAACACTAGCACGTATGCTGCTTTTTCTGGAACGTCCACAACAGCGAGCGGATACGTTTACTATAATTTTGACACTATCGAAATACCTTCAAACGCGGTGGTAAATTCTGTCTCTTGCGTTGCAAGGGGTAGGGTAAATAATACCAGCCGGTGCTATGCCGCGTTTCAATTATATGCAGGAAATACTGCCAAGGGATCTGCGGTTAATTTCAACACGACTACCGTAACGGCATGTACGCTTACAACCGGAACGTGGACAGCATCTGATTTACAGAATCCAAGACTTTGCATAATAGTAAGAAGAGCCGGGAACTACCAATCGGGCTCAGCGCGTTTCTATGGAGCCACTTTAACCGTTAACTATAGTCTTAACGGGACTGAGTACGAGGTTTCTTTTGATAACCAATCAACCGACGCAACCACCGATCCTTCAACCACGCAATATGTTTATCAAGGAGGAAATCAGGAAATAAAAATATACATAGAAGACAAGGATGAAATCGTCGTAAAAGATAACAATATTGACGTAGGATCTTCTCTTGTTGAAATTCCAGAATCTCATAACATCGCACAGGTTAATTCTGTTGCCGGAGCTTCCTACGGCTTTGCTCAGGATACCCAATATGGAAATTATTATAAATCCCAAAACGGCGGCGTAGCAAGTAGTGCGGCTGTTTGCCGATTAAATATTACCGCAGAAACGCAATGTGTTTTGACGGTGTATTTTATAAACTATGGCGAGGCAAACTGGGATTTTGGCATTATCGGAAATTTGGATAGTGCCCTTGCCACAACTAGCGCCACAACGACAAACTGTAAATGGAATGGTAGTGGAAACACTAATAGTGCAGATGAACAGACTGTCACGTTTGATATAACGCCGGGTTCGCATTTTGTCGATTTCAAATATAGAAAAGACACAAATACGGACAGCAATTATGATGCTCTGCTATTCAGATATGAATTAGAGCCCGGAAATGAACCTCATTATTACAGATACACAATATCCAACATTGCCGCCGATCACACTATTTCAATTGATGACGCAGCAGGTGGAACATATTACACCGTAAACGCGACGAGCAACTACGCCGGGGCCACGGTTTCCCCGGCAACGAAGCAAGTCAGGGAGGGGCGTTCTGCAAACGTAAATATTGCAGTGAATAACTCGTATGAAATCGTAGTAAAAGATAACGGAACTACGGTTACAAACAGTCTTGTGCAGAATGCGACGGGATATACATATACAGTATCTAATGTACAAGCAATACACAATATAACTGTTGAAGAGGCTCCGTATTCTACGGTGTCAGTATCCTCGACGTACGCGGGGGCAACAGGAACGGCTAATCCTTCGAAAGTATATAATGGAAGAGATTCTGTTGTTGAAATCAATGTTGATCACCTTTATGAAATAAAGGTAAAAGACAACAATGTCGATGTAACATCCTCTGTCGTCGAGTCTCAGGGCGAAAGCACGAACGAGACGTTCATTCCTTCAGAGTACGTGTCTTCCGCCTCTTCGTATGACAGTGTATACAATAGTAACGAACCTTCAAACGGCGTTTCCAACCATACATCTACGACGAGGGCGTGCGTCTATTCAAATACGGGCAGCGGCGCCGAGTCAAAACTTACATATAAGTTCAACTGTTCGTCAATACCTGAGAATGCCACAATCACAAGCGTGGTATGCTCAGCGAAAACTTCTGTATATCAAACAGCATATTTTGCAACAAGAACTGTCCAACTGTATCACGGAGACACAGCGAAAGGAACTGCCACGCAGATAACTTCAACGGGAAGTAGCGGAGGAAACCACAACATTAACGGAGGCTCTTGGACGAGGAGCGAGCTCAACGACATAAGCATAGTTGTTCTCGTAACAAGAAGTACATCGAACCCAACAAGTGATGTATCGTTCAGTTTCTGGGGCGCGACGCTAAGGGTTGACTATACGACTCCTGACGGGTGTTTCTATACTCTCACTAACGTACAGGGCGACCATACGATTGTCGTTGAAGAGGCACCGTATTATACGATTTCAACCGCAAACACGTATGCAAACGCTTCCGTTTCCGTAAGCCAAACAAAGGTTTACAGTGGAAGCGGAGTAAATTCTGTTGTTGCATTGACCGTTCCAAACCTATATGAGGTCGTTGTAAGGGATGGAAATACGGATATTACAAGTTCCTTCGTCGGTTCAAACGGGACTTACACCTATACTCTGACGAACATAAACGCCAATCATACCATTTCGGTTGAAGAGGCGACAAAATATCTGTTAACCGCAAGTTCGAAATACGCCGGAACAACAATTTCACCGGCTTCTTCCTATGTTTACTCTGGGCAGAGCATAACGCTGACGATTTCCGGATTTTCAGTGAAGAACAGGGTCAAGGATAACGGTACGGACGTTACATCCTCACTGATACAATCCGGTTCGAATTACCTGTACACGATATCGAACGTCTCTCAGGCCCATGAGGTGGTGGTTTATTACGAGGACAATTTCATCAAGGTGAACGGCGCGTTCAAACAGGTGAGGAAATATTACAAGAAGGTCAACGGGGAATGGACGGAGATAACCTCTTCGGGCTTCAACAGTGAGATTGAGAACAGCATCCTCGTGTATGGCGGTCAGCAAACGGGCACTACGGTAATCGGTGAGGTTGTCAAGAGCGGAAGCACGGTCGAGATTCTCATCAACGACAACGCACTGCAGTCCGGCTCATACAAGTTCGTCTACGAGGATGAAATGAAGACACCTCTTGACAACGTTGATGAAATAAAAGAATTCACAATATCATAACGCATTATGGCACAATATAGTTTCACAGATTTTGTAAAAACCAACATTGCGCCGAAGGAGGCGAAGTACATAGGCGTTTACAATAGCGACGGGGACAGGGTTGGCGAGATTCCTCTCGGCGAACTCGAGAACACGAACGGAACCCCCCTGTATAAGTTCGGAATATTGTCGGATATCCACGTCGATACGACGGACTACAATTATCAGCAGTACCTTAACGCATATCCGTATTCAGATGAAGGTGCGAGCGACCTCAGAAGGGCTTTGCGCTGGTTCCGAGATGTGGAGCAGGTAAACATGATATGTGCCTCTGGAGACCTGTCACAACAGGGAACCGACACGGAATTTGCCCAATCACAGACGGAGATAGCGAACGAGATTCCGAACATACCGTTCTACACCTGCACGGGAAACCATGATGTGTATAACGGCCATAGCGGAGCCCCCACGTTCAGGAATTTCTTCAACAACAGGACGATAGACACAACTTCCCACACGCTTTCCGCGTCTTCCGCGTATCAGAACAGTTTCTATTTTGATCATACGTTCCAAAACTCGAGCGGACAGAGCCAGACGGACACGTTCATCTTCTTCTCGATGTACAACTACTCGGCCGGGAACGCCTATCTATCGGACGACCTCACATGGCTGTCCGAACTTCTCCTCCACAAGAGGGACAACAGGATATTCCTGTTCACGCACCTTTTCTTCCCCGACTACGCGGGAAATCTCGGAAGGGTGAACGGAAGCGGCGGAATCTATCCGACGGGAAACTGGCTATCAGGGGACGGGCTCACGCAACTCCTCAATATGTTAAAGGGATATAATAATGTCTATTGGTTCTCGGGACACTCGCATTGGAAATGGGACCTTCAGAGATTCCAAGACAACATAAACGTCGCGAGATACGGAACATCCGGCGCGTGGACGATACATATACCGTCATTGGCCCTACCCATCGACTCCGACTATACGAACCTCTCAACCGAGACGAGCACGAACCGCGTGGAGAAGCCTCTCGAGTCGCAGGGTGGTGTGGTTGACGTGTATGATGACAGAATCGTAGTCAGGGGAATCGACTTCAATATCAACGCCTCACAGAACGGGGACACAACTCAGGGTTACTCGGGAAGCACTTATGTGAGATATCTTCCTATCGCGCACTACGACCTCAAGCACGGTATCTACGACGGAGATGGCGAGGACATTGATATGGGTATATGGGAATACGGTGGTTTCAACGGAACTACTGAGTCCGAATACAGCAGCGGAGGAACACAGGTTATCCGCTCGCAATACATTCCGGTGTCCGCGAGCAACCTATATCTTCTCACCACCGTCGCGCCTATCGGAGACAAAAGCAACGAGAACTCTATCCGAGAACTCTCAATATGGTGTTTTTCTGGGAACGAGACAACCAAGACCCAACTTGGCCGTATAAACGGGCAGAGTTACAACACGACCTCTTCCAAGTGGGGTTCTTCCGGCACTTCGCTCAACTACTTCGACAGGGTTTACACCAACGAGGATATTTCCGACGGTATCTTCAATGTTTATCCTGATACCACATATATCAGAATGAGACTTTACAGGATGGGTACGGAAGCGGATCCTGAAGGTACTGGAAGCACAATCACACTTGAATACGGTGACAGGGTGCAGCTTACTGAGGTAGTAGGAGAGCGTCATCCCGAGACGGCTGTCACGAGGCCGACGAGCGAGTACGTTATCGCGAGCAACTTCAGCGTCAATTCTCAGAAGACAGGTGCCGAGGTATTTGATCCTTGGATTGAGTACGGCGACGACTACGCTGATTACGTCGCATTCACATTCAAGGGCTCTTCTCAGGGATTCTGGGTAACATCACCTACATACTCTTCAACCGCCGGGACGTCGCAAACAGCCTCACTTGTGGTTGAGGACCTTCAGGTTTACAGCGGGGCGTATACCTCTGTTACTCCGGGCGTTTCCTCAACGATTTCCCTGCCCGACAACATCGGTTTCTACAATGGAAATGGATACAGCGGCACGGCACGTTACCAGATTGTGACCGGATTCCCACCTTCAACAACGGAGAGCAGCTCTCAAGGACGCGTTCAGTTCCAATCAAGTTCAAGCTACGCGGGCGGAACAATAACGATATTTATGAAAGTAAAAGTAAACTTCACGCAATAAGCAAAAACCTCGGATTCCTCCGAGGTTTTCTTTTACTGATTTTCAGTTGTCGCCGATGGTACGTATTCGGGTTTATATATGTACCCGTGCTCGTCCATCCATTTCTGCTTATCCTCAGTCCACCTGTTGTAGATAAAGTAATCCTTCAACGGATAATAGTCCACCTTGTCACTGCGCAGGTAATCGGCGTAACTCCTTCCGAGTTTGTTCTCGCACCACTCCTGAAGCGACTTCGTATAGTAGTGGCGGACGTACAGGATTGAGTACTCGAGCATCTCGCAGAATGGCCCACCGGGTACCTTTACGCCGGCCGGAGTATAATAGTGCTCGCACTCGTTCACTCCGTGCGGGTTGTTCGTGAAATGCACGGGCTCGCTCCAATGGAGAATCGACTTGACGTGGTAGTTCTCGGGAAACTTATAATGGAACGTCACCTTCTCGTCAAGCGGCTCGGGAAAACGCTCGATTACGGGCCTGTCCTCGTACTCGATATGCTCATTGTCGCCGTATATCCTCCAATTGAGTTTGTAGGCCGTTACGTATGAACGCGAGGCGAGGAAATTCTTGATATTGTTTCCGAAAATCCTCTTTCCCAATTCAGAGAACGTAATGAACTCGTCGGTGTCAATGAACGCCGCCCACTCGTACCTGATATGTTCCTTGATGGCGTTGTAGAAAATCTTCTGAACCCCCTCCTTTCCGCGAAGGTTCACGATGATGACCTTATCCTGAGCAATCAGGTCCTTGAGGAGTTCGTCATACGTCTCCCCGTCGAGGTCGTTGTTGTCCCCGATTACTATTTGATCAAAACCAAGCGCGAGATGATAATCCACGAATTCACGCAGATACCTCATCTCGTTCTTGACTATCATTACGACTATTACCTTACCCATTCTTTTTCCTTGTTCTGTTGATATAATCGAGGATTTCGTTGGCCTGTCTCACGACCATTGAGAGCGGGGACGAGAAATATTTCGAATAGTTATCGTCAGCCCCGTCCTTATCCATGATACGCATGGCCTCGAACTCTTCCTCGGTAAACCTGACACCCTCGTTCATTGCAATCAGGAGCGAACGCTCTCCGACGCGCAGGGCGCCTCTCAATTCATTGTTGAACGCGTAGTTCATTCCCCTGTTCGTAATTTCCCACTTGTTCTCATTGGGAACATAGAGGAGGACTTTCGCAATATGCGACAGGAGGCAGACCTTGTTGATTGAGCGTTCGTCAACCCTGAGGTCGTCGGGAAGTGTGTCGTTGATGTTATACGCTATCTTTATGAGGCGTATAACGCTCCTCGTGAACGCGCCCTCGTAGGCGACGCCGCTTTCCTCGAGGTTGAAGAACGGGGCCACGGCAACGTTCTCCTCACCGCCGAGCGCCTTAATGACCTTGTCGGCAAGTTCGGAGCCGATTGTCTTAACGAGCCCCTTGTAGTAGTTATCGAAATTCTTCAGTACGATGTCTGTTGGCATTACTCAGTTTTCTAATGGTTAAACACAACGCAAATATACCGATTTTAATCGTCAATTCCAACCAACGCCCTGTTCTTGTAACTCTCGATTGCGCCGGGGACTATCCTCTTGTAGGTATCGTCCTTGAACAGCGGGGAGGTGAGTATCATATCGGCCGTGGTCCTGTTCGTCGCGAACGCTATGTTGTACAGCGAGGCGAGACGGGTAAGCGCCGACACATCATTCTGGTGACCCTGCACGATAAGGTTGTCACAGAAGAAGATAAGCGCGTCAATCTTGCCCTCGGCAATCATTGCGCCTATCTGTTGGTCTCCGCCGAGCGGGCCCGAAAGGAGGCACGTTACCTTGTTCTCCAATGGATGCTCCGCGTGCAGGTAAACGGTATCGGTGGCAGGATCATATTCCTCCACATTGTAATCGCTCGGGATTTCCTTTATGAGTTTTCCCGTAGTTCCCGTCGCAAACAACTTGTGCTTCGACAGGGTGTCCTTGTTGTAATCCACCCATTCGAGGAGTTCCTTTTTTCTTCCATCGTGGGCAATAAGTGCTATATTCATCCTAAAAATCCTATTTGTTTCTTCTTTGTTTCAGAGAAATCGTTTCTCTTCGTGTTGAAAATATCAGCGAGAAGCATTGGTCCTTCGGCGTCGGGATTGAGGGCCTTGGCTTTCTCGTAGGACAGCTCGCCGAACTCGTATTTCAGCGACAGGCGGCCTTTCCTGAGGAGGGCTTCGTCGAGTTTCGACAGGCTGCAGTTGAACGTGCAGATAAACTTGATACCCATAAGGTCGCCGATTATTCCGTCCGTGAGGTTCAGCATTGTGCCTATGGTGTTGTTCCCCTCCGTATCCCTCGAAGCGAGCAATTTCTCGCAGTCTTCAAGTACGAACACACTGTTCTTGTGGTCGTCGAGATAATCGATCAACTTCGAACTGCTGCATGAGTTGATTATGGACGGGTCGGCGAAAATGAACTTGGCGTCGACTTCCTTCATGAGGTATTTTATGAACGAGGTCTTTCCGCCTCCGGGAGGACCGTAGAACAGTATGAGCCCGGCATTATCGCTTTCAAGAATCTCCTTCACCTCGTTAACGGGGAGGTCGTCGTTGTAGTTCTTCTCGATATCAATGTCGTAATCGGGCAGTTTGTTCGTCCTCGTCGTAATGTATCCGCCGGTATCAATGGCCACGCTCCAAGTCTTTTCCTCATCACCTGCCCGCTCAATGCCCTTGAAGTTCTCCAAGATTGTCGCGTCGTCGTCACAGGTAAGAACCGTGTCTATGAATGCGACCCTTTCGTCCCCAACGGTGAACTCCTTGAAAGAGGCCACGGTTGTCCCGAAAATGGCTACGTAGTTGGTGTATGAGAACCTGTAAAGATTGTCCTTGAACGTGTTTCTGAGGCTGTCAAGCGTAATGTACTGAGTCTTGTCCTTGTCGTCAGCAACGGCTATCCTCTGAATGAGTTTCTCGTCGTTGTCCGCGCTCGGAACCGAGTATTCTATCGCTTGCCTTCGACTCGGTTTCACCTCGTCATTATCGTCCTCGAAAAGCACATAGCAGCACCTCTTGTAATTCCGCTCGAACAGTTTGTTGAAAAGAACGATGTCGTAATACAGCGTGCATGAAGCGAGACAGCACTGTATCTCAACCTCGGACACTATCTTCGACATTTCTTCCCTTGTATATTCACTGATTTTCTTCATAGCACAAATATACAAAAAGGTTTTTGAAAACGGGTCCGGAAAGGTATTTATACATATATAATGTACTGAAAATGACTTACCCGATAAAAGTAACGATAACAGAACAGGGGAACAGTGACGCAAGACCGGTATATAAGGTTAACAACGCATACCTCCTGCTTGTAGCCACCGGTTCGACATCCGCCGGCGCAAGGGGGGCGATAGAAGGGAGCAACTCGTCATACGCCTGCTTTACAATACCGGTCGGTTCCTCCGCGGAGGTCGCTATTGAAACCACTGCAGCCACGGTATATGCCGGCGTTACGGCGGTCCGTCCGGGAAGCGCCTACTCGTCAGGAACGATAAACATACAGCAGATATTCACCGGACGTACTTGGAACACGTTCTCGGTTACGGTCGTCTATGGAATCCATGACAAATATATGTCACACAATTTCGCGGTGCAGGGAAACGCCATTTCACCGTATTACATAAAGCAGAAACTCCCGAACATAACGGGCTCCACATACGCCGGAAAACTGGCGAGAATGAACAACGTAACGAGTTTTTGGGAATTCAGGACAGGGAACACCGCCACCACACTGACGACGACGCAAATGGGCAGCAGGTACGCCGCCATATCGAAAACGTTTTACCCGACGTCTTATTGGACGAACGGGGCGATAAGTTACTATTCAATGCCGCAGGGTTATACTATCTCAAACTACGCGTCGATGATGCAGATAACGATAATAAACGACACCCCGCAAAGCAGCCTTTTCGCCCATCTCGAAATTAAAGCCAAGTCGGCGTCCGGACAGGAGGTTGGTGTCGCGGTTCAGACGGGCGGGCACGATCAGGCAATAGGCAGGGGTGAAGAAATAAGCGGTTATTATCTGTACGACAGCTATTCACCGGCCGAGGATACGTTATATATCGGCGGATATCTTATGGCTGGAACCGGGAGCATTGAGTCGGAATACGCCTGCGTTGGAACCGTTACCATTTACACCTACGACTACCAGTTCCAGTGGGAATATCAGCTTAACGCAAATCAGGATGACCAATGGTTCAGTATAGACCGGGATATAATAATCGGAAAAGTTGAAGTGAGACTCACATAAAATAAAAGGAACCTTCACGGGTTCCTTTTTTAGTGGAGTAGGGCGGACTCGAACCGCCGTCTTTCAGGAGCGCAAAACGCTTTCTACATGCTTATTCCCCGTTACTTCCTTCGGAACGGTATGGTGGAGAAACCCCTTACCCATTCCTACCCCATTCTGAAATCTCGTCTCTCAAGCGGATGGGAACCCTCGGGACATACCTCGGTGTCGTGATGCCCGCATTGCAGAACCCACCTCGGTTCAAAATCCTGCGCGGACAATGGTCCTCCCGCTGCCTTGGCGGAAATGGATTAAGCCTCTCTACTCGGTAGATTAGGCAGCCATTGCATAGGTGTTGTTGCCAACTAATTGTTCGAAGATTCTTTTGAAGGACTGTCTCCAAAGTCCTGCATGCTTACATCCCACAAGTCGTGAAATCAAAACCAAAACTACCCCATATATTCCTTAATCACGGAGATAGACAATGTCTTCTCCGTGTGGGTTATGCAGCCTAATAATTTCGCACCTTGTCTGTTCCATGACATGGTTATGCCAAACGTCGAGGGATTCTTTCAGTTGTTCAAAGGTATATTCCCCCATTTCAACCGAAACCACCTTCAAGTCTGTGAAATCTTTTTTGCCCATTTTGCGGAGGGTGAGGGATTCGAACCCCCGGGGCCCTCTCGAGCCCGCTTGTTTTCAAGACAAGTGCCATCGACCGCTCGGCCAACCCTCCAATATTTACCGGCAGCCACCCGCATACAGGGTGTCTTAGTCTGTAATCCCCAAGTGTGGCTTATCAGTGTAAGCCGGTATTTGTGCGCCTGGCAGGACTCGAACCTGCACGCCTTACGGCACCAGATCCTAAGTCTGGCGCGGCTGCCAAATTTCGCCACAGGCGCAATTACTGCTTTGTGTCTGTGCCGGAGGTGGGACTCGAACCCACACAGGGTTTCCCCCACTTGATTTTGAGTCAAGCTCGGCTACCAATTACGACACTCCGGCAAATTGTACCGCGTAGCAGATTCGAACTGCTGTTTCCGGCGTGAGAGGCCGGCGTACTAGGCCAGACTATACGAACGCGGCGTTTGCCGAACCCTACTCGGCCCCCACAGTAACATCCGCCAATGTATGCGGGTTTTCCCATTGGTGGAGTGACGGCTCCAATCCGGGAAGGAATTTATCTTTTTCGCAGTATCAAGTCTCGATAATATTTTGTTCTTTTATCTGTTCTTGTTGCGTTTTTATTTCTACTACCAAAATTTTCCGTCAAACAATGGCAGTTAGGGCATAGAAGTTCAAGATTTTCTTCGGAGTTATTAAAACAATCCCCGTCTTTGTGATGTATTTGTAAAATTGGCAGTCCTGTGTGTTCATTGATTTTGTCAAACCCGCATCTTTCGCACTTAAAATTGTTTTTTTCAAAAATGTACTTACGAAGAAATTCCCTAGGTGTGCCACCCACGTCGCATCCGCGTTCTTCTCCGTTTTTCCATTTTTCAATCAATTCATTGTACTTATATTCTTTCTCACACTGTTTCGAACAAAATTTACTGTGCCTTTCTTTAACCGGGTTTCCGCAACACAAGCATTTTTTCCCCTTGCCCTTATTAAATGTTTCCGACTCGCTTATTTTTCTTCGTTGTTTAAGAGGAATGCCGAGAATTTTTGCTTGTTTTTTTATGTTTGCGCCCGTGCAGCCATAAATTCGTCCAATGTCTTCATAAGAAACCCCATTGTCAATGAACCCTCGTAGTCTCTCCTTTTCCTTATCCCATTTTCTCATAATCGAACTTACATTTTATTATAAATATACAAATAAAATGAAAAGTTCGAATATTTTTGAGCGACAGACGGGGCACGATCCCGCAACCTTCTGCTTGGAGGGCAGACTATCTACCAATTGATATACTGTCGCGTTAAATCTACAGACACTACCCTGTAGAACGGTACGTACCTACGATTACGCTGCAACGATAGGAGTATGCAGGGTTACGATTCCCGGCGCCTTGGTGGGACCGTATAAGTCAAAGAACCTACCTATCTACTCTTCAAGGATTCAAACGCCCTCATGATAGCGCTATCCGCCGTTTATTGTACCTTATTAAGACGGTGTCCCCCTGCCTGTTTCCCCTCGTAGTGAGCCATGACCCCGCAACACTTAGGATATATTGCGCATAGGTTCTTATCTTGGTGGACCCGAAGAGACTCGAACTCTCAACCCCCTGCTTGCAAAGCAGGTGCGCTACCAATTGCGCCACGGGCCCATAATGCCTTTTTGAGTCGAACAAAACAGAAGGCTAACTGTTCCGACTTACGATTCGGCGGCAATTTAAGCATGATCGCTCAGAGGCTTGTCGAAGTTACGTTCCCGCTGCAGACGGGCCAATGCACAACCTTGCCAGGTCACTTTTACGGAATCGTGAGAACCGTGTTTTTACAGGGCCCGGCGACTAACCGGGAGTCTACCCCTGTATAGCGCCATAGGCCGTTGAAATCTTGCGCAAGTGGATTGTTCGGGCTATCCGTACTCGTTTTTCACCCAATGACTTTTCCCTGACGGGGGGCTTCTCTTAATCCTTTTCGCAATCCTCGTTTTAAGGCGTTTCTCCAAACGCCACTGCATTACTGCAGGATGAGTTCATTCCCTCAATCCATTCCAACTCCTATGGTCAACCGAGGTTGAGTTTGCGCCGTGGGCAAGCCATCTCTGTCACGCAAATGCTCTCGGTTTTATATTAAGAGCCATAAGACATTTGCAACTGCTTATGTTGTTACTTGAATATGCGTATCCGCGCACACACCGCTACCCCCCTTGAAATTACCTAAGAAGCCCGTCCGCTGCTCCTATCTTCAATAATTACCTTTCAAGTATCTCTCATTTTCTTTATGCCTTTTCGAATTCCCATTATTCAAAGAACCAAAATTTTCGGTTAATGAATGATGGTTCGGGCATAATACCTGTAAATTTTCTTCTTTATTATTTGTGCAATCACCATCAATATGGTGTATTTCAAGCGGTATAGTACCCGTATATTCGTTTTTAACAGACCACCCGCATTTTTCACATTTACATCCAACCTTGGATAGCATGTATTTTCTTACGAACGATGGGATGTCTCTTTTAGAATACTTTTCCGGATTTTCTTTCCAATCTTGAACTTGCTCATTATAACGTTTTTCTTGAAAACACTCTTTTGAACAATATTGGTTGCACGATGAACTTGGTATTTCTTTCCCGCAGTTTAAGCAATGTTTTACAGGCTTAAGGTGTTTTCCTCGGTTAAAGCCTTCTGTTACGTTTTTCTTCCGCCTTATCGGTAAGTCTATCCCGATTTTCTTTGCCCGTTTTTTTATTGATGCACCGGTAACCCCAAATTGCCTTCCTATCTCCTCATAAGAAACACCATTTCTAATCAGTTCCCTAATTTTATCATCTTCGTATAACATAAACTTTCCTTTAAGATAAATACTTGTTTATGTTAAAAACGAACTCAATACTTCAATGAACTTTCGTGGGAGGTGAGGGGTTCGAACCCCCGACCCTCTGGGTGTAAACCAGATGCTCTGAACCAACTGAGCTAACCTCCCGATTTCCCGCACTTGATTGGCTGCGGGCGCCTTGACAGACGTTTGTGTGGCGGCCCCGTTCTGTCCGCCCTTTATATCGGGGTTTAATGTTACACAAACGCTCTTTTAAGTCCCGAAGGACTACCGCTTTGCGGGAAGCGGCCACCCGGTTATCCGCTCTTCGAGCGGAATTTCCCTATTGGTAATCAGCCGTCTGTCTGATTCCGTACTTGTGGAAGTACCTCAACGGTCTCCACTTGTGTCCGTTCACAAAAAATCCCCATTTAATCTTGGGCCTCCCCTCGAACATCAGCGTCCAAGCACCACCCTTGGGAATCTTGAGGTAATGTTGATCCTCCGCCTTGGAAAACCATATAGAGTTCCCCATGTGGAAGAAGTTGTGCCAAGAATTGAAGATTCCCTCTACGTGGAACCATTTCTGATTCTCCTCGTATCCGCAGTGTCTCTTTCCGAGAACGGTGTCCTCATACACGGGGATTTGGTAATCGGGATTCTTGGTAGGATCCTTCGGCTTCACGTTCCAATAATGCCCCTTCAAAACAATGCTCAGAAGGTCCGCACTATGGTCATGAAAGAACCTGTTGTCATCGCTTCTCAGCCAATGGTGGATTCTCATAGAGTATCCGAAGAGGATGAACGTCCATCTTATTAAATATGGACAATCCTCGTAACCGAGTTTCTCGGCCCATCTGATTTGAAAAATTTTGAACGGCTTAGTATTGGTACTGCCTTTCATTGCCACAAATTTTATAAGTTAAACTTTGTCAAGGGTGAAGGATTCGAACCCCCA